>Ga0115029_1000877_pt1 | contig 25153 bp, 25 predicted proteins | sample SidtaG_3_FD_87297 | JGI IMG/M metagenome (GOLD analysis project Ga0115029, IMG submission 87297) | Marine algal microbial communities from Sidmouth, United Kingdom - Sidmouth_Asex1 metaG | ecosystem: Host-associated > Algae > Red algae > Unclassified | place: Sidmouth, United Kingdom | collected... | reverse complement strand
TATATCAACGGATATTACAACAACGTTAGGCCGCATCATTATAATGCTGGTTTAGCGCCAAATGAATCTGAGATTAGATACAAAGATTCTAAAACTGTGGCCAAATTTTATTGACCACTACAAGTTGCTTTTTTTGCAGCGCCAATGCAATTCCAATTTGGTGTTGGTGTAATTGTTTCAGCTTATACAATTAGATTTTTAATTCGTCGTATTCCAATTATAGGTTAATAATTATGGCTATTTCTGCTTATGTAGGTTTACAAGGTCACGGTAAGTCTCATGGTGTTGTTGAGTATGTAATTCTTCCTGCTTTAAAAGCTAAAAGAATTGTTTTTACAAATATTCCTATGAATCAAGACTTATTAGAAAAGGACTTTGGCATTACAGTTAGACAATTCGATATTGATGATATTAAAAATAATGAAAACTGGTTTCAGGAGGTTTTTATTGCAGGGGCTATTTTTATATGTGATGAACTATGGCGTTTATGGCCTCAAGGAATGAGATCAACAGCGGCTAATCCCAAACATTTAGAATTTATTGCCGAACATAGGCATATGGTTGGAGAGGATGGTAAGTCCTCAGAGATAATTTTTGCCACTCAAGATTTAGGTTTAGTAGCTAGCTTTGCTCGTCAACTCATTGAAACAACATACCGTGTAGAAAAATTAGTTAAGATTGGATCAACTAAAAAATTTAGAGTTGATATTTATTTTGGCTGTGTAACGGGTTCTTGCCCTCCTAAATCTAAATTGGATAGGCAAATATTTGGTCGGTATAAGCCTGATGTCTTTAAATATTACGTTAGCCATACAAAAAGTCCTAATGGTGTTGTCGGTGATGAAACAAAGACAGATAACAGGTCGAACGCACTTGGTGGGATTATGTTTAAGGTAGTTCCTGTTATCATGATTTTTGTTGCTATCTATGCTTATTTTGCTTTTTCTGATGTAAAAAAGGCATATAATCCAGACGTTAAAGAACATTCTATTGAAAAAAAAGAGCGTGTAAAAATCTTAACTGTAGTTAATCCTCCAAATAGTGGTAATTTACCATTGAAAAAAAACAAGAAACCTACCTTTCTTAGTAGAGCATCTTCTTTTTCTATAATTTTGAGTAACGGTGTTTTTCCAAAAACACAATATAGATTTAGGGTGAAGTTTGATAATTCTTCATCTGACTTTAGTTACAATGAATTAACTAAGCTTGATTATGTTTTAAAGCCTATTAATGATTGCACTGTTCTGGTAACTGGCCCTGATTATAACGATTATGTTATGTGTGAGCTTTCTGATGTTGATAGTTGGGCTGAAAGCACTTTTAGTACGAATAGCGATAAAATTTGACTTTCAGAGAGTTTTTTAATGCGAAGCATATAAGCGAAGCGAAACCATAAAACGTAGTTTTATCAGAAGTATCTCAACGATAAATTATGTTTGTTCGCGTCTTAAGTCGTGCAGCAAATATAGGCCTCTCTCGCGCCCTGCTAAACTTGTCTTTTCTTTTAATGTCCAGATTAAACTTGAACTATTAGTATGAATATAAAAGTTAGCAACAAATCATTGGGTAGGGTAATGATAGAAGCATGATTATTTAAATGCCTCCTCTTATTTATTACTTTATTCTTTATTTTTTGAGCGTAGCGAAAATAAATTAAGAATAAAGTAATAGCTGCAAGGAATCCCCCGTCATGTATTACGGGGGTAGAATCCACTAAACTATGCGGCTTTGGTACTGTCGGCTTTTTCAATACTTATGAGTTGTTTTGTGAAATGGAACGTTTTGATAATATCTACTTTGAACGCAAGAGGCTGAATTAATAGAAAATAAAAGTTATTTATTTTCTATTTAGTGGACAGTTGAATCCAAAGAGTGTTATTTTTGCTTTTTTGGTCATGATACAAATGGATTCGCCTGAATGAAAAAAATCACTCCTGCATATCTTAAATTACAGGACATCCGTTTTAAAAGACAAAGAGCAAGATTTTCAATTAAAATAGGTACTAAACAGAAACTTCTTGAACAGCAGCTAAATAGAGTTACTGCAATACGTAAGGAGTATTTAACTGCCTTTGGTGAGATATCTTCTAAGGTTTTAAAAATAAAAAAAAGACAGAAAGAGTTTGAGGTAATTATTCCTAAAGACTTTAGTCTTTACAATGACCCTAGTACTGTATTAGATATTATTTACAATATATCGCAACTTAAAAAACACTCTCAAGTCAAAAGTATTTACATTAACCATTCTCTTTGCGAATCCCACGATCTTGCAGCGGAAATCTTATTAGCAAGCAGCGTTAGTAACCTTAAGTTATTTAAGACATCGAGAGGTGCAAAATTTAGAGTTCACGGGCTAATGCCTGAACGTCAGAGCATGTGTCATTTATTAAGGACTATCGGGGTTGTAAAAGAAACAGCAAATACAAAGTATCATTTAAAATCAAAAGAACAATTTGAACTATTTAAGAGGGTTTCTCAGCCAACAGAAAAAGTTGAGATTATCGGTATAGACAAAAAAGCAAGAGCTACTTCGGGGTTTACCGATTACATGAATGGTTGCTTAAAATTTATATCAGCTAAATTAGACAGACAAGAAGAAAAGAAATTAAATAGGTATATAGGTGAATTATTAGGTAATGCAGAAGATCATTCTGGAAAGAAACTATGGAATATAGTTGGTTATTTAGACGCTAGTGATAGATGCAATCTCACAAGTGAAGCTGTTATATTTAATGTAGGAAAAACTATAACAGAAACATTTGAAGATAAAATAAATAGTGATATCGTCTATAAGAAATTACAAGAATATATTGACAAACATCATAATCATTGTTCTAAAGAACAGCTCACAATGGTCCATGCATTACAACAGAATGCATCTAGTAAAAAGGACATTACGATAGATAGAGGGCAAGGCACAAAATATTTAATTGATTTGTTTGAGCATCTGTCCAATGAATGCTCAAGAATTAATAAAATACGTAAAGTCCAGCACTCTAATGCAAGACCTAAAATGTTAGTACTTTCAGGTAATGTCATGATACAGTTTGATGGAACATATACACATAGTGTTACAGATAATAAAATGGTCTATGCTTTTAATGAGAGTAATAATTTAGACTTGGCGCCAGATAAGTGCTACATTCCTATGCTTGACAAAGGTGTAACATTCCCTGGCACTGTTATTTATATAAAGTTTCCTTTGTACGAGGAAACTTTAGCGAGTAACCATAATGAAAGTGACTAAAAATCCAATGATTAATCTAAATAAGTTAGGTGGAAGAGTTTACGTAGGGCGCCCAAACGGAGAACTTGCGAGAAAGTTTTTTCATGTCGAAGAGTTCGAAAACGGCGATCAATTTCCGATAACAGTTGAGTTTCCAAAAGATGCTAAAACCTTAACTAGTTCTTTTTTCCTAGGCCTTTTCGGTGATAGTGTTCGCAAGGCTGGTTCTCGAAAGGGGTTTCTTGAAACTTTTGCCTTTACAGCTAATGAAGACATTATGGAAGAAATTGATGAGGGGATTATTGAGGCTTTATCGGCAAGCTGATTTATATAACTGTATGGTTCGCTACATTTTTTTTACATGTGTTTTTTTCAGCGGTTCATTGGTTGCCGATACAGCCAAACCATTGGTTGCCGATACAGCCAAACCATTGGTTGCCGACACAGATAAACTATTTGTTGCCGACACAGCCAAACCATTGGTTGCCGTTACAGCTAAACCATTGGTTGCCGTTACAGCTAAACCATTGGTTGCCGATACAGCTAAACCATTGGTTGCCGATACAGCTGAACCATTGAGTTGCGAACTGGGTAATAATGGTTCAATATGCACTGGATACTTTGACTTCGATTCTGGCTTAGCCAATAAAACAATTCAAGTGAATGTTTCTTTGGGTAAGTATAAGCAGGTAATGCTGCCTTCTCAGATCCAATTATTATCACCGAAGAGTTTAAGTCTTAAAGACTATGCTACGTTTATAATTGCTATAGTTGCGGTAATAGGTCCCACCTTGACCTTGTGCTTTTTTTATATAGGGCGTCAAGACCGTAAAAAAGATATTGAAAAAGAATCATTTAACTTTTGGCTTAAAGATGTTGTTTTTCCTGATTATTTTAATGAAATAATCAATGATTTAAGGTCATTAGATGACCTGTTTATTGAAACAAAAAACGACAATAATACTAGTGCTAAACAAGAGTTTTTAGATTATTGGTTTGCTCACAAGCTCGAGTTAAAAAAACTTATAAAAAGTGGGGCTAACCTACCATTCTTTTCTGATGTGTTCACCGAATTAAAGGCTAAAATAAATAATATAGAAGATGGTATTTGTTATCACTTCTATCCTGAGGAAATAGCTACAGTACCCCAAAACGATACTATAATTGACTCTACAGTCAGCTTAGCTGAGCAACGAGAGCCTTTTGTTTCAGTAATCCATTTTATTTACAATAGTATGGATAAGAAACAAAAGAACTCATAAATGGAATAAATAATATTTCATTTTCTTAATAGCAAGTAACTGTTTAAAAGAAAGAACTAATGTGTATTCATTGTTTATTAAATTTATCATGAAGTTTATGGGGGAATAATTGGGTATAAACTTGCCAAAGTATATTTAAGTTCCTGTGCCCTGTAACTTGGGCTACTTCCTCAATACTATACCCTTTCTCAAATAGCCTTGATGCACCTTCTCGTCGTAAATCATGATATCTTAGATCCGTTATGCCTAAAGTCTTTCTAACTCGCTGAAAACCTGCTGTTACAGACCTAGAGTTATAAGGAAATATTCTATCATCAGTTTCAGACTGCTTTTTAACTAAGTCATACGAACCTGCTAACAATGGTACGATCATATGATTACCCTCTTTCTTCCTTGGGTCTTTTCTATCTCGAACAATTACAGTTTTATGGTCGTGATTTAAGTCTTCCCATTTGATGCTGCAAACTTCGCCTATCCTCATACAAGTTAATATTGAAAAGTTAAGTATATCGACAAATGGAATGCTACTGCCTTGTTTACTTTGCCTTTCAGTCAATGCTTCTTTTAATTTTTCTAATTCATCATCATTAGGTCTACGAGTTCGTTTTTGACTCTTGCCTATAAGCTTCATTTCAATTAATACGGGGACAGCATCTTCAAATATTTTCCAATTTGCTGTTACATCAAAAACGGGTAGGGCAATTTTCATTACACTGCGTAAATAGGCAATGTCATGATAAATTGTTGCACCTCCAGCTCCTGCGGCTCTTCGCATTTTACAATGAGCTATTAAGTCACTACTTTTAAGTTCGTTTGATAAGACTGACGCTATCGGGCAATCACGTAACATTTGTATAACGTAACGCTTAGTTCTTCCAGTACTAGCCCATAAATCATGATCATTAAAATAAAGGTCTAATAGCTCGCCAATTGTTATTATTTTGTCTTGTTTGGTTATGCTATTTAACTCAGCCGCTTCTTTTTGTATTTTCCCCCATGTTTTTGCTAATTCTTTTTTACTGAAAGTTCGTGATTCTCTATGTATAATTACGCCATTCTTTTTTACACGCACAGTGCATCGGTAGCTATATTCTCCGTTTGCTTTTTGGCGTTTATCAATTGTTACTGATGCCATCGTATTATTCCTTAATCGTCCTACTAAAAATGGGGCTCATTTGGAACACCTTATATGGAAACTCAACGAAAGTATAGGCGATTCAGAGCAATTCAGGTACTAAGTATATGCACACAAATAAGGCTTTAAAGCCAGTTGTTATCGGTTCTACAGTGAATCACAGGCTAAGCGTTGCACCTATGCTCGATTGGACTGATCGCCATTGTCGTTATTTTTATCGAGTGATGTCTAAACACACAGTTTTATACACTGAAATGGTAACCACTGGGGCAATTATTTTTGGTAAAGGTGATTACCTTTCGTATAACAATGCTGAGCATCCAGTAGTATTGCAATTAGGAGGTAGCGACCCTAAAGCTATGGTTAATTGTGCCATTAAAGCTGAACAACTGGGCTACGATGAAATTAATATAAATGTAGGTTGCCCGTCAGATCGTGTTCAAAATGGTCGCTTTGGCGCTTGTTTAATGGGTGAGCCGGCTTTAGTGGCTGATTGTGTTTCTAGTATGCAGAATCAAGTTAACATTCCTATTACGATCAAATCTCGAATTGGTATTGATGATCAAGATAGTTACGAGTTCTTACATCAATTTATTGATACAGTTGCTCAAGCAGGTTGTGATCATTTTATTATTCATGCTCGTAAAGCTTGGTTAAGTGGTTTAAGCCCTAAGCAAAATAGAGATGTTCCGCCGTTAGATTACCAACGAGTTTATAAAATAAAGGCTGATTTTCCTGATATCGCCATTTCTATTAATGGCGGGATTAAGTCTTTAACAGAAGCTCAAGAGCATTTACAGCACGTAGATGGCGTAATGATAGGTCGTGAAATTTATCAATCACCTTACTTTTTAAGTAACGTTGATCAAACATTATGGGGATCTAACGCACCTATACTCAGTCGTGAACAAGTTCTTGAGAATATGGCTGAATACATTGATCGCTATGTGGCTGATGGCGGTAGAGCATGGCATGTTATTAGACATATGTTAGGTTTGTGTAATGGCTTATCTGGCGCAAGACAGTTTAGGCGCCATTTAAGTGATTGTTCTGGTAAAAAGGGTGCTAATAGTCAATCGCTATTTAAAGCATTTTCTTATGTTGATGATCAATAAATTAGCTAAATTTTTACTCCAAATTATACTATTTTAAGCCGCAATCATTGCTGCTTTTTTGTTTTTGTTATTTCATTCAGCCTTATATTCTTTAAAATATTTATGTGGTCAATTTTACTAATTTAATGGTTAATTTCACTAAAAAATAATTATTGACATAATATGTCTTTCTAGCTGCTTATAATAAATCCATTTAAAATTCTATTAAACAATAGGTTATGGTATTTATCTGCATTGGCACAACCTTTGTAATAAGACATTTGTATGAGGTTTAATAATAAACCTTTGAAAGACTTTTTCTAATGAAAGAATCTTGGAAATAGTATCAACCAATAACAAAAATTTACAGTAACGATGTTTTATAACAAAAGGCAATAACGTTATTTAATTTAAGTTGATAATAAACAGAGGAATAAAGCATGGGATTATTTACACGATTTACCGATATTATTAATGCAAACATCAATAGCATGTTAGATAAAGCAGAAGATCCAGAAAAAATGATCAAGCTCATTATTCTCGAAATGGATGAAACCTTAGTCGAGGTTCGAGCCAGTGCGGCTAAATATATTGCTGAGAAAAAAACCATTCAACGACAAATTACTTCAATTGAAAAAACTATCACGAACTGGAATGCAAAAGCTGAAGTGGCTGTACAAAAAAATAGAGATGATTTAGCAACTCTGGCTTTAAAAGAAAAATATAAAAATTCTGAAAAATTACATCAACTAACTGATGGTTTAAACAAGTTAGATGAGTTTTTATCAGCTGTACAGCAAGACGGTGAACGCCTACAAGAAAAGTTAACCGAGGCAAAGTGTAAACAACAATCTTACGTACTACGCCAACAAAATGCCGAAGTAAGATTGAAGGTTCGTAGTCAGGCAGTTGTACATAATATTGATGAAGCAATTTTACGTTTTGAGCGTTTTCAGCAAAAAATTGATCGAGTTGAGGCCGAGGTAGAATCGTATGACTTATCAAAACCTAAAAACCTTGAAGAAGAGTTTAAATCGTTAGAAGCACAAACTCATTTAGAAGAAGAGTTAGCTAATCTTAAAAAGAAAGTAACTGCTGCCTAAAGTATACCCGTTAACATTCAACATGCATGTTTCGGCACTTTGAATGGGGTAACGGGTATATATTCAATTTAATGGAAAATAATATGTTTGGAAATCTGTTTTTAGTTATAGGCTTTGGTCCAGCTATGATCTTTTTTATTAGTGCTGGTCTTGTAGTTATCTTTAAAAAATTAAAAAGTTAATTTAAACCATTTAGAAGAAATTAATGAAATACCAACAAGAATATTTACCTAAAAAAACACTATATAAAGATAATACACATAAAAAACTTTCAGGTGTTTGTGCTGGTTTAGCAAAACATTATGGTGTACCTATATTTGGCGTAAGAATAGGCGTGGTCATATCTATGTTTGTTTTTCCGGTAGTTGTTGGCGTAGCTTATGTAGTTGCTGCGTTACTTATTCCTGATCGTTAATAAAACCTTCAACCAAAATTTTAAACCAAAATTTTTAATCAAAACCAAGGAGAGGCGTTGAGAATGACTTTTTTTAAATCGTTGTTATTCGCTATAGTTGCTACTATTTTTTTAACTTATTTGTTTGAAACAAGCATTGCTGAATTACTTGATGCCGATTTATACATTAACGACAAATTAATTGAGCCAATAAAAGATGTTGGCGTTTCTGCATTTGTTATGGCGCTAATTGTTATTTTTACATTAGTTATTGCATTGAGTGTTTTTGGATCACTTATTTTTGTTGGAATGATAGGCGTTGGGGCTGTAGTTTTGTCGTTAGTGGGAGTGTTCTGGCCGATTGTTTTAGCCGCTTTTATTATTTGGCTTGTTACAAAAAATTCCAGCAGTAACCATAATTCTACCAAAAACAAACTACATTATTAATATGCGTTTAGTAAACATTTAACTAGGGTAATGTGTTTACGTTAATTAACTGGTTCATTTAGTTCTAGCGGAGTAAAAAGTAGAGTACAATAAATCCAAGATCAAAGATTAAAATGTACATGGTGAAGTTATCAGTAACTATTTAATAATTTTAACCTACTATAAAAGTATGTGTGATATTTGTTAGATAAATTAATGTAAAACAAATTAGCATTAAATATTTTCTATGAGTAATGACTAGTTTCAGGAGCTGTTTATGATAACTAAATTTTCGACTAAAACGTACACCGCGTTGTTTATATTTGTGTGTTTTGTTTTTTATTTTTTGGGTGTTTACTGGAGTTTTGAGCCTCAAACGTTTGATGTAAAATACGAAGTAACTAAAGCCGCACAAGCCGAAAATGTTTCCCCTGTTGTTGGTTATTCAACCACCACTACATTAATTAAAGTTACTGAAGTTTTATTGACTAAACCCGGTGGATACCTCACTAATGATGCGCTTCCGCCTTCAGTATTTCTTGATAATATTCCTTCTTGGGAGTTTGGTGTACTAGAAATGGTACGTGATATGGCATTAGTTATGCGACAAGAATTTAGTCGCTCTCAGTCTCAATCAATTGAAAACGAACACTTAAAAGTTGCACAACCACAATTTAATATTGACAGTAAAAGTTGGGCGATGCCAAGTGCAGAGGGTGAATACGGTAAAGCACTAGCTGAATTATATAAATATCGTAAAGCATTAACCGATGTTAATAGTCAGTCAGCACAATTTTATGCCAGAGCAGATAATTTACGTGATTGGATTAGTGAAGTAACTAAGCGATTAGGTAGTTATTCGCAACGTTTAAGTGCGAGTGTTGGTCGTGATCAAATAAATGTTGATTTAGCTGGCGATAGTGCCGCGCAGCAATCAACTTTTTCCGAATATAATGTACAATTAAAAACAAGCTGGTGGACTATTGATAATGAGTTCTACGAAGCTAGAGGTGCTTGCTGGGCATTACTTCATTTTCTAAAAGCCGTAGAAATAGATTTTAATGATGTACTCGAAAAGAAAAATGCAAAAGCAAGCGTGCAACAAATCATAAGAGAATTAGAGGCTAGCCAAGAAGCAATATGGAGCCCAATGGTTTTAAATGGTAGTGGTTTTGGTATATTAGCAAACCATTCATTGGTAATGGCTAACTATATCTCTAGAGCTAACGCTGCATTAATAGATTTGAATGATTTATTGAGTCAAGGATAACAAATGAAAAAAATACTTTTAGCTGCGGCATTATCTGCTGCACTTTCTGCCACTGTTTTATCAACCACCGCAAAAGCTGATACTTTACTTGGCTTGTACGTAGGCGGACAAATTTGGGCTGTAGAATCTTCTGGTACTTTTGGTGACAAAGGTAATAACCAAGCTAATTTTAACTTAGGGGATCAAGAACAAGGTAGTTTTTTTGCTGCCTTTGAACATCCGTTACCACTTATACCGAATATGAAAATAGCACGTACAACACTTGATACCGATGGTGTTACCACACTGTCGAGTAATTATACTTTTAGAGGTGAAACTTATGTTGCTAATAAAGAAATAGCAACAAAATTTGATCTTACTTACACTGATTACACGTTATATTACGAAATTTTTGATAACGATTTAGTCTCTATAGATTTTGGTATTACGGGTCGTGACTTTGATACTGATATTCAATTATCTAATGATAATAATTCATCTAGATTGAGGGCTACAGGCATAGTTCCAATGCTTTATGCCTATACTAACATTGGCTTACCTTTTACAGGTTTTAACGTATTTGGTGAAGGTAACTTTTTATCGCTTGATGGTAACTCGCTTTACGACTTTCAAGTGGGTATCAGTTATGAATTGATTGAAAATTTAGCTGTAGACGTTAATTTAACTTTAGGCTACCGAGCTACCCAACTTGAGATTGATGATTTAGACAATCTTAATTCGGCTTTAGATTTTGAAGGCGTATTTGCTGGAGCTATTGTTCATTTTTAATTATTTAAGTAATAGAGCAACTAAGCTCTACATGTAAAGTTTTTATAATAAAACTAAAAAATACAGTTAAAAATACAGTGCAATTTCTCTCGTAAAATAGTTTATAAAAACTACTATAAAAAAGGCTGAATAATATATTCAGCCTTTTTTATGTCACTATTCTTATTTTTAGTTCTTGGCGTGGTGTCAATATTCAGTTTTTGATTTGTTAATTATAAAGCAAAGGCTTTAATTGATTAGTTAGCGAACCTAATAGTTAATAGCTTAGTGGCTTTGTTGATCGTCAGCTAAAAATAGCACTAGTTTCTTCTCGTCAAAATTGTAAGTGGTTCTACAATAATCACATGTCATTGATACTTTATCTTGCTCTTCAATAATGCTTTTAAGTTCAGTTGGATCTATTTGAGCAATGGCGTTTAAACATTTTTGTTCAGAGCATGAACAACAATAAGTTACTGCCTGCGCTTCAAATAATCGCACCTTTTCTTGATGATACAAACGATATAATAAATCTTCAGCTTTTAAAGAAAACATCTCAGTTGATTTTAAGGTATTCGTTAATTGGCATAAATGTTCAAAGTCGGCCATTTGGTTTTCTTTACTACCCGCATCAGGTAATAACTGAAGTAAACTTCCAGCTGCTTGTTTATTTTCTTCATCAACAAATAACCAAATTTTTGTAGGAATTTGTTCAGACACTTCAAAGTAGTGGGCAAGGCATTCGGCCAAGGTGTCTTTCTCTAAAGCAACAACGCCTTGATAAGGTTCACCTTGAGTCGGTCGAATAGTAATGACCATGGTACCTTGACCGATAAGATCTTTTAGTCCTGAGCCAATAGCTCCATCGTATGAACGAGCAATAGCACGCATTTCTTGCTGATGATTACCATTTACCGCTAAATAGCCAATAGGTCCATCGCCTTGTAATTGCACTGCAATTTCACCATCAAACTTTAAAGTGGCGGTAAGTAAACATGTTGCAGCAACAAGCTCCCCGAGTAATTCACTTACTCCTTTTGGATAGTCGTGCAAAGCAACAATGTCTTTATATGTTTTACTCAGCTGAACAAGTTCGCCACGTACATGCATGTCGTCAAATAAATAACGATTAAGAACGTCTGCATTAATGGTCATGGTTTAAATCCTCTCTTTAAATTCTCTTAGTTTACGACGCTGCTTTTTATCAGGTTTGGTATCACTGGCAGGGCTCAATAAAAAACCTTGCTGGCGAGCTAAACTATTTTTTTTCCTTATCTCTATACTTTCATCGGTTTCTAGATAGAGAGTTTGCGCAAAATTAGCGTCTTTACGTTGTTCAGCAATAGCTAAAATGTGTACTTCTTTTTCTTCGTGACCTTGCCGTATTTTTAATTTATCGCCAATGTTCACTGCTTTGCTTGATTTAGTTCTTTGGTTATTATAAAAAACTTTACCGCCATCAATCATTTGTTTAGCAATAGCACGAGTTTTGTAAAATCGGGCAGCCCAAAGCCATTTATCAAGCCGTGCCGATAAATTTTCTTGCGATTTTTTATCCAATCCCATAAAAATTCAACCCCTTACTTTTAATGCGCGCAAAGTACCATAACGTTAGCTTTTGCGCTACTTTTTGCTGATTAAGCTAAATATATAAGCTATTATAATAATAAATAATCGTTACAATCTGTGTCGATTGCTTGTTGGAAGTGATTTGCTCACGTATTATCATGGGCACGCTAATCGAAGTTAACCATAACGTAAAAATATAATGCAGTTATCCGATCGTTTCTCGCCTGTGGTAGAAACCTTTTTAAAATTACCTCATGCTAAAATTGCTAAGTTTATTAGTTTAATTTTATTAATATATATTGCCTATCTATTAGCTAAAATTACCTGGTTATTTTTAAACAATTCACCCCAACCTCATGTTAATGTTAATAACACTCCTATTACGCAAAGTAATAGCAGTGCTCAGCGTATTAATTTATTTGGTATACATTCCCTTAACTTATTTGGGGTTTATAGTGCTTCAACGGCACAAGTTGAAGAATCTGATGAAATTGAAGACGCTCCTGAAACTAAATTAAGACTAACCCTAGCCGGTGTTGTGGCAAGTGATTTACAAGAAAGATCTGCGGCTATTATAGAAAATAATGGTACACAAGAAATTTATGTTATAGACGACACTATTAACGGCACACGAGCCGTTTTAAAAAATGTATACAATGATAGAGTGCATATTAGACACTCTGGCAAATTAGAAACCCTAATGCTTGATGGCTTTGATTATGAAGAATCAAAAAATCAAAACAGAGCAAATAAAGCTACCCAAGCTAATCGTTCTAATCGAGAAAAAATAGCCAATCAAACAAAAAAAACGATGGGCATCAATGGCCCCTTGCCTCCTAATAATACTAAACGCGTAGACCAACGTAATAATAACGCGCTAACCAAACAAGCACTCGAATTAAGAAATGATATTACCAAAGACCCTGGCAAAATTACCGACTATTTGCGAATAGGTCCTAAAAGAGCCGATGGTAAAATTGTAGGTTATCAATTAATGCCAGGTAAAAATCCCGAATTTTTTAATTCGTCAGGTCTAAAAAGTGGTGATGTTGCAATTCAAATGAATGGTTACGATTTAAGTCTACCAGCAGAAGCGGCTCAGGCTTTAAGTGCATTAAAACAAGAACAAGAAGTATCGCTTTTAGTTGATAGAAGTGGTGACCTAACAGAAATTCTGTTTAGTATTAATTAAATGAACACATTAAGTAAATTAATGGATGAACTATAAATGACAAATGAGGTGTTTTTCATGCGCAATACTTATACTGCGCCTTGGTATAAAAGAGTACAAACTTTAGTAAGTAGTGCACTTTTAATCAATGTTTTATTGTTTTGCTCGCAAGTAAACGCAGCAGAATATTCTCCTAACTTTAAAAATACCGAAATAGTCGAGTTTATTAATATTGTAGGTAAAAACCTCAATAAAACGATGGTGGTTGATCCTAACGTTCGTGGAAAAGTTAATTTACGCAGTTACGATTCGCTTACCGAAGAGCAATACTACCAAGTATTTCTTAACGTATTAGAAGTGTATGGTTTTTCAGCCGTTGTTATGGAAAACAACATCATAAAAATTATACGTAACAAAGATGCTAAAACCGCTTCAATTCCGGTTGTAGGAAATGAAAATCCCGGTATTGGCGACGAAATGGTGACTCGGGTTGTTGAAGTTAAAAATGTTACTGTGCGTGAACTTGTTCCTTTATTACGCCAGTTATCTGATCAATCAGGCGGTGGTAACGTAGTTAACTACGATCCTGCTAATGTTATTTTATTAACCGGTACCGCAGCTACAGTTAACCGTTTAGTCGCAGTAATAGAGCGTGTTGATAAAGCGGGCGACCAAGACGTACAAATTATAAAATTGCAATATGCCTCAGCAGGTGAAATGGTACGCATTATTGAAGCCATGAATAAAAGTACTCAAGGGAAACCCGGTACACCTACGTTTTTAATTCCTAAAATTGTTGCTGATGATAGAACAAACAGCGTAATAGTAAGTGGAGAGTCTCAAGCCCGTAAGCGTATTGCTAAACTTATTTCTCGTTTAGACAGCGAGTTAGAATCTAATGGCAATACCCGTGTTTATTTTCTTAAATACTCAAAAGCTGAAGACTTAGTTACCGTACTCCAAGGGGTAAGCAAATCCATTGAAGCTGAAACTAAATCAACCTCTAAAACGGCTTCACGAGGTTCTAAAAGCCGTGAGGTAAGCATTGACGCTCATGATGATACGAATACACTCGTTATTACTGCTGAGCCCGATATGTTACGCTCGCTAGAGGCGGTTATTCGCCAATTAGATATACGACGAGCGCAAGTGCATGTTGAAGCGGTTATAGTTGAAGTATTTGAAGCTGATGGTATTAATTTAGGCATTCAGTGGTTTTCTCCAAAAGCAGGTTTTACTCAATTTAATAATGGACCCGCACCACTAGGGCAAATTGCTGCAGGTGTTGAAGCGGCTAGACCAACTAAAGGTGCAATTATTCCGGCGGTATTAAATGATAACGGTAATGTTAGAACCCCACAAACTACACAGCCTGATATTGACGGTGATTACAGTATACTTGGACAAGTATTAGGCTCAGCGAGTGGTTTAGTTACTGGCTTTTTAAGAGGCGATATTGGCGCTGTTTTACAAGCAGTAAGTTCAGACACTAATTCCAACATACTAGCTACGCCTAGTATTACCACGCTTGATAACGAAGAGGCTTATTTTTTAGTAGGTCAAGAAGTGCCCATTATAACGGGATCTGCAGCAAGTAGTAATAATGCCAACCCTTTTCAAACCGTTGAACGTCAAGAAGTGGGGATCAAACTCAAAGTAACCCCACAGGTCAACGAAGGCAATGCCGTACAGCTTATCATTGAGCAAGAAGTATCGTCAGTTAGTGGTGCTACAGGCGTTGATATTGCAATTAATAAACGAGAAATAAAAACCACTGTCATAGCCGATAGTGGTAGCACTATTGTATTAGGTGGTTTAATTGATGAAGATGTGCAAGAAAGTGAACAAAAAGTGCCTATTTTAGGTGATATTCCATTTTTGGGGCATTTATTTAAATCAACCAGCAATACAAAACGCAAACGTAACTTAATGGTGTTTTTAAAGCCAACCATTATTCGTGACGGCACTTCTATGAATAAAATTAGTAAAGAAAAATACAACTATATTCGTGCCGATGAGCTACGTAAGCAAGAAGAAGGTCTTGAACTGATGGATGATTCCAACTTGCCATTATTACCTAAATGGAATGATCAGCTTGAACTTCCACCTTCGTTTGATGAATACATGAACAAAAAGCAAGCTATGCAATCACTCGATCTTCCCGACATCAAACAAGATCGACCGTAATGAGTGAACTTGATACACAAGCAGCGTTAATTACCGCTGAGGTAGCGGCTGAGCAAATATTAGAACCACATCAACTCCCTTTTGGTTTTGCCAAACGCCATAGCGTACTTATCTCTCAAAAAGATAAAGGTTATGTACTTCATTGTTTAGAAAACGTGAATGCAGATATTTTATTAGAAGTGCGCAGAGTCCTAAAAGCGCCTTTTAGCATTCAAGTTGAAACTCCACAGCAGTTTGAATTGGCACTAACGGTTGGTTATCAACGAGATTCGTCTGAAGCAAAACAAATGATGGAAGATATAGGTAACGAAGTTAACCTATATTCTCTTGCTGACGAAATGACCGAAAGCGAAGATTTGCTTGAAAATGAAGACGATGCACCCATCATTAAACTAATTAATGCCATGCTAAGTGAGGCCATTAAAGAAAGCGCATCAGATATTCATATTGAGACTTTTGAAAATGCATTACTTATTCGTTTTCGTGTTGATGGTGTATTACGTGAGGTACTAAAACCTAATAAAAAACTCGCATCGTTGCTTGTATCTCGTATTAAGGTTATGGCGAAACTTGATATTGCAGAAAAGCGTATTCCTCAAGATGGTCGTATTTCATTAAAAATTGGCGGACGTGCAGTTGATGTGCGTGTTTCCACTATGCCTACTGGGCATGGTGAGCGTGTAGTATTAAGATTACTCGATAAAAATGCAGCACGCTTAAACCTTAAAGATTTAGGTATGGCCGAAGACACGCGTGAAAGCTTTTCAAAAATAATTGAAAAACCACACGGTATTATTTTAGTTACAGGACCAACAGGCTCGGGTAAAAGTACCACGCTTTATGCCGGCTTATCGCAAATAGACAGTAAAGAGCGCAACATATTAACCGTTGAAGACCCAATTGAATTTGCCATTGAAGGTATTGGGCAAACTCAAGTTAACACCAAAGTAGATATGACTTTTGCACGCGGATTACGTGCTATTTTACGACAAGATCCTGATGTTGTTATGGTAGGTGAAATTCGAGATTTAGAAACCGCCCAAATATCCGTGCAAGCAAGTTTAACGGGTCACTTAGTATTATCTACTTTACATACAAATACTGCATCTGGCGCAGTAACTCGAATGGAGGATATGGGCGTAGAGCCTTTTCTTTTATCTTCAAGTTTATTAGGCGTACTTGCGCAGCGTTTAGTACGTACCTTATGCCCACATTGCAGAGAAAGCCACTTACCGGATCACGAAGAGCAAAAATTACTGGATTTACCTGAGAGTAATAGCCAGCCTATTTATAGAGCGGTAGGCTGTGCAGAATGTAACTTTAAGGGATACAAAGGTCGAACAGGTATTCACGAATTATTATATGTAGACGATACGGTAAGAGAACTTATTCATAACGGCCAAGGTGAACAAGCTATCGAAAAATTTATTCGCAAAAGCACACGAAGCATTAGGCGTGATGGCTTTAATAAAGTCATGCTAGGTATAACTACACTCGAAGAAGTTTTACGAGTAACCAGAGAAAGTTAAGGTAGCAAGAATTTATGGCAGCATTTGATTATCAAGCCGTTAATCGCCAAGGTAAAGTTAAAAAAGGCGTTATTGAAGGCGATACCGCTAGGCACGTTCGTAGTTTATTACGTGACCAAGGGTTAATGCCAACGGAAGTTACCGCTAGTTTACAAAAAAATAAAAAAGCGTCCAAGCAAGGTAAGTTTAGTTCACGTACCAAAGTATCAGCTTCTGAGCTAGCGTTAATTACTCGCCAATTAGCTACGCTGGTTGAATCGGGTTTGCCATTAGAAGAATCGTTAATAGCCGTAGCCGAACAATGTGATAAAAACACCTTAAAAAGTATGATCATGGCAGTGCGAACCAAAGTAACAGAAGGATACGGTTTAGCAGAAAGTATGTCAGAGTTTCCTAACGTATTTAACCATTTATATCGCGCAATGGTAGCGGCAGGTGAAAAGTCTGGCTACCTAGACAAAGTACTCAATCGTTTAGCTGACTATACCGAACAACGCCAAAAATTACGTTCAGAAATAATTCAAGCGCTTGTTTATCCGGTTATTATGACGGTAGTTGCCGTTGGTGTTGTGGCTATATTATTAACGGCTGTAGTACCTAAAATTGTTGGTCAGTTTGAACACATGGGCGCAAACTTACCTGGCACAACTCAGTTTCTTATTGCGAGTAGTGATTTTTTACAAGCTTATGGTTTATTTATAGTGCTGTTAGTTATAGCGATTATTATGATTTTTTCGCGCTTGATGCAAAAACCGAAATTCAGGTTTAATGCCCATCAACGGCTAATTAGTGTTCCTGGTGTTGGTAAAGTCTCAAAGGGACTTAATACCGCACGTTTTGCTCGTACATTAAGTATTTTAACCGCAAGCGCCGTACCATTACTTGAAAGCATGACTATTTCGGGCGAAGTGCTTGATAATTTATACATTAAACAAAAAGTTAAAGAAGCTGCTGATAAAGTCCGAGAAGGCACCAGCTTAAGAGTGTCGTTAGAACAAACTAAATTATTTCCGCCCATGATGCTTCACATGATCGCCAGTGGTGAAAAAAGCGGACAGCTTGAGCACATGTTAGGTCGAGCCGCCGACAACCAAGACCGAGAGTTTGAAGCGTTAATGAGTATTTCACTCAAAGCATTTGAACCTATTTTAATGATAACCATGGCAGGCGTTGTATTGTTTATTGTTATGGCAATATTACAACCCATATTGCAATTAAACACCTTAATTGGTAGCTAAAATACAAAACTCTTTATTATATAGAAACATATTTTTACAGACTTAAATCAGAGGAACACATGAACACACATCAACATTCATTAAAAACTACTAATAAAATACTAAACAAAAAAACCAGTGGTTTCACCTTACTAGAAGTTATGGTCGTTATTGTAATTTTAGGTGTTTTAGCCAGTATGGTGGTGCCTAACTTAATGGGTAGCCAAGATCGCGCTAATATGCAAAAAGCAGTATCAGACATCAATGCATTAGAAACATCTATTAGCATGTATAAAATGGATAATTACGATTACCCTACAACTGAGCAAGGTTTAGAAGCACTTACCACTGAAACAGATATTGAGCCACTGCCACGCCGTTTTCCAGAAGAAGGTTATGTTAAGCGCCTTCCTAATGATCCGTGGGGCAATGAATACCAATTACTATACCCAGGTGAACATTCTAAATACGATGTTTTTTCAATGGGACCCGATGGTGAAGCCGGCACTGAAGATGATATTGGTAACTGGAATTTAGCTGAATACCAGTAAGCATTCAATATTAGCTATTAAAAGTAACCCTGAATATGCACTATAACGATACTTTCTTAAGTAAAAAAAACTTAAGTAAAACAATATTAATTAAAACACCCGGCAAATCTATTTATAAGGTTACTTATAAAACAATGGCAAAAGGTTTTACTTTAATTGAAGTGATGGTCGTTATTGTGTTAATTGGCTTAATGGCGTCCGTAGTGCAATTTAACTTTACGGGTAATGAACCAGAAAAAATATTAGAAAAAGAAAGCCAACGCTTTAGTGCCATATTTAATTTAGCTGCAGAATACTCCATGCTTAATAACTTAGAGCTTGGTTTAGTTGTTGACGAAAAACAAAAATCTTATCAATTTTTAGGGTTTGACGGTGAAAAATGGGTGCCAGCAACAGGCAATCCAGCGCTAATCGAATACAACTTACCCGAAGAAATAGATATCGTCTTAACGCTTGACGGATTGCCATTAGACGAGCCACCGTTAATTAATGTATTGCGTGAAAACGAAGATAGCGATTTATATTTTTCAGGCTCAGAACTCGAAGAAGAAGAACAAATTATACCACAGGTATACATACTTTCAGGTGGCGATTTAACACCATTTACTTTACGTTTTAAATTTATAGAATCTTTTGATGCATACTCAACAACAAGCTATGTTGTTAGTGGTTTATATAGTACACCTTTAACTATTGAAGGGCCGATTACTGATGAATAACGTTATCATAAGTAAAGTGCTAGCTAATAAAGCGCTAAGCCAATCTGTATCAATAGTTCCCAAGCGCTGCAAAGTTAACAAACCCAAAAGTGCTGGCTTTACTTTAATTGAAGTGATGTTAGCTATGGCTATTTTTGCTATAGCAGGTGTTGCGCTAATCTCTAGCGCGGATACACATTTTAGACACCTAAGTTATATAGAAACAAAAATGATGGCGAACTGGGTTGCCTCTAATCAGTTAGTTGAAGCAACATTAGATAAAAGCTGGCCCCCTAAAAATAATAAAAAAGGTAAGGTTGAACTCGCAGGTCGGGAATGGTTTTGGATGCAAAAAGTACTTAAAACCACCGACCAAAATATGAAAGCAATTTCAGTAGAAATTCGATTAGATAAAGCTAAAGAAACCTCGTTAGCTAGCTTGACCACTTATTTAGTTAAGGAAGCTAAATAGTGAGCACTTACCATACTGATAAACAACAGGGCTTTACTTTACTTGAATTGTTAATCGCTATTTCTATTTTTGCGATAATCAGCTTGGCGAGCTTTAGTTTACTAGATACGATTATTTCAAGTGAAGAAAAATCAACAAACCGACTCAACAGTACTAACGATATTCAGCGAGCGTTTATTTTAATAGAGCGCGATTTTTTACAAATAGCTCGTCGAAGTGTTCGGTTAGAGGGTGAAGAACCCTTAAAAACATTTATTCATACCGATAGTAATGCATTTGAGTCTAGCGCTCAGGCGATTGGATTTGTTCGGTCGGGTTGGACAAACCCGGGGTTATTATTACCACGTAGCGATATGCAATCGGTGGCTTACCAAGTCAATGACGAAACATTAGAGCGCGTACATTATAACTTTGTTGATGCAACCCTAGGCGAAAAACCTAAAATAAGAAAATTACTCACTGGTGTTAACGATTTAAGTTTTGAATTTTACAACGGTAAAAAATGGAACAAAACCTATGAAGATAAAGACTTACCGATGGCGATAGCGATAACGCTTGATACTAAAGAATTTGGAATAATTCAACGTAAGTTCTTAGTCGCGGGCGAAGCACGTAAAAGTGATATCTTTTGAGGACAACATGACAAAAATATCAGCACATCGTGGCGTTGCACTTATTACTGTTATGCTCGTTGTCGCGCTTGCGGCAATACTCACTACCCAGATGACCGCTAAACTGCAATTACAGTTGCAACGAAGTGCCAATATAGCAGCTAATCAACAAGCTTATTGGTTAGCAATGGGAGCAGAAGCTTTTGCAAAACGTATATTAATTATGTCTTTTGATGGCGCAGGTAGTAATACCCATTTAGATCAATTGTGGGCACAAGGTGAAAATACCTATCCGGTTGAAAATGGAGAAATAACCGGAGAAATAACAGATTTACAGTCATGCTTTAACTTAAATGCCTTGCGAGATCCAGCTAATCCGGTCAGCAATGCAGGTGTCAGCAACAGCAATGTTGTAAATGTACCTACCACTTCATCTGCACTATCGAGCACTCCACCAATCGCTGGATCTAACAATGATAATTTGCCAGCAGCAGCGCTTGAAAAGTTAATACTAGACATTGGTATTGAAAACATCAGCAGCTTTGAAGCGAAAGACATGGTTGATGCATTAACTGATTGGTTAGATGAGGATGGTATGGTAACTAATAGTGGTGGCGCTGAAGACAGTGATTATTCCTCTAAAGAATATCCTTATTTATCAGCCAATAACTACATGGGAAGTTTTAATGAGCTACGAGTTGTTGAGCATTTTACCTTAGAGGCGATTAATAAATTAAAAACATACGTTTGTGTTATACCTAATAGTAATTTACATAAAATTAATGTGAATACCGTTGATCCTAAAAATATTGAGATATTAACGGCATTACTTGGGATTACCAAGAGTGAAGCTGATAATATTGTTTCAGGTCGTGGTGACGAGGGTTACAAAAGTATTGATGACGTGTTTGCACTGCCCGAGTTGAAAAAACATGAATTTACACAACAGCAAAAAGATCAGCTAGTGGTTAATAGTGAATATTTTAAATTAAAAACAAAAATCACTTTCAGCGATAGTTATTTCTTTTTAAATAGCATAATGAAAATTGAAACAAATAATCAAATTAATATAATTAGCCGCACCATAGGACGTGACTAATGTCAGAAACTCTTTATATTCGACTAGGTAGCCAAGCTCAAGATGCCATTCAATGGTTGATCTGGTCGAACCAAGAACAAGAAGTGATCGCTAGTGGTGATTTAAACCACGCGAATGATTTAAGTCACTTAACTGAAAAAGCTTTACAGCGTAAAGTTATTGGTTTTGTTCCGGCAAACGATATCGCGATAAAACGATTAAAGGTGCCAGGTAAATCGGCGCGTGCTATTCAAGCAGCAGCACCTTATATGCTTGAAGACGACCTAGCTCAAGATGTAGAGTCAATGTTTTTTGCATACGCAAATATGAGTAAAGACAACGACGACAATAATTGCTTTGCAGCTGCCGTTGAAAGAGAGCAACTATCTCAGTGGACGTCATGGCTTAGTCAAGCCAACATTACTTGTAAAACACTCATTCCAGATGTACTAGCACTGCCATTTACTGAAAATTCGTGGTCTGCAGTAACGCTTAATAACCAAATTCTTCTCAGGCAAGGCAAATGGCAAGGACTTGTTGTTGAAGCCAACGTTTGGTCGTTAATTAGCCGTCAATGGCAAAAAAATGATGCCAACCCTACTGATCTTGATGAAAGCACACTTATTACTGATACTGACTCAGAAGCTCAATCAGCCACTAAATCAAATACTCAATTACTTACTCAGTCAAATACCCATTCACAAACTCCGGTAATAAATGCTTACGCAGCTTTACCTGAAATAGTTGATATTACAGTTAATTCAATGCCTGAAGAGCTCCCATTAGCCTTACTTGCTCAACATGTTGATACCCGATTAATTAACTTATTACAGGGTGAATTTCAGGTTAAAGAAAAGCGCTCAGCTAATTACAGTACGTGGGTATGGGCAGCAACTATTGCCGGTATTGCGTTATTAACCAATGTAGTGTTTAAAGCTGCTGAATTAACAACACTTAATAATCAAATTGATAGTATAGAAAAAGAGATCGTTAGCGTTTATAAGAATACTTTCCCGCAAACTAAAAATGTACGTATCGCCACAATAAAATCTCAGCTTAATCGTAAATTATCTGAGGTAGGTGGTGGATCATCGCAAGGCAACTTTTTAACTATGTTAAATAAGGTAGAGCCTGCTTTTAATGAGGTTAGCATATTAAAACCCGAATCAATGAAATTTGATTCCAAAAGAAACGAGCTAAGAGTTCAAGCCGTATCAAGTAACTATCAATCGTTTGAAAAATTCAAAAAAACACTTGAAAAACAATCGTTAAAAGTCTCTCAAGGCGCTCAAAATAATATAGACGATCAAGTTTCTGGCTCATTTACTATTTCAGCTAAAGGGAGTCGATAATGAAAGAGCGTTGGTTACAACTTAATATTCGCGAGCAACGTTTAGTGATTGCCATGGCAAGTGTTGTTATATTTTTTATTTTATATAGCGCGATATGGTCACCTTTAAACAAAAATATTGATTCAGCCACTAAAAAAATTGAACGCCAAGAAAGCTTATTAACGTTGGTAAAAGCAGGTACGGCTACTTATAAAAGCGCAGTTGGCGCTAACCGCGGTGGTAATCGCAATGCTAGTTTATCAAGTGTGGTTAATCAAACCGCAGGTGGTGAAAAAATAGTGATTGCACGATTACAACCGCAAGGTGAAGACCTCCAAGTATGGATTGATGAAGTTCCTTTTAACAACCTACTTAAATGGCTTGAAAACTTATCAGTCAACAATGGAATAAACGTAAAATCTATAGATATTACTGATGCAAACAAAGCCGGTGTTGTTAAAGTTAGACGCTTGCAGTTAGGAAGAAGTTAATGAAAAAGTGGATTGTTGGGGTGGTTGTTTTTATTGTAGTTTATCTCGTATTTTTGGCGACTCAAATTCCTGCGCAGTGGGCAATTAATCAAATCGCATTGCCTAAACATATCGCATTGTATGGTATTAAAGGCTCAGTGTGGCATACGAGTATTGATAGAATTATGGTTAATAATCCAGGCTATGATGCTAATAAAGGTTACAGCGTTAATCAAGTAACCGCTGAAGTTAATTTACTGTCATTCCTTATATTTAACCCAAGTATTACAACAACGTTTGGAGGGTCGTTAGTCGGAGGGCCAGAAGGTCAAGCCACGATAAGCCAATTATCAGGTGATATTGAAATAAGTGATCTAAACATTTCAGTTGCTGCCAACGACATAGTCCAACAATTAACCCTGCCTATTGAATTAACCGCTCAAAAATTTATTGATCTAACTGTTGATGAATTTGTAATGGGAAAACCGCTATGTCAGCAATTAAGCGGTACAATGGTGTGGGAAAATGCTGGTGTAAAAGCTTTTGACCAACGTGTTGATTTAGGTGCACTTAACGGCACATTAGCTTGCGATAAAGGTGCTGTTAAATTTACCTTCGATCCTAAAAATAATTTAGGGTTAACCTTAACAGCACATATTTATTCTTTGGAGCGTATTTCAGGTAAAGGCTACATAATTCCGGGTGATAAATTTCCAGCTAAATTAAATGATTTATTACCTTTTATCGGTCAAAAAGATAACGAAGGTAGGTATCCGCTTAACTTTTAATAATGTTTTTAATAAGCAAATACTAATTGTTGTAATTTCTAAAATATCGATTAATTTCATTATGTTATGATTAATATTTTTTCAAATTTTGTTAATATTTACCTATCGTTTATACTTCAATAAATTATATATATTGAGCTACGTCAATATATTCAAACTTGTATAATGTCTTTATTTCTTGAAAGTCTTTGTAATTGCAAGTTTTTTGGAGTTGCATAAAATTAATAAATCAAGTGATCACATATTAAAGCCAGGGTAAACGGGTTTAATTTCACCATATAGTTTATAATTTAAGCATTCAAAACAGATCCATTGACCGATCATTACGATCGTGGCATATAATGGTCTTTGCCTAAAATATTATGACAGAGACAACTATCAGTAAAGCTTTCGGTGGTTTAACCGATCCAAGAATAAATCGACGCTTGCGTCATCCTTTAGTAAATATATTGACGATATATCTATCTGTGGTTGTGATGATTTCTGTGCCACAGAAGAATACGGTCAATCTAAAATTGACTGGTTTAAAGGCTTTTTAGATTTAGAGCATGGCATTCCAAGTCATGATACGTTTTGTGATGTATTGAATCGTTTAAAACCCAATGAATTTTCTCAAGCCTTTACCCAATGGGTAAGCCAATTAGGCCATTTAAAAGATGATATTGTTTCAATAGATGGCAAAACAATGCGCAGAACTTTAGACAAAGCTTCTGGTGCTTCACCGATACACCTCGTCAGTGCTTGGTCAGCAAAAAACAATCTATGTTTTGGTCAAATAAAGGTGAATGAAAAATCAAATGAGATCACCGCTATCCCTTTGTTGC
>Ga0115029_1000874_pt1 | contig 25320 bp, 25 predicted proteins | sample SidtaG_3_FD_87297 | JGI IMG/M metagenome (GOLD analysis project Ga0115029, IMG submission 87297) | Marine algal microbial communities from Sidmouth, United Kingdom - Sidmouth_Asex1 metaG | ecosystem: Host-associated > Algae > Red algae > Unclassified | place: Sidmouth, United Kingdom | collected... | reverse complement strand
CCCCCCCCCCCCGTCGCACCGCCCCCCCCCCCCGCCGTCCCACCCCCCCGCCCGCCCACCTTCGCGCCCTCTCCCCGCCGCACCGCCGCACCGTCGCACCGTCGCACCGTCGCACCGTACGGAACCCCGGGCGACGGCACACGCAGCCCCTCGTTCTCGCCCCCAGGCGCTGTGTTCGGTAGGTTGCACGACAATGGCTGATCAGGCGGTGTTCGCAGACGAGGCGATGCAGTACGCGCCGCAATTGTTCTCGGCGGCCATGCGCATGACGCGCAACAAGGCCGACGCCGAAGACCTGGTGCAGGAGACCTTCCTCAAGGGGTTCCGCAGCTTCCACACCTTCAACGAGGGCACCAACCTGCGGGCGTGGCTGTTCCGCATCCTCACCAACACCTACATCAACAAGTACCGGGCGAAGCAGCGCCGGTTCGACGAGAGCGATCTCGGCGACATCGAGGACTTGTACCTCTACAAGCGCATGGGCACCTTCGAGGATCCGACGATCGGTCGCTCAGCCGAAGAATCGTTGATGAAGGTGCTGCCCGACGCCGAGGTGAAACAGGCGCTCGAGGGTCTCCCCGAGAACTTCCGGCTTCCCGTGATCCTCGCCGACGTCGAGGGTTTCGCGTACAAGGAGATCGCCGAGATGCTCGACATCCCGATCGGCACCGTCATGTCGCGTCTGCATCGGGGAAGAAAGGCGATGCAGAAGGCGTTACACGATTACGCAGTCGAGCGAGGACTGCGATCCAACTGACCAGCACGACGGCGACGACGACGGCGGCGGCACCCGACAACGAGGACTGGACCTTCAACCGATGGAAGCATGTGACGAACCCGATTGCGCAGCGACGTTGAGAGAGCTCGACGTCTTTCTCGACTCCGAACTGTCCGACGAGGCGCGCACGACGATCACCCATCACCTCGACGGCTGTCCGGACTGCCTGAGCGCGTTCGACTTCCATGCCGAACTCAAGCAGGTCATCGGCGAGAAGTGTCGCAACGACGAGATGCCCGCCGGGCTGCTCTCACGGATCGAACGCTGCTTCTCGACCGATTTCGACGGCGACGGCAAGATCGGCTGACGCCGTCCCCGGGCCGAGCACGAGCGTTTTCCCACGTCGGCCGCATCGAACTGCTCGACCACGTACTGGGTTGTCCGCCCCCTCGGACGATCCGAGCGTCACGTCGCCCGTCGCGGACCTCGGCGATGCCGGACCTGCTCACCGGTGACATGATCGCCGGATGATGTCGAGCATCGATGCCATCGTGCTGCTCGCCGCAATCTCCGCCACATGGGCGATGACCGGGGTGATCTGGATCATCCAGTTCGTCCACTATCCGATCTTCGATTCGATCGAGCGTGGCGACGGCGACGCAGCCTGGCGTCGATTCGGGGAGAGGCACCGCTCCTCCATCTCGTACGTCGTCGGTCCGTTCATGCTCGTCGAAGGAGTGACCGGGATCTGGCTCGTCGTCGACCCGCCAGGCGACGCCGGCATCGTGCTCCCACTCGTCGCCGCCGCGCTGATGGCTGTCGCATACGGAGTCACGGCGTTCGTGTCGGTGCCGCTGCACGAACGTCTCACGCCGTCGTGGAACTCCGACGCTCATCGGCGACTCGTGTCGACCAACTGGTGGCGAACAGCGGCGTGGACTGTGCGCGCACTGGTGCTGGTCGTCCTCGCCGTCACTGCGATCTCCTGACCCGTTTCGTCAGCGGCGCCGGGTCGGACGTGCGGTCTCCGGGGTCGAATCCGGGCCGCCGCTGTGCCGGTCGCGCCTGCTCGCCGAGCGGTCTGACGATCTGCACCGGTCAGCGGTAGTCTCGTCGCATGATCGGTTTCGTGTGGCACATCTGGATCGGCGTGGCGCTGTCGGCGCTCGTCGTCGCTGTCTGCATCGGTCTGATCGGGTACTACATGATCGCCGTCCAGTCGAAGAAGTACCCGGGCGGCAAGCAGAGCCGCCGCCAGGATCTCTGAGGTCGCGGACACCTCCGAGGTCGCCGCTCCTGACGCGATGGTCCGCAGGGCGCGATGGTCCGCAGGGCTCGATGGTCCCCAGGGCTCGATGGTCCTGACGAGACGATGCTTCCGTCGTCGACCGTCGTGATCGACGACCTGATCTCGCGGTGCACCTTTCCCCCCGCCGGGACGACCGTCACCTGCGCTCTGTCGGGTGGACCCGACTCGGCGGCACTCGTTGCCCTCGCAGTCCACGCCGACCTCGACGTCACCGCCGTCCACGTCGACCACGGGCTGCGCGCCTCATCGAGTGTCGACGTCGCCGCAGCGGAGCGCATCGCCGATCGACTCGGTGTCGCCGTCCGGATCGAGCGCGCATCCATCGATCACGGGTCGAACCTCGAAGCACGAGCGCGCACGGCACGACATGCACTCATCGGACCCGAGGCGATGTGGGGCCACACCGCCGACGACCAGGCCGAAACCGTGCTGCTCGCACTGCTGCGCGGCAGTGGGTCGACCGGCGTGAGTGCGATCGCTCCCGGCCATCGCCATCCGATCCTCGCACTGCGGCGCACCGACACTCACGCTCTCTGCACCCATCTCGGCCTCGATCCCGTGCTCGACCCGACGAACGCCGACCCCCGTTTCCTCCGCAACCGGGTGCGCGACGAACTGCTCCCCCTCATGGCCGACCTGGCCCGACGCGATGTGGCGCCGCTCCTCGCGCGCACCGCCGACCTCGTGCGCGACGACGACCGCCTGCTCGACGAGCAGGCCGAATCGATCGACCCGACCGACGCTCGCGCTCTCGCCATGGCACCGGTCTCCCTGGCTCGCCGCGCGGTGCGGCAATGGCTCACCGTCGACGGATATCCGCCCGATTCGGCCGGTGTCGAACGGGTTCTCGACGTGGCCCGAGGCGTCGATGTCGCCTGCGAGGTGGCCGGCGTCGGCCGGATCGAACGCTCACACCAGACGCTGCGACGCGCGTGACGTTCCGCCCGACAGGTCGCATTTCTGCATTCGGCGGCAATCGGGTAGATTCGTCACCCGTCATGCTGTCACCAACGCGCCGAAACATCACTCTGCTCGGAGGCTGCTGATGGCACCCCGACTGCGCGGCAAGTGGGCGCTCGGCATCACCCCACGCAACTTCACCTGGGTCCTGAAGGACAAGATGGCGATCTGCGAGCGGCCGGGCGGTGTGGGTGACAACCATCGTCGTGTCCGGCGCCAAGAAGAGATCATCTGGTTGCGCGAGAACGGCTTCGGCTGTGTCATCTCGATCATCGCGGCGCCGCACAACCTGCACAACTACGACGAGCTGCAGATGCCCTACCGGCACCGCCCGTTCAACACCGATCACACCGACCCGTACCTCACCTCGCTGTACACCGAAATCCGGGAACTGCTCAAGCACGACACGAAGCTGATGGTGCACGCCGAAGAGCTCGGCGACCGCCTCATCGGCGTGATGGGCGGATACATCCGCTGGTCGGGGATGGTCGACGACCCCACGCAGGCGATCCAGATCACCGAGCGAATCGCAGGCCGCCAGCTCGACCCGTTCGCACGCGAGATCATCATGCGCGCCGACCAACTACGGTAACGCCGGGGGTCTGGTAACGCCGGGGGTCTGGTAACGCCGGGGGTCTGACCCGTCCCGTTACTCGGCTTTCTCAGTGCGGGTCGGACCCGTCATGAGACGGTGTCAGCCGAAGGAGACGTTGGGGTCTCGCTGAAGCTTGCTGTAGGAGTTGGCTGCGGTGTTGCCCGGCCGGTACTCGAAGTGCAGGTGGTAGTTCGAGTCGCTGTTGGCGCCCGACGTCCCGGTGTTGCCGACCGCACCGATGATCTGACCGATCTCGACGGTGTCGCCCACTTCGAGGCCGGTCGCGTGGTGGTCCATGTGGAAGAACTTCCACGTGACGTCGTTCTCCTCGTCGACGAGCGTCCACCCGTGACCGGCGCCGTAGGTCTTGCCCGAATCCTCGTACCTCTTCGTGAGCACGCCGTTCGCCGTCGCTCGGATCGGCAGGTGCCGATCGGCCATCATGTCGGTGCCCTCGTGGCTGCGGCTGCATCCCGAGCGGCAGGCTCCGAAGTTGTCGCTGACATACACGGAGTCGCCTTCACCGACGACGATCGGGAACAGGATCTCGCCCTCCTCGACCTCGAACTCCGTGACGACGTCACCATCCACCAGACCATCGCTGTCTCGGTCGACGTCGCCGTCCGCCCCGCCGTCGATTCCGTCACCGTCGACCCCCGCCCCATCGCCGTCACCGTCGGTTCCGGCCCCATCACCGTCACCGGTTCCGAGACCATCGGTTCCGTCGTCGCCGCCTCCGAGGCCATCGGTCCCGGTTCCGTCGTCTCCGACGCCATCGGCCTCGTCGCCCGCGGGGACGGTCGTGGTCGTGGTCGTCGTGATCCGCGACGCCTGCTCGAGACCGGAACCGGCGCCGTCGATCTTGTCGAGGCTCTCGATCTGTGCGCGAGCGACGCTCGATCCGGCGTAGGCGGCGCCGGCGAGACCGAGCGCTCCACCGATCAGGAGGCGGCGACGCGACATGGGCGCCGGGCCGAGCGAAACGGTGGACGCCGAGTCGTCGTCGTGTGCAGGAGTGGGAACGGTCATTTCTGATTCGGACGATGCGCTGGAGCCGACGAAGGACGATCGCCGGTGAGGTTTCATCGGCGTCGATCGGTGAGTGCTTGAGAGAAGCTACCTCGATGTCACATCGAGTCCGTCACCAGATCGACATATCTCTCCCGTTGGGTCGGGCGCTGCCACGGCGCACCGGCTCCGGCCGCACGACGACCGAGAGCCGAGTCGACCGAGAACAGAGTCGACCGAGAGCAGAGGCGACCGAGGCAGAGGCGACCGAGAGCAGAGGCGACCGAGAAGATCGACATCAGTAGCGGCCGGGTGGCGGAAACGTCGAGGACGACCGATGTCGGGAGCGGTCGTCCGTCAGGAACAGCCGGTCTTGGGGCCGAGGGTGACGAGTTGCTCGGGGAAGGCGAGCAGCGGGACGGGGTCGACGGCCGAAGCACCGGTTCCGTTCGGACGGATCTCGAAGTGAAGGTGCGGGAAGTTCGCGTTGCCCGTGGTCCCCATCGTGGCGATGACGTCTCCGGCGCGTACGACACTTCCGACCTGGAGCCCCGGCTCGAACTCGTCGATGTGGTGATACCGGTACGAGACGCCGAGGTCGTCGTGCAGGATCCAGGCGTTGCCCTGCGACCCCGAACCCGGCGCGAATCGTTGCCCTTCGATCACTCCGTCGGCACACGCGACGAGCAGACGCGGTTCGTAGGTCTCGTCGTCGGGAGAGTCGGTCGGGAAGATGTCGATGCCGCGGTGGGAGCACGCCCCGGTCGACACGCTGCGCCCGCCGAAGTTGTTGAGCACGGACAGACCGGCTCCGGTGCGGACCGGGAACGTCAACAGTTCGCTCAAGCGCATCCGCTCCGCTGGCACGAGCGCTCCCGCCGGCCCGGAGAGCCCGTCCTGTGCGACGTCGCCCGATCCGGCGCCGGCACCTGTTTCGTCTCCGGTTCCAGCGGTCATTCGATCGCCTGTGCCGTCGTCGGCTCCGTCGGTCAGCCCGTCCGCGTCACCCTCGTCGCTCTGGGCACCCACACGATCACCCCTCGGGCGGGGTCCGAGAACGATCGCCGCGCCCACCGTGGAGGTTGCGACAGAAAGAAATCGGCGGCGGGTCGTACTAGCGTCGAGGTTCATGGCGGGTATGCGTGTGTTCGTGAGTGGAGTGGGCGGTGAGCTGGGCACGCAGGTGGCGAGCCTGCTCGAAGACGAACCCTGGGTCGGATCGCTGTCGGGGATCGACGCCGACCCACCGAGGAGCCGCTTCGAGCGTACGACATTCGAGCGGATCCAGCCAGACGAACACGACCGCATCGTCAGCACCGTCCTCGACTTCGATCCACACATGCTGGTCCACGTCGGCGTGTGGGAGCCCGACGCTCGTGCCAGCCCGGCGCTCGCCGCAACGCTCACCGATCGTGCCGCCACGTCGATCCTCGGAGCGGCCGCCGAGTGCGCATCGCTGGAACACGTGATCGTGCGCAGCGGCATCGAGATCTACGGGCGTGGTTCGGGGTCGCTCACCCGCCCCGACGAGTTCGCACCCATCAGGCCCACCTCGGAGTGGGGCCGCACCGTGGCCGACATCGAGCGCACCGCCGCCAGCGTCGCCGAACGGGTCGGAGTGCAGGTCGGCGCAGTCCGACTCGGACCGATCATCGGGCCTCACGTCCCCTCTCCGCTCGGCCGATTCCTCCGGCTTCCGAGCGTGCCGTTCGACGTGTGGGCCGATCCGTCGTTCGCCGTCATCCGCCAAGACGACGCCGCACGCGCCATCGTCGCGGCCGCTCGCGAACGCCTGAGCGAGCCCGTCAACGTCGTCGCCTCCGAATCCGTCACCGTGCTGCAAGCTGCCCGTCGCGGCAACAGACTCCCGGCGCCCACACTGCGACCACAGTGGCCGATCGCCCGCCGCCTGTGCCACATGGCCGGTGCGCCCGTCCCCGACCATGTCTTCGAGACGATCACCCGAGGGCGCCTCGCCGACAACGGTCGGATGCGCGAACTCCTCGGCGTGGTCCCCGAACAGACCACCCCCGACGTGATCGATTCGCTCTACAGCTGGCCCAGCGTCGTCCGGCGACCGGCCCGAAAGCAGGTGGCGTGATGAACGCCGAAGTCGTCCCACTCCCTGTCGATCGCGGCTCGACGAATGCCGCGACCGACATGCTCGCCGGCGCCACCTCGGTCGGCGTACGTCGTTCGCTCGACGGTGCGTCCAGCCTCGGGCGGACCGTCAACCGGACCGGTCGCGCCGTGAACGGCACCGTCGAGTCGATCGCATCGAGCGCCGGGAACGGGGTCCGCGCCGCGACTCGTCGACTCACCGAGGAGACCACCGGCGCCACCGACGACTGGGGGCGCGACCCGCTGCTGGTGCGCAACATGATGTGGCTCGCGCAACTCCGCTGGGACGTCGCAACCGGCGGCGACCAGCATCTGCCGAAGCGCAACGGTGCGCTCCTCGTCGTCAACTCGCCGTTCCTCGCCTTCTCGACGATCTTCACCGCCTTCGCCGTCAGCGAAGCCATCGATCGTCCCGTCCGCTTCCTCGTGCCGCCCGGACGCGATCGTCGCGGGTTGTTCAACCGGCGAATCGGTGGCCTGCTCGATCATCCCGACGAACTCGCCGGCGCACTGCGGGCGGGCGAGGTGGTCGTGATGTCGGCCGCCACGGCCACCGGTTCGCGCTCGGTCGGTGAGATCGACCACACGTTGATCGGAGCCGCGCTCGCCACCGGATCCAAAGTGTTTCCGGTCGCTGCGTCGTCGAGCCCGTTCGGGCGCCGTGCACGCGTCGAGATCGGAACGGCGATCAAGCCGCCCCGACGCCGCAAGGGTCCGCTGTCCGAACTCGAGCTCGCCGACCGGCTGCGCACCGACATCGGCGACCTGCTGTCGGCGATGGGCGACATCAGCACTGGCACGCCGCTCGACTGGTTGCCGCTGAGCGGGATCGGAGCCCACTGATGACCTTCATCCGCAGCACCGACGGCACTCGCATCCACTACTCCAAGACCGGGCGCCCCGGCGGCCCACCCGTCTTGTTCATCCAGGGCCTCGGTTCTGCGAAGAGTGGCTGGACGCTCCAGCGGCTTGCGACCGCGCCCTGGTACCAAGCAATCGCCCTCGACAACCGTGGCGCCGGGCGGAGCGACAAGCCCCACGGCGCGTACGACCTCGAACAGATGGCCGACGACGCGATCGCCGTGCTCGACCACGCCGGAATCGACACGGCTCACGTGGTCGGCGCGTCGATGGGTGGCGTGATCAGCCAGATCATCGCGGTCAAGTACCCCGAGCGCACCCGCTCGGTCACGCTCGCCTGCACGGCGTCGAGCCACCATCCGTGGCGTCAGGAACTGCTCGAATCGTGGCGAGACAAAGCGCTCGACCACGGGATCGGTGCCATGAGCACCGAGGCGGTCCGCTGGGTGATGGGGCCGCGGTCGTTCCGCCGTCTGCTCCCGGCGATGGGTTGGCTCGGTCCACTCGCGCTCGGCCGGCCGGCGCATGCGTTCGCTGGACAGGTCGAAGCGCTCCTGAACGCCGACCAGTCGATCACCGACCTGCTCGGCGACATCGACGTGCCGGTCATGGTGCTCGCCGGCAACCAGGACATCTTGACGCCGCGCGGTGACAGCGAAGAACTCGCGGCACAGATCCCGACCGCCGAACTCGTCGTGATCAGCGGTGCCGCACACGGATTCATGTTCGAACACGCCTCGACTTTCAACGAGGTGCTGCTCGACTTCCTCGGCCGTGCCGAGTCGGCGTGGGCCGAGCGTTCGGTCGGCGACCCCGACCTCGCCACGACCGCATGATCGCATCGACCCCCGTGGCTGGTGCGGCCGGACTCGGCGAACTCGATTCGGTTGGACGCCCTCTCCGACCCGGTCGCGCACCCGAGCCGCCGTCGAGCGCACCCCGCCGAGCTGGGGCCAGGTGCAGGAATCTCGCCGGATGATCGGTCTCGCCGAATGAAGGTCGTCGTGGTCGGAGCGGGCATGTCGGGGCTCGTCGCTGCGCGGGAACTCGTTGCCGCCGGCGTGGACGTGACCGTCGTCGACAAGGGTCGGTCGGTCGGAGGGCGACTCGCCACTCGTCGGATCGGCGACGCCCGCCTCGACCACGGCGCCCAGTTCTTCACCGCTCGCACGCCGGCGTTCCAGCGGCGTGTCGACGACTGGATCGAACGCGACGTGGTGCACATCTGGAACCACGGCTTCGGTGGTGCGCTGGGAGACGGCAGCGGTGCAACCGGGAGCACCGGGGACGGCGGGGGCGACGCCGGCGATGGCGATACCGGCGATGCCGAATCGACGCAGACCAGCGGCGATGGCTATCCCCGCTACGTCGGCAGCACGGGCATGAACGGCTTGGCCAAGGACCTGGCGGTCGGCCTCACGGTCGAGACCTCGACGATGGTCTTCACGTTGCGCCAGGCAGCCGATCGAGAGCATCGCTGGCAGGTCGTGATCGACGACGGTTCGCATCGCGACGCCGATGCGGTGATCATCACCAGTCCGCTCCCCCAGTCATTCGCCATGCTCGTCGACAGTGGCATCGGCATCGAGGACACACCGTTCAGCACGGAGTACGACCGCACGATCGGCCTGCTGGTCACGCTCGACGGCCCCGCCGGCATTCCCGAGCCCGGTGGTGTGCAGGATGGCGACGACATGTTCAGCTTCATCGGCGACAACCAGGCAAAGGGCGTGAGTGACACGCCGGCGGTCACGTTCCATGCGAACCCCGAGTGGAGCGAATCGCACTGGCACGACGACGATGCTGCGACGCTCGAACTCCTCACCGACGCCGCGTCGCAGTGGCTGGGCAGCGCCACGATCGCGGAACGCCAACTGAAGAAGTGGCGATTCGCCACGCCGCGCACCACATGGGACGACCCGTGCTGGACCACCGCCGACGGGTCGATCGTGCTCGCCGGCGACGCCTTTGCCGGGCCACGGGTCGAAGGTGCTCACAACTCCGGCCTCGCCGCCGCCCACGCCCTCCTCGCCTGACCGGTAACGGTCAGGGTCTGACCCAGACCGTTACTCCGGCGGTTCTGTCCACTGCGGGGGCCGGAATCCGCCGCTGACAAGGGATAGAACCGCCGACCCGTCACGATCGGGATCTGACCGTGGCGCGACCCGTCACGATCGGGGTCCGGCCCGGGCATCGAACCCGTCACGATCGGGATCTGACCGTGGCGTGACCTCAACCGGTCGCAGTGACTTCTTCGCCGCAGAGCACGCGGTTGACCTGCTGGGTCTCGAGGTCGACGATCGATGTGCTGTCGGGGCCGAAGCGTCGCAGGAAGTCGCTGAAGCTCGGGATGTCGAAGTCGCCGCACGTGTCGTCGTCACGCTCGATGGTCGGCGGGTACAGGATCTCCCAGCCGTTCTCGAACTGGGCATACCCGTCTTGGAGGTCGATGATCGGGCCGAGCGCAACGGTCTCGCGCGGCGCCTTCGGGAGCACGGCGAACCAGATCACCGCGTCGCCGATCAGATCGGCGAAGACCGCACAGCGATCGGTGCCGTTCAGGTTGTTACAACCGACCTCACCCGGTGTGCCCGGCGCCACGCGCATCACCCGGCCACCGGCCAGCGTCGCGTCGAGGACTCCGACCGAGAGCCCGTCGCTCCCGATCTCGAAGTCGTCGGACACGGAGAACTCGACCACCGATTCGATCAGGTCGATCCGCCGGGTGATCACCTCCCCGTCGTCGTCGTACGACAATCCACCTTCGATCACGACGGTCCCGGTCTGGTCTGGCTCACCGAAGATCGAGTCGACAGCGAGCGCCAAGAGCACGACCGCCGCCAGCGCTGCGACGAATCGCACATTCAACAGTTGCCGCACGGTCCCACGGTACCGAAGGGTTCTCCGAGAATCGGGTCATCTCGCTGCGCTCGGCCCCTCCAGTTCCCCGCAACGGCGGAGACCGCTGTCGAGTCCTGTCGACGCATCGCAACGATTGCGATCAGCCTGCCAGTTCGGCGGCTGCGATCGGGGCGGCTCGATGGGCGGCTTCGGCGATGCGGTCGATCACATCGTCGTCATGGGCGAGTCCGACGAAGATCGCTTCGTAGGCGCCGGGTGCCATGGCGACTCCCTGCGCGAGCATCGCTCGGAAGAAGGCACCGAAGGCGGCCTCATCGGTCTTCTTCGCGTCGTCGAAGTTCTGGGCGGGGGTCGACGACGACGGCCCGCACACCATCCCGACGAGAGATGCAACGACCGGGAACGATGCCTCGAACCCTCCGGCCGAGCAGGCATCGCGCAGCAGCGCCGACAGGTGTCGGGACCGGGCGAGGAACTCCATGTAGACGTCGGGGGTCAGCAGCGAGAGCGCTGCGAGCCCGGCCGCCGTGGCCAGCGGGTTGCCGGACAGCGTGCCGGCGTGGAACACCGGGCCGAGCGGGGAGAGGTGATCCATGATGTCGGCGCCGCCACCGATCGCGCCGATCGGCAAGCCTCCGCCGATGACCTTGCCGAAGCAGGTGATGTCGGGAGTGACGTCGTACTTCTCCTGGGCGCCACCCATCCCGACACGGAATCCGGTGATCACCTCGTCGAAGATCAGCAGCGCGCCGACGCGGTCGCACTCGGTGCGCAGGCCCTCGAGAAACCCGGCCACCGGCGCGATCAGGCCCATGTTGGCCGCGATCGGCTCCACGATGACTGCGGCGATCTCGTCGGTGAGTTCGGGCACGACGTTGTACGGCGCCACCATCGTCTCGGAGACCGATGCGGTGGGCACACCGGCGGTGCCCGGCAGGCCCAGCGTGGCGATCCCGCTGCCGCCGGCCACGAGCAGAGCATCGGTGGCTCCGTGGAAGTTGCCGGCGAACGTGACGATGCGGTCTCGGCCGGTCACACCACGGGCGAGGCGGATCGCCGTGCTGGTCGCCTCGGTCCCCGAGTTCATCAGGCGCACGCGTTCACAGCTCGGCACTCGTTCGGAGATCGCCTCGGCCAACTTCATCTCGCGCGGAGTGGGCGCGCCGTACGAGGTGCCGTCGCCTGCCGCAGCGGTGATCGCCGCGGTGACCGTCGGGTGAGCATGGCCGAGGATGATCGCCCCGTAGCTCTGCACGAGGTCGTAGTAGGTGGTGCCTTCGACGTCGGTGATCGTGGCACCCGACGCTCGGGCGACCACGTACGGCTCGCCACCGACCGATCGGAACGCTCGGATCGACGAGTTGACGCCTCCCGGAATCGCTTCCCGGGATCGTCCGAACAACGTCGTGTTCGACGGCACACCGGCGCCGGTGCACATCGCCGGGACGCACCCGGCAGTCACGCACGCCTCGGGGTCGCACAGGGGGATCATCTGATCGGTCATCGGTCTCCAGTGGGTGTCAGCCGTGGAGATCGGTGTCAGACACCGATCTCCACGTCATGGGGCGGATCGCTGTTGTTCGGCGAACCATCGGGTGAAGTAGGTGAGGATGATGTCGGCACCGGCGCGTTTGATGGCGGTGAGGTGCTCGTGGGCAACGGCGTCGGTGTCGATCCAGCCGCGCTCGCCGGCAGCATGGATCATCGCGTACTCGCCGCTCACGTGGTACGCCACGACCGGCACGTCGACCGACGCAGCCACGTCGGCGATGATGTCGAGATATGCGAGCGCCGGCTTGACCATCACCATGTCGGCGCCTTCGTCGAGGTCGAGTTGCACCTCGCGCATCGCCTCGTTCACGTTGCGGTGGTCCTGCTGGTAACCCTTGCGGTCGCCGCCGTCGGCGATCTCGACATCGACAGCATCACGGAACGGCCCGTACAGAGCACTGGCGTACTTCGCCGAGTACGCCATGATCGCCACGTCGTGGAAGCCGGCATCATCGAGCGCCGCGCGGATCACAGTGACCTGACCATCCATCATCCCACTCGGAGCGACCACGTGCGCTCCGGCCCGAGCCTGGGCGACGGCGGCCTTCGCGTACAGCTCGAGTGTGGCGTCGTTGTCGACCACACCGCGCTCGTCGACGACGCCACAGTGACCGTGATCGGTGTATTCGTCGACACACACGTCGGCCATCAGGACGATCCGCTCACCGTGATCGGCAGCGAGGTCGGCCAGCGCGAGTTGCACGATCCCCTCGGGGTCCCACGCCTGGCTGCCCTCGGCATCTTTCTCCAGCGGAATGCCGAACAGGATGACGGCCTTGACGCCCAGGGCGACCAGCTCGGCCACCTCGGCACGGAGCGAGTCGCGTGTGTGCTGCACGACTCCCGGAAGCGATTCGATCGGCTGCGGCGACTCGATGCCCTCTCGCACGAACAGCGGCGCCACCAGGTCGTCGACGCGCACGTGGACCTCCGAGACGAGCGCACGAATGGCCGCCGATCGGCGCAACCGCCGCGGTCGGTAAAGCGGTCGGTCGATCGGTCGGTGCTGGTCGCCGGTCACACTCGTGATCCTACGACCCATCCCCCTCGGGCCCGCCGTGGATCTCAGATCGAGACCGGCCGTCGGGTCCCTCGAATGCCCAGCCTGGCTGTGACACGACGGGTAACTTCGCTGACGTGTCCGTGCAAGCCTGGTTCTCCAACGACGGGGTCGAGATCGACCCGGGATCGTCCATCGCACTGAAGCTCTCGGTGCAGAACCTGGGCGACACCACGCAGAGCTACACCATCGTCCCGAGCGGCCTCACCGCCGACTGGGTCAATGTCGAGCAGGGCAACATCACTCTCTTCGGCGGTTCGACCGACGTCGTCGACGTCACGATCGCCCCGCCGCGCCTGCCGACCACCACCGCCGGATCGACGGGCGTCGGCGTACGGATCATCCCGAACGACAGCCCCGACGACACGGTCGTGGCCGAGACGACGCTCGACGTCCTGGCGTTCGAAGAACGCCGCATCGTGGCGCTGCAGCCCGTGATGCGCGCTCGTCGCCGGGCCGACTTCGAGTTCATGGTCGAGAACAACGGCAACGGACTGGCCAGTTGCCGCATCCGTCTGATCGACCCGTCGAACCGCGTCGACGGCAACTTCGACCCGCCTGCCGTCGGCGTCGCTCCCGGTGGCTCGAGCCTCGTGCGCCTCAAGGCGAAAGCCAAGCGCGGGTTCTTCCGACGCTCCACCCGCACTCTCGACTTCGACGTCGAGGCCGAGCAGCCCGGACACGCACCTGCCGACGCACGGATGTCGTTCGTGCAGTCGCCGACGATCCCGACGGCGGCCATCGGCCGTGTCCTCGCAGCCGCCGCCACCCTCGGCCTCGTCGCGCTGGGTTGGTTCCACGTGGTCAAGCCCGAGATCCGCGACGCTGCGAACGATCGCGTCGACGAGCGACTCAGCGCCTTCGACGATCGGATCGAGGGAATCGCCGACGAGCTCGGCGAGGAGAGCCCACTCGACTCGATCCCCGAAGAAGAGGACGTCGACCCCGCCGCCGACGAGGGCGAGCCCTTCGACACCCGGCTCCAGGTGACGCCCGACCAATTGGCTACCGACGAGGAGACGTTCTCGGTCCCGTCGGGTCAGCGGTTCGACGTGACCGACCTGCGCGTGGAGAACGCGAACGGCGACGCCGGACGAGCGGTCGTGATCGTCAACGACACCGAGCTCTACTCGTACTCACTGGACAACATCCGCGGCTCGTTCTTCGAGCCGGGCATCACACCGCTGCGGCTGCAACCGGGCGACAACCTCGTGTTGAGCGTGCGCTGCGACACCGTCGGTGACCCCGCCGTCGGTACCTGCGACATCGCCATCAACCTGCGCGGGCGCACCGTCGAAGTCGACGAACTCTGAACGGCGGACCCGCCCGACACACTGAGCCGCCATCGTTGCGGAAGCCGAGCCGACGGCGGCTCAGACTCTGCGGCGGCTCAGACTCGGCGACAACACTCGGCGACAACCGGACCCGCCCGACACACTGAGCCGCCATCGTTGCGGAAGCCGAGCCGACGGCGGCTCAGACTCGGCGACAACACTCGGCGACGGAGGGACGCAGATCAGCCGAGGCCGAAGCCGGGCATGCCGATGAGCTGCTGATCGTCGTCGTCCTCGACGACTTCGACCGGAGCGCTCGCCGAGGCGCCCGACGTGGATTGCACGACGATGCGACGGTCACCGCCACGCTCGTCGAGGTCGACGGGGACGACGATCTCGAATGCGCCCGCCTCGTCGGTGACTGCGGTGACCGCGGTCGTTGCCTCGTCACCGAACACGACGGTGACCTCGGAGTTCGGCGGGTACTGGGATCCGGTGGCGACCAGGTCGTCGCCGGCATCGACTTCGGTGGTCTCGATGGACACGACGGGCTCGTAGCGGCCATCACCCGAGATCACGATGGTGGTGTACTGACCGGACACCGTCGACAGCGACACCAGCGCCGTACGGCGGCCCTCGCCTTTGGGGGTGAAGGTCACGCCGACGCTGCATGCAGCGCGCGGGTTGAGCGGGCGGAGCGCACAGTTGTTGGTGGTGAAGGCGAAGTCGTCGGCGTGGTCGCCGAGGAGGTCGAACGTGGTGATGTCGGTCGGCGTGAATCCGATGTTGAGCAGGTCGAACTGCAGCTCCCGGCTCGGCTCGCCCACCGTGGTGACGCCGAACTCTTCGCGTCCCATCTCGATCCGCAGTGCCGGGTTTCCGCCCGTGCCACGCACCGTCGTCGAGACCTCGACCGCACCGAAACCCTCTTCGGAGATCGTGACCGTGGCGGTGTCGGTGGTCGGCGCCGTGGGCGTGTAGGTGACCTCGACGGTGCAGCTGCCACCCGCCGGAACGGTGCTCTGGAAGAGGCAGCTGCTGTTCGATTCGTCGATCACGAAGCGCGGATCGGAGATGGTGACCTGTGTCGGCCGGAACGACGACGGGCCGTCGTTGATGACCGCGAGGTACCACTCGTCGCTCTGCACGTTGACGAGCGTCGTGCCGATGTCGATCTCGGGCAGCGAGAGCTGCGGGTCGGAGGCCCGAGCCACGATGCGCCGCCCCATCATCTCTGCGTCGCCGAGGAGGTCGGCGGCGGCAACGGTGTCGAACACCGCAGTGCGGCCGGTGTCGCTCAGATCGGGATGAGCATGGACGCCTTGCGTCGGGACGACCTCACCGGCGATGTTGGTCAGGCGCGACAGGCGCTCCTTGCCGACTTCGGCGAGCAGCAGGTCACCGTCATCGCCACCGCCGAGGCCGGGTGCTTCGATGAGTTGCAGGTTCGGCGCACGCGTCACGAAGGCCACGAGCTGACCGTCGGCGGAGATCGAAGGCTGGTTCGACAGCGACGTGCCGGCGATCGGAAGGCCCGAGTCGGTCGTGCTGTCGTTCTCGACGCTGAGGACCTGCAGCGTCATCGGCTCACCGGGTGTGATGGCACCGTCGTCATCGGTGTCGCGGTCGGCGATGAACACCTGACTCGGGCACCCTGTCGAGCAGTCGGGGAACTCGGCCATCACGAGGTCGGTCGAGGTCGACGTGAAGGCAACGGCGGTCCCGTCACGGGCGATGTCGGGGTCGGCTGCACCGTGCAGTGCCGGGGAGCCGTCGGCGGTGGCGCTGAGCAGGCGCACGGCGGTGAACGGGTCGGCGTCGGCGATGGCCCACGAGAAGACCTGAGCGACGCCCGCTTCGCCTTCGACCAGGCCGGGCGCCCATCCGGGGACCGCCTCCGACGACGTGGCATCGGAGGTGTAGGCGAGGTGTTCACCGTTGCCGGAGAGCACCGGTTGCGACAATCCAGCGTGCGTGAAGAGGTCGTTCGGCGAGTCGGGCGGCGACCCGGCGACGAAGCGCGAGCGGGCCGGATCGGTGATCGTCACTTCGAGGTCGACGAGCGAGATCGTGGTGATTCCCTCGGCGTCGAAGAGATGGTCGGCGGCATGCGTGTACGCGATCAGCGTGCCCCCGCGCGAGAGAGTCGCCGGTTCGACGGCTGCGTCATCGCGGGCGAGCCCACCTGAACCGTCGCGGGTCGAAACGAGATCCCAGGCCCCCAACGCACCTCCGCAGTGCGGGAGCGTCGAGTGGTAGACATCCCAGCGATCACCGGTGTCGTCGTCTCGGAACACGTCGAGCGGGAGTTCGGTGACGCTGACGACCGAGCAGCCGTCACCCGAGATCACGGGATGGCGCGAGTCTCCGGAGCGGACGCCGGACGGAACGGGGGTCAGTTCGATCGTGTTGTCGATCTCGCGGTCGGTGAGGAACACCGAGGAGGTTCGAGTGTCGCTCTCGTCGAGCGGAGCGCCTTCGAACACGACGAAGCGCCCGTCACCCGAGACCGACGGGCGGGCCCCGACGATGGGGCCGACCGAACTGGCCGACATGGGAGCGAGGACGGCGTCGTCGCTCTCGGCCTGCTGCAGCGACACACTCGGACGAGCACCGACCGTTGCATCGGACGTCGACAGGACGAGCCCGGCGCACAGGACCGCGGTCCCTGCGACCATGCGCTTGCGTCGTTCGTGTCGGGCCGTGCGGTTCACCGTTCTCCTCGTGGCGGTTCGGGGATCGTTCGCTGCGAGAGCGAGTCGGTCATGTAGGCGGAAAGTCTGCCAGGTTCGGCGACGTCGTCGCTCCTCACCGATGCCGCCATGCGAGGACGACGGCCTCGACGAGTCCTGCAATGGAATGATCGGCAGCGATGTCGGTGACCTTGAGGCCGTTCTCCCACGTCGCAGCCGCTGTCGAGGGCCCGATCACGGCCACGATCGAAGGGAGCGTCGTCGCAGCGTCGGCACCCAATGCCTCGGCCCAGCCCTGAGCGGCCGAGCCGCTCGCGAACGACACGGCATCGGCACGCCCGATCGCCTGGAGATCGGCCGCCGACGGCTGTCGGGTCACGGTGTGATACGCCGTCACCGCCTTCACCTCGTGCCCCTCGGCAGCGAGACGCTCGGCCAGGTCGCCACCGGCCCGATCGGCCTGCGCGACGAGCACCGACACCGGCTCCGGGTTGGCCCGGCAGAACGCGTCGGCCAGTGCTGCGCCGATCTGGCGATCGGGGACGAGGTCGACTCGGCATCCGGCATCGGTCAAGGTCTGCGCCGTCGCCGTCCCCACCGCCGCGAGTCGGACGCGAGGGTGCGCCGACGCCGACTCGACGATGCGCTCGGCCCCCGCCGGAGAGGTGACCACGGCCCAGTCGACGTCGCGGAAGGCACCGGCGAGCGCCGCCCGGTCAGCGGGCGACGCATCGACGACTTCGATCAGCGGAACGTGGACCACCTGCGCCCCGCGCTCTTCGAGCTGGCGACCGAGTTCGCCTCGCCGCTCACGCGTCACGACCACCGTGCACCCGTCGAGCTCGTCCCCGGCCGCAGCGGAGCTGTCGGCCGACGCGCTCATCCGAGCTGCGCCTGCGCCCCGTGCGCCGCAGAGCGTGCGATGTCGAGTTGCTCCTCGGTCACCGTCAGTTCGTCGACCCCGAGGTCGTGCACGTCACGGACGAACGTTCCTCGGTCGGGGTCGGCGAGGAACACGTGCAGCTGACTCCCCATCACGTGGCCACCGACAGGCAGCGAGCATCCGCTGCCGAGTTCGGCGAGGAACGCCCGCTCCACTTCGACGTCGCGACGCGTGGGCGCGTGGTCGACACCGGCGAGCGCCGTGGCGGTCGACAGGTCGTCGTCTCGGCACTCGACCGCCACACACCCCTGCCCCACGGCGGGGACGAACCCGTCGGTCGACAGCATCTCGTCGACCCGGTCGGTCAGGTCGAGGATCTGGAGCGCGGCGAGCGCCATGACGATTGCGCCGCCTTCGGGGATCTTGGTGAGGCGGGTGTCGATGTTGCCGCGCAGTTCGACGAATGCGAGGTCGGGGCGCACGGCGGCGAGCTGCGCCCGGCGACGAACCGACCCCGACGCCACGGTCGCGCCGTGCGCCAACCCGTCGAACGTGGAGCCGACGAGCACGTCGTTCGCGTCGCGACGCTCGGTGAACGCTCCGATCATGAGCCCCTCAGCGGTCTCGGAGGGCAGGTCCTTCGCTGAGTGGACGGCGATGTCGGCACGCCCGTCGAGCACGGCCCGCTGGACCTCCTTCACGAACACACCCTGACCGCCGATGGAGTGCAGCGGAACGTCTTGTCGGACATCGCCGGAGGTCTCGATCAGAACGAGTTCGACGCGACGGCCGGTCGACCGCTCGATGCCCGAGGCGACCACCTGCGCCTGCGCCAGCGCCTGGCGCGACCCGCGTGTCGCCAGCCGGATCGGAGTGTCGTCCATCGGAGCCGACGCTCAGCCGAGATCGAACAGGTCACGCATCGCTGCGGCGTTGCGATCACCCTGAGGCGAACCGGCAGCGGTCTTCAGACGGACCGACGGTTCGTGGAGCAGCTTCGAGACGATTGCCTTCGTGAGCGCCTCGACGGCGTCACGGTCGTGTTCGTTCAGGGTGGCGAGGCGGTTGGCGAAGCGTTCGTGTTCGGCGGACCGAACCGATTCGGCGGCCTGGTGCATCGCTGCGACGAGCGGCGCAGCCTGGCGAGCGGTCAGTTCGACGGTGAAGTTCTCGACCTCCTCGACCACGATCTGGCGGACCAGCGCCGTCTCCTTGGCCCGCTGAGCCCGGCCGCGGTCGGCCCAGTCGCGCAGGTCGTCGATGTCGAAGACCGTCACGCCGTCGAGATCGGCGACTTCGGGTGCCACGTCGCGCGGGACGGCGATGTCGACCACGTGGAGGTGCGTGTCGACACCGGCTCGCGCTCTCTCGATCACGTCGACGGTGATGATGTGATCGCCCGAGCCGGTGGAGGCAACGACGACATCGGCCTCGGCGAGGGCGGCATCGAGACCGTCGAAACCGACGGCGACCGCGCCCACACGCTGAGCGAGTGCGGCGCCGCGCTCGGGTGAGCGGTTGACGACGCAGATCTCGGCGCCGCCCGCCTTGTGCAGGGCAACGGCGACTCCCTCACCCATCGAACCGGCACCGACCACCGTGACCCGCCGACCGTCGAGGTCGCCGACGACGTCGTCGAGCATCTCGACCGCCGCGTGGCTCACCGAGGCGGTCCCTCGGCCGATCGCCGTCTCGCTCCGAGCGCGCTTGCCGGTTTCGACAGCGCTGCGCAACAGCAGGTTCATCCCGCTGCGGGCGGCCGACTCCTCCTGCGCTACCTGCCAGGCCGTCCGGATCTGGCCGAGGATCTCGCCTTCACCGATGACCGCTGAGTCGAGCCCAGCCGCCACTTCGAACAGGTGCGACACCGCTGCGTCGTCGTGCTCGCTGAACAGGTGCGGCGTCAGTTCGTCGATGTCGAGGTCGCCGAGGTCGGTCAGGAAGTCGCACACGTCGCCGTACGCACCGTGGAACCGCTCGGCGATCACGTAGACCTCGGTGCGGTTGCACGTGGACAGGACCACGGCCTCGCGGATGTTGTCTCGCTGCGCCAGACCCGAGACCCGCTTGGCGAGGTCGGTGGGTGCGATCGTCAGCCGCTCGAGCAGCGGTAGCGGACCGCTGCGATGGTTGACGCCGACGACGAGGATGGACATGTCAACGACCAGCCTACGCCGATGCGCCGCGGCCACGGGTGCCGGGGACCGACGACAGATTGGCCGATTGTCGGGCGTTGGCCCGCCGCTGTTCGTGGTAGCTGAGGATCTGCAGTTCGACGGCGAGGTCGACCTTGCGGACACTGATCCCGTGCGGAGCGCTGATGACGGTCGGGGCGAAGTTCAAGATGCTCGTGACGCCGGCGTCGACCAGTGCATCGGCTGCGTCTTGCGCGGCGACCCCCGGTGTGGCGATGACCCCGATCGCGATGCCCTGCGACTGGACGATGGCACGCAGTTCGGAGATGTTGCGGACCCGTACGCCTCCGATCAGACTGCCCACCTTGTCGTCGTCGACATCGACGATTCCACCGACCGGAAAGCCCCGCTCTCCGAAGCCGCCGTAGCCGGCGAGCGCTTGGCCGAGGTTGCCGGCGCCGACGATCACGACGTGCCAGTCGTGTGTGAGCCCGAGTTCGCGTTTGATCTGGAAGACGAGGAACTCGACTTCGTAGCCGACGCCGCGGGTTCCGTAACTCCCCAGGTAGGAGAGGTCTTTGCGCACCTTGGCGGCGTTGACTCCCGCCAACTCGGCGAGTTCTTCTGACGAGATGTTCGTGACACCGGCGTCGAACTGATCGCTCAGCAACTGCAGATAGACGGGCAGGCGAGCGACGGTTGCCTCGGGGATCCTGCGTCGCGTCCTCTGCCCAGCCACACCACCAACATATGACCCTTGTGCACGGATTCACAAAGCCGTGCTCCGGCTATTTCGCAGGTTGTAACGAATGTCTCATTCGAGTCGGCGGCGCACGAGTTTGTCGTTGCCGTTGCGGGGCAAGGTGTCGACGAACATGATCTTGTTCGGGCACTTGTACCGCGCCAGACGATCGCGACAGAACTCGACGAGCGACTCCTCGTCGACGTCGGCACCCGACTCGACCACGACGAATGCCTTCACCGCTTCTCCGGTGTGCGGATGCGGGACACCGATGACCCCCGCCCCGGCGACACACGGATGCAGCTCGAGCACCTCTTCGACCTCCGCCGGGAAGACGTTGAAACCCGACACGATGACCAGGTCCTTCGCCCGGTCGACCAGATAGACGAAACCGTCGTCGTCGAGCGTCGCCATGTCGCCGGTCTTCAGCCAACCGTCACTCGTCAGGACCATGTCGGTCGCCTCCTGGTCGCCGAAGTATCCGGCGAACACGTTGCGACCACGAACCCACACCTCGCCCACGTCACCGGCAGGGATGTCACCGTCGTCGTTGACGAGTCGGACCTGGACTCCGCTCACCACGCGACCCACCGAACCGATCTTGATCGGGACACCGATCGACGAGGTGACCGTCGGCGACGCTTCGGTCAACCCGTAGCCCTCACAGACCGAGACCCCGAAGCGGTCGCGCATCGCGATCGCCACCGAATTGGGCAGTCGTGACGCACCGGAGATGGCGAGGCGGACCGAAGCGAACTCGTCGCCCGACGTGTCGTCGAGATGCGTGAAGGCGGCCCACATGGACGGTGGGCCGGGGAGCACGGTGACGCCGCGCTCGACGATCGATTCGATCGCGCTGACCGGGTCGAACCGCTGCACGAGCAGCACCGTCGCACCGACCGACAGCGAGAGGCCGAGCGCGACGTTCAGCCCGAAGATGTGGAAGAGCGGGATGACGGTGTAGACGGTGTCGTCGGCGGTGACGTGGTCGCCGGTCGACAGCACCTGCTCGACGTTGGCGAGGAGGTTGCCGTGGCTGAGCATGGCGGCGCGCGGTGCACCCGCTGTGCCCGACGTGAAGATCAGGACAGCGAGGTGATCCGCCTCGACCTCGAGGCGCGGGACCGGTTCGACCGCGAGCAGGTCGTCGATCGGAATCGCATCGGGCGGTGCCGTCGTGGCGTCACACGTGACGACGGTGGTGAGCGTCGGGATCTGCGTTCGGTCGACGTTGTTCCACCTGGCCGTGCTGAGCTTCTCGATGACGACCGTCGTGGCGCCGACCGCTGCGAGTTCGGCCTCGATCGCCCGGGCCGGCGCGATCGGGTTGAGAGCGACGACGACGGCGCCGAGGCCCAGCACCGACAGATACGAGATGACGAAGTGGCGCGAGTTACCGCACAGCAGCGCGACGCGGTCGCCGGGTCGCACGCCGACCGACGCCAATCCGCCACGCAGGTGATCGACCTGTGCAGTCAGTTCGCCGTACGTCGTCGGCCGATGACGACTGATGAGCGCCACCGCATCCGCATCGTGACCGTCGATCACGCTCGCCAGATTCATCTTCGATCCTTCGGCCACCACGTCGTGTTCTCTTCTCTGCTGCTCGCGTCTGGTTCTGTTCGCTGGGTCTGTTCCGGGGACTGTTCCGGGGTCGCGTCGTCGGGTCGTGTCGTCGGGTCGTGTCGCTGCGCCGCGTCGCCGCGGAGCGTCGCGGCGTCGGACACGGTCAGAGGCGCAGGAGTGACAGGATTCCGGCGATCAGGATGGCCGCGAGCAGGATCCCCATCGCGATGGTGGTGGCGGGACGCATGTCCGAAACGCTATCCGTCACTCGCCGACGGTTCGATGGCTGGGTTCGACAACCGGATTCGACGACCGGCGTCGACGACCGATCCGGCATCGAGGGCTGGGTCTCGGGCTCGCTCCGGGTCAGGCTCAGGCTCGGGCCGGGCTCGGGCTCGGGCTCGGGCTCGGACTCGGACTCAGACTCACTCCGGACTCAGACTCACTCCGGACTCAGACTCAGACTCAGACTCGCTCCGGGCTCGGGCCGGGCTCGGGCTCGGGCTCGGGCTCACTCCGGGCTCGGGCTCGGGCCGGGCTCGCTCCGGGTCAGGCTCAGGCTCACTCCGGGCTCGGGCTCGGCGCTAGCTCAGCGACTGGTCAGGTCGACCGGAACTGCGGCGACGTCGCCCCCGTCCTGATCGCCGTCGGCCAGCGGGGTGATCTCGACCTGATCGCCGATGTCGATGCCGAGTTCTTCGGCGGCCGAGCGTTGGTTCATCACGAGCGCGAGCATCCCGCTCGAGTCGACGAGGAGGCCGACTGCGCCCGTTGCAACCTGAGCGAACGAGGCGCAGCGCGTCGCCACGCGAGTCGAGCCGCCCGTCGCATCGGCGGGCGCGCTCACTCGGATCTGGACGGTCTCGCCGAACGCCGCCGGGACGTCGTCGGGGCCGGCGTTGATCTGGACGTTGCCGAATCGGTCGGTCCAGAGCGCCTGAGCGATCACCTTCGTGTCGTCGGTCTGCGGCAGCGGCACGACGCCGGGAAACAGCAGGTCGGCGTCGACGGCGTCGCCCAACTGCATGATGTCGACACCGTTCGCGAGGTGCGAGGCGACCGGGGCGAACACGTCGCGACCATCGAAGGTCGTGCCCGGCGACTCCAGTTGGTACTCGGGGTTCGTCAGCGAGACCACGCGGCCGGCGCCTCCGGCCATGGCGACGGCCGGCGCGAGCAGTCCGTTGTCGGGCCCGACGAGGATGCCTTCACCGTCGGCGACTTCGACGGCGATGCTCTTGCGTTCGGTGCCCACACCGGGGTCGACGACCGCCACGATCACGCCCGACGCCACGTACCCGATCGACCGGGCGAGCGCGAGAGATCCGGCGCGCACGTCGAACGGTGCGATTCCGTGCGTGAGATCGATGACCATGGTGTGCGGCGCCAGTTCACGGATGACCGAGTGGACCACGCCCACGAACTCGTCCTCCGTCCCGTAGTCGGAGAGAAATGAAATCGTTTCGTAGCGGCGGCCCATGCTCGATCGAACCTATCCCCGAGGCCCTCTGGGAGCGGTTCGCAGCCCGGACGCGATCAGGGCCAGTGCCAACCCCCCGATGGCACCGGCCCTGTCGGCGCGACTCGCCGTTTCCGGCGAATGCGTCTCCACACCTCACAGGGTAGGCGACGATCGGCTGTGTGAAAAGGGGCACATCGTATTTTCAGCCCAGCTCTCGGCTGCGCTCCGTGGCCGCTGCGACCACGTCCGCGACGATCGCGTCGAGATCGTGAGCCTCGAAACGGGCCAGGCCCGCCGCCGTGGTGCCACCGGGCGACGTCACGTTGATCCTCAGTTGGGTGGGGTCGCCCGCTCGATCGAGCAGCGTCGCCGAACCGAGCAACAGCTGCGCCACGATCCTGTCGGCCGCCTCACCGTCCAAGCCCTCCCCGGTCGCCGCCGATCGCAGCGCCTCGGCGAATCGGAACACGTAGGCGGGTCCCGATCCCGCAACGCCGGTGAACGCGTCGATCATCGGTTCGTCGAGGCGCTCGACGATCCCGACCGCACCGAGAACCTCGTCGGCCCACGCCATGTCGGCCTCGTCGACCGACGCTCCGGCTGCGATTGCCGATGTGCCCAAGCCGACCAGCGCGGGCGTGTTCGGCATCGCACGGATCACCGCGACTCCGTCGCCGGCAGCCGCCTCGAGCGTCGCCAACGTGACGCCTGCGGCGATCGACACGATACGCGTGGCACCCGCTGCGACGGCCGACGCCACCGCATGACTGACATCGTCGGGTTTGACGGCGATGATCGCCGAGACGCATGCCGGGATCGTGTCGGTGACCGTGCTCGACGGGAACATCTCGACCAGTTCGTCGCGCCGCTCGGCGCGCTGCTCGACGATCGCAAACGACTGGTTCGTCGAGCCGCCGTCGAGCATCCCCTGGGCCAGCGCTGCCCCCATGTTGCCGCCACCCACCATCACCACGTCGAAAGGTTCGCTCATCGCGCCGACCGTACCTCCAGGGCTGTCGGCCGATCGGGTGCGATCGGGTGCGATCGCGTCCACACGATCTTCACTTCTCCACCGTGGCACCGGATCGACGTCCGTGGGATCGTGATCTCTCCGGGACGATTGCGAATGTCCGATCCACGCGCGTGAACCGGTCGACGTTCTTCGAGAAGTCGAGTACCTGGCCCACGATGCCCTCGAAGAAGACGATGCCCTCGGAAGAGTCGATGCCCTCGGAGACGACGATGCCCTCGGAGACGACGATGCCCTCGAAGAAGACGATGCCCTCGAAGAAATCGATGCCCTGGGAGGAGACGATGCCCTCGGAGGAGTCGGCGCTGCCCGGGCAGGCATCGAGAAACCGACTCCCTCGAATGTGCCCACCCGGGCACTCTCTCACCCTGAATCCACCGCGTGAGCGTGTGGGCGTCGGAAGCGACGGTGTGGTTGCTCGGTTGGGGTGCCGGGGGATTTCGGGTCGTGTGGTGGCGTGGCGAACCGGGATCGGACGGTGTTGGTGGGT
>Ga0115029_1000870_pt1 | contig 25436 bp, 21 predicted proteins | sample SidtaG_3_FD_87297 | JGI IMG/M metagenome (GOLD analysis project Ga0115029, IMG submission 87297) | Marine algal microbial communities from Sidmouth, United Kingdom - Sidmouth_Asex1 metaG | ecosystem: Host-associated > Algae > Red algae > Unclassified | place: Sidmouth, United Kingdom | collected... | reverse complement strand
TGGGTTTAACCCAATTAGTGCATTAGGATTAATTGATGAAAATTTTTCTGCGATGTAACTGACTCTCAGTCAGGACTATAGGTGATATGTCACGAGTGTCGTTGGCGTAAGTATTTGTTACGGTTAAATCTCGCCCATTTGTCATATAGTTAGTGGAGTGATATGACGATTGTGCTTTGCTTCTGCTGCGAGCCACATCTGCTTCAAGATCAGGCACCTACCAGAGGTAGGCAAGCTTATCCTCCTGAAACGTTCATCGAGCGATAGCCGAGATGCACATAGCCCGCTATGCCTTGTCAGAAAAGCACCTCATCTTATCGCACCTGCGGCTCTCGCTACGAAGCCTAATGCACGAATTGGGTTTAACCCAGCTACATCTAGAGGATTATTTGCGCTCACGTCGACTGCACATAGATCCATGATGTATAAGGCACTACGAGGATTGATCTAAACTAAAGATCCTCATAGGGATAGCTCATCTCGCTATATAGGTCGAGGGCTTGGTTGCGATTGTACTCTCGCGTGACGGATCTGTGATTGATCAAGTCTACGATGGTTCCTATGAAGCAGAATCCCGCTGTGAAAAAGAATGCGAGGCCAAGAAGTATCCTCTTGGTATAAAGTCTATGCAGCCCAGAGAAACCAACAAATCCAAGGGCGCAAAGGATCACAATCATCTCATCACGAGCACGCCGACCTCGATACTGAAGGAGAAACTCCCTTCTTTCTGACTCTGTAAAGTCATCCGTAATCTCCTCTATAAAGATGAGCTCTTCCAAGTCAGCACCTGGCAAATATGTAAGGATCATCTTGTCCATGAAGGCATCGTATGACAGGGTCTACTAGATCGGATCAATAAGGTTAACCAGCGGAAGCCTATGACAGGCATGACGAAGAAGGCTATAGGATTGAGCGACCAGGCAAGCCCATACTCAAAGTTCATGATGGCAGCCATCGCCCGTGTGACGCCACATCCTGGACACCATAAATCAAACCAACTTCTGGGGCAAAAGCTCCACCCGGTGGCGTGAGGATCCAAGAATAGAATGAAGGCCAAGGCAAGTGACCATACGATCAGTTCTAGATCTACTCTTGGAGCTGAGGATTGATATCGCTTTCGCGCAAATGACATGGTATAAAGATGCAGTTACTTCAAAGTAGGGTCACTTATAATTCGACGAATTGTCTCTATGCATCGGTCAATGAACCCGACTGGACTTATCGGAAAGTATGATGAGCTACCTTTGTCGAGATATGAATCAGATCAAACTCTTCTCAGGCTCATCGACTCGTTACCTCTCAGAGCTTATTTCTGACCACTTTGGCCATCCTCTCGCAGACTATACACTGAGCAAATTCAGTGATGGGGAGATGCGGCCAATCTTCAATGAGTCTGTGCGCGGCACGCACACCTTCTTGATACAGAGCACATTCTCTCCAGCAGAGAATCTTCTAGAGCTCTTACTCATGATTGACTGTGCCAAGAGGGCGAGCGCCGATTACATAGCGGCTGTCATACCCTACTTTGGCTATGCTAGACAAGATAGAAAAGACAAGCCACGCGTGCCGATTTCAGCTAAGGTGATTGCAGACATGCTAGTAGCGGCGGGAGCCCACCGTATCATGACGATGGATTTCCACGCAGATCAGCTGCAGGGCTTCTTTAACATCCCTGTAGATCATATCCAGAGTGATGCCATATTCATCCCATATTTACAGGAAAACGTGGATCTGTCTTCAGCAGTTTTTGCCAGTCCCGACGTAGGAGGAGTCAAGCGAGCAAGAAAGTATGCCAAGTACTTTGATAAGGATCTTGTCATCTGCGATAAGTATCGCAAAGTGGCTAACAAGGTAGAGAAAATCACGGTGATCGGCGATGTAAAAGATCGCGATGTGATTCTCGTAGATGACTTGGTAGACACCGCAGGCACCATGTGCCGCGCTGCAGACGAGCTGATCAAGCAAGGAGCAAAGAGCGTACGGGCCATATGCACACATGCTGTACTAAGTGGCAAGGCCTATGAGAACATTGAGTCGAGTCAGATGCTACAGCTCATAGTGACGGATACCATACCACTCAAGAAAAAGTCTTCCAAGATCCATGTAGAGACTGTGAGTAAGCTATTCTGTCATGCTATGCGCAATACCTACGAGAACCGATCGCTAAGCGCGCTATTCCTCGACTAGGGCGCATGAAATTAACCCTTGTGAATAAGGAGAAATCTAGCTACTTTTGCACTCCTTTAATAAGAAGATCATGCAGAAAGTTAACATCACACTAGAGAAGAGAGACGGATCAGGTAAAAAAGCCGCCAAGAGCGTCCGCAAGCAGGGACTTGTACCAGGAGTCATCTACTCAGCTGGTAAGTCGCAATCATTTGCTGTAGCACCAAAGGCCCTCAAGCCGCTGATCTACACGCCAGATTTCAAACTTGCTGAGGCCACTTTAGATGGTAAGACGATCATGTGCATCGTGAAAGATCTACAGACACATCCCGTGACTGATGAGATTACTCACATAGATCTGCAAGAGATGGCGGATGGTCGTACTCTCAAGGTCAGTATCCCTGTCCGCTTCACTGGTGTATCTGTGGGGCAGAAAGCTGGTGGTAAACTCATTCAGCTCGTACGTAAAGTAGTGGTAAAATCGATTCCTGAAAATCTAGTAGATGTACTCAAAGCAGACATCACCAAACTAGAGCTGGGACAATCTGTACGTGTCCGTGATCTAGTAGTTCCTGATGGTATCGAAGTGTTGAACTCACCTAGTATACCGCTTGCGTCAGTTGAAGTACCTCGTGCTCTCAAAAGTGCTGAGGCTGAAGCTGAGAAAGTTGAAATTCCAGCTGCGGGAGCTCCTGAAGGAGATGACGCTACAGAACAAGCGGAAGGATAGATCCCTTAGCTATGCAAGTAGGTGCTCTGCAATATGCTATGGCATGGCGAGATCCACTGGCAAACCGCCAATTACTAGATCAGACATTACAGCGCCTAGCGACTGACTACGATCTTATAGTACTTCCTGAGATGTGGTCTACAGGATTCACCATGGAACCAGCTCAGGTGGCTGAGCCGATGGATGGACCTAGTGTAGAAGCAATGATGGGATGGGCACAAGCTTACCACTGCAACGTGCTAGGCAGCCTCATCATCTCAGAAGATGGCCGCTTCTACAATCGTCTCATCTCCGCCTTGCCAGATGGCACTCTCCACCTTTACGATAAGCAAAAGCTTTTCAGCTATGCAGGCGAGAATGATCAGTATACTGCGGGAAATCATACGATGATCTACGAGTACCGTGGATGGCGCATATGCCCATTGATCTGCTACGATCTTCGATTTCCTCGGCTGTCTGATCGGGCCGACTATGATGTTCTGATTTACACGGCTAATTGGCCTAGCACGCGAGCTCATCACTGGAATACGCTGTTGAGAGCTAGAGCTATAGAAAATCAGAGCTACGTGATCGCTTGCAACCGTGCGGGGATAGATGGAAATGACCACCAATATCTCGGAGATAGTCAAGTGCTGGATTTTCAGGGAGAGCGTATAGACGAGGAGCAAGCGACACATTCTGATGAGATAGTTCTTATGACCAGTGCGATCCTCGACATAGCTCAACAAAAGACGTATCGAGACAAATTGCCCTTTCTCTTAGATAAATAGATCTCTATCAACAAGATACATGTTGTACTTTTGTTACATATGTATAGAATCGCACTATTTCTTTCTTGTTTCTTGTTGATCGCTTGTGGTAGCACGCGTGTTGCCAGTCACTCGCATAGATCGACTGCATCAATATCATCAGTTGCGGACATCGCGAGTAAGCAGAAGGGAAAGCGATATAAGTACGGCGGTAGCTCCCCGTCTACGGGATTTGACTGCAGTGGACTAGTGATGTATAGCTATAATGAAGTGGGTGTACAACTGCCTCGACGCAGCCAGGATATGGCTTCACGTGGAAAGAAGATCTCTCTCAAAGATTGCAAACCTGGTGATCTCCTCTTTTTCTCTAAGGGCGGTCGTATCAATCATGTGGCCATGGTAGTACAGACCCAAAGCGGCAGACTCATGGTAGTGCACAGCACTACCAGTAGAGGCGTGATCATAGAGCCTATCATGGAGAGTTCCTACTGGAAAGGCCGTTTCAAAATGGCACGCCGAGTCATATAAACTCTAGGTTAGCTGTGGCCTTCGTACCTTTGTGAGTTCAATCCCACGGGATTGAGATAAGACCCACTGCACTATGAAAAACATCATCCTATTTGGCCCTCCTGGCTCTGGCAAAGGCACACAAGCAAAACAGCTGGAGCAAGAACATGGCTTAATCCAGATATCGACGGGTGATCTCTTTCGCTATGAGCTTGGCAATCAAACTGAACTTGGAGTTTTAGCCCAGACCTATATGTCCCGAGGTAGACTAGTCCCAGATGAGGTTACCATCAAGATGCTGGAGCGTAAATACAATGAGCATACTGACGCCGTCGGTGTCATCCTTGATGGCTTTCCACGCACCGTTGCTCAAGCTGCGGCTCTCGACAAGATGATGGCTTCACGAAATGAAGAGATTGCTATGCTAGTATCTATGGAGGTAGACTCTGAAGAGCTAGTGCAGCGATTACTCCTACGAGGTGAAGATTCTGGAAGAGCTGATGATGCTAATGAAGTTGTCATACGCAAGAGACTCCAGGTCTATCAAGACGAGACACATCCAGTCCTTGACTACTATGAGCAGCAAGGTAAAGTCATACGCATCAATGGAATGGGAAGCGTGAGCAAGGTATTTGAAAAACTTGTGGAAACCGTTAGCGTATAGCTGATTTGGCTTAACCTAAGTGGTGCAATCTATCAGACGAGCTGTACGAGTAATCTTATGCCAGCAGCAGACCGCTTGACATCCGCAGTACTGATTACTTCTTACAAAATTCCATAGTGACGAGGCAGCTTGATAGCTTGGGTTTTACTACTCACGTGAAGCTTCTGATAAATACTGCGTATGTGTTTCTTCACGGTATTCTTGCTGATGTAGAGTTGCTCACCTATCTGTGCATAGTTATACCCCTGTGCGAGTTGCTGAAGCACTTCCACTTCTCTACGGCTTAGATCAAGGATAAACTGCGGGAGCTCCATCTTTTCAGGAATATTAGTATCTGTATGGCGCAGGAGCTGCAGTGTTTTATGAGCGATTGATGGACTCATGGGGACGGCGATCATCAAGACTGTGACATGGAGAAATCATATATCCAAATCGAGTGGATCAGCAATATATATCTATGGTCCAGGTGCCAATATCTATCTAGATCAATGCTTTCTCAGCATCACGGATGGCGATCTGTTGGAAGAAACTGGCGGTGCTGTCATCACCATAGCTAATGATTCAGAATTGCTTGATTGATACACTTTTAGCGATGGATGATCGCAGGCCATCTCATTTTATTATATAGGTCCCAAGTCGCTTTCTCTTCTGTATATCCCATTTTGTGCATTAGTCTTGGTAGCGAGAGCCGCAGGTGCGATAAGATGAGGTGCTTCTCTGACGAGGCATAGCACGCTATGTGCATCTCGCCTCATCTCGGCTGCCGCTCGATGGCCAGCCGCTCGATGAACGGCTTAGAGGCTCGTCTTAACATCGTAAGACGAGCAGGATAAGCCTTCCTACCTCTTGTAGGGACCTGATCTTGAAGCAGATAAGACGCTAAGCGCGAAGTCAGGCGACGAGAGTTGCCTTCACTGGTAGAGCCATTGAGTTAATCGCAGTTGGACCGTAACAAAAACTTACACACGCAAAATATTCTATATCTATATAAGTCATTGTAAATATGGATCTTATGTAAAAGGATGAGCTAACAAATAAATCCTAATGCACGAATTGGGTTACATGATGAATACTTGCTAGATCCACCTGCACCACGAGCCAACCGTAGGCCGTATGAGCCTGCCCACTTAAGCTCACCAGCTCACCTATATATTCGCGTTTCCTATTGATTTCACTGATTGCACAGTTCTGAATGTAATCACTCTTCTTAGCTACCTACTTAGGTGCTAGGTAGCTCCTATATGGAGATGCAATGCTCGCTGCTAAGGACGATCTTCACTAGTGGACCAGTAAAGTTGCCACTTATGCTTCCAGTCCTTATATGCCTGTTAGGAAATGAAAGATGACGGAGGTTGAATATATGGCCTTATAGACTTAGTAAAAGTCCCAACGCATCGTCTTAAGTGAAGCTAGTAAGTCGTACCAAGCGCTACGAGTCCCTCAAAACACACAATCACTAAAATACCGTCTCCATATTATAAATATTCTTAATATGATGAGGTCTAAGTGAGGTCTAATAGTTAATAAACTCAACGGTTCAGGGCTGAAGTCTTCTATATTTGCTAGGTAAGTAATACGCTTCAAATCACTCAGCCAACCACATGAGTCCAGGGTCAAAATCGCTATTGGTAGTAATCTGCGGCATCATCGTCCTGCACGATTTATCCGGTCTGAGTACCTGCACTGATATAGCTAATTGTGATGTCAATGTAGAGGCTTGGAATGGAGTAAATGATACTATGGTAGATCGTACTTCGAGTGACCTTGCGGATGATCTGGAGCGATATAAGCTCTCATTGGCTCCTGTAGATCGACAGCCTAGCAGCGAGTCCATGATCCACCGACAATCTCGACGGATGGCAGATCATGTTGACAATGCAATCATAGCTGTGAGCTACAATATCCGCATGGACAATCCTAGTGACAATCTGGACAATTGGACTAATCGAAGCGATGATATGGTTGCTTATCTCAGTACGCTAAAAGCGGACTTCATTGGAGTTCAAGAGGCATTACCTAATCAGCTCAGCTATCTTACTAGCGGATTGACTTCTCATGCGGCTCTTGGAGTAGGCAGAGATGATGGTCTGAGAGGCGGTGAATTTTCCGCCATTTTATACGACACTTCAAAATGGGTGGTGATTCAGAGCAATACTTTCTGGCTATCAGACACGCCTCACCTCGTCTCTAAGGGCTGGGACGCAGCGTGCTTGAGAGTAGTGACATACGGCATCTTTACCTCTACAGTAGGTGATACGATAGTAGTAAGCAACACCCACCTAGATCATGTCGGAAGTGAAGCAAGGGCAAAAAGTGTAGAACTCATCTGCGGCAGTCTAGAGACCTACGATCACCTACCTGTTGTGATCATGGGCGATTTCAACTTCACGCCGGACGATAAGAACTATTCAGTTCTTGACAGTCAATTCGATGATGCGTTTGCAGCTTGTGCGCCATCCAACCCAATTATTGGAACCTACAATGGTTTTGGCACGGATGAGACTGCGACTCGACGTATAGATTACGTATGGTATTCACCGGCACTCAGTTGCGAGAGATATAAAGTAGATAGACCTAAAACCTCTGCTCAGAGGCAACTCAGTGATCACTATCCAGTCATTGTGCACTTAAAATCCCCCTGCTGATGCGTCAGAGTATCCTGTTCATGCTGTTTTTACTATGTCATATACCTATATGGGTATTCGGTCAACCGTCTTCTGAAGAAGTTGATGGTGAATACCTCCACAGACTAGAGGTAGCTGGTGAGGACACCTTGCACTATCGTATCATGTATCCACATGACTTTGATACAAGTGAGCAATATCCTCTGGTAGTGTTTTTTCACGGCATGGGAGAGCGCGGCAGTCACAATGATCGACAGCTGACTCATGGGAGTAAGCTCTTTCGCGATTCACTCCATAGATATCCAGCAATAGTGATATTTCCACAGTGCCCGGAGACGGACTACTGGGCTAACTTATATCGCCCAGATAAAGGCGGTGCCGACCGCACATTTGATTTCTTTTATTCTGATGCTCCTAATCCTTCGATGTCGCTTACAATTAAAGTTGTGGAGGATCTACTCCAGCAGTCATACGTTGACAATCTGAGACTTTACGCTTCTGGTCTGTCTATGGGTGGGATGGGAACATTTGAATTTGCTTATCGACTTGAGGATAAACTCGCTTGCGCAATGCCCATCTGCGGAGGTGGGCCGCCAGACAAGGCCGCCGATATGATCGATGTGCCGTTTTGGATATTTCACGGAGCCAAAGACGATGTAGTTAATAAGCAATACTCCATTGATATGTATCATGCCATACAGCAGGGAGGAGGCACAGCTAAGTTGACTATGTTTCCTGACGCAAATCACAATAGCTGGGATCCAGCATTTGCCGAGCCAGAGTTCCTAAGTTGGATGTTCTCTAATAAGCGAGAACTTGAGGCAAAGAACTTAGACTAAATTAGAAGAGATGATGGTAATGGACTCAATAGAAAAAACAATAGCATCAAATTAAGAACGTAGAAATAATCAAAATTCAATAAAAAATTACTCAAATACAAATAAAACGTAGTATGAAGACACTTAAACTCTTGAGATTCCTGGTTATTATGTTGACTTGCATTCCCTTAGGATTATCAGCACAGTCTGATACGCTTTTAATTGACTTTGGGAATAATATCTCTCCAGCTCCATGGAATAATATCACAGGCCCGCGTGATGGAGCCATTGATGACCTGATGAACTCAGCAGGAACATTGACAGGATTTTCAATTGCCGTCACAGATACTTTCAACAATATCAATACAGCAGGTACGCAGACACCTGATCCATCATTGGGATTTGTACCTACCGCTTCAGGCGACAGTTTCTTTGGAAACGTTGCCCCTTTTGGAGGTAGAGAAGAGCCTACAGGTGGCGTCACAATTACCAATCTTCTGACGGATCGGGATTACACATTCAACATCTTTGCTTCTAGGCCAGCATCAGATAATCGTCAGACGCAGTATATGGTCATGGGTGCCACTACGGAAATAGTCACCCTTGATGTAACTGATAATGAAGATATGATCGCGACCGCCACTGTTACACCTACTGCGGCTGGAGAGATCATGGTCATCGCATCTCCAGGCCCAGAAAATGATAATCCATCTGGATTCTATTTCCTAGGTGCTATGCAAGTGATATATGATGCCATACCAGTTATAGTTGAGACAGATACCATCATTATAGATATGGGTGATCGTGTTTCAGAGGCACCAATCAATAACCTAGCAAACCCTACCACGGGTATGATTTTCGACTTGACCACTATGAAAGGTAATCTTTCGGGTTACAGTCTTTCAGTTACTGATGCCTTTAATAATATTAATCGCACAGGTTCAACTAATCCTGATCCGGCGCTAGGATTTCCTTCCACTGTCACAGAAGACAGTTTCTTTGGAAGTATCACACCATTTGGTGGAAGAGAAGAGCCTACTGGAGCCGTTACGATAGAAGGCCTCAACCCTGCAGAAGTATACACATTTGATATTTTCGCCGCTAGAGCGGGTGCTACTGATATAAGAGAAGCACAATATGTAGTAAGTGGTCTAGGTACTGATACTCTATTGCTGAATGCAACCGATAATGATTCGATGCTCGTATCGACGACTATGACTCCAGACGCTACAGGAGCCATTACCATCACAGCTTCTACAGGTCCAAATAATGACAACGGTTCTGGATTTTACTTCATGGGTGCTGTACGCATGGTATACCCTGAGGTAGCGCCTCCTGTAGTTGTCAGTATAGATAGTGTGCTTATTGACTTTGGAGATAACTTGACACCAGAGCCTTGGATTAATATCACGGATCCCCAAGCCGGTTCAGCAGAAGATATGATTTCTAAATTTGGAATTGCTACTGGGATAGATGTGACGATCAATGATGCTTTTAACAATATTAATCGTACAGGGGAGACAAATACAGATGCGAGTCTCGGCCTTCCTATGACGGTTACTGCTGATAACTTCTTCGGTAATGTCGCTCCATTCGCAGGACAAGAGCAGCCAACTGGGGGAATGGACTTTACGGATTTAGATACAAGCAAAGTTTACAGCTTTAGCATCTTTGCTAGTCGTTCCAATGTGAGTGATCAGCGAGAAGCGATGTACACTCTTACAGGAGCGGGAATTGATAGCATGGCACTCAATGCCAGTAACAACACTGATAGGAAGGCTGTCATCAATATGAAGCCGGATGCTGATGGTACCATTAATCTTACAGCGAAGCCAGGTCCAGGTAATGACAATGGCTCAGGATTCTACTTTATTGGATCAGTCATACTGAGCTATGACACAAGAGAACCCGCAGCACCATTCGACACCTTACTCGTGGATTTCGGAGATATATTATCACCGTTTCCATGGAATAACTTGACAGATGCCAAGGTAGGATTCATAGAAAATATTCCCCGCTCAGATGGCTTCTTGTCTGGATATAACTTAACTCTAGTGGATGATATGAATGCTATTAACCGAAATGGTGTCATAAATACAGATCCAGCTCTTGGCTTACCTTCGACTGCATCTCAAGATAATTTCTTTGGAAACGTCGCGCCATTCGCAGGTGAGGAACAACCGACCGGAGGAGTTTTATTTGAAGGATTGACTGCCGATAAAGAATACTCTTTCGAGGTCTTTGCAAGTAGAGCTGCTACTAATAACCGAGAGACGCTATATGAATTCGTTGGAGAGACTACCGAGATGTCATCGATTAATGCTGCGTCCAATGCAGATATGATAGCAACTGCAACAGTTAAGCCTGATGCAGAAGGTAATATCAGAGTTAATTTCATGCCAGGACCGGCTAATGAAACCGCTTCTGGATTCTACTATATCAATGCTATACGAGTAGTATATCCTGAAGAAGATGCAAGCGGAGACTCTGATGTGACTCTTACCCAACCCACAGGCGGCGAGGAATGGCAAGTAGGCCGTACGGCCAAAATTCGCTGGGAAAGTAGAAATGTTGGATTACTTACGCTAGAATACTCCACAGATGATGGAATTTCTTGGACAGAGATCGATCAAGTAAGTGGTGGATTGGCTGTACTAGATTGGGTTGTCCCAGATGACGTCTCTACAACGGCCCTAGTGAGAATCGGTGATGGAATAGTGAGTGATATGAGTCCCGTCAATTTCACAATTACGGATGACGGACAAAGATGCCCTATCGTAGTTCTTGGTTCTTCAACAGCAGCAGGTACTGGTCCATCTAGTCCTGACTCAACTTGGGTAAACCGATTTGCCCGTAGTCTAGAGCATAGTACTCGATTTCAGGTAATCAATCTTGCTAGAGGTGGTTATACAACCTATAACATTATACCTACAGGTACTACACCTGATGGAGTTACCATTCCTATTGATGAAGATCGCAACATTAATGCAGCTTTAGCGCTCAATCCCTTTGCAGTGATTGTAAATATGCCAAGTAATGACGCTGCGAATAACATTAGTGTTGAAGATCAAATAGCAAATTTTCAAGCGATATCGGATTTTGGAAGTGACGATGGAGTTGATGTGTATATTACTACACCGCAACCTAGAAACTTTGCAGACCAAGCTCAAATTGACATTCAGACTCAATTGCTAGAAGCTGTTAACACTACCTTCGGTGCCCGAGCTATTGATTTTTGGACGGATATAGCTACGCCAGAAGGCACTGTGGATCCTGTCTATGATTCAGGTGATGGAGTACATGTCAATGACGCAGCACACGCCATATTCTTCAATCGAGTCGACGCTGTCGGCCTAGGAGAAGTGGACTGTGGACTGTTTGTTTCCACCTATGAGATCGAGACAAAGGATATTGGCCTTGTAATATTCCCTAATCCTACTGTAGGGCCTGTTACGATTCAGTTTGAGACAGAGTCATCCGCAGATATTATGGTATCTATGATGGACGCCACCGGCCGAGCGATACATGTAGAATCGTATACAGCTAGTCACGCGGGAGTCCATAAAATAGACATGAATCTGACCAATAGTGTTGGAAGACTCTCTGGTGTGGTCTATGCTACTATAGTAGTAGATGATACACAAGGGAGACGTCAACAGACAGTTCCTGTCGTATTTAAGTAGTTAATTGGGATGGACCTTGTTTAAATCGACGAAGTCCATCCCCTTTTTTAATAACTACAGTGCTTACCTGCAGAGAATGATGAGCCTGCATTTATCGGTTTCTGAATCTCACAGTATTTGATAACTAGAAATTCTAAATATGAAAATAATGGATAAGTATTACTTATTTTTCGTCGTACTCTTTGCTTTAGCAATTACGGCCTGTGAGGACACTGATCCTCCAGAACCAATGGTGGAACCTCAAGAGCCATTTATATGGACAGAAACCACCTCATTGGAAGATTTTATCGCTACTTATGAAAGTGGCTTGATCACAGAGGAGGATGTAATTTTTTCAGCTGAGGTGACTTCAAGTAACGAATTTGGCAATGTGCCAGGAGTCATCCATATGGCTGACAGACAAAGTAGCATTGCTTTACAAATAGATGATGATAATTACCATGAGAGATATCCTCAGGGAACAGAATTGTTGGTACTGGCCACAGGCCTCAACTTCTCCAAGGATGAGAATGGGCGTGTGCTGTCACTAGAAGGAGGACTTTCTCCAGATGGTGATTCGACATATCTTCATGTCCTCCAGATGAGGGCTCCCCCTCTAGGCCGCAACGTATCTGATATCTCCTCCTTGACTGATGACTGGATCGGTGCGTATGTGCGAGTCTTTTCATTACAGTTTGACGACGAGAAGATAGGTACGCCACTAGTGGACGGCCTCCGACTTTCCAAAGCAGATGGTACAGGAGTCACCATTAAGCTTGAGAATACTGCAGACCTAGGTATTTCCGAGGTGCCTTTTAATGGAGGTACTCTGAGAGGTATTTTGGGCCGTGATGGCTCGGACTGGACAGTAGCACCAGTGAAACCAGATGATCTGACGTTCAACGGGACACGACATTCACTCTTCTCCAAGCAGGAGTACGTACAAGACGGATTTACACTGCCGTACCAGATCATGTATCCTATAAACTATGATCCTAGTCAGTCTTATCCCCTCGTAATCTTCTTGCACGGTGCTGGGGAGCGAGGTGATAACAATACATCACAGATGGCAAATGGGCCTCCTACATTTACGACTCAAGAAGCGAGAGAGGATTATCCTGCTATCGTAGTCTTTCCTCAGTGCCCTACGGCATATATGTGGAGCAGAAGGACCAAGGTTACAGTCGATGGTGAAGCAATCTTTACCTTCCCTGTAGAAGAAGAGCCTGATGTACCGCTGAAGGCAGTCATCCAAATGACACGTGACTTTATAGCAGCCGGTACCGTCGATGAGTCAAGAGTTTATGTGATGGGACTGTCTATGGGAGGTATAGGAACTCTGGAGTATTGCTACTACGCGCCAGATATTCCTGCTGCTGCCATTTCTCTTGCTGGTGGTCATGACGAGGACATTGCCTTCACATATGGCGAGCAGATTTCTATCCGTCTATTTGCAGGAGCAAATGACGGGGTAGTTCCAGCTCGATATAGCGAAGAGGTCTTCGATGCCATACGATTCTTGCCCGGCGCAGATGTAGAATACTATCTCGACCCCAATCGAGGACATGAGTGGAACTACGTTCTCAATGATCCTACACTAGTACTGCCATGGCTATGGCAAAAAACTAAATAGGCAACAGCACATCGCAGTTACCTCAGATATAAACCTAGACGGTAAGCAGTCCTTAAGGACACTTACTGTCTAGGTTTTTTTATTTGAACTATTTGATAGAAATATCAAAGAAAGACAGTATCGTCAGAACCTTCCTACTGCAATAATCAGTTTATCAGATCCCAAGCATGGGATCGCTTTTGCCTTGGTGATAAAGAAGGGTCGTTTTGATGCACTGCTTGAGTTCAGCCACAGGTACTTCTTGATCGAGCTGAAATAAAATGGCGCGATTATTCTCATAATTAAATAAATCTCCAAAGGCTAGTTTAAAAGTCTCTACGAGCCTACTTGTACACTTAAAATACATAGCATACTGATCAGGCTTTTTGGCCTTCCAATCCATACGTAGTGTGCATCCCTGCTTGGTGATGAAGCTTGGTTCTCGCCACTTGAGAGTCACTTCTACGGAATCGATTTCTGGAATCTCCGCTGCCGTATCTATGACTAGCTGACGCAGAGCACGCATCTGAGAACGCACCGTGTCAGGGTAGTTGTCAAATACCGTTTCGATGTCTGGATGAGTGATAATATTCATTCAGGGCTTCTTAATTAGCTTGATATAACCCATTTCGTGCATTAGGCTTCGATGGATAGTGATTATCTGCAAGAGCGTCAGGTGCTCCGCCGACGAGTCATAGCGTGCTATGGCGAAGAGGCTCGTCTTCACTGCGTAAGGCGAGCAAGTGAAGCTTGCCTACCTCTGGTAGGTGCCTGAAGCTGAAGCAGATAGACTCTAGGCGCGAAGCAAATTGAGGAGAGTTGACATATTGATTAAGGACCTTTAAAGAGAGTCATTTTTTCCGTAAGAAAAAGTTACACTCGCAGATTATTCCAAATCGTCATAAGTCTCTATAAACATGGATGTTATGTAAAAAGATGAACCCATCAATAAATCCTAATGCACGAAATGGGTTAAATCCATTTCGTGCATTAGGCTTCGATGGATTGTGATTATCTGCCAGAGCGTCAGGCGCTCCGCCGACGAGTCATAGCATGCTACGTGTATCTCGACTGTTGATCGATAAAAGTTTCTGGAGGCTCGTCTTCACTTCGTAAGGCGCGCAAGGTAAGTCTGCCTGCCTCCGGTAGGCTTGGCTACATCTGATAGGCTTGCCTGCCTCCGGTAGGGACCTAATCTTGAAGCAGATGTGGCTCGCAGTAGAAGCAAGGCACAAAAGTTATATCTCTCCACTCACTACATGACTCATGGTCGAGATCTACCCGCATCAATTACTTACACCAACGACACTCATGATATATCGCCTATAGTCCTGATTGAGCGTCAGTTACATCACTGAAAAACATTAACCTAAAATCCTAATGCACGAAATGGGTTATAGCAAGAAATTAAAATAACAAGTACGCGCCCTATCCCTTTTTACGATAGTTGCGACTGGACTTGCCGCCGGAGTAGCCACCGCCGTCTCCTCGCGAATCTTTTTTGCGGAAATCTCTACGACCGTCACCACGCCCGCCGCCGTTACGACCTCCGCTGCGTCCACCACTACGACCACCGCTGCGTCCTTTGCTGTAACCACCACCTCGATAGCCTCCGCCACCACTACGACTATTACGCTTGCGACCTCCGCCTCCGCCGCTGCGACCATCCCAATTGTCTTCCTGATTGAGGTCAGAATCTGGGCCTAAATCTAGACGAGCTACCTCGGTAGCTACAAGCTTGGATATCAGCTCTTCCTTAGACAAACTACCGAATAGCATCACTGCCTTATCGACTAGTTCTGGATCAGCTTTCTTTGTCTTCTTTTTCTCACCTGTACCCAAGAGAGAGAGCGCCCAAGCTTCTATACGCTTGCTTGCTATAGCTTCCGCACCAGGTACGGTGGCTTTATTGAACTTGATCTTGAGAGATTTTTCCAGCCTTCTCAGCTTGTACATATCCTGAGTAGGAAGCAGGCAGATTGATTCTCCTGACTTACCAGCTCTTGCTGTACGACCACTTCGGTGAGTGTAGTAGGCTAGATCATCTGGAAGACTATAATGGAATACATGAGTAAGATCATTGACATCGATACCACGCGCCGCTACATCGGTAGCGATGAGGACAGCGAGCGATCCATCACGGAAGCGCTTCATGGTACGATCACGCTGCGCCTGGGACATATCTCCATGCAGAGCATCTACTCGATAGCCTCGTTGAAGTAGCTTCTCAGCGAGCTCCTGTGTATCTCTACGTGTACGGCAAAAGACGATACCTCGTAGATTCTCCTGTATATCCATGAAGCGCATGAGCGCCTCAGACTTATCACGTGGCTTTACAAGTGCATAGCGGTGAGTGATATTGACATTCACTTCTTGCTTACGATCTATCGCTACACGCAGTGGATCATCCATATACTCCTTGACGATATGCTTGATCTCACTGGGCATAGTGGCACTGAAGAGCCACGTCATCTTATCCTTAGGAGTGGTAGCTAGGATCTCATCGATCTCTTCCTTAAAGCCCATATTGAGCATCTCATCGGCTTCATCAAGTACTACCACAGCGAGCTGGGATAAATCAATCTTTTTACGATGAATGAGATCTATAAGTCTACCTGGAGTAGCTACGATGATGTGCTGAGTATTGCGTAGAGCTCTGATCTGCGTCTGGATAGGCGCTCCACCGTAGACGGAGAGAATATTGATTTTGGGTAGAAACTTTCCATACTTTTCCATCTGTTCATGGATCTGACGACACAGCTCTCGCGTAGGCGAAAGGATAAGTGCCTGCGTCGCTGGGAACTCATGGCTCACTCGCTCGATGAGCGGTAGACCAAAAGCAGCCGTCTTACCTGTACCAGTCTGAGCTAGACCTATGAGGTCTCTGTACTCAGTGAGTAGGAAGGGAATCGCTTGCTCTTGTATGTCTGTGGGCTGCTCAAAACCGAGCTCGGTGAGGACTCTGAGCACCTCATCGCTCAGCCCCAGTTGACGGAAATCTTTCACAATTGGAATTAAAAAGGTAGAAATGAAGCTGCAAAGGTAAGCATCTACTTTACCCTCTCTTAAGCGCCAGCATCTACGGTACCTCTAGGCCTCCGCCAGCTCGGCTTTGAGCCTGTCTATCACATCGATCTCTACCGAGTCTACGGATCGCATATCAGCCAAGTATACACTCACCCAATCGATCAAGTGCACGAGATATAAACTCTGTGCCACAGGCCCTCTTCCCTTGGCGTAGATCTCCACGATACCCGAGCACAGATCACGTAGGATGTCCTTACAGATATCCATGCGAAGTTGGTTGCGCTCTAGGTCATCGCGTGTCCGCAAAAATATAGCTACTAGATCAGGACGCTCATCTTTCCAACCCACGAGTTCATTGTGATTCATCTCAGGTACCACGTGATGCCAGCAGAGAGCCTTGGCGTTTTCATTGATTTGCTGTCTCATACGTACAGCGCATGGCTCTAGAGAGCTTGTGCTATAAATTACCGCAGTCTTATTGTCAAGTGCAGCGGCAATCATCTTTGCACGGGCCTTGATGTCCTCCACTTCTTGAGTGAGCAGTGCTGTTGCGTCCTTGATCTGTTCTGTAAGGGATGTATCTAGTACACCTTTGCCCGACAGGGCGTACATCTGAGCCACCATAGAGTACCCGAGACATGCGCGTGGAGATGGCCAGCCTCCAGGTAATTGCAGGTAATCATGACCATGCTCCTCAGCCAGCTCAAGCATACGACCACCACTCGTGATGCACACGATCTGAGCTCCTCGAGTCATCATAGCATCCATAGCGGTGAGAGTCTCCTCCGTATTACCGCTGTAGCTACTACATATACATAGCGTGTGCTCGTCAATCCAGGCGGGTATCTCATAGTTCTTGCCCACCACGATAGGGACAGATGCGCCTGGCCTACCGAGCGTAGCCACAAAGTCTCCACCGATTCCTGATCCACCCATACCTGCGATATAGACTGTCCTGATCTCTCCAGCGGGACTGAGAGACTTAGCTGAGAAAAGATCATTCGCCTCCTTGACTTGATCGATAAAGCGAGCTACGAGAGTGTCCATCATATGACTAGTTATTATCCAATTATATACGCTCAAAGGTACAATCGCAAGTACTCCATTACCTATCCCTCATGTCACTCATCTATCGTCTATACAGATCTGTCGACAGATTATCCGCTATCGCATACAGCCACTTACCTTTGCGCTGCTATAGCCGAGAGGTTTCTCTGCTAGCAGCCAAACTACCTCCATGGAAAGAACTAAACTCATAGGATTTCTCCTCATCGCCGCGATCATACTAGGGATGTCAATCTACAATGCTCCTAGCAAAGAAGAACTTGCTGAACACCAGCGTGTCCGGGATAGCATAGAACAAGCACAGGACGGTATCGCTGAGAAAATGGACCAGGACATCATCGCTTCTAGCGACGATAGCTCATCTGTCCTAAGCGATACTTCAAGCACTGCTGTAGTAGCTACCAGCCGCAAAGCTGAGTCCATCGAGACGATATCCAATGATGTCTTCGCGCTAAGCTTCAGCAATCAAGGTGGCCAGCTCCGTGGTGTAGAGCTTAAGGAGCACTACCAGTGGGCAACGGATGATACTGAATATAAGGCTAAAGTACCCGTAAAGCTTCTCGATCATCCTGATAACCAATGGGAATTTATAGTCAATGACAGCGGTAGAGAGCTCAGAACTGGCTCCCTCACGTTCACACCATCTAGACAGAGCGATGGTATCAGCTATCGCAGTGATCTGGGTGGAGGTAAAGCGATCGTGCAGACCTACAAGATCTCACCCGGCTCATACCTCATCGACTACGAAGTTGATCTGCAAGGAATGAGTAATCAGGAAGCCCAGTTTTACTGGAATAACTTCCTCAAGCCTATTGAGAAAAATGATCGCTACGAGCGCACCATGTACAGCGCGCTGTACTACCAAGAGCTCGATAATGATGTCGACTATACAGGTATGCGCCGCAGTAAAGACATCAGTCTTGATGATGAAAAGCTGAAGTGGATCTCAGGCGCGCAGCAGTTCTTTAATACTACCTTGATAGCCGATGATTACCTCGTAGGCACCCGCACAGAAACTATACTAGCTGAAGAAGATACAGATCTGCTCAAGGAACAGCGCACATGGCTATCCGTACCACTTGATGGTAGCAAATTTCAAGCACAGATCTATTCTGGTCCCAATGACTTTGAAGAGCTTAAGGAAATAGGATATGACTTACAAGAAGTCGTGCCATTTGGCTGGGGGATTTTTGGCTCGATCAACCGATGGATCGTCAGACCACTGTTTAATCTTCTTCTAGGCCTCTTCAGCAGCAAGGGGCTAGTGATAATTGTACTGACACTTCTCGTCAAGGTGATCCTCTATCCTCTTACCTATAAGATGCTGCACTCGCAAGCTAAGATGGCTGCTCTCAAACCCCAGCTTGCTGGCCTGAAGGAAAAGCATGAAGGCGATTCTCAAAAAGTACAGATGGAGACGATGAAGGTCTACAGGGAATATGGTGTCAATCCACTTGGCGGGTGTCTCCCCATGGTGGCACAGATGCCGATATGGATCGCTCTCTATCGGTTCTTCCCGGCATCGATCGAGTTCCGACAAAGTAGCTTCCTCTGGTCTCGCGATCTATCGAGCTATGACGCATTCTTTCAGCTTCCTTTTGAATTACCTCTGGGCATGGGATCACACCTCAGTCTCTTCACCCTACTCTGGGCAGTGACCACGGTGATCTATACATACTATAATACTAAGCACATGGACATGACGGCTAATCCCGCGATGAAATGGATGCAGTATCTCATGCCGATCATGTTCCTAGGATTCTTTAATAGCTATGCATCAGGTCTCACCTGCTACCTGCTCTTCAGTAATATCTTCAATATCACGCAGACAATAGGCACCAAGCAGCTCATCTTTAATGATAAGAAGATCCTAGCTGAGCTCAATGCCAAGAAAGAAAAGCCCAAGAAGAAAGGTGGTTTCCAAGATCGCTTGCAGAAAGCACTCGCAGAGCAGCAGCGCATTGCAGCTGAAAAAGCTAAGAATAAAGGCAAGTAGTATGAGCTCACCACATCAGCTACAGGCTTAGGATGGCACGTCCCTCATGGAGTAAGGAAGGCAAAGCAGCCATCATAGGATCAGGTAGTTTTGGTACGGCGCTATCGATCTTGATCGCCCAGAATACTGATGTGCTTCTCTATACTCGCAGTCAGAAGATCGCTGATGCCATCAATAGCACTGGTAAGAATAATGGTCACGAGCTATCAGACCGGATCACGGCAACCACGGATATAGAGCAAGTCTGCTCAGAGTGCCAAGTGATATTCCCGGTGGTACCCTCGCGCTATATGCGCGATACGATCAGAGCATTTGCGCCATACCTCTACCCTACTCATATCCTTATCCACGCCACCAAGGGCTTTGACCTGACAGGTGTAGAAGAAGAGAATCTGCTAGATGAAGATATATCAAGATCACAGATACGCACCATGAGCGAGGTCATCACGCAGGAGAGCTCGGTAGTGCGAGTGGGCTGCCTCTCAGGGCCCAATTTAGCCAAAGAAATCATGGAAGGCCAACCCACGGCTACCGTCATCGCATCAGAGTATGACGAGGTCATAGAGCTGGGCAGATCTTACCTTGCTGGAGCTCGCTTTTATGTATTTGGCACACACGACATCATAGCAGCCGAGATGGCTGGAGCATTGAAAAATATCATTGCCATTGGCTCAGGTATGCTCACCGGTCTCGGTCTAGGCAAGAATATCCAGGGCATGCTCATCACTCGCGGACTCAATGAGATGATTCATCTCGGCAAGGCCATGGGGGCAGGATACAAGGCATTTCTTGGGACAGCTGGGATAGGTGATCTCGTCACCACGGCTACCAGTCCAGACAGTCGCAATTTTCAGACAGGTCATCGTCTCAGTCAGGGTGAATCACTTGAGCAGGTCATAACTAGCAGTACAGAACTAGCCGAGGGACTGCGCACCATGAAGATCGTGCATCAGCTCATCAACCACTACCGACTCAAGCTCCCTGTAATGGAACTGCTCTACAGAGTGACTTTTGAAGGCGTAGATTTGCTGAAAGGAATCGAAATCCTCATGCGATACCCATTTGCCACAGACGTAGATTTCCTTACTTGACCATGGCAGATAAGCGACAACTCCAGTGCCCTCAGTGCAGTACTATTCTCGATGTGGACGATCTCCTCATCAGCAACTATCAGCGTGAGCTCGAGGATAGATTGGGCAAGCAGAAGCGCGAGATGGAAGGGGCTTTCGCCCAAAAGAATAAGAAACTCCAAGAGCAGCTCGTGCAAGAGCGTGAAGAGCGTGAGAGGGCTTTCGCCCAAAAAAACGAAGCCATAGAGCAACGTGAAAAAGAATTTGAGGAGAAAAGAAAAAATCAAAACAAACTCTTTAAGCAAAAACTTAGCGAAGCGCTTTTGACCGAAAGGTCCCAACTAGAAAGCAACATACAAAAAGAATACGCTCAACGCGATCAAAAACTGCAAGAAGAACTCAAGGCCAAAGACGCCAAGATGACCGAACTCATCGAAGCCCAGATGCAACTCGAAAAGTATCAACGCGAAGAAAATCTACGTAAAAAAGAGCAAGAAGCAGAATTTGAAAAGCGATTATACGCTCAGCGAAGTGCCATAGAAAAAAATATCACCGACCGCGAAAAAGGCAAATCCGATATGAAAATCGCCGAGCTGCAGAAGCAACTCGAAGATCAGAAAAAACTCGCTGAGGAAATGAAGCGAAAAGCTGAACAAGGCTCCATGCAGCTGCAAGGTGAGGTGCTCGAGCTCGCTATAGAAGACGAGCTGCGTCGAAGATTTCCCATGGATATCATCTCTGAAGTATCTAAGGGCGTACGCGGCGCAGATCTGATGCAATCAGTGGTCAATGAACTCAGACAGGTAAGTGGCACCATCATCATAGAGAGCAAGCGCACCAAGACCTGGAGCGAACCATGGATCGCTAAGCTCAAAGATGACCAGCGTCTCAATGGAGGCGACATCGCAGTGCTCATCACAGAAGCCATGCCGCGCGATCAGCCCACCATGGGACTGCGTAGCGGCATCTATGTCTGCGGCTACCATGAGTACGCGGATCTGATCAGTGTACTCAGGACCATGCTCATGAAAGTCCACCAAGCACGATCAGCAGGAGAAAACAAAGGCGACAAGATGGAGATGCTCTATAACTTCCTCACCAGCGAAGAATTTAAACAACAGATGGTATCCATCCTCGATGGATTTACAAATCTCAAGAGCGAGCTCGACCGAGAGAAGCGCGCCATGAAACGCATCTGGAAAGAACGAGAAAAACAAATCGAGCGCGTCCTTGATGGTACCATAGATATGCACGCCAGCTTGCAATCGATATCAGGCTATTCCTTACCACCCATAGATCAGCTACAATTGCCAGATGGAGACTAACTAGACGCTGGTAGATTATTCTCAGGTATTCATAGAAAGCATGAAATCTTAGCACTCAGATCCGCATTACATAGTAAAGACAATACGATAACGATGAATCAAACTATCAAACATCTCTTTGATCCCGAAGACAAGCTCGATCAACGCAGTGTAGAATTCTTGACCAATGCTCTTGCATCGAGCTCTCAGCAGGGCTTTGACTATCTGAAGTTTAAGAGCTCGCTACAGCAGCTCGAGGCGCTCAATATGGATCAGACCACAGCAGTGAAGTCTGCCTTTGCCACAGCAGGCACCGTAGGTCTGAGTAAAGATCGTCTCATACACTCGTCTGAGCACTACCGCAAGGTACTCATGCAAGAGAAAGAACAGTTTGAAGCAGCCATGCGATCGCAACTAGAGAAGCGCGTGTCCAATAAAGAAGACGAGACAGAATATCTCAAAGAGAAAATTATAGAATACAAGCAGAAGATCAAGGAGCTGCAGGAGAACATCGCATCCTACGAGAGCAAAGTCAACTCTGCCGACGAAGCTATCGAACAAGAGAAAGAGAAAATCCGCTCTACTCAGGAGAAATTTGTGGATGCGCACGGCGCATTTATCAAGGCTCTCGATGAAGATGTAAGACTCTTCAAAGAAATATTATAATTTGCACTCTTATATCAGTACACGCATATAATCACGCCCTCAGACTACAGCTCTATGGAAAATCAAGTAAACACTAAATCATTTTGGAAGCGCCCCGAGGGCATTACAGGCACACTTGTGCTGCTCGGTATTGTAGGAGTAGCTGGATGGCTGATCGTGAGCAACATCACTGCCCTAGCGGCATTTGTCAGTACGCTACTTGGGCTAGCCGTGACGCTGCTGGTGCTAGGCGTCCTCATCTTTATGGTGACTAATAAGAAGACTAGAACTCTTGTAAGCTACATGTACAAGAGCTTCATGAGATGGATCACAGGCATATTCGTGACGATAGATCCTATCGGCATCTTAAAGAACTATGTAGACGATCTCCAAGACAATCTATCCAAGATGAGCAAGCAGATCGGCGCTATAAGAGGCCAGATGCGCAAGCTCAAGGATATCATGAAGAGTAATACCAAGGAAATAGATGATAACCTTCAACTCGCTAAGGTAGCTCGAGATAAAAGCAATCAAAAGCAAATGGCTCTCAGCAGCCGTAAAGCTGCTCGCCTCAAAGAAAGTAACACCAAATACGCTGCTCTACTAAGCAAAATGGAGGTACTTCACCGTGTACTGACCAAGATGTACGAGAACTCTGAAGTACTGCTAGAGGATACCAAGGACCAAGTGAAAGTAAAAGAGCAAGAAAGAAAAGCAATACGCACCTCACACTCAGCCATGAAGTCCGCGATGAATATCATCTCTGGAAATTCTGATCAGCGCATGATGTTTGATCAAGCCATGGAGGTTATCGCCGATGATGTGAGTACTAAGATCGGAGAGATGGAGCAATTTATGGATATGTCCAGCAACTTCATGGACAGCATAGATCTGCAGAATGGTGTCTTTGAAGAGCAAGGTATGAAGATGCTGGAAGAGTGGGAAAAGAAGAGCTCACTTCTACTGCTTGGTGATGGCGTCACACAAGGTGATCTTGATCTGAGTAGCTCGCCTAGTACACCACAAGCTGTGAAGAGAGGCAATAAAGGAAAGGGTGAAAGCGAGTATGACGGTCTATTTGACTGATCAGACGCTAGAGATCTAGGAGCATGCCATCGTCTGAGAGAACGTAGTTTACACCACTTTCTCTCATCTCACGATCTATCACATCGAGATGGGCATATCGTCCAGAGTAGTGCCCGAGTAGGACACGATCACAACCGCACTGCTTAGCGACGCGGATTACATCCGTGGTAGTGCAATGATAATTTTTCTCTGCGAGATCCTGGAAAGCTGCCTCATAGGTGCACTCTAGATAGAGCTGCGTGACTCCCTTTAGCTTCATCGCCAATCCATCAAAATACTTGGTATCTGTGCAGAAAGCATAGCACTGAGCACTATGTGGATGAGTAAGCTCGCTATGAGGGACATGTAGATCAGACCTCTCCAGATCGGCACCTTCCTTGATCTCTCTTATCTCGCCATGAGTAAGTGAATACTGGCTGATGCTCTCTCGCTTGATGTTCTTGTTTCTGTCAGGATGAGAAGAAAAGAGATATCCAAGGCAATGGATGCGATGCTCCAGTGCTATACACTTCACAAGCAGTTTTCGCGACTCCAAGATGATTCCTTCCTCGCCCGGTGCTACTTCTATGATACTCAGTTCAAATCCCAGGTGGACTAGGTCAAATGCTAGCGTAGACTCAATCCACCTCCGCAATCCTACCGGTCCATATATGGTCAGCGATGCGGTACGTCGGCCAAGCGTATAGCTAGATAGCAATCCTGGGAGTCCATAGATGTGATCTCCGTGCAAGTGTGAGATAAAGATGTGCCTGATGCGCTGGATCTTGGTATAATACTGCTGAAGCCGGATTTGGGCTCCCTCGCCACAGTCAATCAAGTAGGGCTGATCATCCCATAGCAAGAGCTGCGATGTGGTCCATCTTCCATGAGCAGGCAATCCACCGCTACATCCTAAAATTCTGAGCTGAGCCTTCATTCCTCCTCACCTTCCATGAGCTGACGCTGCAGCTCCTCCATCTTCACGTAGTCGGTAGCCTCTGAGAGAGTAGGAATGATGGTAAGGATAGTGTCGAGTCTAGAGATTTCTATCAATTTGCGTACAGCAGAGCTATCTACACCGGTCAACACAAAAGAACCAAAACCCTTATAAATTCGATTAGCTGTCAATATGGCGCTTAATCCAGAAGAATCGACATACTTGACTTTGCTGAGATCTAGGATGAGATTTCTCACACCATCATTGCGATGATAGACAAACTCTGACTTAAGCTCTGGAGCGATGAGAGAATTGAGATTCTCCTCCTGCAGAGCTAGGATCGTGAGAGTGTCTTGCTTGTCTGTGGTGTATTGCATCGTAGATGTCATCTAAGTGTGATCGCAAATGTAATGATTACCCTTAGCCTATAGCTTCAAAGTATGAGAAGAGTGATATACGCTGTTATATACGTGCCCCATCGGGCAACTGGGTCTGCGATGTACCCAATTCGTGCATTAGGCTGCGTAGCGCGAGCCGCTGGTACGATCAGATGAGGTGCTTCTCTGACGAGGTACAGCGGGCTAAGTGCATCTCGGCTCATCTCGGCTGCCGCTGGTTGGCCAGCCGCTCGATGATCGGATCTGAAGGCTCGTCTTCACTTCGTAATACGAGCAGGTGAAGCCTGCCGACCTCTGGTAAGCCTGCCGACCTCTGGTAGGCTTGCCTACCTCTGGTAGGAGCCTGATCTTGAAGCAGATGTGGCTCGCAGTAGAAGCAAATCCTAATGCTTATATC
>Ga0115029_1000864_pt1 | contig 25574 bp, 13 predicted proteins | sample SidtaG_3_FD_87297 | JGI IMG/M metagenome (GOLD analysis project Ga0115029, IMG submission 87297) | Marine algal microbial communities from Sidmouth, United Kingdom - Sidmouth_Asex1 metaG | ecosystem: Host-associated > Algae > Red algae > Unclassified | place: Sidmouth, United Kingdom | collected... | reverse complement strand
ACGAGGCATAGCGAGCTATGGCGAGGAGGATAAAGACCTGATCTTGAAGCAGATGTGGCTCGCAGTAGAAGCAAAGCACAATGGTTATATCACTCCATTCACTACATTATATATGACGAGATCCACCCGTAATAAATACTTACGCCAACGACACTCAGGATATATCGCCTATAGTCCTGATTGAGCGTCAGTTACATCACTGAAAAACATGAAACTAAAATCCTAATGCACGAAATGGGTTTCATCCCATTCCAGATCGAGCATCTGTGTCGTCTCCCACGTATCGCCAGAGATCGGTGGGTAATAGATCGAATCAAATGGAGCAGGTGGAGATACGGCAATATCGTCAGGATTCATCCCACAACTTATCAGAAGCAGAAGGAGTAACGCCATGGGACATGATGGAGACAACATTGAATTCATAGCTTAGCCATTTTACATGGGACGCAGCGAATGAGCAGAGGTTTATCCTCTCGGGTGGACGCTGCGAGCAAGACCATATGGTCGGCCCTCAAATCTCGCTACGACCTGTACATCAATCACATGAGGATTAAAGCAATTCACTCTCTAGGCGTGACGGTTAAGCATAATGTCTGGTCTATGATCAAGCATAGCTTTCCACACTAGGACAAGTGCAGATCAGATTGCGATCACCGTGGGCATTATTAACGCGTGATACGGACGGCCAGAACTTATAGCCATCATGCAGATAAGGAAGAGGGTATGCTGCCTTTGAGCGAGAATAACTATGTTCCCACTCATCAGCTGCGCACTCTGCTACCGTATGAGGAGCATTCACTAGTACATTATCAGTCGGTGAAAATTCACCGCGAGCGATCTCATCTATTTCTTGCTTGATGGCAATCATGGCATCGCAAAAGCGGTCAAGCTCCGCTTGATTTTCACTTTCTGTAGGCTCGATCATGATGGTGCCAGGCACTGGAAATGATAGCGTAGGTGCATGAAATCCATAGTCTATAAGTCGCTTAGCGACATCCTCAGCGCTCACGCCGATCTCTTTGAATGGTCTGAGATCTAGGATGAGCTCATGAGCTACTCGACCTTGATGACCCATATATAGAGTCTGATAGGCATCTTGCAGGCGATACATGATATAGTTAGCATTGAGAATAGCGAATCGAGTGCTATCTGTGACACCGTCTCGACCTAGTAGGCGGATGTACGCATAGGATATCAGCAGTATACTGGCTGATCCCCATGGTGCTGATGATACAGCTCCCGTGCCATGTGTATGATGTAGATCGCTCTCAGCATGTAGCGGAAGGAAAGGTGCTAAGTGATCATTGACACAGATCGGTCCCATGCCTGGTCCACCGCCTCCGTGAGGAATACTGAATGTCTTGTGCAGATTGAGATGACATACATCTGCTCCTATGGCACCGGGTGATGTCAGCCCAACTTGAGCGTTCATATTGGCACCATCCATGTAGACCATGCCACCATGCGCATGTATCATCTCGCATATTTCTATGATCTGCTCCTCAAATACTCCATGTGTACTAGGATATGTGATCATAAGCGCAGCCAGCTCATCCTCATACTCTTCACACTTAGCTCGGAGGTCGTCTACATCTATATTTCCTTTATCATCGCAGCCTACTACGACGACTCTCATACCTGCCATCACAGCAGAAGCTGGATTGGTACCGTGAGCTGAGCTAGGTATGAGCGCCACACGACGTCCATTGTCACCTCGAGACTTATGATAAGCGCGTATGGTAAGCAGGCCGGCATATTCACCTTGAGCACCGCTATTGGGTTGTAAGCTGCACGCTGTAAAGCCCGTGATCTCGGCCAGATAAGTTTCTAGCAGTTGGATCATATCACTGTAGCCTCTCGCCTGATCCATAGGCACAAATGGGTGCAAATCTGACCACCCTGAAAAACTTACAGGAATGAGTTCTGTAGCAGCATTGAGCTTCATCGTGCAGCTTCCTAGTGGTATCATGCTATGAACTAAGCTGAGGTCTTTTTGCTCTAGAGATTTGATATAGCGCATGAGCGCCGTCTCGGATTGATACTTATGGAAGACCTCGTGTGTGAGGTAATCAGTTTGCCTTTTGGCGAAAGCCGGAATCCCCTCATCGGTACTCTCCACTTGGCCCGTCTCACTGTCTTGCAAGCTATGCATCATGCTGATGATATTCTCCACATCTTCAGCCGTCGTCTTTTCATCTAGGCTGATGCTCAGACTACTAGCGCGGTAGTAAAAATTGATATGATTATCCTCAGCCTCTGTCCTGATTTTTTCTAGTTGCTCCGCGGAGCCGGTAATGCTGATTGTGTCAAAGTAAGTACTATTGATCACAGAAAAGGACATCTGTTCTAGAGCGGTCCGCAATTGGGTAGTGCGATCATGAATCTGCTGGGCTATGGCTTTGAGGCCTGATGCTCCGTGATAGACCCCATACATGCCAGCCATGATGGCGAGCAATGCCTGTGCAGTGCAGATATTGGAAGTAGCCTTCTCTCTCTTGATGTGCTGCTCGCGAGTCTGTAGAGCCATCCGTAGAGCTTCCTTGCCACGTCTATCTACTGAGACGCCTATGATACGGCCAGGAAGGCTACGCTTATATGATTCTTGGGTAGCAAAGTATGCCGCGTGTGGTCCACCGTATCCCAGCGGTATGCCTAGTCGCTGGGTGTTACCGACTACGGCATCTACGCCCCATCGTCCTGGCTCATCGAGCAGCGCTAGAGAGAGGATATCGGCATCTATGCAGACGTATGCTCCAGCTTCTTTGCATTGCTCTATCACTGTGCTATAGTCCTCGATGGAGCCTAAGGCATTAGGATATTGCAGGAGTACTCCAAAGCAGTCATCTGCGATCTCGGCACTGTGATGATCAATGATATCTATGATCACGTCCAAGGGTTCAGCACGAGTGTGTAGCACATCTATGACATGCTGATGTGTATGACGATCAACTAAGAATCTACTGTGCGTGGCCGTCTTGGATTTCTTATTTCTCAAGTTGTAAAACATGAGCATCGCTTCGGCCGCGGCCGTACCTTCGTCTAGCAGGGACGCATTGGCCAGTGGCATACCTGTGAGGTCGCTCACTAGTGTCTGAAAATTGAGCAATGCCTCCAGTCTGCCTTGAGCAATCTCCGCTTGGTAGGGAGTATACTGCGTGTACCATCCAGGATTGTGAAAGACATTCCTGAGGATAGGACTCGGTGTATAACTGCTGTAGTAGCCTTGGCCGATGTATGTCTTGAAGACTTGATTACGTGATGCTAGATCAGTGATGTGACTTAGGTACTCTGCTTCGCTCATTGCTTCTGGTACATCTTGCAGCTTAGTCTTGAGTATGGCAGCTGGAAGAGTCTGGGCTATGAGCTCATCCATATGATCGACGCCAAGGCAGTCGAGCATATGATTTGCCTCATCTGCTGAGGGGCCGATGTGGCGATCTTGGAAAGTTTTTATCACGGCGAATGATCTATAGGTAAGTGAAGGAAGCGGCTAATTAACTGATAGAAAAATGCTTCTTAATTGCATCCACATGGTCAAGTTTTTCCCAAGTGAATAGTTCTACACTGAGTGTCTTTTCTTCACCAGAACCATCCTTAAAAGTTCTTGAGACAGTCTCAGACTTACGTCCCATGTGTCCATAGGCTGCCGTAGGACCATAGATGGGATTGCGTAGCTTTAATCTTGTCTCTATACCGTAGGGCGTCATATCAAATATCTCTTTGGCAGCACGCGCTATCTCTCCATCATTGGCAGATACCTTGGCGGTGCCATAGGTGTTGACATAGATATTAGTTGGTTCTACTACGCCAATTGCGTAGCTGACCTGTACTAAGATCTCGTCACATACACCGGCTGCGACCATATTTTTAGCAATATGGCGAGTGGCATAGGCCGCAGATCTGTCGACTTTACTAGGATCCTTACCAGAGAATGCACCTCCGCCATGAGCCCCTTTGCCACCGTAGGTATCTACGATGATCTTGCGACCTGTGAGGCCCGTATCACCGTGTGGACCACCGATGACAAATTTCCCTGTCGGGTTGACGTGGTAGGTGATCTTGTCATCAAACAGCGCTTGTATGTCGCTGCGCAACTCTTTTTTTACTTCTGGCACGAGCACATTGATGATATCTCGCTTGATCTTAGCGAGCATCTTCTCGTCTTCATCAAAGTCATCATGCTGTGTTGACACCACTATACTATCTATGCGGATAGGCCTGTGATCATCGGAGTACTCTATAGTGACTTGAGACTTAGCATCTGGTCGCAGATAGTCGAGACGTGTATTCTCTCGGCGCAGCTCTGCGAGTTTAATAAGCAGTCTGTGAGAAAGATCGAGAGCTAGAGGCATGTAGTTATCTGTCTCGCTGGTTGCATAGCCAAACATCATTCCTTGATCGCCAGCCCCTTGTTTCTTGGGATCAGTACGCTCTACACCCATATTGATCTCATCAGATTGCTCATGGATACTAGAGAGCACTCCACAGCTAGCAGCTTCAAACATGAGCTCACTCTTAGTATAGCCGATCTTCTCAATTGTGTCGCGTGCTATCGTCTGGAGGTCGAGATATGTCTTGGACTTCACCTCACCAGCTAGCACGACTTGACCTGTGGTCACAAGAGTCTCGCAAGCTACTTTCGACTCAGGATCAAAAGCTATAAAGTGATCAAGTAAAGCATCGCTGATCTGATCAGACACTTTATCGGGATGGCCTTCAGATACAGACTCTGAAGTGAATAAATATGGCATGTTGTATGAATTTAAAGACTGAAAATTTTAACAGCTGCAAAGGTACGAGAATTGCTTATTTGATCGGGCATCTTAGGACTGTCTGTCCTGCTACGTGAGTAGTAAGGACATCTCCGATCTGCACAGGGCCAACTCCCGCCGGTGTACCTGTAAAGACATAATCTCCGACTTGTAGTTTAAAGAAACGCGATATATAACATATGATGTCATCAAAGCTGTGGATCATCTTGCGGCTATCACCTCTTTGCATCGTCTCACCATTCTTCTCTAGCGAGAAACTGATATGACCATCCGTGATGAGATTATCCATCGGTAGAAAAGTACCTACGGGAGCGCTGTGATCAAATCCCTTGGCGATTTCCCATGGATGCCCTGCCGCTTTGCAAGCTTGCTGGACATCGCGTGCTGTGAAGTCGATTCCTATTGTTGCTTCTTTGTAGTAACCACTGGCAAACTCGGGCTTTACATGCCTACCATTTTTACAGATCTTGAGCACGATCTCAGCTTCGAAGTGGACATCATTACTGTGCTCAGGGATGTAGAAAGCCTTGTTATTCACAAGCAGTGCCGTCGCTGGCTTTAAGAACACTAGAGGAGCTTTCGGGACTTCATTATCCAGTTCTTTTATGTGATCAAGATAATTTCTTCCTATACAGATGATTTTCATAGCGTGAATTAAGGGCAGCTATCGAGTGATGAGCCTGCGGGGACTTCTTCGCAGCTGCGGATGTTCATGTAGATCAGAGACTCATGCGTAATCTTGCAGGTGTACGTGGCGCCAAGAGAGTTTGGTATCACTTTCGTGAAAATGCTACCTACCTCGCCATCTTCGACATATTTCTCGAGTTGACTCGCTAATCGATCTTCTAGTAAGGTCGTCAAGTCCGTCTCAAAGGAAGCGAGTTCTGCCGGGCTCAGTGCCGTGGAGTAAAGCACCTCTGATCCTATGCCTACTTCGATGACGTACAGGGTCGCAAAGGCACTTTCACTGAGCTCGACCTGGAGGCTGTAAGTAGGGACACTTATGGTAGTGAGATCCTCAAGGGTAAATCCTCGTACATTGCTAAGGGTAGAGCTGTCTAAATCAATCTCATAGCTCAAGTTTCCAGTAGCGACGACTGATGTGTCTGAGCTTATTCGATCTTGGATAAATGATTCTACTAGACGTTCGTCAAGTACGTCAAATGCATCACAGCCACAGAGGCAAAATCCTAGGAATAGAATGATCCAGTACTTCATAGAAACAGGTGTACACCCATGCCATAGGATGTCTCTGGAATGATGTTAAACTCGCCGTGAAGAGACAGATGCCATACCCTGACTCCTGCGGATAGACCTGCTATCCAGTGCCCCGTATTGAGTAGGGCTGTATCAATGGACTCATCTCGAAGATTTACATATTGGAGCTCAGCCTTACGGAGTAAAAAACTTACTCTTCCGCTGAGCTGCACCTTGGGCGATTGTAGACCTCCCATAAATCCAAGACTATGACCTCGTACTCGTAGATCGTCTTGTACATCTATACGAGAGTAGTCATACATGACGCTTAGCGCACCAAATGTGTTAGGCTCCGTATCGACCAGAGCATAGCGCACGCTGAGTCCTTGCATTTTGATCTTTCCTAGAAGTGTACCGTAGTCGTAATTAGCATATCGGACACCGATGTCAAAATTATGGACGGTGCCTATCCTGAGTTGAGGTACAGAGACGAGCAATTGCTGCTGAGCTAGTCCTCCTGGGTAGCGGTACACCGTACCATTTTCTGTGTTGCTTGATACTCCTTCATCAGGTCCCCAGATGGTGGGAAGATTTAACTCAGTATCTACTCCGTCCTGCGTTACACTTGTGCGGAAGCGCCATGAATCCTCAGAGATGGATAATCTTGCTAGTGTCACGCCGATCGACAGGTGAAACCCTTTCTTATTGGATGGTCTGTCATACTGGGCTTGGTGCATGCCGATCGCCAAGTCATCTGCGGCCGGTGCGACGTATCCTTTGGCTACTTCAGGATCTAAGCCTCGGAGCACTTGATCGAGATTGATCTGTGCAGAGCCACTAGTAATGCACATACAGAGGTAAACTATCACGATGACTGCTCCTCTCACAGCTTGAGCGATTGAAGACCAGCGATATCTCTTACTTCTCTGACGGTCTGCTGAGCTCTCTTGCGGATCTCAGCACTACTTGACTTGATCATGTCTTTATAACGGCGCTTATCGCTGCTGATTTCATGATAGCGAGCTTGTATTGGACGTAGATATGACACAGTAGCTTCTGCCACTGTCTGCTTGAGTTCGCTATATTTTAACGTGCCTTGCTTGTAGTCTGTGAGGAGACTCTCATAGGCTGACGCGGAACCAAGATTTTGCAGAAGAAGGAAGAGGTTCTTGATGCCAGGACTCATATCGCCTGATGGATCAGCCCCAGTGTCAGTGACAGCTGATTTAATCTTTTTGATGATGCGTGCCTCATCATCCATGAGACCTAAGTAGTGCTTCTCTCCGAGGCTCTTGCTCATCTTCCTAGTAGGGTCGGCAGTACTGAGAATCTTAGGTGTCTCGGTATATAGCGCCTCTGGATGTCTGAAATATTCTGTACCATATTGATGATTAAACCTGGCAGCGATATTGCGACTAAGCTCCAGATGCTGCTCCTGATCTTTACCTATAGGTACATAGTCTGCTCGGTAGATAAGTATGTCCGCGGCTTGAAGCACAGGATAGTAGAGTAGTCCTGCAGAGATAAATTGCTTAGCATCTTGCTCTGCGACCTGTTGTGACTTGTCTTTAAACTGTGTCATCCGCTGGAGTTCACCATAGGAAGTGACACAGCTTAAAATCCAGCAGAGTTCTTGATGCTCAGGGATGAGCGACTGGATGAAGATGTTATCCGACTCGATACCACAAGCTAACAGCTGGAAGCATAGTTTCCAAGTATTTTCTCTCAGCTTATCCGACTTATAAGGCATGGTCATGGAGTGATAGTCTACCACACCATAGCTACAGAGATATTGCTCTTGCAGCTCGACCATATTCTTGATGGCGCCAAGGTAGTTTCCTACGTGCAGATCACCAGTGGGCTGTAGGCAGGAGAGGACGATATTCTGAGTACTCATTGCTTATTTATTAGGGTCATAGGCGATAGCGGAAACTTCGATGCGGACTCCAGCAGGTAAACCAGTGACCTGTACCGCCTCTCGTGCTGGTGCGGTGTCATGATTAAAGTACTTGCCGTAGACTTCATTGAACGTAGCGTAATCCGCCATGTCGAGTAAGAAGGCACTCACCTTGACGATATGCTCCATGGTGAGACCTGCTGAGCTGATGATGGCTTGAAGATTGTCCATGAGCAAGCTGAGCTGTGCCTTGGTATCACCTTGCACTACCTTTCCCGTGGCAGGATCTATAGCTATCTGACCAGATATATAGAGAGTGTTACCAGCCCACACAGCTTGGCTGTAAGGTCCTATCGGAGCAGGAGCATCAGAAGTATAGTGTATGTTCTTCATATGTCAAAGTGTATGGATTAGAAACAACAAAAGCCCCGAGTCAAGACGACGGAGCTTTGCTGCTGGCATAGAAATCTATGCCGCTTACGTAAGAGGATTTTAGTCCTCGATCTCTTCTACCGCTTCTACGACTACTTGACCCTTGTAATACATGCTGCCTTCATGCCAGTAGGCTCTATGCCATCTGTGCGCTTCACCAGTTTCCTTGCAGACACCGATTTGTGCCGCGGTCAATTTTTTGTGCGTACGCCTTTTGTCTCTTTTGGACTTGGATTTTTTGCTCTTTGGATGTGCCATGAGTAGCTAAATTTAACTGTCTATCTGTATGTCTCTGAGAGTGTCCCAGGGGTTTTCGTTTTCTTCTTGTTGGTCGTCAATGATTGGATCCTCCATCTTGTCTAGCACTTCATCATCACAGGGCCTATCTGGCATTTCTTCACAGTCAATCCTATTAGTAATAGGAAGGCTCAGAAGGATGTACTCATAGAAGTACATAGCCAAGGATAAGTGTGATTGCTCCTGGTCGATGATGATGACATCTTCTTCCTGCTCGTCCATGTGATCTCCGATATACTTGCAATACAGTGTGTATTCACCCTGTGCAGGTACGTGGATCTCGGTAAGACATATATCGCACGAGGCCTTCTTGTGGCCACTTACGCTGATGTCTAGCTGGATGATTCCAGGTTTCTTAAAAGCATCTACTGTAACATGGAAAGTACCATCCACTGATTGTACATCCTCTAGTAGAGTAAAGAAGTCTGGGAGCATCTCATATTCCCATAAGGAAGATCCTTCTGGTAAGCCCTTGATGGGTATCCTGAAGTCTCTCAATGAAGCCATGACAAAGAACTTTTCTTTTCAAAAACGGCTGCAAAGATAAGGCTCCTGATCTATCTCTGCAAGTGCTAATCGCTAATGCTATAAGCTATTCCCATGATTGACGTACCGGAGCCTCTCCGTATCGTCAGGGCAGTGCTCTGCGCTGAAGATCAGAAATTATAGTTGATCTCAAATCTGAAGTACAGAGGTAGATTGCTCGTTTCCTCTTCTTCTATCACATCATAGAGTACATAGAAGGCTGATCCCAAGGATCCAAATCCTCCCGTATACATTCCAGCACCTACAAAGCCAAAGTTCTGACTCACTCGTACACTATTGATTTCATCTCCTACAATAGTCCAGTTGCGCTGATCCAGCGACTGAGTACTAAGTATCTGGTACTCCGCGTGCAGGAAAAACTGTTCCAAGAACTGTACTCTGGTAAACGCTCCAGCTCCCACAGAACTGAAATTGAACCGCAGGATATCTCCATTACCAGCTTGAAATCTCTGTGCAAAGTACTGATACTCGATCCTGGGACCTACACTCAGCCAGTCAGTGACCTTGTATCCCACCATGGGGCTGATCCCAAATCGAAGTGCATTCTGACCATTAAATCCAGAGAATGACAGTTGTAAGCCAGCCCCAAACCATAGATCATCCATGATGCCACGATCCATATCCTTTTGATCACGTACCGTGTTATCACTACTCCGTACGATTCGCACCCCTTCATCTTCTGTCGGTGCTGGTTCTTCCTTAGGAGGTCTTTCCTTAAGCTTTCCACGTCGTTTTTGCGCGTCAGCGCTGAAGCCGACCATAAGAAAGGCACATAGTAAAAACAGAATTCTCATAGTGATTCAGTATTTTCTAGGATAAATGTACGATTGCTGCTCTTCCTGACCATATCTATGTCTCATAGCAAGCATTCATATCGTAAAACCAACGGTACGGGCTCTCTATTGTTCGTTAACAATAACTTAGCGACCGCTTACTTTTATAGACTTAAGATAATCTGATCAAACTGCGCATGAGAAGTATCGTTTCCCTTCTTCTAGTTTCCCTCTTGTCGACTACCTTACTCTGTGCTCAGCACAGTCATTCATCTCACCATCATGCACACTCACACGATCAGGTCACGGGCGTGGCAGCTGAGATAGGTAAGCACCACGAGTTCACCTGGAATACTAATGATCTGATGCTGCAAGACGCAAATGAGGATCTATATCTATCCATCCCAGTAAGTGACACTGATACAATTGATGTGGTGCTCTGGAAGCATCAGCTGAGATCTGCACAGTACCGTCTGATCCTAGCATCAGGGACAGAAGCTCCGCTTGCGAGTCCTCGCACCTATCGAGGAGTCATAGACGGTAATCTGGATAGTCGTGTAAGTATGACGATTAATCAGGATTTTTTCCATATGCGTATCGCTTCCGCTAAATACTCCTATACGGTAGAGCAGCATAGCAGACATGATGCAACCAAGAGTCCTCATCAACTGATCACTTATAGCGGTGATGATGTCCTCCCCCATGGCCATGAATGCGGTAATGATAACTACGAGAAACTCTCCAAGTCGATCGCGGAGCAAGGTCGACAGCAGACAGCGACGCAACGTCGAGTAGGCGAGTGCTTTGAAGTAGAGATAGCCCTTGCAGCGGATTGGCTCTTGTACGATAGTGAAGGTGGTGCTACCGCCACTGAAAATGAAATTACATCCATCCTCAATGATGTACAGACTAACTACGATAATGAGTTTGCCGATGAGCTCGAGTACGCGCTCGTAACGGTGTTTCTCTCCGATTGTAGTACTTGCGATCCGTGGACGAGTAGCACAGATAGTGGGGAGTTTCTAGAGGATTTTACAGACTGGGCAGATGATGGCGGATTCGGTGTGACGCATGACATAGCCACGGCATGGACCAATAGAAATTTTAATGGAAGCACCATAGGTCTTGCCTGGGTAGGTGCTGTGTGTACATCCTTTCGATACAATGTCTGTGAGCACTTCAGTAGTAACTCTGACCTTCTGCGTGTGCTGCAAGCTCATGAGGTAGGGCACAACTGGGATGGTACACATGATGCATCTGGGAGTGACTTCATCATGTCACCTTCGGTCACAGATACAGATGACTGGTCTGGGCCGTCCATCAGTGATATCAATAGCTTTATTTCAAGCAGAAACTGTCTATCAGATTGTCCTACGGATGATCCTATACCGGTAGCAGAATTCAGTGCGGAGATTACTGCTGTGTGCGCGGGTGGGACCACACAGTTCACAGATCAGTCTACTAATATACCGACTAGTTGGTCATGGGATTTTCCTGGTGGGAGTCCATCATCCAGTACTGATCAGCATCCTAAAGTAAGCTATAATAACCCTGGAACGTACGCTGTCACGCTGACCGCTACCAATGGTGGAGGATCAGACACCCGTACGAGAAATAGCTACATCAGCGTGGGAGATGGAAGACAAGACATCATCGAGTGTATCAACTTTGAAGATGGTCTCGAAGATTGGACCATAGATAATCCTGACGGTAGCATAGGCTGGGAGGTCGTCTCCGCTGGCGGTCAGAGATATGGCTCACAATCACTCTGGTTAGATAACTTCTCGTACAGCCAAGCTGGTCGCAGAGATGCACTATTGTCACCAATATTTGATCTAGAAGCTCGTGACAATGTCACACTGCTAGTAGAATACGCCTATGCTCGTAGAAGTAGCAGTCGCAGAGATAGTATGGTCATCAGTATCAGTACAGATGGTGGTGACAGCTTTGAAAGAATCTTTGCTGATACAGAAGACGGATCTGGAAACTTTGCGTCTCATCCGCAGACTAATCAGCTCTTTGAACCAGAAGTCTTGGCAGATTGGTGTATCACCGGCTTTGGACCCAATTGCCTGTCACTTGATTTGACTCCTTATGCAAACGCCAGTGAAGCTCAGATCATGATAGAGAATGTCACAGGTAGAGGCAATAGCATGTATCTGGACAATATATCCGTCATAGCTGGTTGCGCTCCGAGCACACCACCAGTGGCAAATTTTACTTCAAGTCAAAATTTTGGCTGCACTCCTTTAACCGTGGAGTTCTTTGACGCCTCATCTGGCGCAGTGCAGAGTCGCTTGTGGACCTTTGATGGAGGTGTACCATCTACGAGTACTGACATAGCCCCAGTGGTGAGCTACAATACACCTGGCAACTACGATGTAAGCTTGGTAGTGACTAATGTAGCCGGATCTGATACAGAAACCAAGTTTGGCTATGTCCAAGTGGCTGATGCACCGACAGCAAACTTCAGCTATACACAAGATGGACTCCTAGTCACTTTTACCAATCTCAGCACGGGAGTCTCTGATTATCTCTGGGACTTTGGCGATGGTGAATCAAGTAATGAGGAGAATCCTTCGCATCTCTATCCTACAGATGGAAGCTATATCGCTACCCTGACTGTGGCCAATGCATGTGATCAAGTCGAGTACAGCGAGACGATCTCAGTTGCGACGCCTCCTACGGCAGATTTTGAAGCAGATGAGACTGAAGGCTGTGCTGATCTTACAGTCGACTTCACTAATCTTTCTTCAAGTAACGCTACTACATATGCTTGGGAATTCCCTGGCGGAGATCCAGCTACGAGCTCATCATTTGAGCCTACGGTGGTATACTCAGAAAGAGGGACATATAGCGTCACCCTCACAGCGAGTAACTCAGAGGGCAGTGATGTCACTACACGGGTGGACTATATCGTTGTATCAGATGTGCCGACAGCAGATTTTGACTTTGTAATAGATGAGCGCACAGTCGCCTTTATCAATCAGTCAGTAGGAGCTGAGTCATACCTCTGGGAATTTGGTGATGGAAATACGAGCGATGCTGTACAACCCACTCACACGTATGCCAGCGACGGCACCTATACCGTGACTCTTACGGTAGAAAATGAATGTGGAGAATCTACCATTTCACGGGATGTGATGATCAGCAATTTCCCTGTTGCCAACTTCACCGCAGATGAACCAGCAGGCTGTGTAGAGCATACAGTCGTGTTCTCTAATTTGTCGTCGTCTAATTCTGAGACATTTTTCTGGACATTTGATGGTGGAAACCCCGCGACCTCTACAGAAGCTAATCCTATAGTCACATACGCAGCATCAGGAGAATATGATGTTGAACTCAGAGCTACCAATGCTGCAGGAGAAGATGTACTGCTGAGAGAAGATTATATCATCGTAGGAGATATCCCTATCGCCGATTTCAGTGTCGAGCAAGATGGACTTGAGTTTACTTTCACTGATGAGAGCACGCGTGCCACCACTTTCGAGTGGGACTTTGGTGATGGTACCATGAGTAGTGAAGAGAATCCCATACATGTGTACGACTCACCAGGTACTTATCTAGTTACACTCGCTGTCACCAACAGCTGTGGAACTGATTTCCGAAACTTTCAGATTTCCATCATTGATCAGCCGACTGCCGACTTCACGCAGGATGTGATGGATGGTTGCTTACCGCTGGTTGTACAATTTACCGATAGAAGTAGTGATAATACTCAAGATGTGATCTGGTCATTTCCTGGCGGTTCACCTTCCAATAGCACAGATAGAAATCCTACAGTGACGTATGATGCTAGGGGCTCATTTGATGTGACGCTGATAAGTATGAGTAGCAATGCATCAGATACGCTGACCATCTCAGATGCCATAATAGTACGAGATGTACCAATTGCAGACTTTTCCGATATCAATAATGGTCTCGAGATTGAATTTATAGACGCGTCCACTGATGGACAGACATACTTATGGGACTTCGGAGATGGTACCAACAGCACTGAGCAAAGTCCCACTCACATCTATGAGCTCAATGGTGATTACATCGTATGCCTCGACGTAGGTAATGAATGTGGGACAGACAGGATCTGTAAGACTATTAGCACTGCTATCGCGCCTATCGCAGGCGTAGGCAGTAATGTACAGGGAGGTTGTGCACCACTCACGGTGGCATTTACCGATCAATCCCAAGGTATGCCTGATAGCTGGCTATGGACTTTCCCTGGAGGAGACCCGTCCACTAGCACTGAGCAAAATCCTACTGTCGTGTATGCTGAGCCTGGCTCATATAGTGTCACGCTCTCTGTCACTAATGCTCAGGGAACACAAGAAGAAATGTTTGAGGACTTCATCATCGTATTTGCAGAGCCGAAAAGTGAATTTTCCCTAGATATAGATGCTCTCACTGTAAGCTTCATGGATGAGAGTACAGCTGCAGATAGTCTTCAGTGGGACTTCGGTGACGGCACAGGGACGGATATTCCATCTCCGAGCCACATATATGATAGTCCTGGTGATTACACAGTGACATTATATGCCTTCAATCAATGTGGGGTGGACAGTTCAAGTCAGAGGATCACCCTTAGGTCCACGTCGACGCGTGATTTATCCTCTCAGGTCGTCGTAGATTTATTCCCTAATCCGACAAGCGGCGAGCTTTCGCTCAAAGGCGAGTTAGGGCAAGATATACGCGTAACTCAGCTCGAGGTTGTCGACATCTATGGCCGATCTGTACTATCGCAGGTTGTACAGTATGAGGGAGTGTTCCTTGATAAGCTCGACGTATCGCACCTATCAGCAGGCACCTACATTATCTTGCTACATAGTGCAGAAGGTACAATCATGAGGAAGTTGATCAAAACTCAGGCATCGAAGTAGCAACTTTCTGGATCTAGAGTCCAGAGCTGTCAGTTGCGTGAATCTGCCCCTTACATATCATTTGTAGAGCGTAGAACTATTTCAGTGTCCCATGCCTTGTGCATTACATTCTCAGCCGACTGGTGGCTCTACCTTTGCATAAGTGAAGCTGATCAGCTATATCCTACTCTGCTTGTGTCTATCCACAAGCATCACTCTCGACGCACAGTGCTGTGTAGAGGGAGAGTTTGCTATACGTGACTTCAATGTGACTCGGATTAACCTCGAAGTTGCTGGAGCTATCCTTGATGATCTGAGCAATCCTGATCAAGGAGTCTGTCGAGTAAGCGTGGAGTTTCAGCATCAGTTTTTGGGTGATATAATCATAGAACTTCAGTCACCATCTGGCAGGGTAGTTCCTCTCATAGGTCCAGGAGGGACCAATGGCTCTGGCTTTACAGACTTTACCGTTTGGGACGTCGATTTTGTCCCATGCGCCTTCCCAGCTGATCCTGATGACAGCTTTGACCCAGAGTGGGACAATGACCAAGCATGGGGAATACTAGGAAATTATTCAGGGGCGTACTATCCTTTCTTATCATGTCTAGAAACATTTAATTCCGGTCCTGTCAATGGTACGTGGCAGTTAATTATCACAGATACGAGAATGTTTGATCTTGGTCAAGTATTCAAGTTTCGTATAGAATTTTGCAACGGCGAAGGACTCACCTGTGAGCAGTGCTTTGAGTGCAATGCTCAGGCAAGCGAACTCAGAGATTCGTCATATGCCTATTGTAGTACGGATCCTAGATCGAGCTTTAGACCAGTCATAGCAGATAGTTCTGCGAGCGACCCTGAAGAATTTAGAGAGGCGCTCTTGGTCGTACAAAGTGATACCCTCGTACGACTCGCCGAATCTGATAGCATCACGCTTGACCTTGCAGTAGGTGACTATCTGGTGTGCAGCTATGACTATGCACAGGTAGACAGTATGTTTCTACCAGTAATAGGAGATACGATCATCCCTATGGTACTCGAGGATTCACTTTCGTCAGGTGCTGCTGGCTACTGCGCAGATCTGGGGCGACGATGTGTATCCTTGAGGATCGTAGCACCGCCAGATACGGTCTTTGTAAGGGAGAATTTGTGCCTAGGGGATACGCTCGATATAGGAGGGCTATTGATCGATACAGCTGGTACTTACATCGCCACGATTGCAGGAGACTTGTGTGACACAGTCGTAGCGCTTGTAGTCAGTGAGATAAGCGTAGAGCGAGATATAGACCTGCTTCGCAGCGATACTTGTGCGAGATTCACTGCATTTACTACAGATGACCAAGGTCTCGACTCACTCCTATGGACTCTAGATGATGTACTCATCTCTAGACACACAGCGGATACCGTGATAGGTAACGGTGTGCTCTGCCTTACGGTCTACAGCGGAGATTGCAGTAGTACTACTTGTGATACAATTAGATTCACGAGTGGAAGTGATATTGAGATACTTGGAGATTCGATCCTATGCCCCAGAGATAGTGTGCTTCTCAGAGCAAGCCCGGGATATACGGATCATCTGTGGTCTACCAGCGAGAGGGAAGACAGTATATGGATATCTCTACCTGGTGTAGTGACCTTGCAGGCTCGCGATGTAAGCGGCTGCATCAGTAATGCTCAGGTTGAAATAGAGCAGTTAGTGATTTCTGATATCGAGATCCTAGGAGATTCTATAGTTTGCTCCGATGCAACACTGATCTTACAGATTGACGATACACTCTATGATGATATCATTTGGTCACCTGGTGGAACATCGAGCCCTTCTATTACAGTTGATTCTGGTGGAGACTATACTGTATCGGCACGAGATACCCAGGGATGTCGAGTCATGGGTGTGGACTCTGTGAGTGAAGTGACCGCGCTCGACATAGACATAGAACGTTTATTGTCAGTCTGTGCGGTAGATGCAGAGCGCAGCCGTCTGGACTTACGGGATGCATTTATCAGAGGAGACACTGTAGGTGTATTTAGCGATATAGATGCTTCTGGTGCTATAGGTACGCTACCCATTCTTGATTTTGAGACAGTATCTCCTGGTAGTTATCGATTTTCATTTACTACGAGTATTGCCGAGGCGCCTTGCGGCGAAATACGAGACACATTTACAGTAGAAGTATTTGACTGTAGCTGCCCTATACTCAGGATTTTGGATGATACAGTGAGCATTTGCCCGACAGGGCCCTCAAGCCTCGACCTATCAGCCTTACTACTATCAGATAGTCTTGGAATCTGGCAGATTATACAAGCACCGAGCACAAGTACAGCAAGTATCATTGGGGATAGCATGACATACAATACTGCTGACGCAGGACTTCATTTACTGACCTACACGATCAGTCCCGCCATGGCGAGCTGTCGTGACCGTGACAGCCTCTATGTCGAGATAGGATCTGGTATCGACCTAGGCTTGGACCCAGAGCCGCTGATATATTGTGAAGGCCGTGATACACTTTTACGTCTCGGTGATCTGATAGCGGGAGGTACTTTTCCTGATCATTGGCTATACGATGGTCCTCAAGCTGATATTTCGCTTGTCTTCGATGAGTCCAATACAGAATTGATGGTCACGAATTTGATTCCTGGCGAGCACGTATTCCTGGCTATTGCATCGGTAGATGATATATGTCCAGCTGATACCTTGACAGTGATGATCCAGATCTTAAGTGGACTGCGACTAGATCTCAGTCCAGATACGTCCCTGTCCTGCGCTACACAGCAAATTTCGCTCAGTAGCGATGCCCTAAGTGTGACGATAGTGTGGAGCAGTACAGATGGGCGTATTCTTGGAGATAGTACGGGTACCTCGATTTTGATCCAAGGTCCTGGCGTCTATCATGCCAGTGCATCTCTTGATGGTGCTTGCTCAGTTCAAGACTCGGTAGTGGTAGGGCTGGAAGCTAATTTAGCACAAGGAAGCTACACGACCTCAGAGAGACTTTGCCCTGGAGCCAGTGATGGTACGATCATCATTGATACAGTTGTAGGGGGCTCAGGTGTCGTCAGTAGATTTTTGGATCAAGTCCAGATATTTACGGATACGATCTCGAGTCTTGGGCCTGGCGATTATATATTTTCCTATATCGACGAGCTTGGCTGTACAGCGAGTGATACGGTTGTCATCGGTTTATCTGATCCTGACAAGAGTATAGATATATCTGGGGATACAGTGGTCTTACCAGGCACAATCACACGCTACTTTATAGATGTCACCGGTGGGAGAGCATCTGATAGTATTGCGCTCCTTCAAGACGGTACGGTCATTGATAGTCAACTCACTGAAATTGAGCTCGAGATTCTGCGAGCAACTCTGCTTACAGCCATACTCGTAGATAGGGATGGCTGCGTATATAGGGATGATTTGCAGATCACCTTGATAGACCCAGAGCAGTTTTATATACCCAATGTATTCAGTCCAAATGGTGATGGTGTCAACGACCTCTGGACTGTGTATGCCCTGCCCGGGTATTGGCAAATTGAAAGCTTACAGGTCTTTGATAGATGGGGCAATCTAGTGCATTATGCTACTGACAGTATTCCAGGTGATGACACATCCGCCTGGGATGGTAGCTACAAGGGGACGCTAGCGCCTAGTGATGTGTACATTTACCAAGTACAGCTACTAGGTGAGGCTGGGCAACAAATCGTGCTGTCGGGCGATCTCACACTAGTACGGTAAAGAAACTATGAAGAGAGTATTACTTCTGAGCATGCTACTGATGTCGATGTCGGTAGTAGGCTTCAGCCAATGTGGAGATCCTGAACCGTGTACAGAGTGCGGCGAATCACCGGACTGTATCCTATGTGATATCGGGGTGCTAGACGGCTATTGCTACACTTTACCAGCAGAGAACCAAGCAGCCCCTCTTGTCGGTTGCGCCATGAATGTCTTTAATAATGATCGGTGGTTTGGTTTCATCGCAAGCGGTAATTTCATAGAGATAGAAATCACCGCGACAAATTGTCTAGGTCTTAATGGAAACTTTGGTGTGCACGGTGGTCTATATGGCTCCTGTATAGGTGATGTAGTCGATGTGCAGTGCAACTGCGTGCTAGGATCCTTCACCCTACAAGGAGCCACGTCCCTGGGTCAGACCTACTGGATTGGACTCGATGGGTGCAGTGGTGATATCTGTGACATCAGTGTAGCTGTGATCCGCGGTGCAGGAGGCTTTACCCTAGACGATCCTGAGCGCATAGAGGGATTGACCCAAGATGACGACCCACTTGAGATATGCTGGGGCTATCAAGGCTATACCTTCACGGTAGACAATGTCTTTGGCGCTCAACAGTACGAGTGGATCTTGCCAGATGGTCAAGTCATCATACAAGACGGTAATATCAGTCCACCAGTGGACTTCAATGAGATAGGCACATTCCTCGTCTGCGCAAAAGCGCTTCACGCTTGTGACACCTCGGAGCAGACTTGTATCAATGTCACGACGATACCACTTCCTCCAGATAGCCTCTATCGAGAGCTCTGTGAGAGCGATCCCTGCATACCATTTGATGATGGTGGATGCTATCGCGAGTCAGGCTTCTATGATATAGCACTCCGCGACGCTAACGGCTGCTTTTTTGATAGGACCTTGGAGCTTCTAGCTATTCTAGAGAATGATACATTTCTATATGTGGTCATCTGCGAGCAAGACGCGCCCCACGATTTACCAGATGGTAGCGCTGCATTTGATCCTGGTCCTTACAATACAACTATCCAAAATGCCTTTGGCTGTGACTCCTTCATTGTCACTGAATTAGCCATACTCGATGCTGAAGCCAGTATAGGCGACATCCTATGCGAAGACGGCGTCTTCACGATATTAGGCGTGCTAGATCGCAATCCTTATGCCACAGATTTCACGGCGGAGTGGAAAGACTCTGAAGGTAATGTGGTGGCTGACAGTCTTGTACTAGCCGTTACTGAAAATGGACGATACCGTCTATGTACTACCATAAGTGCATATGATGTAGATGATGAATTTACAGTGACTTGCAGATTACCTGATCTATTTATAGATATAGCCGATTCTCTCTTATTACCCCAGCCAGTGGATAGCCTGTTTGGTCCTACTGTATTCTGCGAGGTGGGCATCCAGGGCTACCGGGTTGACAGTGTTTCTGGTACAGAAGAGTATGTCTGGACTGTTCCTCCTGGGGCAGTCATACTAGATGGCGATGGTACCGACTCGATCACTCTCGATCTGACGAGTGCTTCTTCTGGTCAACTCTGTGTACAGTTGCTCAACGGCTGTGGACTTGGCATTCCTGGTTGCAGAGATTTACTCATCGTTGATAATCTGATGGCCGATGCCGGCAGCGACTCTATATTTTGCGGATTTACAGGATCTCTTAATGCTACTTTGCAAGGTAACGCTGGTGTATGGACATACCTGTCAGGTCCAGGATCAGCAACGATCAGTGATAGTAGTAGAGCAAGTACATCGATAACGGTGTCAGACCTAGGCTCCTATGAGCTCATGTGGCTAGACAGCGCAGGCTCTTGCAATGACAGAGATACAGTAGAGATCAGCTTCAGAGAAGCACCAAGCTTTACAGATCTCGTGGTCAGTATCTGTGATAGTCTAGGTGAATCCTATATCGTGGAGGCAACAGTGATGGGCGGAACTAGTCCCTACAGCACAGATCTGCCATGGCGAGTGACTGCCGATGGGATGGTGACTTCTGGTGCCATGAGCAGTGGAGATAGTTTTCGAGTAGAGATATACGATGCATTAGGTTGTGGACCTGCCCTACTAGAAGGAGTTGTATCCTGCGATTGCCTCACTTCCGCAGGTACTATGGGTCGGGATACCTTACAAGTTTGCATAGATGATTCAGCTATGGGCACTTATAGCACAGCAGGTGAATTTATCGATCCTAATGATACAGCCTATTATATTTTACATACCATACCAGGAGACAGTCTAGGCTTAGTGCTTGCCAGTAATGATGTCCCAATATTCAGCTATGACTCTTCTTTGCTTTTTATTGACAGCACATACTATATCAGTCGGGTAGTTACGGACTTGGATTCTACAGGAGCTATAGACACGCTGTCTGCTTGTCTATCTGTGAGCCCAGGACAGCCTGTCATCTGGAGAGCGATACCAGCGGCGGATGCTGGCGGAGATGAAGATCTCTGTCAATTCACCCATCAACTATCCGCTACGCCAAGCGTAGGTGATGGCATGTGGAGTGTAGTAAGTGGAACTGGCGATGTTTTCTTCAGTGATGATACTGATCCTCGCGCAGTCATAGATCTTATTGAGTACGGTATGTATACAATAATATGGACTGAGGACAACTATGGCTGTATCGATACAGATACCGTGACTTTTGATTATCGAGATGTTCCTCGATTTGATACAAGCTCAATCGTCTACTCGTGCAATCCGTCTAACACAGAATTTGCATTTTCCATAGGTATACTTGGTGGTGATGAGACAAGTATAGAGGTGATGGGTGCTGCAGGATCTCTCGATGGATTGACCTATGAGACAAGTAATGTGCTCAGTGGTGATACAATAGTGCTATCAGTTTACGATCAGTATGCATGCGATACAACTGTCCTTGTACTTACGCATGACTGCCCATGTATCAGCACAGCCGGTGCGTGGGATATAGCTACACTAGATCTCTGCGAGGATGAGATCAGCACACCACCATACAACAGCTCCACGCAGGTGCTCGACGGAAATGATGTGGTAAGCTTTATTCTTGTTTCCGACAGCATGGATCTCAATGGATCGCTACTAGCTGAATCTTCTGAAGCCTCCTTCACCTTCGATCCCTTGACGATGGCATATGGCGAGCCTTACTTCATCTATGCCGTGGTAAGTGATGAGCGGAGTGGTGGACTAGCAGATTTGAGCACTCCATGTATTGATTACAGTGACGCACATGAGGTAGTGTGGTTTCAGATTCCAGCTCCGGTGTTATCTGTTCCAGTGACTGAGATCACCTGCGGAGCTGATCCCGTCATTCTATCGATTACATCGGATATAGACGCGATGCTTAGCTATCTGTGGAGTAGCACAGAAGGTCTTGTGGTAGGAGATGCGACCAATGATCGCATAGAAGCTGGCGCCCCTGGCTGGTATTATCTTCAGGCGAGTAATGGTCCATGTAGCGTACTAGATAGTGTGCTCATCACGAGCAGTCAGATACTCCCTTCCATAGTACTAGGTGATGATCAGATCATTAGCTGTAGCATGCCTGAAGTAGTCATCTCAGCAGCGGCTAGCTCTCCGAGTGGATTGCTGAGCTACTCTTGGGTTGACGCAGACGGTCAGAGCATTTCTGTAGATAGTGTAACCGTCGTATCAGTTCCAGGAATCTATACGTTTACCGTCTCTGATGCAGCCACTGACTGTGAAGCAAGCGCATCAGTAAGAGTGTCAATTGATACCACCTCGCCAGTGATTGTGTTCCCGACTGTAGAGTCGCTCACGTGTAGCGACCGTACGGCAGTCATCTCTGCATTGGGTAGCAGTGCAGGACCCAATTTTACCTTGCAATGGCTCGACGATCAAGATGTGATTATCAACCAAGAAGATCTCACTATCACAGTGACTCGTACAGGTACCTATACGCTCATCGTCACTAATACAGTTAATGGTTGCTCCACAAGACGATCTGTAGACGTGATGGAGCGTGGCAATACACTGACGGCAGCACAGCTGGATGTGTCTGAAATAAGCTGTCATCAAGCTAATGATGGAAGGGTCAGTGTCGTATCAGTTACTGGTGGCGCATTACCTCTTAGCTACAGCTATGATGGTGGTGAGACCTTTACCTCCAGCGCCACAGCAGATGGCCTGATGCCTGGAAGCTATGATGTAGTGGTACGTGATGCAGAGGGATGCACTCTACTACAGAGGGTAGAATTAATCGAGCCCGATTTGCTCCAAGTAGATATAGGCCCTGATATAGAATTGCTTGTAGGTGACGATCAAGAAATAGTGGCACAGATCTCGCCGGCTTCCGCTGTGATCAGTGATGTCACGTGGAGCGGTGTGACTAGCATAGACTGCTTGACGGAGGATTGTGAGAGCATACGTCTACGACCACAAGGCTCTGGTGTACTTCTCGTAGAAGTTACGGATGAGCGAGGATGTACCGCAGTAGATCGACTCGTGGTGACAGTAGATGTATCGAGAGACATCTTTGTGCCTAATGTCTTCAGTCCCAATAGCGATGGAGTCAACGACCTTCTAAGTGTATATGCTCAGCGCAATGCCGAACGAGTGCTGCTCTTCAAGGTCTTTGATCGATGGGGAAATATGGTATACGATGCGAGGGACTTTCGTCCAAATGCGTCTGATATAGGCTGGGATGGCACCTATAAGGGTGAAGAGCTCAATCCAGGTGTGTTCACCTATATTGTGGAGGTAGCATTCTTAGATGGACTAGTGAAGCAAGAGAGTGGTAATGTGACTCTTGTAAGATGATTTGATCACTTGAGACTCTTACTATGGAGTTCTATATCAAGCCTTGCAATTTGGGCGAAAGCCCTGTAATCATCACATTTATTGAGCTCAACATGCCTAGATCTGATGCCGTAAGTTGCGCTGGCTGAAACCATGACGCGTACAAGGGCTGCCTCGAACGAAAACCTGCGATTAGTGCTCTGAAAGACACTTTGTAGTGGGTGCAAGCAACGTTATCTGTCTGCGATTCATCTGAATATAGGATCAATATTCAAATCTTTAACTAGATTGGGCAGACACGACTACTTTTAGCGTGCTTTAAAATCGACTGAGACTATGAGGAAATTATACCGTGTTATTTGTATTGGAATTGTAGGTGTTTTCTTGGGATTGACTGCGGCCTCTGCCCAGGATCCTACGACTGATTGTGATTCAGCACCGATCTTCTGTGACCTGAATGACCTAGACTCTTATAGTTTTACCATGTCATCGGTCCCTACCGCACCAGTTCCAAATCCTCTCTGCCCTGGCGGTGGAGGTTTTCCTAACAATATGAACTGGTTCAGTTTTGTCGCGCAAAGTAGCCCAGTTACTATAGAGATCATACCATCCAATTGCGATACCACAAATGGTGGTATGGGACCAACTACTGGTATACAGGCTGGTATTTATGAAGATTGCGATTTCGTAAATGCCATCTTCTGCGATCCGAACTGTAACACTGGTCCGATTATAGTCACATCCCCTGTGGCTATAGGCGAGGTATACCATATTTTTCTTGACGGTTGCAATGGATCAGCTTGCGATATAGACATCAATATCATTGGCGGAGGTGGTGACGTCTCCCTAGACGATCAGATGACGATTAATAGTGAGACTTCTGCTGGTACTATCGATGTGTGTCGCAGCAGTGTACCCTTTGAGTTGATCACTAACACTTCCAATATTTCTGATGCTGAATACATCTTCACATTGCCAGATGGCACGGAAATTAATAATGGGACCAATCCAGTCATCACTTACACATTTGATGTGGTAGGAAATTTTGACGTCTGTGTTTTTACGCAGTATGCTTGCGATACCCTGGAGACTGTGCTTTGCGTGCCCGTATCTGTCACGCAATCGCCTGATGAAGATGCAGAGGTAACGTTTTGTGAAGGCGACGACGCAACAGTAGATGGCTACACTCAAAATGGTAGTTCCATCGTCATCACAGACGGAGGTCTTCAAACCTTCACCGACGTCCTTAATCCAGATGATTGTCTGATCACTCTAGAGGTAGATGCCACAGTAATCGAGGAGAACGATGAGAATCCTACGTTGATCAATGATGTATTGTGTCCGGAGGACTTGCCTTTCACATTGGCAGATGGTACTACGGTAAATGCCTGTACGATGACAGATCTGATGATCATGACGGATGCGGGCTGCGATAGTTTTTTGATGTATGACATTACGGTGCTAGATGGATCGATCAGACAAGTTGGGGATATTCAGTGCAACAATGGGATCTATACGATCGATGCGATAGCAGAGCAGAGTGGAGGAGCGTGTAATCCAGCGATGGTGAATTATCAGTGGCTGGATGCAGATGGGAATGAGATTGCTGGTGCGACACAGGCGACGCTAAACTTTGAGATTATCCCACCTGGGGGCACATTTACGCTGACAGCGTCACTAGAGCTAGACGGAGTGATATGCGATTTGGATCCATTAGAAGTGCCAGTAAATACGGCGGACTTTTTGCCACCGACGCCCTCTACGATTATAGGCGAGGATGATGTGTGTCTAGGTGATATAGAGACCTATACGATATCCAATATAGGCAATGATATAATAGACTATCAGTGGACCGTACCTACAGGAGCGGTGATCACAGAGGGTCAAGGACTGGTGACGATAACTGTAGATTTCAGTTTTGCTGAGAGTGGTGAGGTATGTCTACAAGGAGCTTTTAATGCCTGTGGCACGTTTTTAGATGGCCCGGTGTGTATCGATGTGGTGGTGAATCCTCCGCCGGTACCATTTGCGGGAGACGATCGGACATTTTGCGGTATAGATACGGTTGTTACCTTGGCAGCAGAGCTCAATGGTGACAATGGACAGTGGACGGTAGTAGACGGACCAGGGAGTGTGATTTTCAGTGATCCAGCAGATCCTATGAGTACGATGACGGTAACGGTACCAGGATCATATTTACTGTCATGGACAGATAGATTTGGAGAGTGTGGAGCGGAAGATGACGTGATCATCACATTTTTTGAGCAGCCAAGTGTGGGCATGGTATCAGAGGACTGTGCCAGCGGCGCCAACTATGTGTTGTCATT
>Ga0115029_1000856_pt1 | contig 25836 bp, 18 predicted proteins | sample SidtaG_3_FD_87297 | JGI IMG/M metagenome (GOLD analysis project Ga0115029, IMG submission 87297) | Marine algal microbial communities from Sidmouth, United Kingdom - Sidmouth_Asex1 metaG | ecosystem: Host-associated > Algae > Red algae > Unclassified | place: Sidmouth, United Kingdom | collected... | reverse complement strand
TCCTGTATCATGCTGTAGTTATAATCCTTGGGCGTGATCATCGCCTCTTGGATCAGCAGCACCTTCTAGCGCACCACTATCTGTCACTAGGATCGCATCCACACGACCTATGCTTCCGCGATGGTGCACGTGATGACCACGCTGTCCCAATAAGTATAGCGAGTCCTCAGGTACTTTTCCGCGCTCATAGTAGACTTCATCGGGTGTCCACTGATGATGGAATCGCCCGGCTTGTACAGATTCTGTCATAGTCATATCAAAGTCTATAACGTTGATAATAGTCTGGAATACGGACGTGATGATGGTGGATCCTCCAGGTGTACCTACCACCATACGTAGTGCTCCACCTCTAGAAACTACCGTAGGAGTCATAGAGGAAAGCATGCGCTTGCCTGGCTGTATAGAATTAGCCTCATTACCTACGAGTCCATAGAGATTGGGCGCGCCAGGCTTAGCCGAGAAGTCGTCCATCTCATTATTGAGTAGATAGCCAGCATCTTCCACCCACACACCGCTGCCGTAGCCACCATTGAGAGTAGTAGTGACAGAGGCTGCATTGCCCCAGGCATCTACTATGCTATAGTGCGTAGTCTCTTCACTTTCTGCCGGTGCTGGGTCTCCAGCTCTTACATCTGCACTGAGAGAGGCTTTATCAGCATCATAATTCGACATGCGCTGCAGTAAGTACTCTTGATCCAGTAAGCCTGATTGTGGGACTGGATAATAGTCTGCATCTCCTAAGTGCTCAGCTCGATCTGCGTATACACGGCGCTCAGCCTCTATGATGAGATGCATAGCGTCTGGCGAGTGCAGTCCATAGCCACGCAGTGGATAGGGCTCCACCATTTCTAGCAGTTGACATAAGGCAATTCCTCCACTACTTGGTGGCGGCATGCTCGTGACTTGATTACCACGGTACTCGCACTGGATTGGCGTGCGCCACTTTGCCTGATACTGTTCTAAGTCCTTTCGGACAAAATAATTTTTGATAGGTGCATTGCTCATTTCTGCCAGGAGATATTTGGCCGAAAGGCCTCCGTAAAAGCCATCTCTCCCATGATCTCGTATACGCACAAGAGTCTCAGCCAGATCGCTCTGCACGAGCACGTCACCTTCTGTCCATTCACCATCTTCCTTGAGGAAGGGACAGCTCGGAGGATTGTACTTCTGAAATCGCTGTGCCGTATAATTGAGCCCAGCTGCCTCAGCCGCTGTGATGTGGTAACCCAGAGCTGCGAGGTTGATAGCTGGTTGAAGTAAGACGTCCCATTGCTTAAGGGCGCTCAGACTATCATAGAGTCGTACCATACCATCTACTGTACCTGGCACACCTGCTGATAGATGGCCCTCCCGAGAGAGGCCTTGGATAACAGCGCCACTATCATCGAGATACATATCACGATGAGCAGCTGCTGGTGCAGTTTCTCTGAAGTCTAGAGCATAAGTCTCACCTGTATCATCGCGCCCTACGAGAAATCCACCACCGCCTATATTACCCGCTGCTGGCAGCACGACGGCTAGGGCAAACTGGACAGCTATGGCTGCATCATATGCATTACCACCTGCCTCTAATATCTGTACACCTGCTCGCGTAGCTAGAGGATGAGCACTGACCACCATAGCCTTGTCGCTGTATGCCGTGCGCACCGAGCTAGGTGTAGTCTGAGGTATAGTGAGTAGTAGTGTCCTACTACAGCCAAGTAGCAAGAGCCCAATCAGAACAAGTGTCGATAATCTCATCTGTTAAAAGTACTCGCTCTGGGATAAGAACAAGGCTAGCTAGAAATCGAGACTTTTCCCGCCGAAACTGGGAAAATGACCATTCATCTGAATGCGTGCCTTGGCATCCTCGATTTGCTTTATCATAGGAATGATATGCTGTAAATGATGGATAACGTAGTCTTGTCGAGCCTTCTCCGAGTGTGTAGTGAGTAGTTCGTATTTCTGCTCAGCACTGAGACCGATCTTCTGTGCGAGATCATATACTTTGAATGTGCGTCCGACGATAATGGTCTTATCGGCTTTGATAAGCTCTTGAAATCTGAGTACAAGGGCGTGAATCTGATCATTCTTGAATGCATCGCTGATGCCATCGTCATCTACTACTTCAGTGACGGCGCCAGCATATAGCTTACCCTCAACGGGATTAACTACATCACGCAATCGGACCTTCTTCAGCCCCTTCACGGTGACGTCCATCTTACCATCGTCATAGATATTGACAATCTGACTGAGGATCATGCGCGTGCCGTATGGCATGATCTTTCCATCCATGAACGGTGCTATGACAAAACTGCTCTCGTCATCATGACACTCTTGCATCATCTGACGATAGCGAGGCTCAAAGATGTGTAAATTAACTGTCTCTCCGGGATAACTGACTAGCTCAAGTGGGAATATCGGTTCGATCATATAAGTGTAACAGATACAGAACGATCATGGTTTGCTCATGAGCGTAATAGCTTTCCAGCTTTCAGAAGGCTTGATCTCCAGATGGCTAATTGAGACAAAGGGCGTCCTCGAGCTCACCCAGATAGATCAAGCGATCCACCTGCTTCTCCGCCACGTTGCCTTGCCAGATATTGGACCAGATAGCATCATTGAACAGTACTTGATCATACTCTAAGTACTCTTGGAATTGATAGAGTACTTCGATGCTCCAATCTACCTGAGTCATGTAACTCAGATGGAACCAGTCATGACGATCGCGGAATCGGTGAAGCATCTGCTCAGTCCAGTGGATAGCGTCATTACTCGTAAGACCCCATACTACAAGTCTGTCACCATATTCATTAGCATCACCGAGCCCACCCCATTCCCATAGGTCTTGGAAGGCAGCAATCAGTCTTTCAGACCACGGAAGAGAGTCATTGAGCGATAGCAGGTTCCAATCCCACTTTTCTCGATACTTTTCTAGCAACTCGATGCTCCACGGTAGATAAGAGTTTTGACTCAGCACTTGCCAGTTTATGGATTCTGCGGCATCTATCTCCGCTACGGTATGATAGCATAGTTCTGGATGGTCATTATACGCTTCTATATGCTGGATAAGCCACTCTATCTCTTCGCCTCCACTCTGATCATGGCCAGACGGCACTGCGTCTTCTGACATCTGACTCAGATAGGGAGCTAGACGATGATAAAATCTCAGTCTGATGCGCATATCATCATAGATCGCTGGTAGTGTCGCGAGTTCCTTCCATTGCACTTTGTCTTCTAGCTGCTCTAGCAGCTCCACGGACCATGGAATAGCTGGATTGAGATTGATCCACTTGGATTCTGTCTCGTCATCACCATTACCAAAGTCAAGAAAGTCTTGAAACTCAATGATTATCGCCTGGCTCCACGGTAAGACTTCATTGAGACTGATGAGCTCCCAGTCAAGTATATCCCTATGCCTACGCAGCATATCGATGGATAGCGGGTACTTCAAGCAGATACGTTCTAGGAACATATCATAGTTGTCAAGAATGAAGTCTGTCTGTAAACTTGGATCGATCATAGGCATGTGATATGTGAGTATCAGATGATTACCAGCGCAAGATAAGAAAGATTACATATCTAAAAAACTATAATGTGTGAAATTTATAAAAATTTTACATTAGGCGTTAGTACTATACGTATGATGATCTACACATATATCTACAATTACATACTTGTAACCAAGTATTCACATCATCTCATTGATCGATTGTCTTCAACCCATGTGCTCTTCTTCCTATCTATTGCACAGCTCCTTTGCCTGGCACCTCATGTCAGGCTTCCTTACTAGAGATAGCTATATGCTAATGCCACTCTTATATCGCATCTGTAGCAAAATCAAATGCCGTAGTCCAGTGTCCTCATGACTCTTAAAGGAAGAATCAAACTATTCGTCGATCTGTTGGAGTCAGGTTAATCAACCAAAGACGCACGCGTATCTCTTGCTGAACTAATAGATTTGTCAGTTTTCGGCTCTATAAGAATTGGCTGAGTGCTTAGCCGAGATGAATATATATCTTCGTTACTTTACACCATGAATATGATAGACATCTCTACTCTCACTAAGCTTTACTACACCATAGGTGAAGTAGCCGAGATGTTTGACGTGTCTACGAGTCTCATCAGGTACTGGGAGGGAGAGTTTTCCAATCTCCGTCCGATGAAAAATCGCAAGGGTGATCGTCGCTTCACCAAGGAGCAAATCCAAGAGGTATCTCTGATCTATGATCTGGTAAAAGTGCAAGGCTACACGCTGGACGGCGCTAAGAATGCTCTTATAGAGGAACGTCATACTAGTAAGCGCAAGAAAGCCTTGCTCAAGCAGCTTATGACCTTGCGTAAGGGTCTACTTGGATTACGAGAGCGCCTATAGACGCTACAGTTTCCAGGCTTTCTTTTCTTGCTGGTTTGCTGTGTAACTACTGAACTAGTTATCGCCCATCGTCAGTATCTCACTACACTGATCTAGATCTGCACCATCATTACTTGCTACAATGGTGATCCTTTCTGCGGACGATGACGCCAATTGCTCATAGAACCACGTCCGGTAGTTGATATCCAAGTTACTAGTCGGCTCATCCAGAAGTACTACTATAGAGTCGGAGTGAAGTGCTAGTCCTAGCAGAAATCTCTGTAACATACCTGAGCTGAGTTGTCTCAAGCGCTTATCACGATGCTCTGCGAGTAGACATATCTCAAGTAGATGATCGGGCGACTGATCATCTCGTAGTGGTCGGAAACTGCTGTGGTACCTCACCATTTCTGTCAAGCTAAATTCTAGCGGTGGCGTAATGTAAGGCGCAGCGTAACTCATGCGAGTGGGGAGTTCATCTAGATCCAGAGTTGTACCATCATCTTCAGTCCATGTCAGCGTCCCTTCTGTAGGGGTGACCATGGTAGATAGCATGCGCAGAAGCGTAGATTTGCCGCTACCATTGGCACCAGCGACGCCATAGATATGGCCAGGATGAAATGTATGGTTAAGATGTCGTATGATCCAGTGCGGACCATATCGCTTACCTAGGCTATGAAGCGTGAAATCCATTTTGTGGATTCTTGGGTCGGTAGCCTTTCATGATTCCTCGCTCTGATCTATGCAAGAATTCGAGGATGCTCTTCTTTTCTTCACAGTCTGGAATGCTCGATTCTATCTCGGCGATACTCTTCTTGAGGTTGTGCCCCTTGATGAATAGGTATCTATAGATATCTTGAATGCGGTGAATCTGATCTGTGGTGAAGCCTCGGCGCTTGAGTCCTACACTATTGACACCGACAAAGCTGAGAGGCTCTCGAGCTGCCTTGACAAATGGCGGTACATCCTTCCTTACCAGTGATCCACCTCCGATCATGCTGTGACTACCTATATGTACAAACTGGTGTACAGCGGCCATACCACCGAGTACGGCGTACTCGCCTACTTCTATGTGTCCCGCTAGGTTAACATTGTTAGCCAGAATGCAATTATTATTGATGACACAGTCATGCGCGATGTGCACATATGCCATTATGAGACTCTTCTCACCTATGTAAGTTTTGTAATTAGCTCTAGTGCCACGATTCAGTGTGCAATATTCTCTGATGATCACATCATCAGCAATTTCTAGTATCGACTCCTCTCCATCAAACTTCAAATCCTGAGGCACTCCACCAAGTACAGCGCCAGGATAGATCTTACAATTCTTACCTATATGAGTATGCTCGAGGATGCTTACATTGGGTCCTATCCACGTACCGTCGCCGATTGTGACATTCTTATCGATGGTCACGAAGGGTGAGATGTGGACATCCTTTCCGATCTTGGCCTCTGGGTTTACTACATTAAGCTGCGTCAAGGTGCTGGACTTCATTTTCGTTTCAGTATCTGTGCCGTGAGCTCTCCTTCTGACACTATTTTATTGCCTACATAGGCTGTACCGTACATGTGACAAATGCCTCGTCGCACAGGAGTGAGCAACTCCATTCTCAGTATAAGGGTATCACCTGGAGTAACGAGATGCTTAAACTTAAAATTATCAATCTTGATAAAGTAAGTATCCCAGTTACTCGGATCTTCCTTCTGCGAAAGTACGAAAACGCCACCGGTCTGAGCGAGTGCTTCTACTTGGAGGACTCCAGGAAAGACTGGATTCCCTGGAAAATGGCCTTGGAAGCAACTCTCAGTGCTTGTAATGCACTTGGTGCCGACGATAAACTCTTCGTTCATCTCCACGATTCTATCGACGAGTAGGAAAGGATAGCGATGCGGGATCAATTTTTTGATGCCCTCTACATCCATGACTGCTGGAGCATTGGGATCAATCTTGGGTAGGCCGCGCAGCTTCTTGTGCTGGCGATAGATGTCTTTGAGCATTTTGGCGAAAGCCACATTACTCGTATGTCCAGGCTTGCGAGCGACAATCTTAGCTTGAATCGGTCGGCCAAATAGCGCTAGATCTCCGATTACGTCAAGAAGTTTGTGCCGGGCAGGCTCGTTCTTATACTTGAGATCAGTATTGTTCACGATTCCCTCTCCATCCACCTTGACCTTGGGCTTACCCAGCTTGGCGGCGAGTCGATCAAGCTCACTTTCTTCCAGGACCTTGTCGGCAATCACGATGCTATTATTGAGATCACCACCTTTGATGAGATCCTGATCTAGCAAGTACTCTAGCTCGTGGACAAACACAAAGGTCCTACACGGAGCGATGTCTTTCTCATAGTCCTCGAGTGACTCTAAGCGAGCATATTGCTGGCCGAGCACATGGCTCTCAAAGTCGATCATCACCGTGACTTCCAAGTGGTCACTAGGATAGGCAGTAATCTCGGTTCCTGTCTTCTCATCCGTATATCTGATCGGATCTGTGATCACAAAGATTTCTCTCTCTTCTCCTTGGTCATTGAGTCCTACTGACTTGATAGCATCTACAAATGGTGCTGCACTTCCGTCAAGTATAGGCACTTCAGGACCATCGATGGTCAGTAGAGCATTGTCCACTTGCAATCCGGCCAGTGCTGAGAGCACGTGCTCCACAGTACTTACTGTAGCGTCCTGCAGTGCGATAGTCGTACCGCGACGTGTAGAGAAAACCTTGCCTACATCTGCGACGATGATAGGCTCGTCCTCTAGATCTGTACGCTGAAATCTGATTCCATGACCTGGATCAGCTGGGTGCATAGTCAAGCTCGCTTGCTTACCCAGATGTAGCCCGATACCACTGATGGTGACTGATGAGTTGATCGTGTGCTGTGTCTTATTGAGATTCATGCTTCTGATTTCAGCTGATTCAGTTCTTTTTCCAGTCTGCGGATGGTGCGAGCCATGTCTGGCAAATTCTTATAGGTGGCAAATAATCGCCAGAATGTTCCATAATCAATGGCAGGAGAACCTATGAGTCGACTATCTGTCTCCTTGACATCATTGTTGACGCCAGATTGAGCGCCGATCATAGCTCCATCCGCGACAGTAAGATGACCAGCAAAACCCACTTGGCCACCTATCATACAATTTTTGCCTATTCTCGTACTACCTGCCAAGCCGACCTGAGCAGCCATGGCTGAGTTCTCTCCAATCTCCACATTGTGCCCCACTTGGACTAGATTATCGATTTTCACTCCACGTCGTAGCAAGGTAGATCCTATCGTCGCACGATCTACGATACTATTGACTCCTACATCTACGTGATCTTCCAAGATCACATTACCTATCTGCGGTATCTTGACGAACTCGCCCGCATCATTCTGCGCAAATCCAAATCCTTCACTTCCGATCACTACACCTTGGTGCAGTTTACAGAAGTTACCGATCACAGTCTTTCGTGCCAGCTTGACACCTTCATACAGCATACATTCCTTGCCGATCACCACGTCCTCGCCTATATGACAGTGACTATGTATGATAGTGCCTGCTCCTACTTTAGCGCCTTTAGCAATGATGGAATAGGCTTGGATACTCGCACCCGAGGACACCTCGGCATCAGGATGTATGATCGCCGTCTCATGGATTTCACCATCTGCACGCTCGACTTGATCAAACTGCTTGAGCAGCGACTGTACGCTCGCGTATACATCGTCTACTCTCACAAGAGTAGGTGTGACTTCAGATCGCGGTTTCCACTCTTTACTCACAAGCATCACAGAAGCCTGAGTAGTGTAGGCAAAGTCTTCATACTTAGGATGTGCAAGGAAGGTAATGGTACCGGGCTTTCCCTCTTCAATTCGGCTCGGAGCGGATACGGTAGTCTCTGGGTTTCCTTCCACAGTACCGTCTAGAAGTGAGGCTAATTGTGCTGCGCTGATTTGCATGATCCAAAGGTACGAGCCTCGACACAACTGAGAGCCATCTTACCTTTGATCTATGCCGAATCACGAGTATGCTTGGACAGGTAGTCAGATAAGCCAGATAAGCGCCCAGCCAGTCCGAAGTCTGTCACAAGTCATCGAGACCAGTGGAGGCAAATTGTCTTTCCTTTCGTGTAGTCCGCCAAGTCCAGATCAACTGTGGTCTTTGACTAGTTACCTACTGGATTCAGAGCACCCGGTGCGAGCGGTACGTCTGCCATTACCCCAAGTTCCTCTTCCTATTGATTCTCCGCTTGTCATTGCGGCACTAGAAGCGAGGAGCAAAAACTTGCCAAGTCTGCATATCAAGCCAGCAGTCACAGATAACTCTCAAGCTTGGCATATAGCGCGAGATGCTCACTGCTATACGGAGCTAGACTATTACTACGAGCAATTGGTAGCTGTACGACCAGATCTTATAAGAGTCAGTAAGCTAGACTGCGCTGATGTATCAGTAGGCCTAGAAAAACCAGATGGCTACGATGCGACTGTACTACCATCCTCCTCCGAGGTCTGTCCCGCTACGAGCAGTGGTATCATGGCTTGGGTAACAGACAAGGCAGATACATCTATGAGACGTCTCCTCATGGATCTACATGATCCTGCCACTGCCACATGTAGCAATGTGGAGCGACAAGCTTCTACCATATGTCTATCAAGCGGCGCAGATAAAGCTGCTTGCCACTGCACAGAACCAAGACCTGGTATCTATATGCTTGATGTAGCTGTGAAGATTCATGGTGAGATCTCACACCATCGCGTCAGACATAGCGCAGCTAGCACTCTACTTGGCGCACTTACCACTTGGCTAGAGTCGAAGGCGCCGCGACGAGAATGATGCTACCCATTGGTCGTGGCCTCCTAAGTTAACTTGCAGATCTCAATCTGATATAATCATGCGATGTAGCGCTAGACGTATATATCGTCATAGTGCCAAAGATGACTCTGTGGTGCCGAGAACATATGATACCATCTTGTCATGAGTCCCAGTATCTTTGCATCTAGATAATATGCTTGAGCGCCTACACATAAAGAACTTTGCGATCATTGATGAGATCACTTTGGAATTCCGAGATGGGTTCATCACCATGACTGGTGAGACGGGCGCAGGAAAGTCAATTCTCCTAGGTGCACTCGACCTAGTGCTAGGTGGTCGAGCTCAAAGCAGCAATCTCAATAGCGAAAGGGGATCAACTATTGTGGAGGCGACATTTGACCGAAAGGTCTCTCTACCTCCAGATATCCTAGATGATGACGGTGAAGATCAGATCATCCTCAGACGTGTCATCAGTGCATCGGGGAAATCTAGAGCATTTATTAATGATCTGCCGGCTACCTTACAAGACATGTCAAAACTCAGGGAGTACCTGATTGACATCCATAAACAGATGGATACGAGCTGGCTTTTATCTAAGCCGCGACAGCTGGAAATACTCGATACCCTTGCCGATCAGTGGGATGATCGTAAGGCCTATCAGCAAGATTACCTCAAGTGGAATACTCAGAAAAAAGATCTCACTGAGCTTCTATCTCAGATAGAGCAAAATCGCCGCGACTATGACTACTACAGCTTTCAGCTCAAAGAACTTGACGAGGCAGATCTAGACGGCGTAGATCTCGAGGCTCTGGAGTCTGAGCGTCTGCGACTGAGTCAGATTGAAGATATAAAAGAATCGCTCAGTACGGCGGCCTATGCACTCAGTGAGGGTGATACACCGCTGATAGATCAACTCAGGAGTCTGCGATCGACCATAGAGAATGTGCCTGTACCTCAGGATCAGCGTGATGCTTGGTCGGCAGTCCTCACAGGCTGCACAGAAGAACTCCTGGATCTCGAGTCTCAAATCACTGACGAGATCGATCGCAGTGAGCCAGATCCAGAGCGCCTACAACTCATGGCCGAGCGCCTAGATGCTATCTATCGCTTACAGCAGAAACACGGCACGGTAGATCTATCTAGTCTCGTATCTATGAGGGACGATATAAGGTCCAAGCTACACAGTGTAGACCAGGCAGATGATCAGCGCGCCACTCTAGAGGCCGACATAGCAAAACTCCAAGTGACTCTACTAAAGCGAGGCAAGAAGCTTAGCGCTGGTCGCGAGCGTGCAGCTAAAGCTTTGAGCAGGGAAGTGGAAACATTACTTAGCGACTTGTCCATGCCTTTTGCTCAATTGGTCATTCTACTAGAAGCTACATCAGCGCCCCAGGCAGACGGTCTGGACGAGTTACAGTTCCTATTCAGCGCTAATAAGGGTCAGCAACCACAGCCACTTTCTAAAGTAGCCAGCGGTGGGGAGCGCTCACGTGTAGCTCTGTGTATCAAGTCTACCCTAGCTGGCAAGATGGATATGCCGACGATGATCCTAGATGAGATCGATGCTGGAGTGTCTGGCGATGTGGCTATGAAGATGGGTCGTCTGCTCGCTAGATTATCCGATAATCACCAACTCATCTGTATCACACATAGCCCGCAGATTGCCTCACTCGGAGATCAGCATCTCTTCATCTACAAGGACAATGATGGTGCCCAGACGAGCTCGCACATACGCGAGCTAGAAGCTAAGGATCGCGTATATGAAATAGCTAAGATGCTCAGCACTGATCCGCCGTCAGACTCTGCTGTCGCTAATGCTAGAGAATTGCTAGACGCCTAGATCTACTCGAAGCTGAGCAATCTCGCTGGCTCTAGCACTTGCTCTCCGTCAAATCGGTACACGGCCAGTCGCTTATCCTTTACCACACAGAAATCGAGACAACAAATATTTGGTCCCAAGAGCTGCGGAGCTATAGGCAGGCAGTAGTGACCATAGAAAAGTGGCTGTGCATCCGTAGGATATGGATCCACAGCGCTATAGTAGGTCCGCGGTAGTTTTTTCTTAGAGACCTTCTTCACCTTGCGGATGGCCAGTTTGCGAATGGACTTATCCTGGGCATCTTCCCACCACTTGACCTTGACACTAGATTGCTGTGGTGTGTGCACAGATACATCAAGCCGATTATCTGCATTGCGTATGATCTGTGGTCCGTCTGTAATTGCGTGCACGGCCCAGTGCGTGCGCTTGTGAGGCTTAGCGAGTTTCTGGAGCAGCTTATCAGTAAGATAAGCGCCTCCATATTTGCTCTCAAGAAAGTCAATTTCTGAGTTTTGCCAACAGGCATGGACAACTCGGTACGTGCGTTTATCGATATAGAGTGGCTGGGTCATAAGCCAATCTCTAAGTATGAGCCGCTCTTGCTTATCATGGTCCTTGAGTGTATCTCTGAGACGTAGATGTGACCACCGACTATGCCTGAGTAGTGGCCTACCCTTGTGATCGGTCGTCAAGAAGCGTATATAATCGATCTCATGATTACCCAGAACCATCTTGGCGGTGCCATGATCTACCATGGCTCTTACAATCTTAACTGTCTTGCGTACTTGAGGTCCGCGATTAAGTATATCACCTACGTAGATCGCCCGTCTAGAGCTGTGCTCATAGACACCAGCAGTCTTATTGTAGCCTAGGCCGCGTAGTGCGCGCTCTAGCTGTGCGGCGTGACCGTGTACGTCACCTATGATGTCATATGCTGGCATACCCACAAAGGTCTATAAATCAAGCGTCCAGTCAGTAGGAATATCCAAAGAACTGCACAATCAAAAAGTAAATGTGATTCCCTTGTATTTTACATAGAGAATACCTATCTTAGGCACATGATAAGATGAAGTCCAATTATTCACTTGCTAAAACCCACCTGCTATGATGAACGAAGAAGTACGTAAGATCATGACCACAGATCCAGCGACTGTCAATCCCGGTGATCGCGTCTCTGAAGTAGTTGACAAGATGCTATCTCAGAACTTGATGCAAATTCCAGTTGTAGACGGCAATCAATTTGTAGGTCTATTGACGTCCTATGATATCTGGAAGAAAAATCTCAATAGCCCTGCATCCCCAGATCAGCAAGTCTCGGACGTCATGAATGTCAAGGTCATTAAGATTAGCCCCAAGGACAAGGTCGGTACGGCAGCCGAGCTCTTCATGGATAAGAGGTTTAAGACGCTACCAGTAGTGAATCTTCGCAATGAGTTTAAGGGTGTCGTTACGTCATTTGACGTTCTTCGCACAGCGCTTACAGAAGAGTATCCTAGACCTATACTGTATCAAGAAGTTTTTGATAAGTAGTGAGGTGTATTTCTAATCGCGCGATCAGTATGAGAGTGCTTCCATCAACTGTCCTGACTGGATAAGGCAGATGCTGTTTACGTCTTCCAAGATATAGTATGTCTCTATACGTGCTCGGATCGAACCATCTACCCGCTACGATTGTACGTATATCATTACAGGAGCACATGCTCAGCTGTATGTACGATCACAGGGTAACTTCGCCGATTGCATGGCGATACACGTCCCGCACTTGAAAGCTCAGATGAAGATTATTTATTGCCTATTGATGATGTGCGCATCATCTATTATTTTGACTGCACAAGCGCCAGAGATACTGGTGGTTTCAGATATAGACCTTAACGATCAATCAGTGATAGATCACCTCGTCACTATTGCCGAGGAGAATCGAGTTGATGATCATGTACTTGTCATACTCGGAGCTAGTATAGCTACAGCAGAACCAAGTTATCTGCGCAGTGAAATTTCCCGATTGGTTACTTCATTCACTGATGTATATCTATTGCCATCGGGTGATAGCTGGGATCGTCTCGGTGCAGAAGGAATCAAAGAACTCGATGATTATATCTCAGACACGTTTGACAAAGACATATTCGTTCCAGACAATGCCTGTGGAGAAACTGAGATAAAAGAGTATGATGGTACCGCACTCGTCTTTATAGACAGTGAGTGGTATATGCAAAATTGGGACAAAGACAACTACATTAACCGTGAGTGTCGCGTAAAGGATCGAAGTCGATTTTGGATAGAGCTTAGTGATGAGATCAACAATTACAGGGATGTATCCGTCCTGCTATTTAGTATACATGGCCCTCACAGATATGATCGTGCAGGAGGTTACTACCCAACTTTCTCGCAGCTATTTATTCCACCCGTCAGCTTCTATGCTAATCAAATCAAGAGTCAGACTACTAATTTTAGTTCACCTACACATCCTATCTATCGAGATTATTGTAGTAGACTCACAAGTGTAGTTGAGATCGAGCCTAATGTATTGACAATCAGCAGTGATGCGAAGTACCAGATGCAACTTAAGGATGATGACGGGCACTTTATCAACGTAAATACCAGCGGTCAAAAAAATTATTTTAGGGGTAATAGATTTTCTTGGGCTGATGAGACGCCGAGTTACTTAATAGTGAGACCAGAAGCAAAGAGCATAGATTATAGTTGGAATAGCTGGAGTAATGATGAATTGCTACATTACGATGAGTATGTACTCAGTGACGAGATCAGTGATGAGACACCTACGTGGGCCTACGACAATGCAGACACGCGCCTTGACTCTTTCACCACCTCAGTGTTAAGTGGAAAAAATCTCGGGAAATATAATAATGCTGTACTTGGTAATCTTAACACAAGCCTCTACTATGATAGTGTTACAGTGCCAGTGCTCGATCTTAATATCGATGAGCGTCAGCTGCGCACTGCACGCATGGGAGGAGGCAATCAGACGATCTCTCTGAGACTTCAAGATAGTTTGACTGAGGAGACTTATGTTGCTAGAGCTATACAGAAAACACCGGAGCGACTCGTGCCACCACCATTTGACATCGCGCTATTTGAAAAGCTTGTATTCTACTATTTTACGGGTGCGCACCCTTACGGTTTCTTAGCTAGTAACTCATTAGAAAAGGAGCTAGGTCTACTTAGGACAGAACCCAAGCTTATGTATTTACCTAAGCAGAAACGTCTAGAACCTTACAATGATGAAATAGGTGATAGGCTGGTACTTTACAGGCAGCGGCTGGATGGTGATATGTCAGATAATCGAGAAGTAGCTTATAGTACAGAGGTCATAAGCACATCTGATTTTCTTGAAGAATACTATGACCAAGATGCCAAGGCTGATGCGCGCATGTACCTTAAGGCAAGGATACTTGATTTATTACTTAATGACTGGGACCGACACAGAGATCAATGGAGATGGGCGCTTTCGCGCAAAAGCGAAGACGGTCTAGATATCTACAGGCCTATTCCTCGAGACAGGGATCAAGCTTTATCTAACTATGATGGTCTTGTCACAACGCTTATCCGGTATTACAATCCACCTATGTTCCCTGCCTATCCACTTGCAGACAAGCCTAGTAGGAAAAGCGTCGAGTGGATGCATCAAACTGTAGCTTACCTAGATAGAATCATCCTTACCGAACTGGACAAAGCCGCATGGGATGAAGTCACTCAGGAAGTTATAGCAACTTTAGGACCTGATGAGATTACCACCGCCATAGCTAAGATGCCAATTTACAATACGCGAAACTTAGACATCAGACAGATCATGATTTCTAGACTCGAATCTATTGAGCAGATGAGTAATGATCTATATGAAGTCATCAATGACAGAGCATGTGTAGTAGGTACGAGCAAGGATGATATCATGATCATCGAGTCAGATAAAGATGGTCTATCCGTGAAAATCATGGACGACGACCAAGACAAAGTAATGATAGAAAGAAGATTCACCGCTGATGAAACCAAGCGTCTATGGGTTAATCTATACGACGGTGATGATGATGTAAGGATAAGAGGTGAGAAATCTCCTATCTCTATCACCATGGTGGGAGGATATGGCGAAGACAAATTCACCAATGAAACTGGAACTAAATCGGCGCTTAAGATATACGAGCTAAACGACGAGAATACCTATGAGGGCGCCTCTAAGGTCAAAGAAATCGAGCAGAAAGAAATAATATCATTGACCCGATCCGATTTCAAATCAAACTACAGTTTCATCATTCCTGTACTTGGCTTTAATCGAGATGACGGAGTCATAATAGGTGCAAGTTATAATCACCTGCGCCACAGTTACAAGAAGACTGTGACCCATAGCCTAGGAGCCTCCATCGCTACGGCAAGGAGATCAACAGAGTTTAGCTATAGCGCGCTTATCGAATCACCACTCTACAAACTCAATAAGTATATAGATCTACAATTTTTAGGACCGCGATATGAGAATAATTTCTTTGGTGTAGGAAATGAAACATCCATCAATACGAGTATCGATCGTGAATTTTATTTTCTGCGGCAACGAGTAACTCAGCTCAATGCCGGATGGCTCAAAGACTTTGACGGTCCTGCTAGTCTACGCATGGGTTTTCAAGTTCAGGAGAGTGCACTCGAAGATGTCGGAGGTCGATTTATATCGGAGCAAGATAATATCAATCGAGATGTCTTTGAAAGTCAATACTTCGCAGGTGGACACTTACAATACCTATTACAAAACTTTGACAACAACTTCATGCCCAATAAAGGTCTAGAAATCAGCTTGAGAGTCGAAGCCAATAAGCACTTATCCTCATCACGCAGCAAGGATCATGCTCGTATAGCGACCCATCTTACAGTTTATAAACCTTTTAACCGCTACAATAGATTTATTTATGCAAGTAAGATAGGAGGTGAGGCGCTACTTGGCGATGCCTATTTCTATCAACTCCCTACCCTAGGCGGTTATCATAGCTTACGTGGATTTCGACGCGAGCGACTCCGCGGTGACTATAGCCTTTATCATAACAATAATCTACACTACTATCTATCTGGTCGTGGTCGCTCAGCAGGACGATTAAACAGTTTTGGACTATCCGCATATTTTGACCATGGACGCATCTGGACAGGCGATGACAGCAGTAAGTGGCATTACACCTATGGAGCAGGTGCATTCTTTGCACCATTTGACAAAGCAGTCATCTCAGCAGGCTTGTTTTACTCAGATGATGATGATACTCAGATCAGAGTTGGAATGGGCTGGCTTCTCTAATATTCATTGGATTAACAACTATGAAAGAAAATAGAACAACCGCAGTGACAGCGTCTACCGATTTTGATCTTGAAGCGGCCTTAGCGCATCTCCATAAGAGAATCCAAGATATGGGATTTGTGAATCTTCCATCTAGCCCACTGGCTAACATGGACGACATGATGACAACCATAGACTACCTTAAGACCTCCACCAAGGCCAGTGCAGCGGATGCCAAAGTAGCTAAGCTCTTCGTCCATCTCTACTACGTAGAATACTTGGAGAAAATCGATAATGAGACATTTAACCATAAGGAATTTGTACATAATTACCTCGGTGAGCTTCAGCTGGACGACTCTATGAGAACTAGTCTGTACGAAGCAATTCTCAAGGCTAATATCACAGCAAGTGATCAAGGAAATCTAGGTCTCAAGATAGCTCTCGATACCATATATGCCTACTACGGAGAGAAAAAATTCAAGAAAAAAGTTAGAAAGCTATACGTATCGAAAATCGCTAAAGATGGTGTCGATTATGATGAAGTGCTCTACCTAGAGGATGTACTGAGATCAATGAAGGAACACGAATACAGGACCAAACCTGCTCGTAAGAAATGGGGAAAGCGTAAAACACTCAATATAGATAAGATCTTTCGATACATTATTGATCTGGAACAAGATGCAAAGCTTAGCAGCAATAAGCGAGCTATGACAATGTTCAAGACTGCCTCGAGAAATCAAATAGATTTAGTCAATATAGCTGATAAGAAAGCGGGAATCATGATCACCGTCAATGCCATACTGTTGACGATTTTGATACCGCTATTCTCTAGCTATATTTTTGATATGTCATCGTTTATTATACCTATGGCGATTCTGACATTGACCTGTGGCGTGAGTATAGTATTTGCTGTGCTAGCTACAATGCCTATATCCACGGAAGAGCCACAAAAGGAAGATTTTTACTCTGGAAATAAGAGCCCGTTTTATTTCAGAAATTTTAGATATCTGGATAAGCCAGAATTCCTAGAGACAATCAAAGGCGTCATCACTAAAGAGAGCATTTTTGAAAAGTCAGTCTTTACAGATCTGTACGATGTAGGAATCAGTCTGAGTAAAAAGTACCGGAGACTTAAAATCTGTTACCTAGTCTTTGCCACAGGTATTACCGTCACGGTTATAGCGCTGATACTCTCGATGCTATTTATTGACTTTTAGCATCCGTGCTATCAGGCATCGTCTTGCCAGACATATCCTTCCTCTTAAATGTCAGAATGTTAGCCTTATGACTGCGCGCCTCATTACTGATGAATAGATTTCCATCTGTATCAAAACTTATGCCCTCTGGCTGCTGAAAGATCTTGCGTTGAAGAAAATAGACGCCTCTGATCCGAGACTCTTCGTCCACCACGATAAGAAGTTTGCCTGTGTTAGATAAGAGGTAGTAGTATCCAGTGATTGGATCTTGCTCTATGCCGCTTATTCGACAGTCTGATACACGCTGCTTTACGCTAAGCTTCTCAAAGGGCGAATCCCCCATATTTACGGGCTGTAGATCCTTGAGCAGATCCTTAGTTTCTATAATAAGATAGGGCTCATCGTCGAGATGACCTTTAGCAATGTCAAAGCTATACAGTGATATGTCATCTGAGTCACGTTTTTTATTCTCTGGCTCTCCTTTGCAAGCCAGTATGAGCTTTCCTTCGGCACCAGCACTTAGGCCCTCTACATTGTTCCTTTTACTGAGATAGGTATGTACGTCATCAATCTTCTCCTTTGTAGAAGCCTTGACACGATGGATATTTCCATTGCTTTCGACTACATAGATGATGCCATCCTTATACGCGATTCCTTCATAATCATCGTCCTTAGCAAAGTCATAGTCCTCAATGAATCTGCCGTCATCGGCACTCAGGATGAAGATTGTGCCATCTTCATCATTATTAGCATAGAGCAATCCATCATGGTAAGCTAGGCCGCTGATTTCCTTCAGCCTTTTCTTCATGGTCCATAAAGTATCTGGCTCTCCTAGGCGAAAGGGCAAGATGAAGTTTTCTGCTTCAAATCCTACGTAAGCAGGCGCAACTGTAACTGGCTTACAGGAAGATAACATACCAAGTAGCAACAAGATCAAATACACAGGGACGATTGAGGATGATGATTTCATAGAATACTTATTGAAGTTGACCGCGACTCACTGACTAAGTGAGTAAGCTACGCGCTTGTTCGCAGTCACCCGTTCAATCCAACGCTATATATGCTCAGCAAGTATTTTATCGGTCTTTCTCACTTACTTAAGTGACCTCAAGATATACTTGGTATCTCAGCACTGAGTCATTAAAACCCAATTCATGCATTAGGGTTTTTGGTAAATGTCTTTCAGCGATGTAACTGGCTCTCAGTCAGGACTATAGGTGATATATCATGAGTGTCGTTGGCGTAAGTATTTGTTACTGGTGGATCTCGCCCATTAGTCATGAAGTGAGTGGAGTGATATGACCATTGTGTTTTGCTTCTACTGCGAGCCACATCTGCTTCAAGATCAGGCCCTTATCCTCCTCGCCATAGCTCGCTATGCCTCGTCTGAGAAACACCTCATCTTATCGCACCAGCGGCTCTCGCTACGAAGCCTAATGCACGAAATGGGTTAAACCCAATTCATGCATTAGGGTTTTTGGTAAATGTCTTTCAGCGATGTAACTGACACTCAGTCAGGACTGTAGGTGATATATCATGAGTGACGTTGGCGTAAGTATTTATTACTGGTTGATCTCGGCCATTAGTCATGAAGTGAGTGGAGTGATATGACCACTGTGCTTTGCTTCTACTGCGTGCCACATTTGCTTCAAGATCAGGCACCTACCAGAGGTAGGCAAGCTTATCCTGCTCACCTTACGAAGTGAAGACGAGCCTCCTCGCCAGAGCTTGCTATGACTCGTCAGAGAAGCAGCTCAGCTTATCGCACCTGTGGCTCTCGCCACGAAGCCTACTGCACGAATTGGGTTATAGTCAGATTGGCAACAATTACCACTTCTGCACTACTCTGCTGATTACGCCTTGGTCTGTAGTAATCCTGACCAGGTAGTTTCCAGCATCCCATGTTTCCGTATCCACTGTGTACTGGTCGGCTTGCTGGACGTACTCAGACAATACAAGAGATCCTGTCACAGTATAGATCTCCACTCGTGTCATGAGTAAATCCGTCTGGATCTGCAAGCTTGCTGCTACTGGATTGGGAAATAGTTGCAGATTGACAAGATCAGGACTGACTTGAAGAATGCTCGTCGTTTGCATATTCTCGGCAGAGAAGCTCGGCTCCATGATCTCAAATGGTCCTGTGCCATTGGGAAATCTTCCATAAGTGGCATCAGCATCAAGGGCTGGAAATTCTACTACATCTATCAAGGTAGTGTCTGAATCTGAGAGATAAAGTATTTCACCTCCAGAAGACAACTTAAATGTCGCGTGCAGACCATCCTGTTCGGGTTCATCATCAGCCCAGATGATCAGATAACTTACAGGTCCTATACTAGTTCCCTCAGGAAATGCCCATTGACCAAGCTCTCCAGCATCATCACTCAGAAGATACCCTGATAGGTCTATCGCTTCCTCGCTGTTATTATAGATTTCGATCCAGTCATCAAAGTCACCATCTTGATCAGCTACCGTGTTATCATTACTCGCCATGAGCTCATTAATCACAAGACCTGATCTACCTCGACCGCTGACATTTTCTGCATTGAAGGTCGGCATCATGAATTGGAAAACTCCTGTACCATTTGGGAAACGACCAAAGCTCACATCGTCCTCTTGATCGCTATAGACGACTTTGTCTAACACGATTGTGTCTCGATCTGAAAAGATGACGCTCTCGCCACCACCAGATAACTTAAAACTAGCATGAAGTCCATCTTGGTCTTCATCGCCGTCAGCCCATATGATCAGATATCCGTCAGGATCAATAGTGGTACCCTCAGGAAAGCTCCATGCTCCAGGCTCATCATCGTCATCACTGAGGAAATAACCGCTCAGGTCAACCGTCTCACTACCAGTATTGTACAACTCTATCCAGTCGTCAAATTCGCCATCTTGATCTGCCATCGTGGTATCATTACTAGCAAGAAATTCATTGATGACCACATCGCCACTCACAGTAGCTGCACAGACTGAGTAGAACTCATGCTGAGCGCGCGCAGGTGAAAATCCTCCTGCATCGCCAAATTCTGCATAGATGTAATACTCTACACAGGAGGAGCTCAAGGCGATACTTACACCCCACGTCCCATCACCTGCTTGGCCATCACCATGTTCACCGTCGTCAAACATGGGTATGTAAGTAAATGGACCGTCATCCGTAGTACGGTATGCTAGCTCTGCAGTACCTACATTGTCCATCACGGATGTAACGGTGATATCCTCTCCAAGAAAAGGCAGACTTGGAGATACAGCAGGCTCGGAAATATGAGGAGTCGCTAAGCTGAAATCCGATAGGCCATCAAGATACTGCGCACGGCCATCGAGTAGATTGGTAATGCCTGGAGCTCTAGAGACACCTGGACCTATACTAGAGGTGACGTCGTTATCCATGTTCGCTAAGAACTGTGCATAAGTAAAGAAACCATTCGGGTCATCTTGGACAAATTGATCGATCGTAGCCTGGAGTGTATCAGCCATAGTTTCGTACTGACGTGGAAAGAGCATTTCGTCAAGGATCGTTTGCATATGAGCGATGTACATACGCTTATACCGAGGACTTGCTAGAAGTTGACTCACTAGGGGGAAATCACCATCCGTCTCATGCAGCAAGTGATTCATCTGTTGCTTTTCTCGTGTATCTCTTAAAAATTCAGAACCCGTGTCTGGGAATAAACCCAGTGATTCATTCAAGTCCCATACTACAGGTATGAACCGGTCGTAATCGTCTTGATAGAGATAGTAGTTCTGCTTGAATCTACCTATATAACTATCCAGATTAACTAGCACATTATTAAGTGCTAGCATCCACAGAGTGCGATCCACATCGAGGACTTGCTCTATGGATTCAGGACTATTCTCTAGTACATCGCAGAGCTTAATAAGATCATCCCAACCATCATCAGATTTGATCTCATAAGCGTCTTCATAGTTGTTACTATCCTCACCTAGGTATACTAGATCGGGGTAATCATTGGAATTGGGTCCTGCACCATCTGGTGGGTTACACTTCACAAATGCGTTGGTCTTTGATCCAAATCGGTCACTGACAAATCGCTTAGATATGGACTCGCTATTGGAATAGAGGCCTATAAGCTCACCATTGATCGTGACAGTAGCGTAGTTACTCTGAGGTGCATCCATGTAGTGACCAATAATCCAATAACTCAGTACTTCTCGGAGGAAAGATGGATCCTTGTATCCATTGGACAATTTAATATCCTTGTAACCTTGATGGTCTTGATCTTTGTAGGTATCTAACTCGATATGCAAACCATTCTTGGCATTGCTGGCTCTGTAACTGCTATTACCCTTGTACTTCACTCCTACACTATCATATGTGATACCATTGATCGTGACAGCAGAGGCAAGGATGTAGTCTTCATCGCCTGCTTTCTGTGCATCCATGAGTGCATCCCAGTTAGGCTGCTCAAAGGTGATTTCGATGTCTTGTACCGTGCCCAGATCATAGAGGCCTTGGGCATTAAGAGTGATAAGGGACAGGAGCAGCAATGTGGAGAAGAAAAATTTCATTCGAGTAAAGTTTGTGTTAAGGGCTTAAAACTGAAGTTAGTCGTAGAGTAGTCCGTGAAATATTAAGTGTAGCAAAAATAGATGGTAGCTCCTTCAAATCTCTGCATTAGAGAACCAGATGTCCGTCTTATGTCTTCTTGAAGGTCGAGCCGCAGGTATGCTCTAAGTCAGATCTATAAAGCTCATAGGTTGCAGCTTATAGACGTGATTAGTTATTCGTTTTATACCCAATTAGTGCATTAGGATTTATTAATTGGTTCTTCTTTTTACATAACATCCATATTTACAGAGACTTATGAAGATTTAGAACATTTTACGATTGTAAGTTTTTGTTACGGACAAACTGCAGTTAAAACAATGGCTCTATCCGTGAACTCTGCTCTCGTCAGCTGACTTCGCGCCTAGCGGCTATCTGCTTCAGCCTCAGGCACCTACCAGAGGTAGGCAAGTTTCACCTGCTCGACTTAGGTAGTGAAGACGAACCTTTAGAAACGTTCATCGAGCGACAGTCGAGATGCACATAGCCCGCTATGACTCGTCGGCGGAGAACCTGACGCTATTGTAGCGAGCTACTATCCATCGGAGGCTACTGCACAAAATGGGTTATACTTTATAGCATATGTGGTCAGAGTCACTTATCTTTGCACTCGCTTGATGAAAATCTCATCTCGCTGCTGCTCGAGTCCTTAGGACAAGCGTAGTGGTGAAGACAGCAGTTCGGGGCGTGGCGCAGTCCGGTTAGCGCACCTGCTTTGGGAGCAGGGGGCCGCAGGTTCGAATCCTGCCGCCCCGACTTATCACTTTAATTAGTGACAACACGAAGCCTGTAAATCGTATGATTTACAGGCTTTACTGTTTTATAGCCTTGGCGCCATATCATCAAAGCAGTCTCCGCCGATCCTTCTAGCTTGGCCCTCTGCTGACGACACTTTCTGACTTACAATGCCATGGTAAGCATCCTAACTAGAAGGATGTGGAATATTGGAGAATATCATTTGCCCGAAAGGGCTCGTAGTAAAAACATACTCGATCCGTAGTCATGCGTCTTACTCCCCAGAGCAGTTGTGTAACTGAGATAAAACTGCCAGGACTTGACTACCCACTTTTAGCTACTCAGACTGCAGCTTGGACGCTCTGCTGCATAAGTCTATGAAGATAGCTACGGAGTTTCATCACGGACATCGGCCGACCAGCGTAACCGTTCATTTCGTGGGGCTGAGAGAGCGATTCTAGTAGTGGCACCACTCGATTGCGAGTACGGTACTTCAAGATTTGATCTAGATAGTCAAGTACCTCGTCGGTCTTACCACTTTTCAGCGCGTAATAAACCAGGTGTATATCATCTCTGCGCGTCATCAGTCCTAACATGATGAAGATGGATAGTGTCAGAGAACGCCTGTGCTTACGCAGCTGAGTGCGAGTGGATTTCTTGCTGATCTGTAGAAGCGTCCATTGCTCATCTGTCAGCATGTTAATTGTATGCTGAGCGCGAATCATGACGCGCGCACGTCGCAGCTCACGCGAAAATCGACGCTTGATCAAACTCTGATCATAATCGAGCTCAGGATGCTTAATTCTAATTTTATTAAGCACCGACATGGCACGTCTCCGGACTGCTAAGCGCGGATGCTGCAAGAGATCCATAAGTAAGGTCATGGTATCTCGCTCAGGACGATGATGAAGCGCAGGCATGAGGAGTATCATGGATCTCCACTGATTACTTTCCGTGCGCTTAATCTCTTGAATCAGACGAGGCGTATACTGAGCTAGTGCCTTGAGCCATAGAGGGCGTATCGCATCTTCTACTTTCAAATCTAGAAGAATAGGAAAAAATGATGGCGGATTAGCTATGCGCACAGCTCTCAATATGGTAGGCCTAAAGGGTGATCCTAAGCGCAACTCATCACCTACTTCTGCAATGTAATCACGATGGCCACTTATCAGGATAGCGCGATATATGGCGCGTCTTGCCATAGGATGTTTCTGTATAAATGCTCGATCTAGCCATCGTCGCTTGATACGCCGACGCAATTGGTACTTACTCATCTTATTCTTATGACCTTTCACAGCTTCTGCGAGGGCCGCTGTAAGCACGTATTGATTGACTGGAGTGTGAGTAGCATAAAGCTCATCTAACTGCTCTGTAGTCTCGATGACGCTAAGTTGATTCCATAGGTAATGGCGACGTACGAGATAGGAACTATCTGATAAGATCTGCTCTGTAAGATCATGAGATATTGCATCTATGGATCTATCTTGCAGATAGGTTTCCAAGGCAGAAGATCTCACTGCGGCGGAGGTATGCTCCATCAAGGAAACGATGTCATCTGAGCGATTGCGCTGACGCCGCGAAGCATCTTGCGCTCTGAGACTGGCTCGGATTTCTACTTCGTCTAATACTTGCTCCTGTAAGTCATCATGATTTAAGATCTTTTTACGAAGTTGATGTATGTAAGTCCGTCGTGATAAATAAATGACGAGCAACCACGCAATCATTACTAATCCATTAACAACTGCCACCATCCAAAATGGCAAATCCATCTGATTGATGACGATATAGATAAGGACACCTGCCACTCCAGAAGCCAAACTATCGACTACCACGTCTACAAATGTTTTCACCTTGGCGCGTATGTGGGCTGCAATGGGCATGATATTAATCTCAGTCGATGTCTTGTACAGGCTCTGCTTGAGGCTACCCTCTGCGGTCTTGAGCAAGATAGCACAAAGAAGTGCGGGTGTAATGATCATGGCGATAGTGGCTAATAAGAGTAGCACCGGCATCAAGCTCATACTGACTGTTATACCGAGTCTATCTATAACTTTCTTAGTGAGAAAAATCTGTAGGAGCAGCCCAATAATATTTAAGGTGGAGTACCAAAATCCAAAAAACGAGGTCAGCACTTCTTCTGCATCGAAATGTAGGGCAGCAATATAATTAAACTGATAATCAACGAGCTTAGCAACTACCACTCCTAACCCTATGATAAGTGCCACCATGCGTGCATGAGGAACTCTCATGACGTTGCGCGAGCGAGGTGCACGCGTCTTACCTAAGTCAGATTCCTCCTGTAGCTGAGGAGTAAAATTCTTATGGACAATAACTAAGGCGATCAAGCTCAGCAATAGAAATACCACGCACGTACATATCAGTCCAGTATTGCCCATCACCTTAACTGCAACGAATGCATAATATCCACCAAATACTCCACCTGCTATAGCCGCAGCGGCCACTCGACTCAGTGTTTTCTTAGCTTCTCGTATCGTGAGAAGTGATTGACAATACTGATAAAAATAGGAGACCGTAAGCAGTGCAAAGAGACTGATATATACGTATAGGCTGAAGCTTACAGCACCCGTGACCGTGTCACTGAGAAATAAGATGGCTATCCCAGAAAATATGACTGCTTGGACGATAAGATTGCCTATAGTGAGACGAGCAGTAGAGACTCGACGGCTGACTCCACGTAGGGCGTAGTGAAATACGACAGCTGCTACAGCAATCACGCCATAGGCTATAGGCATGATCTCTACTCCGTATTGGCTCAGAAGCAAACTGGTAGCTAAGGGCTTGACGATCAGCAGACAACTGATGACAAGAAAGATAGACACTTGTAATAAGAGATCGCGTCGTACGCGATCATGACTATCTCCACCGTAGGCTTTCTGTATGAGGGATTGCAAGGTTCGAGGCATAGATGATGTGAAGACGTAAAGGTCAGTATCTATAGACAACTATAAGAGGGATCTCGCCACAGCGCGATCCCTCACTACACGGATTAAACCCAATTCGTGCATTAGGATTTTTGGTAAAGGTTTTTCTTCGATGTAACTGACTCTTAGTCAGGACTATAGGCGATATGTCACGAGTGTCGTTGGCGTAAATATTTGTTACGGGTGGATCTCGCCCATT
>Ga0115029_1000851_pt1 | contig 25919 bp, 26 predicted proteins | sample SidtaG_3_FD_87297 | JGI IMG/M metagenome (GOLD analysis project Ga0115029, IMG submission 87297) | Marine algal microbial communities from Sidmouth, United Kingdom - Sidmouth_Asex1 metaG | ecosystem: Host-associated > Algae > Red algae > Unclassified | place: Sidmouth, United Kingdom | collected... | reverse complement strand
CGAGCAGCGCCGAGCAGCGCCGATCAGTGGCGTCCTGCGCCGGCGTTCGACAGCGCCTTCAGCGCAGCCGCTCGCCGTCGTCCAGCAGCGTCACGCCGTCGCGCCGCAACCGCCACAGCCAGCGGGTGCGCGAGCCCTCCACGCTGGGCGCCGCGTCGATCACGATGCCCTGCCCCTTCGAAAGCGTGGCGCGCAGCTCGCCCACCTCGTCCTGCTGCACCCGGACGCCACGACGTCGCTCCTCGGTCCGCAGCCACAGGGTATGACGACGCTTGGCACCGATGCCCACCCGGGTGAACCCGTCGAACGCACCGGCGAGCTGCACGCTGGCCGACTCGATCGGAGCGCCGGTGCTCTGGCGCCGCTCGCTCAGGTAGCTGAACGTCAGGCCGATCATCAGCATCAGCACCGGCAATGCGCTGATCACCGCATAGGTGCGGTTGCGCTGCAGCGCGTTGCTGGCCTCCGGCGGCCGCCAGGCACCGGGCGCTCGCGGAGCGCCGATGCCGCGATAGGCCGGATCGTTCGACAGGCTGGCCCGCGCCGGGGCGGACGGGCGTGCCGCGCCGTTGCGCGCGTAGCGTGGGCCGCTGGCCGACTTGACGGACGCGTGGCGTGGCTCGGACTCGCTCATTCGAGGGTGGCACTGTCGGGAAGGGGCACAGTTTCCCCTATACTGCGGCGCCCGCGCGGACGGGGTCCCACAGACCGGCAACACGCGACGCCTACATGACCCCACGATCGAGCGGCAGATCCTCCGATGAACTCCGGCCGGTCACGCTGACGCGCGGCTTCACCGCGCACGCGGCAGGCTCGGTGCTGGTCGAGGTCGGTGGCACGCGCGTGCTGTGCACCGCCAGCGTGGAGAACCGCTGCCCGCCCTGGTTGAAGGGCAAGGGCCAGGGCTGGGTCACGGCCGAATACGGCATGCTGCCCGGCGCCACGCACACCCGCGGGCGCCGCGAGGCGGCGGCCGGCAAGCAGTCGGGGCGCACCCAGGAGATCCAGCGCCTGATCGGACGCTCGCTGCGTGCCGGCATCGATCTGGAGGCGCTGGGCGAGCGCACCGTCACCATCGACTGCGACGTGCTGCAGGCGGACGGCGGCACGCGCACCGCCTCGATCACCGGTGCCTGGGTCGCGCTGTGCGACGCGATGACGCAGCTCAAGCGTCGCGGCACCATCAAGCGCGATCCGCTGCACGGCATGATGGCGGCGGTGTCGGTCGGCATCGTCGACGGCGTGCCGGTGCTCGACCTGGACTACCCCGAGGATTCCTCGGCCGAGACCGACATGAACGTGGTGATGAACGATGCCGGCGGCTTCATCGAGATCCAGGGCACCGCCGAGGGCCACGCGTTCCGGCGCGACGAGTTCGACGCCATGCTCGATCTGGCCACCCGCGGCGTGGCCGAGCTGATCGAGCACCAGCGCACCGCCCTGCAGGCGGCGTTGCCGCGCGCCTGAGCCGGAAGGGCACATGCAGAGCACGCACCGACGATGAGCCCGATCAGCTCCAGAAGCTCGATGAGCGCAGCGCACGACATCGTGTTCGCCTCCGGCAATGCCGGCAAGGTGGCCGAGCTGCACGCGCTGCTTTCGCCGCTGGGCTACCGGGTCATCGCCCAGGGCGAACTGGGTGTCGGGTCGGTCGAGGAGACCGCCACCACCTTCGTCGAGAACGCGTTGCTGAAGGCGCGGCACGCCTGCGCCCTGACCGGCCTGCCGGCGATCGCCGATGATTCCGGGCTGGAGGTGGACGCGCTGAACGGTGCGCCCGGCCTGTATTCGGCACGCTTCGCGGCCCGCGCCGGGCAGGGCGAGGGGGATGCGGCCAACAACGTCTGGTTGCTGGAGCGCCTGGCCCATCTGCCCGAAGCGGCGCAGCGGCGTGCCCGCTTTCGCTCGGTGGTGGTGCGGCTGCGCCATGTCGACGATCCGTCGCCGCTGATCGCCGAGGGCAGCTGGGAGGGTCACGTGCTGCTGCGCGCGCACGGCGGCGGCGGGTTCGGCTACGACCCGCTGTTCTGCAATCACGACACGAACGAATCGGCCGCCCTGCTCTCGCCCGCCGACAAGAACCGGCTGAGTCACCGCGGCAAGGCGGTGGCCGAACTGGTCGCCCGCCTGCGCCTGGAGAGGGTGGGCCCCACTCCGGAGGGCGCACCGGAAGACGGGCCGGAAGACGGGCCGGAACGCGGGCCGGCGTGAGCGACGAGGTGCGACACTTCACCGCGCTGCCACCGCTGTCGCTGTACATCCACCTGCCCTGGTGCGTGCGCAAGTGCCCCTACTGCGACTTCAATTCGCACGAGGCGCGCGACGAGATCCCGGAGCGTGCCTACGTGGACGCACTGCTGGAGGACCTGGCGCTGGAGATGCCGCTGGTGTGGGGCCGCCAGCTGGTGTCGGTGTTCATCGGTGGCGGCACGCCGAGCCTGTTCTCGGCCGAGGCGCTGGACCGCCTGCTGTGCGGGGTGCGCGCGCTGACCGCGTTCGCGCCCGACATCGAGATCACGCTGGAGGCCAATCCGGGCACCGTGGAGCAGGCACGCTTCGACGAGTACCGCGCCATCGGCATCAACCGGCTGTCGATCGGAATCCAGAGCCTGGACGATCGGGCACTGGCGGCGCTGGGGCGCATCCACTCCGCCGACGAGGGCCGGCGCGCGGTCGAGGTGGCCCGGCAGGCAGGCTTCGAGCGTCTCAACCTGGACCTGATGTACGGGCTGCCGGACCAGGACCGGGCGGCCGCGGCCGCCGACCTGGAGGCGTTGCTGGCGCTGCACCCCTCGCACGTGTCCTGCTACGAGCTGACGCTGGAGCCGAACACGCCGTTCGCCGCCCGACCGCCGCCGGTACCGGACGACGAGGTGCGCTGGGACATGCAGGCAGCCTTGCTGCAGCGGATGCGCGCGGAAGGCTTCGAGCGCTACGAGATCTCGGCGTTCGCCCTGCCCGGCCAGCAGAGCGTGCACAACCTGAACTACTGGCGCTTCGGCGACTACATCGGCATCGGTGCGGGCGCGCACGGCAAGCTCTCGTTCGCCGACAGCGGCCTGATCCGGAGGCGCAGCCGGGTGCGCCACCCGCGCCGCTACCTGCAGGCAGCCGGCCAGGCGCGCATCGCCACCGATGCACCGATCGCGCTGGCCGATACCGGACTGGAGTTCATGATGAATGCGCTGCGACTGGTGGACGGGGTGGAGCGCAGCCTGTTCGAGCAGCACACCGGCACCGCGCTGCGCCCCTGGGCGGAGGCGCTGGACCGGGCGATCGACGAGGGGCTGATGCGCAACGATCAGACCCGGCTGGCCGCCACCGAACGCGGCCTGGACCTTCTCAACGAGTTGCTGGGACGTTTCATGCCCGATGCGCAGCCACCCTCGTCGGGTACCCGGCGGGTGATTCCGCTGACACCGGTCTGACCCGTCCACGCTATCGTTACCGCAGCGCCTCCAGCAGCCGGGCAGCCCGTTCGGGCGAGACGCCGGTCGGCAGGCCGGCGGCGAGTCCGGCCGCCTGCGCTGGTGCCTGCTCCGGGCTTCGGGAGCGCGCCTGCTCCGGCGCGAGCACGTTCACGTCCGGATCGACCGACACGGTACGCACCGCCATCGACCCGTCCGGGGGCGGCTCGGTGGCGTAGTGCGTGATGCCCGTCTCGTCCTGCCAGGTGAACACGCGGGTCCGGTCGTCCCGCGCAGCGGGCAGCGCGGTGCCGGCGGCACCGATGCCGCCTTGCACACCATCGGCCGCGGACCCTGCCAGCGAGACGATGCGCTCGCCCGCGCCACCGGTGACGCGGTGCAGGAGCGCCAGCGGATCGCCGCCGCGCAGATGTACCCCGTAGCCGAGCACGCCGCCCAGCGTGACCAGCGCCAACGTCGTCTTGAACAGCAGCTTCAGGACCAGTCCCGTCATCGATGTACCCGCCTCCACCCACTTCGCTGATCGGCAGGCCCCGCCCCGGCCTGAGCACCCGTTGCCCGGAAACACGACACCCGCTTGCAACTTGACGTGCACGGCCCTACCATCCGTCACCTTTTCCTCACGCACCGGAGCATCACGTGAAAGCGGATATCCATCCCGAGTACAAGCAGATCAACGTGACCTGCAGCTGCGGCAACACGTTCGAGACCGGTTCGACCGCTGGCCGTGACCTGAGCATCGAGGTGTGCAGCGCCTGCCACCCGTTCTACACCGGCAAGCAGAAGGTCATGGACACCGCCGGTCAGGTCGACAAGTTCCGTCGTCGTTACGGCGGCAAGTAAGGCTTACCGCACCCCGGGTCGGTCATCGAGGAGGCAACGCATTCCCTGGTGGCCGATCCGGTCATCGGTGACCGGGCGCATGACGCTCCGGCGGACGGGCTGTGGCTCATCGATGCCAGCCTGTACGTCTTCCGGGCCTGGCAGGGGGTTCCTGCCGAACACGATCCGCAGGGTCGCGAGAGCCAGAGCGTGCGCGGCTTCGCCCGGTGGCTGGCAGAGCTGCTGCGCAATGCTCGGCCGACCCTTTGCGCCTGCACGTTCGACTCGCACGATGGCCGCGGCACACGGCGCCGTCTGAATCCTGCCTACAAGGCGGATCGCAAGCCGATCTCTCCCATCCTGTTCGAACAGATCGAGCGTTGCCGCGGCGTGGCGCGAGCCTTCGGCCTGGCGGTGCACACCGGTGGCGAGCTGGAAGCGGACGATCTGATCGGCCATTTCGCCACGCTTGCCCACGCGGCCGGGCACCCGGTCACGATCGTCAGCGGTGACAAGGACCTGGCGCAGTACCTGGACGGCGACGATCGCTGGTGGGACGTCGGCCGACGCGATGCACTGGATGTCCGGGCGGTCACCCGTCGGTTCGGAGTGCGTCCGACCCAGATCGCCGACTGGCTGGCGCTGGCAGGCGACGCCTCGGACGGCATCGCGGGGATTCCGGGTGTGGGCGGGGCCACCGCGGCCCGATTGCTCAAGCGCTATGCGAATCTGGACGCACTGTTCGCCGAGGCGCCGGCCGTCGCCCGGATGGGCTTTCGCGGCGCACCGCAGGTGGCGGCGCTGCTGCCCGCCTGGGAGGCCCGGGTGCGAGCCTCGCGGGTGCTCACCGGGCCCCTGCTGGACGATTCGCTTCCCGACTCGCTGGACACCCTGCGCGTGACCATGCGTCATCGAACCGACATCGAGCAGGCGCTGATTGCGCTCGGCATCACCGCCGAGGCGGCCCGTCGCCATGCCCGTCAGGTGAGCCGCACCCCGGCGCCGGACGACTCGACCCGGTGAGCCGGGCCGCCGGTACGGTGAACGGATCAGGACCGGCCGCCCGGTTGGTGGCGGTGAACAAGCCCTTCGACCTGCTGTGCCAGTTCACCCAAGGCACGACACCGCCGGCCGGCGCCAGCGCGCCGCGGCGTACGCTGGCATCGCTCGGCCTGCCCGACAGGCTCTATCCGGCCGGGCGCCTGGACCGGGACAGCGAGGGCCTGCTGCTGCTGACCGATGACGGCGCGCTGCAGCATCGGTTGAGCGATCCGGCGCACCGGCTCGCCAAGCGCTACCGCGTGCAGGTGGAAGGCTGTCCGGCTGCGCAGGCGCTGCAACGGCTGCGTGACGGCGTCGATCTGAAGGACGGCCCCGCCCGCGCCCTGAGCGTCGAGCCGATCGACGAGCCGGAACCCTGGCCACGCCACCCGCCGATTCGGGTTCGCCGTCACCTGCCGACCACCTGGCTGGAACTGAGCATCGACGAGGGCCGCAACCGTCAGGTGCGTCGCATGAGCGCCGCCATCGGCCACCCCACCCTGCGCCTGATCCGGGTGGCGATCGGACCGTACGCCCTGGAAGGACTGCTGCCCGGAGCATGGCGGGAAGTGGATGCCGGGCGTCTGCCGCCCCCGCCGGCGCGACCCGCTCGACGCTCGGGCGCCGCATCCTCCGGGCAGCGTACCGGCACGGCGCGCCGATCGCGTCAGTGGCCGCGCTCGACCGAGTAGCGCGCGATCGTCTCGAGCGCATCGCGCCAGACCGACCGGGGCAGAGGGGCGAGCGAGGCGATGGCGGCCGCCGCGGAATCGGAGGCACGCTGCATCGAGCGCTCCAGCGCATCGGTGGAGCGGATCGCCCCCAGCACCTCGTCCAGCGCGGCCAATCCGCCTTCGCGGATCGCGGCGGCGACGCAGCGACGCTGCTCGGGCGTGCCGTCCCGCATCGCGTAGATCAGCGGTAGCGTGGTCTTGCCCTCCGCCAGATCATCACCGACGTTCTTGCCCATCGACTCGCTGTCGCTGCGGTAGTCGAGCACGTCGTCGGCGATCTGGAAGGCGGTCCCCAGGTGCATGCCGAAATCCGCCAGCGCCTGCCGCATCGTGTCGTCGCGCTCGGCGAGCACCGCGCCCAGCTCGGTGGCGGCCCTGAACAGCCGCCCGGTCTTGGCCTCGATGACCTCGATGTAGCGCGCTTCGGTGATCTCGGGATCGTGCACGTTGAGCAGCTGCATCACCTCGCCCTCGGCGATGCGGTTGGTGGTGCCGGCCAGGATCTCCATCAGGTCCAGGCTGCGCACCTCGACCATCATCTCGAACGAGCGCGAGTACAGGAAGTCACCGACCAGCACCGCCGCCTCGTTGCCCCAGACCGCATTGGCGGTGCGGTTGCCGCGCCGCAGCTCCGAGGCGTCCACCACGTCGTCGTGCAGCAGCGTGGCGGTATGGATGAACTCGATGATGGCAGCGGTGGCGATGTGGGCATCGCCGTCGTAGCCGCACGCGCCGGAGGCGTACAGCACCAGCTGCGGTCTCAGCCGCTTGCCGCCGGCGCCGATGATGTAGGCGCCCAGCTGGTCGATCAGCGCGACGTCCGAACTCAGGCGGGCGCGTATCAGCTGGTCCACGCGCACCATGTCGTCGGCCACCAGCATGCGGCACTCGGCGAGCGACATCGCGACGGGCAGCACGGCGGAGGGAGACGAGGACACGAAACGCTTACGAAACATCGAGACCGGGAGTTCACGCGAGCCTATCAGTGTTGGCACCGTTTCGAGAGCTTTGCCGTGCGGGCCATGCGTCCGGACGGGCGCCGGGGCACGGTCCACGACCGTTCCGGGCACGCCCGCTGCCGCGCGGCGCAAGCTCGAACCGTTCGATGCACCACTGGCATTGACCTCGAGACCGCTCCGCGGTATGCTAACCGGCTATCCGTGGTGTGCGTTCCGACCAGCCTTGCCGGTCGTGTCGATCACGCCAGCCACCCCGATCGAACACGTCCCAACACGTCAGAGGCAGTCCACATGTACGCGGTAATCAAGACCGGCGGCAAGCAGTACCGGGTCAGTGAAGGTGATCGCCTCAAGGTGGAAAGCCTGAGCGCCGATGCCGGCAGTGACATTTCCCTCGATCAGGTACTGATGGTCGGTAGCGGCGACGACGTCACGGTGGGTGCCCCGCTGGTGAGCAACGCCTCGGTCAGCGCTCGCGTTCTGGAACACGGGCGCGGCAAGAAGGTACGCATCGTCAAGTTCAAGCGTCGCAAGCACTACCGGCGCCAGATGGGCCACCGACAGAATTACACCGAACTGCAGATCACCGGCATCAACGCCGGCTGAAGCTGGCGTCGCGGCCGTTGCAGCATCCGCCACGGTCCCGCTTCGGCTCCGCTCCAACCCATTCAACGCACGGTTTCCGAACTCATGGCTCACAAGAAAGCAGGCGGCTCGACGCGTAACGGCCGCGATTCCATCTCCAAGCGCCTCGGCGTCAAGAAGTTCGGTGGCGAAGCGGTGCTGTCCGGGAACATCATCGTCCGGCAGCGCGGCACGCACTGGCACGCCGGCAGGAACGTCGGCATCGGCAAGGATCACACGATCTTCGCCACTGCCGAAGGTACCGTGGCGTTCAACGTGCGCGGCGAGAAGGGCCGCAAGTTCATCGACGTCGTCCCGGCGACGAGCGAAGCGGCCTGACGGCGCTGGCCGGCCCCGATCCTTGCGGGCCGGCCGATCGTGAAACGCCCGGAATCGGCACCGGGAGCCGGCTCTCGGAGCTAGCCTCCGGACGTACCCTGGCACGATGCCGGACGAGGTGTCCGGCCGCAGCCTACCCCTTCGAGCTGGCGAACCAGTTCCCGCTGAGCCAGCGACAGCTCGCGCCCCTTTGTCGTCCGGACCGTCGCGATGACGGCGTCCGCGGCCCGTGCCACGTTCATCCAGGGCGACAGGGACAGCAACCAGCCGAACACCAGCGCGTCCGGTCGGGTCGACCATTCCGGAGCATCGGGCGCCAGCGCCCGGCTCAGGGTGCCACGCGGATCGCACCCCGGAAACAGGATCAGGCGGGATGAGGAGTCGGATGCCAGTCTCGCCGTGCCGGCCGGCCTGGCCTTCGGGATCATCGATTTTTCCATGACGCCGATGGTCCCACCGACACGCTGTCCGATACCGGTGCCTGGCCGCACTTCTCGCCTGACGGCGCCCTGGATACACGTACCGCTGTGAAATTTGTCGACGAAGCCCGCATCAAGGTCATCGCGGGGGATGGCGGAAACGGCTGCCTGAGCTTTCGGCGCGAAAAGTACATCCCGCGTGGCGGTCCCGATGGCGGGGATGGCGGGCACGGCGGCAGCGTGTACCTGCGCGCCACCGACAACCTGAACACCCTGGCCGACTTCCGTCACCAGCGCACCTGGAGCGCAACGCGCGGCGAGAACGGGCGCAGCAGGAATTGCTCGGGCGCGGCGGGAGAGGATCACGTCATCGACGTCCCGGTCGGCACCGTCGCGCACGATGTGGACAGCGGCGAGAAGGTGGCCGATCTGATCGCGGCCGGCGATTCGGTGCTGGTCGCCCAGGGCGGCTTTCGCGGGCTGGGCAACACGCGCTTCAAGAGCTCGGTCAACCAGGCACCGCGCCGTACCACCGACGGCACCCCGGGCGCGCGTCGCGACCTGCAACTGGAATTGCGCGTGCTGGCGGACGTGGGCCTGCTTGGCCAGCCGAATGCCGGCAAGTCGACGCTGATCCGCCAGGTATCGCAGGCGACGCCGAAGGTGGCCGACTATCCGTTCACCACGCTGCACCCGAACCTGGGCGTGGTGTCGATCGAGCCGCACCGCAGCTTCGTCATGGCCGACGTGCCGGGTTTGATCGAGGGCGCTGCCGATGGCCAGGGGCTGGGCATCCGCTTCCTGAAGCACCTGGAGAGAACCCGCGTCCTGCTGCACTTGGTCGATGTGCGCCCGGTCGCGCAGACCGATCCGGTCGAGGACGCGCTGGCCGTGATCCGCGAGATCGAGGCGCACTCGGAATCCCTGGCCGGACGGGAGCGCTGGCTGGTGCTCAACAAGATGGACCTGGTGCCGCACGACGAGCGCGAGGGGCTGGTGGCCGAACTGAGCGAGCGCATCGGCAGCGATCGCCCGCCCTACCGGATCTCCGCCGCGACCGGCGAGGGCTGCCTGGCGCTGATGAAGGATCTGATGGTGCGATTGGAACAGCTGCGCGAGGAACGCCTGGAAGCCGAGGCGCGTGCGGCGGCCGAACAGGCGAAGGCCGACCGGCTGGCCACCGTCGCGGCCGCCGAGCTGCAGCAACAGCGTGCCGCGGCCCGCGCCGAACGACTTGCCGCGCGCGAGCAGGGCGCCGACGCCGACGATGCGTGAACGGCTGGTCAGCGCGCGGCGCTGGGTCGTCAAGGTCGGCAGCTCGCTGCTGACCGACGAGGGGCGCGGCCTGGACCATGCCCTGATCGGCGAGTGGGCCGAGCAGCTGTCCGCCTTCGTGGACGATGACCTGGACGTGATCCTGGTGTCGTCCGGTTCGATCGCCGAGGGCATCGTGCGGCTGGGCTGGCGCACCCGGCCCGTCGCCGTGCACGAGCTGCAGGCGGCCGCGGCGGTGGGCCAGATGGGACTGGTGCGCGCCTGGGAAACCGGTTTCGAGCGTCGCCGGCGGCTCGCCGCCCAAGTGCTGCTCACGCATGAGGACCTGGCCGATCGCCGCCGCTACCTGAATGCGCGGGCGACGCTGCGCGCCCTGCTGTCGCACCGCGTGGTGCCGATCGTCAACGAGAACGACACCGTGACGACCGACGAGATCAAGTTGGGCGACAACGATACGCTGGCCGCCCTGGTGGCCAACCTGGTGGATGCCGATGTGCTGGTGCTGCTGACCGATCAGGCCGGCCTGTACGATCGCGATCCGCGTCGTGACCCGGGTGCGGTGCTGCTGGAACGGGCCAACGCCAGCGATCCCGCCGTGCAGGCCCTGGCAGGGCCCGGTGGCAGCGGACTGGGGCGCGGCGGCATGTCCACCAAGGTGCTCGCGGCCGGACGGGCGGCGCAGTCGGGCACCACGACGGTCATCGCCCACGGGCGCGAGCCGGCGGTGCTCACCCGCCTGCGGGCCGGCGAAAGGCTGGGCACCATGCTGACCAGCGAGCGGCGACCGCGTGATGCCAGAAAGCGCTGGCTGGCCAATCAGCTGCGCACCCGCGGCACGCTGGTCATGGATGCCGGTGCATGCCGCAAGCTGACCGAGACCGGTTCGAGCCTGCTGGCGGTGGGCGTGCTGGCGGTTGGCGGCGAATTCACGCGCGGCGCACTGGTCAGCTGCGTCGACGAGGCCGGCAACGAGCTGGCCCGCGGATTGACCAACTACGGCGCCGAGGATGCACGCCGGATCCTGGGTCAGCCGAGTGATCGCTTCGCCGCGCTGCTGGGCGTGGCCGGGGAGCCCGAACTGGTGCACCGCGACAACCTGCTGATACTACGACCCTCGCCCGATCCGGAAGACTCGCGGACCGGGGCGAGAGCGTCGTCGTGACTCGCTGCCGGGACGACCTACAGCGCGCGAATGCGGCTGTTCAGGCGGCTCTTGTACCGCGCAGCCTTGTTCTTGTGGATCAGGCCCTTGCGCGCCATGTGATCGAGCACCGGCGTGGCCGCCTTGTAGGCCGCTTCGGCCGCGCTCTTGTCGCCGCTGTGAAGCGCGCCGAACACGCGCTTGACATGGGTGCGCAGCATCGAACGCTGGCTGGCGTTGCGCTGACGGTGCCGCTCGGCCTGACGGACGCGCTTTCGTGCCTGGACGGTATTCGCCACGAACTACCTCGACGGGTGGGATCAGAGTACAGCCCACCATAATGAGATACATCGGTGCGCGTGTCAATGGCTTCGCGCAAGCCCACCGCGATCGCCCGGCGTGGCCATGAAACCGGACAGCCTGGTGCGCTCGGGCAGCGTGGTCGGGCTGATGACCCTGCTCAGCCGCGTGCTCGGGTTCGTGCGCGACCAGACCCTGGCGATCGTGTTCGGTGCCGGCGCCACCACCGACGTGTTCCTGGTGGCGTTCAAGATTCCCAACTTCCTGCGCCGCCTGTTCGCCGAGGGGGCGTTCGCCCAGGCGTTCGTGCCGGTGTTCACCGAGTACAAGGAGACCCGCGACCGGCAGGCGCTGGTCGATCTGGCCGCTCACGTGTCCGGCACGTTCGCGCTGCTGCTGTTGATCGTGTCCACCCTGGGCGTGGCGCTGGCACCGCTGCTGGTGCTGGTGTTCGCGCCGGGTTTCGCGGACGAGCCCGAACGCTACGAGCTGGCGGTGCACATGCTGCGCATCACCTTCCCGTACCTGTTCTTCGTCTCGCTGCTGGCCTACGCGGGCAGCATCCTGAACACCTTCGGGCGCTTCGCGCTGCCCTCGTTCGCGCCGGTGCTGCTGAACCTGTCGATGATCGCGGCGGCGCTGCTGTTCGCGCCGATGTTCGACCAGCCGATCGTGGCGCTGGCCTGGGGCGTGTTCGTGGCGGGCGTGCTGCAGCTGGGGCTGCAACTGCCCTTCCTGGCACGGATGGGGCTGCTGCCGCGCCCGCGCATCGGACTGTCGCACCCGGGCGTGCGCCGCATCATGACGTTGATGGCGCCGGCGCTGCTCGGCTCCTCGGTGGCGCAGATCAACCTGCTGCTGGACACCGTGATCGCCTCCTTCCTGGCGGTCGGCAGCCTGTCCTGGCTGTACTACAGCGACCGGTTGATGGAGTTTCCGCTCGGGCTGCTGGGCGTGACGCTGGCCACCGTGATCCTGCCCCGGCTGTCGCGGGTGCACACCTCGCGGCAACCGGGCGATGGCCAGGAACGCTTCGCCGACACGCTGGACTGGGCGCTGCGGCTGTGCCTGCTGGCAGGGCTGCCGGCCGCGCTGCTGCTCGGGCTGCTGGCCGAGCCGATGCTGGCCACGCTGTTCGGCTACGGCGCCTTCCAGGCGAGCGACACCCAAGCCGCGGCGGTCAGCCTGGGCGCCTACGCGATCGGCCTGCCGGCCTTCCTGCTGGTCAAGGTGCTGGTGCCCGGATTCACGTCCCGCCAGGACATGAAGACACCGGTGCGCATCGGCATCGCCTGCCTGGTGGCCAACATGGCGTTCAACCTGTCCCTGGTGATGCCCATGCTGTGGCTGGACATCCCGCATCCGCACGCCGGTCTGGCGCTGGCCTCCAGCCTGTCCGGCTGGCTGCAGGCCGGCTGGCTCTACCACCGCTTGAAGCGCGATGGCGTCTACCGCGCCGGCCGAGCGCTTCGCCTCACCGCCTGGCGCCTGTTGCCGGCACTCGCGCTGACCGCGCTGGCAGGGTTCTGGCTGGCAGGCGGCGACTGGCTCGCGCGCACCGCGCTGGAGCGGGTGGTGACGCTGGGCGGTACGCTGGCGGTACTCGGCCTGGTGTACGCCCTGGTGTTGTGGCTGGCAGGCCTGAGACCGGCCGACCTGACCAGTCCGTGAGCGCTTCGGGGCCGTTCCGGCGCCATTCCTGCGTGCTGCCATGGACCGGGCAGCCGCACCGCTATACTCGCCGCCTCGCCCCCCTGCCGATCGCGTCAACGATCGCCTGATCGCCTGATCGCCGGAGCAAAGAGCCTCGTGTCCATCGAAGAAGCCCGCACGATGCAGCTGGTGCGTGGCGCGCAAGCCTGGCGACGGCGCATGCGCCGTCCCGACGGCAGCCTGCCGGACACGGTCGCCACGATCGGCAACTTCGACGGGCTGCATCTGGGGCACGCCACCATGCTCGAGCAGCTGCGCCTGGCCTCCGATCGACTCGGTCTGCCCTCGGTGGTCACCACCTTCGAACCGCTGCCGCGCGAGCACTTCGCCGGCAAGAACGCCCCGGCTCGCCTGCAAGGGCTGCGCGATCGGCTCGCCTCGATCCGCGAGGCGCGAATCCGGGCGCTGTTGCTGCTGGACTTCAATGCCTCGCTGGCGGCGCTGTCGCCCCGGCAGTTCATCGACCTCATCCTGCTGGACACCCTGAACGTCAAGCACCTGGTGATCGGTGACGACTTCCGGTTCGGCCACGGCCGCGCCGGCAACATCGACACGCTGGTGGCCGCGGGCGAGCGGCACGGCTTCACGCTGGAGCGCAACGAGACCGTCGCGCTGGACGATGAGCGCATCTCGAGCACGCGGATCCGTGAAGCCCTTCACGAGCACGACCTGGCGCTGGCGGCGCGCCTGCTCGGTCGCCCCTACCGCATCAGCGGACGCGTGGTGCATGGCGAGAAGGTCGGCCGCCAGCTCGGCTTCCCGACCGCCAACGTGGCGCTCAAGCGACTGCGCCCGCCACTGGCCGGGGTGTTCGCGGTCATCGCCCACGATCGCGATACCGGCGAAACCCATCCGGCGGTGGCCAACCTGGGCGAGCGCCCGACCGTGGGCGGGCGCAAGCTGCTGCTGGAGGTGCACGTGCTGGACGGCTCGCCCGATCTGTACGGGCACCATCTGGCAGTCGACTTCCATCACTTCATTCGCGGCGAGCAGCGCTTCGGCTCGCTGGACGAGCTCAAGGCGCAGATCGCGAAGGATGCGCAGAGCGCGCGCGACGCGTTCGCCTGAACGATCGGCCGCACCGCGACGCCGATCACGATTCCGACTGCCGCCCCACCATGCTCGACGCACCGCAAGCCCTCGCCTACGTTGCCGCCCTCGGCATCGCGGCCGCCATTCCGGGCCCCGGCATCACCGCCCTGGTGGCGCGAGCCGCGGCCAGCGGCACCCGCGCCGCCTTCGCCATGCTGGCCGGGCTGATCCTCGGCGACCTGATCTACCTGAGCTTCGCCGTGTTCGGCCTGGCGCTGATCGCCAGCAGCTTCCAGTCGCTGTTCATCGCGATCCGCTGGTTCTCGATCGCCTACCTGCTGTGGCTGGCCTGGCAGTTCTGGCACGCCGCGCACCACGACCTGCAGGCGCAGGCCGCGTCGCGCCGCGGACTCGCCTCGGCCGCGCTGTCGGGGCTGACGATCACGCTGGCCAACCCCAAGACGATCGCCTTCTACCTGGCGCTGCTGCCGGTGGTGATCGACCTGCGCCGGGTCACCGTCGCCACGTGGGCCGGCACGCTGGTGCCGCTGACCGTGCTGGTGCTGCTGGGGGTGGGCGGTGCGTTCATCCTGGCAGCGCTCGGGGTGCGCCGCTGGCTGGCCGGCGCGCGTGCCCAGCGGCGGCTGCACCGCGGCGCCGCGCTGGCGATGGCCGGTGCGGCCGGCACGCTGGTGCTGCGCGACGTCTGAGCGGTGAGCGGGCGGCCCGGCGACCGGGCCTCAGGCCCCGCCGACCGCCGGCAACGGCTTCGCGCCGCGATTCATCGCCACGCACACCAGCCAGTCGTGCACGATGGTGGCCGCCGCCAGCGCGGTGATCTCGGCGTGATCGTAGGCGGGCGACACCTCCACCACGTCCATGCCCACCAGATTCAGCCCGGCCAGGCCGCGCACCAATTCCAGCGCCTGCCAGGAAGCCAGCCCGCCCACCACCGGCGTACCGGTGCCGGGCGCGCACGACGGGTCCAGCCCGTCGACGTCGAACGACAGGTACACCGGCGCATCGCCGGCACGCTTTCGCACCACCTCGATCGCGGCATCGATGCCGTTCCGGTGAATCCAGGGCGAGCTCAGGATCCGAAAACCCGCATCGGTCTCGTTCCAGGTGCGCAGGCCGACCTGGGTGGAGCGGCCGGTGTCGATGATGCCCTCGGCGGCGGCGCGCGCGAACATCACGCCATGATCCAGCGCGCGACCGTCGTCCTCCCAGGTATCGCAATGGGCATCGAATTGCACCAGCGCGATCGGGCCGTGCCTGGCGGCGTGCGCGCGCAGCAACGGGTACGAGACGAAATGGTCGCCGCCCAGCGTGGCCATCAGCGCACCGCTGTCCAGCACCTGGCGCGCGTAGCGCTCGATGCGTTCGGTCACCTTCTCGGGATGGTGCGGATCGATCAGGCAGTCGCCCCGGTCCACGATCGACAGCTCGGTCAGGACATCGATGCCGGACGGGAAGGCCATCAGCTCGGCCAGCTGGACGGAGGCTGCGCGGATGGCGCGCGGGCCGAGCCGGCAGCCGGAGCGGTAGGTGACCGCCCCGTCCCACGGGATGCCGCACACCGCGACCTCGACATCGTCCAGCGACTCGGTGTAACGGCGTCTCAGGAAGCTCAGCGCACCGGCGTAGGCCGCATCCGGCCAGCGCTCGCGGTTGCGCCTCGCCCGGAAGGCCTGATCGCCTTCGGAGCCTGCGGACGGGCCCTCCACCGATTCGGACGGCTGCTCGGAGTCACTCTGCGATCGATCGTCGGTCATGTCGGGGTGGTCGGTTCCAGGTTCGGATCGGTCCGCATCGGCGCACGCGCGGAGTGGGCCGCGACGCATCGTAGCCGCTCATCCACCGCCCGCCTCTGCCGACCTGTCACGAAGCGGTGGAGTATGCTCGCGCGCCGGGCCGGCAGGCAGCCGGCGCCGTCGCCATCGACCTTGCGCATCGAGCACCCCGCATTGAGCATCCAAGACGACGACTGGTCCGTGGAGCGGGCCCGCGAACGCTTCGGCACCGCCGACTGGGGCGCCGGCTACTTCGACATCGATGCCGCGGGCGATGTGTGCGTGCGCGATCCGGCCGATCCGGACGCCGCCCCGGTCTCGCTGATGGCGATCGCCCGGGGGCTGGCCACGCGCGGGCTGGAGATGCCGGTGCTGCTGCGCATCGACAACCTCCTGGAGGAGCGCATCCGCCTGCTGAACGCCACCTTCGCCGGCGCCATCGAGCAGGCCGGCTACCGCAACGTCTATCGCGGCGTCTATCCGATCAAGGTCAACCAGCAGCGCCACGTGATCGAGCGCATCGCCGAGGTGGGCGAGGCGTTCCACCACGGCTTCGAGGCCGGCAGCAAGGCCGAGCTGCTGATCGCGCTGTCCACGCTGCGCGATCACGCCGCCCCCCTGATCTGCAACGGCACCAAGGATTCGGAATTCATCGGCCTGGGGCTGCAGGCCAGAAAGCTCGGCATCGACTGCTTCTTCGTGGTGGAGCACCCTGCCGAGGTGGCGCTGATCGTGGCCGAGAGTCGCCGGCTCGGCATCCGTCCGGGGATCGGCGTGCGCGTGAAGCTGTCCAGCCGGGTGGACGGGCACTGGCAGGCGGACAGCGGCGAGCACAGCATCTTCGGATTGTCGCCGATTCAGCTGATGCAGGTGGTGGACACGCTGAAGGCGGCCGGCATGCTGGACTGCCTGAACCTGCTGCACGCCCACATCGGCTCGCAGATTCCCAACATCCGCAACGTGCGCGACGGTACCCGCGAGGCCTGTCGGATCTTCATCGACCTGGTGCGCGAGGGCGCACCGCTGACGCACCTGGACATGGGCGGCGGGCTGGGCGTGGACTACGACGGCAGCGCCAGCAACTCCACCCACAGCATGAACTACCGGCTGGACGAGTACTGCGTGGATCTGGTCGATGCGGTGGTCGAGTCGCTGGATCCCGCTGGCGTGCCGCACCCGGTGCTGATGACCGAGTCCGGCCGGGCCACGGTGGCCTACTCCTCGATCCTGCTGTTCAACGTGCTCAACGTCAGCACCCGCTCGCCGTTCACGGTCGAGCGGCCGCCCGATGCGCCGGTGCCCGAGGCGATCGACATGCTGGAGGAGGTGCTGGCCGGCATCGAGCCCCAGAAGCTGCAGGAGGCGCTGAACGATGCGCGCTTCTACCGCGACGAGATCCGCGAGCGCTTTCGAGGCGGCCAGGCCACGCTTCGCCTGTGCGCGCTGGCCGACAACCTGTTCAGCCGGATCGTTGCGCGGATCATCGAGCGCCTGCCCGAGGCGCGCAGGCCTTCGACGGAGCTGCAGGAGCTGGCCGAGTCGCGCGCCGACATCTACTACGGCAACTTCAGCGTGTTCCAGTCCCTGCCCGACGCCTGGGCGATCGATCAGGTGTTCCCGGTCATGCCGCTGCACCGCCTGGACGAACGGCCCGACCGTCTGGCGCTGATCGCCGACCTGACCTGCGACAGCGACGGGCGACTGGACCGGTTCGCGGACGTGGACGGCCAACGCCGCACGCTCGACCTGCACGCGCTGCGCGACGGTGAGGAATATCTGCTGGGCGTGTTCCTGGTCGGTGCCTATCAGGAGACCCTCGGCGATCTGCACAACCTGTTCGGCGACACCAACGTGGCCAACGTGCGCCTGAAGGACGGCAGCTTCGAGGTGGTGGACGAGGTGGCGGGCGACAGCATCGCCGATGTGCTCTCGTACGTGGAATATCAGCCGCAGTGGATCGGCGAGCGGATCCGGCGCATGGCCGAACGCGCGGTCCGGGCCGGCACTCTCAGCGTGGCCGATCGGCAGGATCTGGTGAAGACGTGTGCGGACAGCCTGTCCGGGTACACCTACTTCGAGCGCTGAGGCGAATCCATTAACATCGAGGGTGTCCGGGTGCGGGCGCCGAGGAGACGGAAACGGATGGCAAGAACGGTGATCGTGGGCGCGGGCGGCGTCGGCAGCGTGGTGGCGCACAAGTGCGCGATGAACATCGAGGACTTCGGGGACGTGCTGCTGGCCAGCCGCACCGTGTCCAAGTGCGAGGCGATCGCGCGCGAGGTGCTCGAGCGCACCGGCGTGACCATCCGCACCCAGGCGCTGGACGCGGACGATGTGAAGGCCACCGCGGGGCTGTTGATGATCGAGGGGGCAGAGCTGCTGATCAACGTCGCCCTGCCCTACCAGGACCTGCACCTGATGGACGCCTGCCTGGAGGCCGGCGTGCACTACCTGGACACCGCCAACTACGAACCGAAGGACGAGGCGAAGTTCGAGTACCACTGGCAGTGGGCCTACCAGGAACGCTTCAGGCAGGCCGGCCTGATGGCACTGCTGGGCTGCGGGTTCGATCCGGGGGTGACCAGCATCTTCACCGCCCATGCGAAGAAGCACCGCTTCGACCGCATCGACACGCTGGACATCATCGACTGCAACGCCGGCGACCACGGCCAGGCCTTCGCCACCAACTTCAACCCCGAGATCAACATCCGCGAGGTCACCGCCAAGGGGCGCTTCTGGCAGGACGGGGCCTGGGTGGAGACCGATCCGCTGTCGGTGCGGCGCGAGTTCGATTTTCCCGCCGGCATCGGCGAGAAGGCGATCTACCTGATGTACCACGAGGAACTCGAATCGCTGACCACCCACTTCCCCGAGATCCAGCGGGCGCGCTTCTGGATGACCTTCTCCGACAACTACCTGAAGCACCTGGAAGTGCTGGGCAACGTCGGCATGACGCGCATCGACGCCGTGGAGTTCAATGGCCAGCAGATCGTGCCGCTGCAGTTCCTGAAGGCGCTGCTGCCCGATCCCGGCTCGCTCGGCCCGCTGACCGAGGGCCGCACCTGCATCGGCAACGTGATCACCGGCGAGAAGGACGGCAAGCCGGTGACCTGTTACCTGTACAACCTCTGCGATCACGCCGACTGCTACGCCGAGGTCGGCAGCCAGGCGGTGTCCTACACCACCGGCGTGCCGGCGATGATCGGCGCCAAGCTGATCCTGAACGGCACCTGGCGCGAGGCCGGCGTCAGAAACGTCGAGCAGATGGACCCGGATCCGTTCATGGCGGAGCTGAACGTGCACGGGCTGCCGTGGACCGAGTCGTTCCCCGAGACGAGCGGGCTGGACGATTGATCGAGCCGGAGCGCCATCGCGACACGAGCGCGCTGGCGGCGGACCCGGTCGGGTCGATGGATTCCGAACCGCCGGTCGGCGCGCACGCGCGGGCAGGCTTCGGCCACTTCGATGCCACGCGTGTACCGTCTCCGTGCTTCGTGGTGGACCGGGCGGCGATCGCCGCCAACCTGGCGGTGCTGGCGCACGTGCGCCACGAAAGCGGTGCGAAGGTGCTGTCGGCGCTCAAGGCGTTCTCGATGTGGCGCCTGGCGCCGCTGGTGGCCGAGCACCTGGACGGCACCTGCGCCAGCGGGCTACATGAGGCGCGGCTCGGCCACGAGCATTACGGCGGCGAGGTGCACGTGTTCTCGGCCGCCTTCAGCGAGGCGGATCTGATCGAGGTGCTGGAGATCGCCGATCACGTGGTGTTCAACTCGTTCGGGCAATGGCGCCGCTTTCGCGAGCGGTGCCTGCAGGCGCGCGAGCGCCGCGGGCAGCTGGTGTTCGGCCTGCGCATCAACCCCGAGCACTCCGAGGGCACCACGCCGATCTACGACCCGTGCGCGCCGGGTTCGCGCCTGGGCATCACCGCCGCCACCTTCGCCCGCGAGGCCGCCGCGCCGCTGCCCGACGGCACCGACGTGCTGGACGGCATCAGCGGCCTGCACCTGCACACGCTGTGCGAGCAGGGCCTGCCACCGCTGCAGCGCACGCTGGCCGCGGTCGAGCAGCGCTTCGGCGAATGGCTGCCTCGGATGGACTGGCTGAACCTGGGCGGCGGCCATCACATCAGCGCAGCCGGCTACGACGTGCCGGGGCTGATCCAGCTGCTGCGCGAGGCCGCCGAGCGGCACGGCGTGCAGATGTACCTGGAGCCCGGCGAGGCGGTGGCGATCAACGCGGGCGCGCTGGTGTGCGAGGTGCTGGACGTGGGCGAGCCGTTGCACGACGGCGCGGCCGGTGATGGCGTCACCTACCGGCAGGCCATCCTGGACACCAGCGCCACCTGCCACATGCCGGACACGCTGGAGATGCCGTACCGGGCCGAGCTGATCGGCGCGTTCGATCCGTCGGTGCGGCCAGGTGAGGGGCACGTGTACCGGCTCGGTGGCATGACCTGCCTGGCCGGGGACGTGATCGGGGACTACGCGTTCGAGAAACCGTTGGTGGTGGGGCAGCGGGTGGTGTTCGACGACATGGCGCACTACACGATGGTGAAGACGACGACATTCAACGGGGTTCCCCTGCCGGCGATCGCGTTGTGGGATTCGGGGGATGGGTCGCTGGAGGTGGTGCGGGAGTTCGATTATGAAGAATTTCGGGGCCGGTTGAGCTGAGAGGGGAATGGTGAGGCAGGCGACTCGGCGCCGGAGTCGAGCCGCCCGGGGCGACGCTGAGGTAGAGTCATCGCACGAGATCACACCGAAGAGCACCATGAACAGAAGGAATCTGACGTTCGCCAGCATCGCGGTGACATCGATGCTGGCGACCGGGACGGCACGAGCCGCCGGCGAATGCGCAACGGGAAAGACTCTGGAGGAAGGTGTGCTGACCGTGGCGACCGGCAATCCGGCGTACTTTCCCTGGGTCATCGACAACGCCCCGGAGGCCGGCAGGGGTTTCGAGGCCGCCGTGGCCTATGCGGTGGCTGCCGAGATGGGCTTCGAGGCGGAGCAGGTGACGTGGACCACCTCCTCGTTCGATCAGGCCATCCAACCGGGCCAGAAGAACTTCGACTTCAACCTGCAGCAATTCTCGATCACCGAGGATCGCGAGAAGGTGGTGGACTTCTCCGTGCCCTACTACACCTCGGCGATGGCCGTCGTCGTGCGCCAGCAGGCGATCGATGCGGGTGCGCAACCGACGCTCGACTCCCTGAAGGGTCTGACCTGGGGCGCCGACGCGAACACCACCGCGACGCCCGTCATCCAGTCGCTGATCGCCCCCGAACGCGCACCCCTGCTGTACGACGACACGGTCGACGTGATCGCGGCGCTGAGCGCCAACCAGATCGACGCCACGCTCCTGGATCTGCCGGTCGCGCTGTATCAGACGGGCGCGGTGATGGATGACGGGGTCGTGCTCGGCCAGTTCCCGGCCGACGAATCGGCCTCACCCGATCACTTCGGCCTGCTGATGGAGGAGGGCAATCCGATCCGGGAATGCGTCGATGCCGCGCTCGGCGCGCTGGAGGAAAGCGGGCGGTTGGCCCGGATCGAGGCCGAGTGGCTGCAGCAGGCCACGGATGTACCGGTGATCGAGTAACCACCGCACCGGTGACGCGAATCACCAGGCGCGCAGGGGCGGGCGTGGCCGACGGTGTCGCGACGCTGCCCGGGATCTCGCGCGACGCCTACAACGCGCGGAGCAAGCGTCGCGGCCTGATCGTCGCCTCGGCCAGCACGATCGTCGTGACGACGCTGATCTACCAGCTCGTGCCGCGCGCGCCCGGCTGGGCACGCGTGAAGGCCAGCTTCTTCGATCGGGACGTGCTGATCGATACCTTTCCCCGGCTGCTCGACGCGTTCCTGATCGACATCATGATCTTCGCCTGGTGCGCACCGGCGATCGCGATCTGGGGCCTGGTGATCGCCCTGTGCCGCGATGCGCGCACCCCTGCATTGTTCCCGCTGCGGGTGTTCGCCACCCTGTACAACGACGTGTTCCGCGGCGTTCCGGTCATCCTCGTGATCTACCTGATCGGCTTCGGCATACCGGGGCTCGGGCTCAGCCGCACGTGGAGCAACCCCTACATCTGGGGCTCGCTCGCGCTGATCCTGAGCTACTCGGCCTATGTCGCCGAGGTGTACCGGGCGGGCATCGAGTCCATTCACGAATCGCAACGTTCCGCCGCCAAGTCGCTGGGCCTCTCCCACCGGCACACGATGCGCTACGTGATCCTGCCGCAGGCCTTTCGTCGCGTGATTCCCGCGAACATGAACAACTTCATCTCGCTGCAGAAGGACGTGGCCCTCGTGTCGTTCATCGGTCCGGTGGAACTGCTGCGTCAGGCCAGCGTCGAGAAATCCCTGCTCGCCAACTTCACCCCCTACATCGGTGCGGCGATCATCTTCCTCAGCGTCACGATACCGGCCACCCGATTCGCCGACCACCTGATCGCGAAGCAGAACCGGGAACGCGGGTAGTGGAGTCGCCGCCGAAGATCGAACTCAGGCACGTGCGCAAGAGCTTCGGCAGCCTCGACGTCATCAAGGGGGTGAGTCTGGGCGTGCAGCGCGGAGAACTGGTCTGTCTCATCGGATCGTCGGGCTCCGGCAAATCGACGCTGCTGCGTTGCCTCAACCTGCTGGAGCCCATCGATGGCGGCGAGATCCTGCTGGACGGGTCGGACATCTCGCACCCCATGCTCGACCCGCAGCCGATACGCCAGCGCATCGGCCTGGTGTTCCAGAGCTTCAACCTGTTTCCGCACATGACCGCCTTCGAGAACGTGCTGCTGGCGCCACGCCTGAACAAGCGGATCCCGCGCGCGCGGCTGAAACCGAAAGTCGAGGCGCTGTTCCACCGCTTCGGCCTGGAGGATCGGATGAATCACTATCCTGACCAGCTGTCGGGCGGACAGCAGCAACGCGTGGCCATCGTGCGAGCGCTGGCGCTGGAGCCTGAAGTCATGTTGTTCGACGAGGTCACCTCGGCGCTCGATCCGGAGCTGGTCAGCGAAGTCCTCGATGTCGTTCGCCAGCTGAAGGGCGAGGGCATGACCCTGATGCTGGCCACTCACGAGATGAGCTTCGCGCGCGAGGCGGCCGACAGGATCTGCTTTCTGGACCAGGGCGTGATCGTCGAGGAAGGCTCCGCCGATCAGATCTTCACGGCGCCGAAGGAGCGGAGAACCCGGGACTTCCTGCGTAGCGTCCGGTAGACGGGAATGGCATGCCGCAGCACACAGGAGCATCTTCACCCTTGACCGGACTCAACAACGAGGAATACCTTTCGCTGGTCGTCGATGGTGACGCACGCATCGACTGGGTCAGTCGGTATTCACCCGTGCTGAACGGCCTGGTTCGAAGGACGCTGTCCGACGGGTCGCTGAAAGGCAGGAAGATCGCGGTCGTCGTTCATCTCGAGGCGAAGACCGCTTTCCTGGCACTGATCCTGGCCGACGCCGGGGCCGAGGTGATCGTTGCCGGAAGCAACCCGCGCACGACCGTTCAACCGGTGGTCGAAGCCCTGCGCGATCGTGGCCTGGTCGTGGTGGCCGATGCCGGCGGCGACATGAACAGCTGGGAACGGGAGCTGCTGGCGGCGGCGGATCACGAACCCGAGTTCGTGATCGATGACGGCGCGGAGCTGACGATGCGAATCGGCAGGCATCGCCCCGAGCTTTTCAGGCGATTGAAGGGGGTCTCCGAGGAGACCACGACCGGAACCGCACGGCTGCTCGCCATGGAAGCGGCCGGCAAGCTGCCCTTTCCCGCGCTGACGGCCAACGAAGCGCGCTGCAAGCACATGTTCGACAACCGCTACGGCACCGGGCAGACGACGCTGCAGGCGGTGCTGCGCCTGACCAATCGCCAGATCGCCGGCGCGACGGTGACGATCATCGGCTATGGCTACGTCGGACGCGGTATCGCCGAACATGCCCGGCGAATGGGTGCGGACGTACGGATCGTGGAGATCGATCCGGTACGCGCGGTCGAGGCGCACATGGATGGAAGCCTGGTCGGCACGGCCGAGGACATGGTGCCGGGAGCCTCGATCATCCTCACCGCGACCGGCGGAATGCGGGCGATCGGCGAGAGCGAGCTGCGAAGAGTCGATCACGACGCGATCCTTGCCAACGCGGGCCATCACGACCTGGAGATCGACGTGGACAGCCTCGCCGGAATGGCCTCGTCGCAGACGCGGACGCGCCCCCGGGTGACGACCTACCGCGTCGGTGAGCGCGACCTGCACGTGCTCTGCGGCGGGGCCCTGGTCAACATCGCCGGCGGCAGCGGCCACCCGGTCGAGATCATGGACCTGACGTTCTCCGTCCAGGGCCTGGGTGCGCACGTGCTGGTGAATGCGGGTCTCGCACCCGGGGTGCACGTGCTGTCCAAGGAACTCGACGATTCGATCGCCGCCGCCTACCTGGCGAGCAGGGGCATCCGGCTGGATCCCGGACGTGCCGAGCAGGAGGACGATTTCCAGGCCTGGATCGACGGGATGCCGACGGCATGAGCGCACACGATGTCGACGAGGCCCTCGCCGGTTCGGGCCAACGGAAGATCGACTGGGCGCGTCGCGGCATGCCCATCCTCGCCTCCATCGAGGCCAGGCTCGTGGCGTCCGGTGCGCTCGGGGGACACCGGATCGGCATCTCGCTGGTGCTCGAGCCGAAGACGGCCAACCTGGTGCTCGCGCTGCGCGAAGCCGGCGCCGATCCGAGCGTCTGGGCGCCGGCGGATTGCGTGCAGGAAGACGTGGTGCACGCACTGCGGGCCAGGGGGATCAAGGTGTTCGCCGATGCCCGCGCATCGGAGGCTGCCGACATGGAGCTTGCGCGCGCCTTCCTGGCCACGGGCCCGCAGCTTCTCGTGGATGACGGTGCCCGCATCATCCGCCTGGCGCACCGGGAATTTCCCGACGTCGTCAGGAACATGATCGGCGCCGCCGAGGAGACGACGAGCGGAGTTCGCCCGTTGAAGGCGATGCACGACGCCGGCGAGCTGCACGTTCCCGTGATCAACGTGAACGACTCGCGACTGAAGTTCCTGTTCGACAACGTGTACGGGACGGGCCAGTCCTGCGTGATGACGTTGCTCGACGTGACCAACCTGCAGTTGGCGGGTCGGAACGTTCTCGTCATCGGCTACGGCTGGGTGGGCAAGGGCGTTGCCTTGCACGCGACGGCGATGGGCGCACGCGTCACCGTCGCCGAACTGGACCCGGTCAAGTGCCTGCAGGCCCTGCACGATGGTCACCGGGTGAGAAGCGTCATCGATGCGGCACCCTCCACCGACGTGCTCTTCGCATCGACCGGAATCGAAGGTGCCGTCACGCCCGGGCACCTCGAGGCCATGGCCGATCAGGCCATCCTCTGCACCGCCGGTGGCGGCAACTACGAGCTGCCGATGGCGTACCTGAAAACCCTCGGACCCCCGAGAAAGGTTCGCGCCGAGGTGGAGGAGTACACCTTGCCGAACGGCAGGCGCCTATTGCTGATCGCGGGCGGACACTGCATCAACTGCGCGGCGGGAGAAGGCAATCCCGTCGAGATCATGGACCTGTCGCTGTCCCTGCAGGCTTGTGCCCTCGAAGAGCTTGCATCGGACGGCGCACGACGGGAAGCCGGCATCCACCCCGTTTCCCGGGAGATCGAGAATGCCATCGCGACGGCGCGCCTGAACGCGTCGGGGGCCAGCATCGAGCCGATGACACCGGCGCTGGCGCAGGCCATGGCGCGGTGGTGATCGCGGGCGGCTCGCCGATCGGCGGATCCGTCGTGACGAGGTGCTTCCTTCGACGGTTCGCGAACGAAGTTGCCGTGGCCGGGCAGAAGCGGCCGGACCCGGACGGCACTCGCTTTCGTATCGTTGATACGTCCGACCCGTCCCCGAACCGCTGGCAGCGATCGTCGGGAACCGACGGGCCCGTGCGTGGTCGGCCTTTGCAGGCGGCTCCTGTCCGCCATCCCCGGCCGTGTCCGACCTTCTCCCCCCAACGAATCCGACACCGATGACCGACAACCGCTTCTTCACCGACCTTTCCGTCAGCCGACGCCAGCTGCTGGCCACCTCTTCGCTGCTGCCGCTGGCCGGAGCGCTCGGCGTCTCCGCGCTTCCGGGCGCTGCACGCGCCCAGGCCGCACCGGCGGCATCGGCCATGCCGATCGCGCGCAACCTGACACTCGGCGAGTTCGAGGTGGCGACCCTGCTCGCCGGCACGCGCACCTCGGACGACGACCCGCAGGAGATCTTCGGCATGAACGTGGAGCCCGAGACGTTCGCGCAGGTGAGT
>Ga0115029_1000847_pt1 | contig 26040 bp, 23 predicted proteins | sample SidtaG_3_FD_87297 | JGI IMG/M metagenome (GOLD analysis project Ga0115029, IMG submission 87297) | Marine algal microbial communities from Sidmouth, United Kingdom - Sidmouth_Asex1 metaG | ecosystem: Host-associated > Algae > Red algae > Unclassified | place: Sidmouth, United Kingdom | collected... | reverse complement strand
CGAACGAGAACAACGCAAGAATCGGCGCTGCCAGGCTCGCCCTTCGGGAGGCTGTGTGCGCCCACCCGCCCGCGTTGCCTCTGCTCGACGTGCTCCAGCACGCCTTCGTCGAGACGCCTTGCCGGGCGGGCGCACGCAGCCTCTGGGAGGCAGGGTATCTCTGGGACAGGACACTAGCGATTCCCGAGCAGGCCGGTTTCCACGCGCCGATCGTCGTACCGCTGCCCACCCGGCCACGGCGCGTCGCGTCGCCAGACGCGCTTGCCGGCGACGATGGTCTCGGCGATGGCACGATCGTCACCGAGGATGAACAGCGCGAACAGCTTCTCCGCAAGACTCGTCGCCGCTTCCAGCCGGCGCGCCATCAGCGGCGTGCACGCCAGGTCGATGATCAGGAAGTCCGCCTCCTTGCCCGGTACCAGGTTGCCGACGCGATCATCGATGTACAACGCTTCGGCACTGCCCAGGGTCGCCAGATGCAGCGCCTGGAACGCCGAGAGTGTCTGGCCGGAGAGTTGCGCCACCTTGTAGGCCTCCGCCAGCGTCTTCAGCATGCTGAAGCTGGTGCCCGCGCCGACATCGGTGCCCAGTCCGATCCGGGCCTTCGCCGCGCGTGCGGCGCCCATGTCGAACAATCCGCTGCCCAGGAAGGTGTTGGAGGTGGGGCAGAACGCCATCGCCGCGCCGCTGCCGGCAAGCAGGCGTCGATCTTCCGAGTCCAGGTGGATGCAGTGCGCCAGCACGCTGCGATCGCGCAGCAGACCGAAACGCTGGTACACGTCCAGGTAGCTGCGCGCTTCGGGAAACAGTTCCGCCACCCAGGCGACCTCGCTGGTGTTCTCGGCCACGTGCGTGTGGACGAAGGTATCCGGATGCTCGGCCGCCAGCTGCCCGGCACGCCGGAGCTGTTCGCTGCTGGAGGTCGGCGCGAAGCGCGGCGTGATCGCGTATTCCATTCGATCGACGCCGTGCCAGCGCTCGATCAGCGACTTGCTGTCGCGGTAGGCGCTCTCGGGCGTGTCCTGCAGCTTCGCCGGACAGTTGCGGTCCATCAGCACCTTGCCGGCCATCAGCCGCATGCCGCGCCGCCGGGCGGCCTGAAAGATCGCGTCCACCGAGTGCTCGTGAACGGTGCCGAGCACCAGGGCGCTGGTGGTCCCGTTGCGCAGCAGCTCGTCCATGAAGAAGCTGGCCGTCTCGGCGGCATAGACAGGATCGGCGAAGCGCATCTCGGTCGGGAAGACGTAGGTCTCCAGCCATTCCAGCAACTGCTTGCCGTAGGAGGCGATCATGTCGGTCTGGGGGCAGTGCACGTGCGCGTCGATGAATCCGGGCACGATCAATCGCCCGCGATGATCGTGTAGCTCCACCTGCTCGGACAGCTCGGGCATCAGCGCTGCCGCAACGCCGATCCGCTCGATGTGTCCGTCGCGAACCACCAGCAGACCATCCTCCAGATGCTGCACGGCCGACTCGTCGCCGCCGTGAGGGTCACGCAGGCAGTGCACGATGGTGCCGCGGTAGGCGCTGGTCGTTGCGGATTTCATGGCGTTGGCTCAGGCGGCCCGGTGGGCGGGAGAGGCGATGGCCTGACGGCGCTGCCGGGCACGCAGGACATCCGCGGCGACCGCGATGGCGATTTCCGCAGGGTGCTTGCCGTCGATGCCGTCGATGCCGATCGGGCAGGTCAGGCGGGCCAGATCGCTCGGCTCGAACTTTCGGGCCAGCAGGCGTCGCTCGAACCGACGGCGTTTCGTGGCCGAACCGATCAGCCCGCACCAGGCGATGTCGGGACGGCGCAGCGCGCGCTCGCAGATCGCCAGATCGAGCGCATGGCTGTGCGTCATGACGATCAGGTAGCTGCCGGCCGGCGCATCGTCCACCTCGTCCTCGGGTCGATCGCTGTGCAGCGGGCGTACGTTGCCCGCGTACCGGGCGGGGAACTGCGACGCGCGGGAATCGATCCAGGTGATCGAGCACGGCAACGGATGCAGCACGTCGATCAGGGCCTGCCCGACGTGACCGGCCCCGAACAGATGGATGTCGAACCGGTCGGGAACGAACGGTTCGTACAGGAACGGCGACTCCCAGCGGATCGACGGCGGGGACGGTGCCAGCAGCAGCGCGCGAGCATGCGATTCGGCCCGGTGCCAGCAATCGGTCGCCAAGGCGTGGACGGGCGCTTCGACAGCCTCGCCGTCGCCAGGGCCGGTGGTGGTCCCGTCGGTGGCGGCCAGCTCGACGATGCGTCGGATTCGCCGATGCTCGCCCGACCCCGGAGAAGACCCCTGCCTCGCGTCGATGCGCGTGACGATGATCGCGCTGCGCCGTGCCGCCCGGATCGCCAGCAGGTGCGCGATCCACGGGGGACGTTCGGCCGGTACGCGCTCGAACGACAGCTGCACCAGGCCGCCGCAGCACTGGCCCAGCCGCGCACCGAGCGCAAAGCGTTCGAGGCGAGGGGGCGTGCCGGGCTCGTGCGCTGATGCGAGCATCTGGCGAGCGATGTCGATCGCCTGAAATTCCAGATGGCCCCCGCCGATCGTGCCGCGGCTGCTCCCCGGCGCCACCAGCATGCGCGTGCCGGCCTCGCGCGGGCAGGAGCCGCGCGTGCTCGTCACGCCGATCAGCACGCAATCACCCGCCAGCGCATCGTCCGCCAGATCGGACAGCCAGTCGCTCATGGTCGGGCCCGCTTCACGCGCCCGGGTCGGCCGGGTCGCTCGCGGAACCGGCGCGCAGTCCGTCCACCGCATCGAGGATCGACTCCGGGGTGGCCGGGGCGTTCAGCCGGGGGCTGAGCGTGTAGTCGGCAACGCTTGCCACCGCGTCGCGCAGCGCGAAGAACACCGAGAAGCCGTGCAGCAGCGGGGGCTCGCCGACCGCCTTGGAGCGCAGGATCGTGTCCTTATGGTTCTCGTTCGCGAACAGCGTGGTGCGCAGGTCGACCGGGCAGTCGTTGATGGCCGGGATCTTGTAGGTGGACGGGGCGTGCGTGGTGAGCTTGCCGTCCCGGTTCCAGCACAGCTGCTCCGTCGTCAGCCAGCCCATGCCCTGGATGAAGGCACCCTCGACCTGACCGATGTCGATCGCGGCGTTCAGCGGGTTGCCCGCATCGTGCAGGATGTCCGCGCGCAGCAGCTTCCACTCACCGGTCAGGGTGTCCACGATCACCTCCGAGACGCTGGCGCCGTAGGCGAAGTAGTAGAACGGCCGACCGGTCATGCTCTGCTTGTCCCAGTGCAGGTCGGGGGTGGCGTAGAAGCCGTCCGACCAGAGCTGCACACGGGCCTGGTAGGCACGCTCGATCAGCTCCGGGAACGGGATGACGGTGCCGGGCCAGCTGACCCGGTCGTCGGCGAACGTGATCTCGTCGGCACGGCAGCCATGCTGCTGAGCGACGTACGCGCACAGCCTGGTCCTGATCTTCCGGGCGGCATCCTCGCCGGCCTTGCCGTTCAGGTCCGCCCCGGTGGAGGCGGCGGTGGCCGAGGTGTTGGCCACCTTGCTGGTGTCCGCCGCCGAGGCGCGCACGTGCTTCAGCGAAATCCCCAGCTCCCCGGCCACCACCTGGGCCACCTTGGTGTTCAAGCCCTGCCCCATCTCGGTGCCACCGTGGTTCACCAGCACCGTACCGTCGGTGTAGACGTGCACCAGCGCACCGGCCTGGTTGTAGTGGGCCACGTTGAACGAGATGCCGAACTTCACCGGCGTCAGCGCCAGGCCCTTCTTGAGGACCGGACTTGTCGTGTTGAAGGCGCGACAGGCCGCTCGGCGAGCCGCGTAGTCGCTGCCCGCCTCCAGTTGCGCGACCAGCTCGTGGATGACGTTGTCCTCCACCGTCTGCCCATAGGGCGTGACGTTGCGATCGGTGGTGCCGTAGAAGTTGGCCTTCCTGACATCGAGCGGATCCATGTCGAGCTCTCGGGCGATGTCGTCGATCATGTATTCCATGACCAGCGCTCCCTGCGGGCCGCCGAACCCGCGAAAGGCGGTGTTCGATTGCGTGTTGGTCTTCGCGCAGTAGGCGCTGATCCTCGCGTGCGGCAGGTAGTAGGCGTTGTCGACGTGGCACACCGCGCGGGTGGCCACCGGCGCGGACAGATCGCTGGAGAAGCCGGCGCGGGTGATCATCTCGACCCGTACCGCGTTGATGGTGCCGTCCGGTTCGTACCCGGCCTGGTAGGCGTAGTCGAAGCAGTGCCGCTTGCCGGTGATCAGCATGTCGTCATCGCGATCCAGGCGCAGCTTGACCGGACGGCCCAGCAGGCGGGCGCCGAGCGCCGCCACGCAGCAAAATAGCGCCGACTGGGACTCCTTGCCGCCGAAGCCGCCGCCCATGCGCCGCATCTCCACCACGACCTGGTTGGCCTTGAGGTCCAGCAGCTCGCAGACGAGCTTCTGCATCTCGCTGGGGTGCTGGGTGGAGCAGCGCACGTGCAGTTCTCCGTCCTCCTTCGGGGTCACGTAGGAGATCTGGCCCTCCAGATAGAACTGTTCCTGTCCGCCGGCCCGATGCGTGCCGGCGATCCGGCGAGAGGAACGAGCGAGTGCCTCGGCCGGATCGCCGCGCTCCAGGTGCATCGGCGGCAGCACCCAGGAGCGCTGCTCGTGCGCCTCGCGCGGGTCCAGCCGGGCGGGAAGCTCCTCGTAGTCGATGCACGCCTGACGGGCGGCCCGGCGCGCCTGCTCGCAGGTGTGCGCATAGACCGCGAACATCGGCTGGCCGACGTACTGCACCAGGCCATCGGCCAGCACCGGATCGTCATGGACGATCGGCCCGCAATCGTTCTTGCCGGGAATGTCCGCGGCGGTCAGCACACGGACCACGCCCGGACAGGCGCGCACCGCCGACAGATCCATCGCGCGGATGCGCGCGTGCGCCCGCTCGCTCAGGCCGAGCGCTGCGTGCAACGTGCCGGCGATTTCCGGGATGTCGTCGATGTAGGTGGCTTCTCCCGCCACGTGCAGGTGTGCCGATTCGTGCGGCGGGGCCGCGCGTTCGGCACGTGCCGTCGGTGTATCGATCGGTGCATCGACCGGTGCCTGGCAGGGGTCGCCATCGTCACCGCGCAGGGATCGCTCGCCGGACGGATCGGTGACGGGGGTGTCCAGATCGTTCATGAAACCTCCTGCAGTGGGGCGAAGACGGTGGTCCGCCCCGGGGGCAGCGGATCGACCGGTCGGGTCTCCAGGTAGCAGCGGTACAGCAGGTTGGCGGCGGTGCGCGAACGGTAGCCGGCGCTGGCCCGCATGTCGTCCAGCGGTGCGAAGTCCTCGTCCAGTGCCGCCATGGCCGCCCGTACGCTCGATTCGTTCCAGCGCCGGCCTTCGAGCGCCGACTCGCAGCCGGGCGCACGCTTCGGAGTGGCCGCCATGCCACCGTAGGCCACCCGCGCCGAGACGATTCGCTCGCCCTTCAGTCGCAGCGCGAAGGCTGCGCACACCGCCGAGATGTCCGAGTCGTAGCGCTTGCACAGCTTGTAGGTGCGAAAATGCAGGTCCGGTAACGGCAAGGGTACCTCGATGGCCGACACCAGCTCGTCGGCTCGCATCGACTTCTTCATGTAGTCAACGTACAGCGACTCCAGCGGCATGTCGCGCCTGCCGCCCGCACCGGCCAGCTCGACCCGTGCGCCGAGCGCGATCAGCCAGGGCATCGAATCCCCGATCGGAGAGCCGTTGGCGACGTTGCCACCGAGCGTTCCGGCGTTGCGGATCGGCACCGAGGCGAAGCGTTCCCACATCTCGTCGAGCTGGGGGTAGAGCTCGGCCAGGGCTCGATAGGCATCGGACAGCGAGACGCCTGCACCGATCTTCAGCGTGGCGTCGGTGCGTTCGATGCGTTTCAGCTCCTCGATCTCGCCCAGGTAGTGGATATCACCCAGATCGCGAAACTGCTTGCTGACCCACAGCCCGATGTCGGTGCAGCCGGCGAGCACCGTGGCCTCGGGAGCATCGCTGCGCAACTGCAGCAAGTCGTCCAGTTCGCGTGGGGCGTGGAACGTCATCTTGCCGTACGAGAGTGTCAGCCCGGCATCGCTGCGGATGCTGCGCAGGCGGGCGGCGATGCCCTCCCGATCGAATCCGGGCGAGGGCAGGTCGTACATCGCCAGCCCCGCATCGATGATCGGCCGGTAGCCGGTGCAGCGGCACAGGTTGCCGCTCAGGCAGCTGGCCAGCTCGGCCCGGTCGGCGCGCCGGCCCGCCTCGACATTGTCGGTATGGTTCTGCCACAGCGACATGACGAAGCCGGGCGTGCAGAATCCGCATTGCGAGCCGTGATGATCGACCATCGCCTGCTGGACCGGATGCAACGCTCCGTCCTGTTGCCGCAGGTATTCGACGGTGAACAGCGCCTTGCCGTCCAGCATCGGCACGAACTGGATGCAGGCGTTGACCGCCCCGAGGCGCAACCGGTCCCGGACCAGCTCGCCGATCACCACGGTGCAGGCGCCGCAGTCGCCTTCGGCACACCCCTCCTTGGTGCCGGTGCAGCGACGCTCCTCGCGCAGGAAGCTCAGCACCGAACGAGTCGGATCGACACCGTCGAGCTCGACCGGTTCGCCGTTGAGCAGGAATCGCACACTTCTCGAGGTGTTCTCTTGCATCGATCTCTTGCCTGGCGACAGCGTCGCGCTGAATCGGATGAACGCGCCCCTACCGGTACGCCAGTATGAAAATACGGATTCGGTTCGTACAGCGCCGATTTCTCACACCCCGGTGCCGATTCGGCATCAGGGCCACTCGCGCGCGTAGTCATCCAGACGCGTCTCCAGCAAGGCCAGCAGCCGCTCGAAGGGCTGCGAACGCGCGATGCCCGAACTGACGCAGATGCTCAGTTGCTGGCGCACCGGCTCACCGTCGTGCAGCGCCACCTGGATCAGCTGTCCAGCTTCCAGACTGGCCTCGATGCCCATCGCGGTCTGGAAGCCGACACCGAGCTGGCGATCGATCATGGTGCGCAGGAACTCCACCGAGTTGGACGTCGAGATCACCGACGGTGGCCTGGCCAGAGCGGGGATCATCCGGTCCAGGCGGCGCCTCAGCGGCCAGGAGGCATCGGGCAGGATCAGCGGAAAGGCGGCGCACTGCTCCAGCGTGACCGAGCCGGCATCGGCCAGCGGGTGTGCCGGGCCGACGATCGCACCCACGCACAGCTGGCGAGCGGTGACCTGTTCGATGCCCTTCTGCAGCGGGGTGTCGAACGCGATGGTGACGTCGGCCTCGGCATTGGCGAGCAGGGCGTTCAGTTCGTGTCCGCCGGCGGCCCGGAAGGCCGAACAGCTACCGGGGCAGGCGATATGAAACCCCACCAGCACCGGTGACAGGAACTCGCCGATGATCGATTCCTGTCCCGCGATGGTGATCGGGCGGGCATCGTCGGCGGTCAGCGCGCCGATGGCCGACAGGCAGCGCTCGGCATCGCTCAGGGTGCGTTCGACGTGCGCCAGCAACAGCTGACCTGCCGGTGTGAGCGTCATGCCGCTCGGCACGCGTTCGAACAGTCGAGTGCCCAGCTCGTCCTCGATCTTCAGGATCTGGCGGTTGATCGCCGAGGAGGAGATGAACAGGCGACTGCCGGCCAGGCGCACCGATCCGCACCGGGCCACTTCGAGAAAGTACTTCAGGAAGGGGGCATGGATCGGCACGCGCGTCAGCCGGTTCGCTTGCGCGACAGGCCATCGGCGGATGGCGCAGCGGTGACCGGCGCGAGCGGGAACTCCTCGTCGCCCTCCTGCACCAGCTCAGAGCGCGAGGCGAAGAACAGGATGCCGGCCAGCAGCAGGTAGCCCCACATCAGCGGGTCGGCAGGATCCGGCCAGTGCATCGAGGGATGGTGGATCACGCCGAACGTGGTCAGCACCGCGGCCAGTACCGCCACGATCTGCGCCTGGCGGATCTTGCCGTCGATCAGGAACACCGTGAACGCGCCCCACAGCATGCCGCTGACGATGGCGCCATGGGCCAGTGCCGACTGCCCGACCACGTGCGCACCCTGGGTGAGCATCTCGCCGACGAAGGCATCGTCGATCAGGTCCGGCACGTTCTGGTTGCCCATGTCGCGCAGGGCGTTCAGCATCGAGCCCCACTTGGTCACGAGCAGCCCGGACACGTGCGGAATGAACGCGATGGCGATGGCGATGTGGTGCTTCGTCTGGCAGGAACGAAACGACTCGGCGATGATCGACACGCCGACGAACACCAGGATCGGTGCGACCGCGGCGTCCGGGATCAGGTTGCCCAGGAACGCCACCAGTCCGAACAGCGACCCGACCATGAACACGACACCGACCCCCAGCGCGTAGCCCGAGCGTGCCCGCATGCGCTTGTACGCAGGATGCCCGATGTAGACCGTGGTCGGAAACGGCGAGCCGAACAGTCCGCCGACCATCGTGCCGACCCCGTCGGTCACCTGGCAGGCGCCCACCGGATAGCGATCACCGGCCGCCTCGGCCGATTCGACGTTGTTCATCGTCTCGATGAAGTTGTAGATCTGCACCGGGATCAGCACCGCGAACAGTGACGGGTTGTCGAACAAATGGCCCATGCCGATCATCAGGTCGCCGAACCAGGGAAGCGGCGGGTAGAAGCCCACGCCCTCGACGCTGAAGCTGGACTTGCCCAGCACCAGGGCGACGAGGGTCGCGGCGATCAGCGCGGTCAGGCCGGCCGGCATGCCGAACGGCAGCCGGAAGCGTCCGACCATGCCCCACAAGATGAACGCCAGGGCGGTGAAGCCCACCAGCGGGTCCTCGTAGATGCGCGCCAGCGCCACCGTCGCGATGAACACCAACGCGATGCCCGACAGCGTGCCCAGCATGCCGGCGCGCGGCGTGACCCGCTTCAGCCACGGCCCCACGAAGGCGCCGAACACCTCCACCAGGCCACCGATCACGCCGGCGGCGATGCCGACCTGCCAGGCGAGCAGCGGATCCTGGGTCGCCCAGTAGATCGGGCCGATGACCCCGAACAGGTAGACGAACATCACCGGCGTGCTGATGCCGTACGGCAATGCCGTGACGTCGCTGCGATTCTCCCGCCTGGCCAGGCGCTGCGCCATCCACACGTAGACACCGATCCCGAGGATGATCGAGACGGCCGCGCCGGGCAGGATGCGCCCGTACACGATCTCCGGCGGCATGCCGAACACGAAGCGGCACACGCCCGAGATGATGAGCAGGTTGGCCAGCGTGTCGGCGAACAGGGCCCAGAAGCCGTTCAAATCGTGCCTGGAGAAGATCGGATAGTGCATGGCGTCCGGTTCCCGACGTTGGACGGGAGCGGTTTCGCCGGGTATCGGCCCATCCGCTTCCCTGGGGATTCACGAGTCCCGTGAACCGTGATCCAGACTAGGGGACTTGACGTAGGCTTCGCCAGAACAAAATCGACCGCGCCCGATGCCGATACGGCATCGGGCCGGGATCGTCAGCTGCCGGGTGCGGGACCGGCGCCGGCGGGCGACTGCGCCTTCAGTCGATCGTAGTCGCGCTCGCTGCGTTCCATGTCGCGCTCGCCATCGCGGATGAGCCGCTCGCCCCGCGCGATCGCATCCTCGCCCTCGCGCACGTCCTTGCGGCCGCGTTCGATCATCCTGCGGCCCTTCTCGGCCTTGTCCTCGCCGCTCTCCCATCGCCTGGCGATCTCGGCGTAGCGCTCGCCGGCGGCATCGATCTCATCGCCCAGCGTGGCAGCCTTCGCGGCGCAACCGCTCACCGTCGAGGCGAGGGTGGCGATAGCGGCGGCGATCAGGAGCCGACGGGCGAGGCGAGGAACATCGAAGGCAGGGGCGTGGTTCATGTCGAGGACTCGAAAGGGGCTGATGAGCGGAGGTTGCGCGTCGTACCGGCTCGCATCGGCGCGGCTCCGGTGGACTGAAACCGTGAGCGGCCGCGCCGCGGCGGTTTTCGCATCCGCACGATGATGCGCGTCACAGGCCGGTTCGCGCGTGCTACTTCTACCGCCCGTGCGGCGGCATTCAGCCGATGGCCGGCAACGCCAGCACCCGATAGGCGTGCTCCAGCGTGCGTCCGGCACTCGGGTCGTGCAGCTGGAAGCGGAATGCTGCCGCCGGGCGCACGCCGCCGATGGCCGGCAGCGTGCCGCACAGCATGGCGACCGTGCGCGCGCCTGCTGGATCGTTCGTCTCGGCCCGGCTCAGCGCCGCCACCGGACTCGCCCGCAGCAATTCGTCCAGCGGACGGATCGCGCCCAGCGTGCCCTCCTGGTACAGCGTCCAGTCATCACCGTCCGGATCGTCCGAGATCCACGAGCGCAGTTCGCAGGCATCCAGCCGCTCGCCCAGCACCTCGTCCAGCTCGCCCAGCGGCCACAATCCGGCGGCGCAGGGCTTGGCGCAGACCTGCTTGGACAGGGCGACCGAGTGCGCCTCCAGCGCACGGTCGGTGTGGTCGGAGGCGACGCCCAGCCACAGCCGACCCTCGCTGTGCACCAGCATCGGTTCGGCTTCACCGGAACTGCGCTCGCCGACCACCTCGATCATCGGCTGCCGGCCCAGCAACGCGGCCGAGGTGCGGTAGAACAGCGGCACCTTCGACGGCGGGGCCACGCCGAGCGCTTCGAGTTCGCGGATGTGATGCTGCACCCCGGCGTGGTCGCGGCCGGTCCAGCCGGCAACGATCAGGGCATCGACGCCATCGACGACGACCTGGCCGTCGTTCTCGAAACGGATATCGCTCATTCGCCGATCGTAGCCGACATCAAGGTGCGTCGCACCTGGTGCACTCGCCTCAAAGCCGCGACGGCAGGTACAGCGCGATGCCGGGGATGGCGATCAGCAGGCCGACCATCACCAGCATCACCAGCACGTACGGCAGCGCTCCCACCATGACCTGGCTCAGGTTGCCGGACTTGCGCGCACCCTGCACCACGTACAGGTTGAGCCCGACCGGCGGCGTGATGAGCGCCATCTCCACCAGCACGATCAAGAGGATGCCGAACCACACCGGATCGAAGCCCAGACCCACCACGATCGGCACGGTGATCGGAATGGTGGCCACCATCAGCGACAGCGTCTCGATGAAGAAGCCGAGCACGATGTACAGCACCACCAGCAGGCCGATGGTGCCCAGCGGCGTCAGGTCGAACGAGGCGATCAGCGCGGTCAGGTCCCGTCCCAGTCCCGCCGAGGCGAGCGTGAAGTTCAGGAAGTAGGCGCCGATGATGACCAGCATGATCATCGAGGTGATGCGCACCGTGCCGAGCAGGCAGCGGCGCAGCACGTCGAGCGTGACCTGGCCACCGGGCAGGGCGATGAGCAGCGCCATCACCACGCCGATGGCGGCGGATTCGGTCGGCGTCGCCCAGCCGGCGTAGATCGATCCCACCACCACCGCGAACAGCAGGATGATCGGCACCAGGTGCTTGAGGCTGGCCAGGCGTTCGTTCCAGCCGAAGCGGCGCCGCTGGCCACCGAGCTTCGGCCAGATCGAGCAGATCACCGCCGTGACGACCACGAACGCCAGCGCCATCAGCAGGCCGGGCAGCAGTCCTGCCAGGAACAGCCGCGGAATCGAGGTCTCGGTCAGGAAGCCGTACACGATCAGGTTGATCGAGGGCGGGATCAGGATGCCGAGCGTGCCGCCGGCGGCGATCGCACCGGAGAACAGGCGCGGGTCGTAGCCCAGCTTCTCCGCCTGCGGCATCGCCACCGTGGCCACCGTGGCGGCGGTGGCGACCGAGGAGCCCGAGGTGGCCGAGAACATCGTCGCGGTACCGATGTTGGCGTGCACCAGGCCACCGGGCAACCAGCCGAGCCACTTGTCCAGTGCGCTGTAGGTGCGTGCCGCGACGCCACCGCCCACCAGGATCTCGCCCAGCAGCACGAAGAACGGGATGGCGATCAGCGTGGCACTGTTGGACGAGGACCAGACGACCTGGCCCAGCCCGCGGATCAGCGGGAACGGCGAGTAGAACAGATCGACCCCGAACCCGAGCAGGAACAGCACGATGCCCACCGGCACCGTGAGGGCGAGCAGTGCGAACAGCCCGCCGGCGACGGCACCGATCATCGTGGTCTCTCCTGATCACCCGGTTCGTGCAGGGACCCGTCAGCGGCACCGTCGATGTCGGCGGGGGAGGGATCCCGGGCCGGTATCAGGCCGGCCGTTTCGTCGGCGGCCGCGAACCAGCGATCGAACGGTTCGCGGCGTCGTTGCACCAGCAGGCCGATGGCGGCGGCCAGCATGATCAGCGCGGACAGCGCGAACCACAGCCAGCCACCCAGCCATAGGCTCTGCGGAATCCACAGCGGCGTCTCCAGCGGGGTGTTGGCGCGCGAACCGCGCTCCAGGCTCTTCTGCAGCACCGGCCAGCACTGGAAGGCGATCAGCGCCACGGTCAGCGCCAGCGAGGCGATCGCCACCACGTCGAACAGGGCGCGGCCGCTGCCCGGCAAGCGCCGGTGCACCAGGTCGATGCGCACGTGCGCCATCTCCACCAGGGCATAGCCCAGCCCCCAGCTGGCGGTCACCGCCATGACGTAGCCGGCGATCTCGTCGGAGCCGCCCAGTCCTTCGCCGAACTGGCGCAGCGTGATGTCCGACAGGATGAACAGCGCGGTGGCCGAGAGCACCACCCCGACGCCCAGCGCCACCATGGCGTTGGCGCTGCGCAGTCGCTGCAGAAGCCGTTCCCAGTCCATGACCGGGCGGTCCCCGTGATCAGCCGATCAGAGCGGGATCTGCACGCCGACCGCCGCGCCGACCGACTCGTTCCAGCGCGTGGCCCACTCGTCTCCGGCACGCTCGGCCCATTCGGGCAGCACCGTACCGGTCAGGATCGAACGGGCCCGCTCGACGTCGGCCTCGGTGGGTTCGACCAGCGTCATGGCGGCGGCATCGCCATCGACGCAGTCGCCGTTGCCGGTCAGGCAGGCGACATCGTTGGCGAGCGCATCGGCCGCCGCGTCCCAGACCGGTGCCTCGAACTCGTTGGTCACGGTCTCGCTCAGCATCGTCCGCTGCTCCTCGCTCAAGCCCTCCCAGGTGTCCAGGTTCATCGCCGTGACCACCGCGTCCCAACCGCCCAGCGGCAGCGTCATCAGGGTGGTCGACACTTCCCACCAGCCGGCGCTGTAGCCCGATCCGGAGCCGGTCACGGCGCAGTCGATGACGCCGCGCTCCAGCGCACCCGGCACCTCGGAGAACGCGACGTTGATGCCCTCGGCACCGAGCGCCTCGAGGAACTTGGTGGTCATGCGCCCCGAGCCGCGGATCTTCAGGCCTTCCAGATCGTCGAGCGAGGCGACCTCGGGCTTGCAGAACACCACCTGCGGCGGGTACGGCGCGATGGCCAGCAGCTTTGCTCCGAAGCGATCGCTCATGATGTCCTCGACCATCGGACGGGCCGCATCGACCATGGCGCGAGCCTCGGCGGCGGTGTTGGCCACCAGCGGAACGTCCAGCCCCTCCAGTTCCGGTGCATCGCCGACGGTGTAGTCGGCCACCGTCATGCCGACATCGAACACCCCGTCGCTCAGCAGGCGGAACACGTCGCCGCCGGCGATGCCCATCTGGTCGAAGGTGGTCATGGTGACCTCGAATTCGCCATCGGAGGCGGCCGGCAGGGTCTCGGTCCAGAAGGTGTTCTCGTACTGCTTGTACAGCGGCAGGCTGCTCCAGCTGCCGACCACCGACAGGTCGACCGCCTGCGCCGTGCCCAGCGTGCCGAGCAGGGCGGCACAGCCTAGTGACAAGCTTGTCTTGTTTAGCATGGTCATGTCCTCGTGCGGTTCAGGGCGGTCGGGGTGGGTGCGTCGACGCCCGGGGCGCGACGCGGCAAGGGCGGACGGATCATCGGGCCGGTGCGCCGATGCCGGCCAGCCGGGTCTCGGCAGCGGCACTGGGAATGTCGGTGATCAGCATGTGCCCGGGTTCGTGCGTGATCGACAGGTCGGCACCGGTAGCGCGCAGGGCCAGTTGCGGGGTGACGCCGCAGGCCCAGAACACCAGCACGTCGCCCGGCTCGATCAGGGGGGCGTCGCCGAAGTCCGGATGGGCAAGGTCGGTGATGCCGATGGCGGCCGGGTCGCCCAGGTGGACCGGCGCGCCGTGCGCCAGGCGATAGCGCTCGGACAGCACGATCGCGCGGATCGCGTCGGCGGGGCGGAAGGCGCGCAGCGAGACTACCAGGGGGCCTTCGAACGGGCCGGCCGGGCGGGTCGGGATGTCGGTGCGATACATCGGCACGTTGCGACCCGCATCCACGTGGCGCACCGGGATGCCCTCGGCGGCCAGCGCGTCCTCGAACGAGAACGAGCAACCGAGCACGAAGCTCACCAGGTCGTCGCGCCAGGTGCCGCGCAGATCGTTCATGCGCGTGCCGTGCTCGGGGTGCCGGTCGCCGAACACGCGGTAGGCCGGCACGTCGGTGCGGATGTCCAGGTCCTCGCCGAGCGAGGTCAGCATCGGCTCGCCCGGATCGCCGACGCCGATCAGCGGGCACGGCTTGGGGTTACGGTGGCAGTAGAGCAGGAAGTCGCGCGACAGCGCGGCCGGCACGATGGCCAGATTGCCCTGCAGTGCGCCTGCCGCCAGGCCTGCGGTGTGCCCGGGGTGCTCGCCGACGCGGATGCGATGCCGCCAGGCGAGCGCGCTGTCGTTCGTTCGGGAGTGCATGCCGATCAAGCTAGCAGATCGGCGGGCCCCGCGAATGATCTTTATCGAGCATCGGAATGATCGCAGGCCAGGGCCGCCTCGGCCACGATCGGACCGGTCTCGTCGCCGTCGACCGCCAGCCAGGCGATGGTGAAGCCGAGCGCTTCGGGACGGGCCGCCGGGCAGACCTGGATCGGTTCGACATCCGCGCCGCCGGCGTGCACGGTGTCGACCATCCGGATCGGCAGCAGTCCGATGCCGAATCCGGTCGCGATCAGGTAGCGCACCGCCAGCAGCGACGCCGAGCCGTGCAGCAACGGGGGCGAGACCGTCGCGGCGAACAGGCGTTCGATGTTCCGGTACGGGGCCGTGCCCTTGGAGAAAGTGACGATCGACATGTCGGCCAACGTCTCCAGCGACAAGGGGCCGGCAGTCTCGCGAGTCGACGAGAAGCCGCGCGCTGCGTACCAGTCCAGCACGATCGGCGACAGGCCGGGAGCTCGCATGGCCACCGGAGGTACCGCCTCTTCGAGCAGCACCGCCACATCGAGAGTGCGCTCGACCAGCCGGCGTGCCAGTTCGGCCGACGTATCGACCGTCAGTTCGAAGCGCGCCGCGGGGTGCGCGTCGCGCAGCCTGGCCAGCAACGGCGTCAGCAGCGTGTGCACGATCGTCTCCGCCACCCCGATCCGTACCGAGCCGCGCAGCCCGCTGGCGCCCGCCAGCTCGCGCACGACCCGGTCCCGGCCGGCGATCAGCCGGCTCGACTCCTCCAGCAGGCGCCGCCCGGCGCTGGACAGGCGCACGCCGCGCCCGGAGCGATCGAACAGGCTGACCCCGAGCCGGCGCTCCAGCGCCGCCACCCGATTCGACATCGCCGACTGCGACATGCCGTGTCGCGCGGCGGCGGCGCGAAAGCCGCCGGCCCGGGCGATGGCCTGCAGGATCTCGATGTCACGGAATCCGAACATCGAGCGTGCGCCGCTCAGTTCGCGTTCGGGAAGAACAATCGCTGCCCGTCGATGCGGAATTCGGCGATCGCCGACTGACCCGCCTCCGACAACAGCCAGTCCACGAATGCCTGACCGGCTCGCGCCTTCACGCCGGCATGGCGTTCCGGATCGACCAGCGTCACCCCGTACTGGTTGAACAGGGCGGCATCGCCCTCCACCAGGACACGGTGATCGCCCTTGTTGCCGAAGCTTGCCCAGGTGGCCCGGTCGGTCATGGCGTAGGCGCCCGAGCCTGTCGCCACGTTCAGCGTGGCGCCCATGCCCGAGCCGGTCTCGCGGTACCAGCCCCCCGACGCCGCGGCCACGTCCACGCCGGTGTCGGCCCACAGGGCGAGTTCGGCCTTGTGGGTGCCGGAATCGTCACCGCGCGAGGCGAACGGTGCCTGCGCCTCGGCGATCGCCGCCAGTGCCGCGACGGCATCGACACCACCCGCGATGCCGGCCGGATCGTCGTCCGGACCGACGATCACGAAGTCGTTGTACATCAGGTCGAAGCGCTCGACACCGTCACCGGCGGCGACGAAATCCTCCTCGGCGGACTTCGCGTGCACCAGCAGCACGTCGCCGTCGCCGTTGGCGGCATTCTTGATGGCCTGGCCGGTGCCGACCGCCACCACCCGGACCTCGATGCCGGAGGCATCGGTGAACCGGGGCAGCAGGTGATCGTAGAGACCCGAATTCTGGGTCGACGTGGTGGACTGCACGACGATGAAGGTGTCGTCGGCGCTGGCCCGTGTCGAACCGAGGATCGACAGGGTGCCCAGACAGCAGGCACCGAGAGCCAGGGCGAGGAAGGGGCGGCGTGTCATGGACGGCTCGTCTCAGCAGGTAGAACGGGAGATGGAGCGCTCGCTCGATCGTGGCGGATCGGTCGGCAGGCGTCCTGCCAGCCAGTCGCCGAAGGCTGCCGAGCGTGGCCGATCGAGCACCTGCGCCGCCCGTCCTCGATCCACGATGCGCCCGCCGCACAGGAATATCACGTCGTCCGCCAGCCGACGTGCCTGATGAACATCGTGCGTGACCAGCACCGGCGTGACATGGCGCGCACGCGCCTCCTCGATCAAAGCCTCCACCGCGGCGGTGGCGGCCGGGTCCAGGCTGGCGGTCGGTTCGTCCAGGAACAGCAGTGTCGGACGGGGCACCAGCGCCCGCGCGATGGCCAGTCGCTGCTGCTCGCCGCCGGACAGCGAGCGCGCCGGCTGATCGGCCTGAGCGTGCAGCCGGCACAGGGTCAGCGCCTCGTCGATGGCCCGTTCGCGATCCCGGCCGCGCAGGCCACGCGCCCGCAGCGCGAAGCGCAGGTTGGCGCGCACCGAGCGCCTGAGCATGACCGGCCGCTGGAAGACCATCGACTGCGTGCCACCGGTGCGCGTCCGGGCACCGCTCACGCGTGCGCCCGATTGCAGGATGTCGCCCGAGTCCGCCGCGATCAGCCCGTGCAGCACCCGCAGCAGCAGGCTCTTGCCGGCGCCGTTGGCGCCCAGCACGCCCAGGGTGCGACCGGGCCGCACCTGCAGGCAGACATCGTCCAGCAGCAGACGTCCGCCGCGCGCCAGGCACAGTCCGCGAGCCTCCAGCAGCGCCGTGCCGGCGGTGGACGATGCGTTCATGCCGGGGTGCCGGCCATCGCGCCGCCTCGGCGACCGGTGGCCATCACGGCGACGTTGATGCCCAGCGAGATCAGCAGCAGCACGATGCCCAGCGCCAGCGCCAGCTCCAGGTTGCCGCGCGAGGTCTCCAGCGCGATCGTGGTGGTCATCACCCGGGTGACGTGATTGATGTTGCCGCCCACGATCAGCACCGCGCCCACCTCGGCGATCGCGCGACCGAAACCCGCCAGCGCGACCGTCAGCAGCCGGAAGCGTCCGTCGACCAGCAAGGCCACGATTCTGGCGCCGGGGGGCAGTCCCAGCGAGTCGAACTCCTCATGGTATTCGTCGTGCAGCGCGGCTGCGACGTCTCGGGTGAGTGCCGCGACGATCGGGGTCACCAGCAGGAACTGCGCGATGATCATCGCCGTGGGCGTGTACAGCAGCGCCAGCGGGCCCAGGGGGCCGCTGGCCGATACCAGCAGGTAGACCAGCAGGCCGATGGTGACCGGCGGCAGGCCCATCGCCGCGTTCAGCAGGATCGACAGCAGGGTGCGCCCCGGAAAGCGCAGCGCGCCGACGGCGGCACCGAGCGGCATGCCGACCAGGCAGGCGAGCACCACCGCCGTCAACGAAACGCGCAACGAGAGCAGCACGATCTCCAGCAGGTCGGCATCGCCGGACGCGATCAACGCGAACGCCGTGGCGAACGCGGTCATCAGGGAATCCACCCGGCGCTTCTCGGTTCACGTTCGCCGTCGGAAGGACGATTCCGACGATCCGTCGAGTCCGTGATCAGCGGCGAAAGCCGGTCTCCATCGTGAAGAACACCGGACCCAGGTCCGCCAGGGGGCCGGTCAGCTTCTCGACCTCGCCGGCGGGGGCGTGCACCTCGAGCCGTTCCAGGCTGGCGATCGCCAGGGCCTGCTGCAGCAGTTCGCCGACATTCTCCAGATGGGCGAGGATGCCGGCAGCATCCCGATAGCCCTCGCGGCAATGCGCCTGGTGATCGCTGAAGCTGAAGCCGTAGAACAGCACGCCGTCCTCGTCGCGGGTGCGTTCCACCATGCGTTCCCCCAATGCCTTGAAGTCGTCCAGCTTGCCCGGCTGGACCTGGAAGTACGGAACAAGGGTGCAGACGGTATCGTCGAGCGCCATCGGGGGAATCTCCTCGGGTGGATGCGGGTGCGGGGTTGGAACGGGTTCAGACGAAGTGTCCATGGCGTTGCAGGACCTCGATCTGGTAGCCGTCGGGATCGGCCACGAAGAAGAACCGGGCGACGCGTTCTCCGTCCGGCGCGAAATCCACGATGTCGCGTGGTGCCAGCGATTGCTCGGCGAAGCGTGCGTGCTCCGCGTCCAGGTCGTCCACCACGAAGGCCACGTGCCCGTAGCCGTCCCCCAGGTCGTACGGTTCGGTGCGGTCCTTGTTCCAGGTGAGCTCGATCTCGTGCCCGGACGATTCGTTCTTCAGGTACACCAGCGAAAAGGCCGCGAAGTCCAGCCGATGGCTGGGAACGAACCCGAAGGCGGTGTCGTAGAACGCCAGGGAGCGCTCCAGATCGAGCACGCGCAGCATGGTGTGGATGATCTTGGCCATGAACACCGATTACCGTCGGAGGAGGAATCGCGTGACCCTACCATTCCCGTGCGGCCGGCACACCTGCCTGATATACTCCAGACGTTAAGGCGGTGTTGAACTCCCTTCGTGTCCCGGGCGGGCGCGGAAAAGCAACGGCACCGTCGGTGGGCGGCATGGGCCTCCCGGCCCTTTCCGGTGCGGCAGCTTGCGCTGCGGCGTCCGGGTCGGTGACGTGCGAAAGGCGATGCGGAAGCGGGCCGTGATGGTTGGCTGCTCCACACAGGGCTCCCTAGGGAGCCTTTTTCTTTGGTGACAGATTCCTTGGTGACATGGGCGTGCACAGATGAGGCGAGCGTCGCAGGCGATCGTCGACGTGATCGAGCCGGTGGTCACCGGACTCGGTTACGGCTTCGTGGGCGCCGAGTTCGGTCAGGCCGAGAACGGCATGACGTTGCGTGTCTACATCGACACCGACCGTGAGGCCGGCATCCTGATCGAGGATTGCGTGGCCGTCAGTCGGCAGCTGGATGCGGTCATGGATGTGGAGGATCCGATCCAGGCCGCCTACCTGCTCGAAGTGTCCTCGCCGGGGGTGGACAGGCCGTTGTTCGATGCCGCCCAGTTCGGTTCGGTGATCGGCGAGGAAGTGAGGGTGCGGTTGTTGACGGGCGTCGATGGCCGCAGGAACTACAAGGGGCAGTTGCTCGCCTGTGGCGACGGCTCGATCACGATCGAGGTCGACAACGTCGACCACGAGCTCCCGCTCGACGATGTCGAGCAGGCGCATCTGATCGGCCGGCTGCCCTGATGCGATCGCGGTACCCATCTGTCGGAGAATGTCGGGCCTGGCGGCTCGCGAGCGAGACATCGGAATGAGCAAGGAAATCCTGCTGGTCGTCGAGGCGGTATCCAACGAGAAGGGCGTGGGCGAAGAGATCATCTTCGATGCGCTCGAGACCGCGCTGGCGTCGGCGACCAAGAAGCGTCACGGTGGCGACATCGAGGTGCGCGTGGCGATCGACCGGGAGACCGGCGAGTACGACACCTTCCGCTGCTGGGAGGTCGTCGAGGACGATGCCGAGATGGAGTTCCCGCTGCGCCAGATCACGCTCTCGGCAGCCCAGTACGATCAGCCGGAGCTGCAGCTGGGCCAGTTCGTCGAGGAGGAGATCGAGTCGGTCGATTTCGGTCGCATCGCCGCCCAGACCGCCAAGCAGGTCATCGTGCAGAAGGTGCGCGAAGCCGAACGCGAGCGGGTGGTCGAGCAGTACCAGGGACGGATCGGCGAGCTGGTCATGGGCATCGTCAAGCGGCTTGAACGCGGTGGGGTGTACCTGGACCTGGGCGCGAACGCCGAGGCCTACATCTCGCGCGAGGACATGATCCCGCGCGAAGCCACGCGACCCGGTGACCGGCTGCGCGGTCTGCTCTACGAGGTGCGCTCCGAGATCCGCGGCCCGCAGCTGTTCGTGTCCCGCACCTCGCCGCAGTTCCTGATCGAGCTGTTCAAGCTCGAAGTGCCCGAAGTCGGGCAGGGCACCATCCTGATCAATGCCGCGGCGCGTGATCCGGGCGCACGTGCCAAGATCGCGGTGCAGTCGCTGGACCCGCGCCTGGACCCGGTGGGCGCCTGCGTGGGCATGCGCGGCTCGCGGGTGCAGACCGTCAGCAACGAGCTGGCAGGCGAGCGCATCGACATCATCCTGTGGAACGAGAACCCGGCTCAGTTCGTCATCAACGCGATGGCACCCGCCGAGGTCAAGGGCATCGTCGTCGACGAGGACAAGGGCGCGATGGACATCGCCGTGGAGCACGAGAAGCTGTCGCTGGCGATCGGTCGCGGTGGTCAGAACGTGCGGCTGGCGGGCGAGCTCACCGGCTGGCAGCTGAACGTGATGGACGAGCAGGCGGCCGAGGAGAAGAACGAGGAGGAGTCCAAGGAGGTCGTCGAGCGTTTCACCGAGCAGCTGGACGTGGACGAGGAGGTGGCCCAGATCCTGGTGCAGGAAGGGTTCACCACGGTCGAGGAGGTCGCCTACGTGCCCGAGGAGGAGCTGCTGGAGATCGACGAATTCGACGAGGATGTGGTCCGCGAGTTGCGTTCGCGCGCACAGGACGCATTGTTGACCAAGGCGATCGCCACCGAGAGCAAGCTCGGCGGCAATGCACCGACCCCCGAACTGATCATGATGGAAGGCATGAGCGAGGATCTGGCGGTCGAGATGGCCAGCCAGGGCATCTGCACGGTCGATGACCTGGCCGATCAGTCCGTCGACGATCTCATGGTGGTGCCCGACATGGACGAGGAGCTCGCCGCGCGATTGATCATGAAGGCGCGCGAGAGCTGGTTCACCGAAGAGGAACCGGCCGCGGACGGTACCGAGCCTGCGAACGGCGAGCCGGTACCGGCCGAGACGGCCCCGCAGGCAGCTCGGCAGACAGGTCAGCAGTAGGGGGTTCGCAGCCGCCGGGCGCTTCGCGGCGTCCGGCTCATCCAGCCTCCGCCCCACAGACAACCGGAACATTCATGGCAGAAGTAACAGTCAAACAGCTCGCCCAGGTCGTCGGTTCGCCGGTGGAGAAGCTGCTCGAGCAATTGAAGGACGCCGGCATTCCCAAGAGCGGCGAAGCCGATTCGGTCTCCGACAGCGAGAAGTTCACGCTGCTGACCCATCTGCGCGAGGCGCGTGGCGGTGCTGCGGGCGGTGCTACGACCAGCAAGCCCTTCTCGCTGAAGCGAAAGCGCGTCAGCGAGCTGAAGTCCGATTCGTCCGGGCGGCGCAAGGTCGCGGTCGAGGTGCGCTCGCGTCGTACCTACAGCGCGCCCGGCACGGAGGCGGCCGCCGCCCCGGCGGCCGCGGCCGATACGCCGGCTGCGGCCCCGACGGCGCCCGCGGCGCCCGCCACGCCATCGGCCAGCGAACCCGAACAGGCCCCGGCACCCGTGGACACGGCCGCGATCGAGGCGGCCGCGGCGGCCGCGGTCGCCGAGGCGGAAGCCGCGGCGGCGGTGGAACGCGCCGAAGCGGCCGCCGAGGCCGACGCCATCAAGCAGGCCGAGGCGGATGCGGCCGAAGCCAAGGCGGCCTCCGATGCCGAGGCGGCGGAAGCCGCCGCGCGCAAGGTGCCGGCCACGCCCGAGGAGCTGGAGCGCAAGGCCAAGCTGGAGGCGCAGCGCGCCGCGGCCGAAGCCAAGGCGATCGCGCTGGCCGAAAAGCAGATCGAGCGTCAGGTGCTCGGCGAGCGTCGCAAGGAAAACGAGGAGAACTCCAAGCGCGAGTCCGAACGGCTCGAGCAGGAGCGCGTCCAGCAGGAGGCGCAGCGTCGTGCCGCCATGGAAGCGCAGCAGGCGGCCAGTTCCTCCGATCGCGGTGCGAGCCGGGGGGCGGGCAAGGACTCGCGCGGCCGCGGCCGCGGCAAGCCCGGTGGCGGTGGTGGTGGCGGTCGTTTCGGCCGCAACCAGCTGCACGTGGCCAAGGGCAAGTCGGGCCGCAGGAAGGATCGGTCGCGTCGGTCGCTGCCGGCCAACTTCGAGGCCAAGCACGGCTTCGAGCGCCCGACCGCGCCGGTCATCCGGGACGTGGACGTGCCGGAGACCATCACGGTCGCCGAACTGGCCGGCAAGATGGCGGTGAAGGCGGCCGAGGTCATCAAGGCGATGATGGGCATGGGCGTCATGGCCACCATCAACCAGCTGCTCGATCAGGACACCGCGATCCTGGTGGTCGAGGAGATGGGTCATCGCGCCAACGCGATGAGCGATGACGATGTCGAGGCGGCACTGGCGGCGCTGGTGGCCGGCGAGCAGCTGGGCAACACCGAGCCGCGTCCGCCGGTGGTGACCGTCATGGGTCACGTCGATCACGGCAAGACCTCGCTCCTGGACTACATCCGCAGCGCGCGGATCGCCTCGGGCGAGTCCGGCGGGATCACCCAGCACATCGGTGCCTACCAGACCGAGACCGACAACGGCCCGATCACCTTCCTGGACACCCCGGGCCACGCGGCGTTCACGTCGATGCGCGCGCGCGGTGCGAAGGCCACCGACATCGTGGTGCTGGTGGTGGCGGCCGACGATGGCGTCATGCCGCAGACGGTCGAGGGCATCCAGCACGCGCGGGCGGCGCAGGTGCCGATGATCATCGCGGTCAACAAGATGGACAAGGAGGATGCCGATCCGGAGCGCGTGCGCAACGAGCTGTCGCAGCACGAGGTCATCTCCGAGGAATGGGGCGGAGACACCCAGTTCATCGGCGTCTCGGCGCTGACCGGCGACGGCATCGACAAGCTGCTCGACGCGATCACGCTGCAGGCGGAGTACCTGGAACTGGAGGCGGTCGCCGAGGGCAATGCCAAGGGCATCGTCATCGAGGCCTCGCTGGACAAGGGCAAGGGGCCGGTGGCCACCATCCTGGTGCAGGAAGGTACGTTGAAACGTGGCGACAACTTCATCGCCGGCGAGGTCATCGGCCGGGTGCGTGCGATGTTCGACGAGGACGGTCGCTCGGTCGAGGAGGCAGGGCCTTCCTCGCCGGTGCAGGTGCTCGGCCTGTCGTCCACGCCGAACGCCGGTGACGAGATGCTGGTCGCCGCCGACGAGAAGAGCGCGCGCGAGCTGGCCGAGCTGCGCGAGGACCGTTCGCGTGACGCACGGCTGGCCGCTCGCCGCCCGCAGCGCCTGGACGATGTGTTCAGCCAGGTCAAGACGAGCACGCCGACGGTCAACTTCGTCATCAAGACGGACGTGAAGGGCAGTTTCGAGGCGATTCGCGATGCGCTCGAGAAGCTCTCCACCGAGGAGGTCGAGGTGCGCGTCATGGGCGGCGGTGTCGGTGGCATCACCGAGTCCGACGCCAACCTGGCGCTGTCCTCCAGCGCCATCCTGGTCGGCTTCAACGTGCGGGCCGACAGCGCCGCGCGTCAGCTGATTCAGGAGCAGCACATCGAGCTGCGCTACTACAGCGTCATCTACGAGCTGATCGACCTGGCGCGTGCACTGGCCAGCGATCAGCTGGCACCGGAGATTCGCGAAAGGATCATCGGTACCGCCGATGTGCGCGAGGTGTTCAACTCGCCCAAGTTCGGCCTGATCGCCGGTTGCATGGTGGTGGACGGCGTGGTCAGGAAGGACGAGCCGATCCGCGTGCTGCGCGACAACGTGGTCATCTACGAAGGCGAGCTGGAGTCCCTGCGCCGGTTCAAGGACGATGTGAAGGATGTCCGCATGGGGACCGAGTGCGGCATCGGCGTGAAGAACTACACCGATGTCAAGCCCGGCGACCAGATCGAGGTGTTCGAGCGCACCGAGGTGGCTCGCACGCTGTGATGCGATCCGCTTTCGAATGCTGCTCCATGCGCTGCGTGGAGGCGGCGGCCTGATGGCCAACGAGGACTATCCCCGTAGCCATCGGGTCGCGGACTTCATCCAGCGCGAGCTCAGTCAGCTGATCCGCGCCGAGGTTAAGGATCCGCGGCTGTCACCGATGCTGACCATCGCCTCGGTGGAGGTGTCGCGGGATCTCTCCAGCGCAAAGGTCTACTACACGCTGTTCGATGGCGAGGATGTGACCGAGACCCGAGCGGCGCTGAACAGTGCGGCCGGCTTCCTGCGCCGTCGCCTGGCCAGCCTGATGCGTACGCGTACCGTGCCGGCCTTGCGTTTCTACCACGACGACTCCTCGGCCCGCGGGTCGGCGATGTCGGCATTGATCGCCAGCGCGGTGGCGTCGAACACCACGCCGGACGAGCGGTCGGTGGACGAATCGGACGATTCCAAGGACGAGTGAGGCAAGGCTGCGGTGGCGGTCCGCTTGCTGGCACACGGGGACGGACGAAGCGACGGTCTTATGACAGGGTAGCGTTTGCTTGACGGCGGCTATCGCCTGGGTTGGAATGGAATCTCGATAGTCGTCGCTTGCGTCACGTGGTCCACGGACTCGACGTGCGGGCAGAGGGTCGCGGTCTCCCTGAACCCCTGTCGCAAGCGCACGTCGGATTACGCCAACGGCCACCCAGATCATGGATAGTTCAGGTTACCGTGCGCGAGCGTTGATCGTGTGCGGCACGCGCCCCGAGATCATCAAGCTCGCTCCGGTCCATCGCGCGTTCGAGGCCTCCGGTCGCATCGACGGCCTCCTGTGCGCCACCGGCCAGCACGACGACATGGCGACCCACACGTTCGCCGCGTTCGGCCTCTCGCCCGATGTCCGCATCGAGCCGTTCGGCGCTGAATCGACGTTGAACGCCCTGGTGTCGCGCCTGATGGCGGAGCTGGAACGGGTCATCCGACGGAGCGCTCCCGATCTGATCCTGGTGCAGGGCGATACGGCGAGCGCGCTGGCCGGAGCGCTGAGCGGCTTCTGCTGCCGCGTGCCGGTGGCGCACGTGGAAGCCGGATTGCGCAGCTTCGATCTGAAGGTGCCGTTCCCGGAAGAGGGCTTTCGCGCAGGCATCGCGCAGATCGCCGCGCTGCACTTTCCACCGACCCCGCGGGCGGCGGACAACCTGCGCTCGGCCGGCATTCCCGCCGAGCGCATCCTGGTCACCGGCAACACGGTCACGGATGCGGCGCTGGCCATGTCGGCCCGCTGCGATGGCTGGCCGGCCACGCTTCCCGCGCTTCCGGACGGGGCACCGCTGGTGCTGGTGACGGCGCACCGTCGGGAGTCCTGGGGACAGGGCATCGAGAGCATCGCCAGGGCGGTGGCGACCTTGCACGATGCGCTGCCGCACGTGCACCTGCTGTTCCCCGTGCATCTGAACCCGCGCGTGCAGTCGAGCGTGCGTGAACGCCTGACCGGCTACGAGCGGGTTCACCTGCTGCCTCCGCTGGACTATCAGCAGTTCATTCCGGTACTCAGGCGGGCCTCGCTCGTGCTGACCGATTCGGGCGGCATCCAGGAGGAGGCGCCCACGTTCGGTGTTCCGGTGCTCGTGATGCGCGATGTCACCGAGCGCCCGGAGGCGGTCGAGGCCGGCCTGGCACGGCTGGTCGGAACCGAGCACGACGTGATCGTCGCGGCGGCGCTGCAGTTGTTGCAGGACGAGGCGGCGCGGCAGACCATGGCGCAGCGCAGCAACCCCTTCGGGGACGGCCGGGCGAGCGAACGCATCGTGCGCGCCGCCGAGCGCTTTCTCGACGGGCACGAGCTGGCGTCGGACGAGAGCGAGGCCTTCAGTCCCGCCGTGGTGTCACCGGTCTGATTCGATGGGTACGCTGGAGCTGCTCGCCATCGATG
>Ga0115029_1000845_pt1 | contig 26099 bp, 21 predicted proteins | sample SidtaG_3_FD_87297 | JGI IMG/M metagenome (GOLD analysis project Ga0115029, IMG submission 87297) | Marine algal microbial communities from Sidmouth, United Kingdom - Sidmouth_Asex1 metaG | ecosystem: Host-associated > Algae > Red algae > Unclassified | place: Sidmouth, United Kingdom | collected... | reverse complement strand
CCGCTGGGTGCGATGGAGGCCGGTGCGTTGGTGAACCCCAGTCCCAGCAGGCCGGCACGTGCCAGCCGCGCGGTGTGGTAGCCCAGCACGCCACAGTTGTAGGAGTTGCTGATCGCCAGCACCGCGATGCCCTGTTCACGCGCCAGCGGCACCAGCGCCTCGAAACCCGTGTCGATGGCGGGGTGGGCGAAGCCTGACGCGGCATCCACGGCGAGCACCGCCGGACGCGGCCGCGCCAGGGACGGTCTTGCCCGGCCGTCCACCTTGCCGCAGCGCACGTGCTCGGCGTAGACCGGCACGTAGGCCAGGCCGTGACTGGCCACCCCATCGGCCTCGGTGGCGGCCGTGGCGATCGCCAGCGGCATCGCGTTCGCCTCGCTGGTACCGGCACCGACCAGCGCGCGCATCGACAGGTCCCGGATGTCGTCCAGACTCAGCGTTTCGGTATCGTTCATGTCGATGGCAGGGAGGAGGCGGTGGCCCGAGCCGCGGAATATGAACACGCCGGCATCTTCGGGTCAAAGCGGAAGTTCTGAAATCCGTTTCAGCCGAACCGAAGCGGATCCAGGACCTTACGTTCATCGACACCGGGCATCGCTCGCCCCGTGACGCGCTGCGCTCGGCGTGGTGCCGAAGCGGGCCCGGTAGGAGCGGGTGAAATGGGCCGCATCGACGAAGCCGGTGGCCGCGGCCACCTCGGCGATCCCCAGGCCGCTCTGCTGCAACAGGCGCTGCGCCTGCTCCAGCCTCAAGCGCCGGTAGAACGCCATCGGCGTCCTTTGCAGACGCTCGTCGAACAGACGGGTCAGCTGGCGCACGCCCACGCCCGCGATCAGCGCCAGGTCCGACAGGCTCAGCGGGTCGGCAAGATGCGTCTCCATGGCCGAGAGCGCCTCGATCAGCGGCGCCTGGTGCACCCGGTAGCGTTCGACCACGCCGGCCCGCTGCGCCCCGCCCGCCGGGCGGATCTCGGTGTGCTGCAGCCAGTCGCTGACCGCCCTTGCCAGTGCCACGCCGTGATCGTGCAGCAGCATCGCGTGCATCAGGTCCAGCGGGGCGGTACCGCCCGCGCAACTGACGCGTTCCCGATCCATCACGTACAGCGAACGCTCCACGATCAGCTCCGGATGCCGCTCGATCAGCGCGGTGGCGTGCTCCCAGTGCAGCGTCATCCGGTAGCCGCCCATGAGCCCGGCGGCGGCCAGCACCACCGGCCCGCCGGACACGCCGCCGAGCAGCACGCCACGACGTGCCAGGTGGCGCAGCCATTGACGGATCCGCTCGTCGTCGAATCCGAACGGATCGCCGGCGGCGATGACCAGCACCCGGTCGAAGTCGACCCGCTCGCCCACCTGGGTGTCCGCCGGCACCAGCACCCCGCCCGAGCTGGTGGCCATCGAGCCGGATGCCGGCACGGCCCTCACCCGGTACAGCTCCCGACCGCCCAGCAGGTTGGCCACCCGCAACGGCTCGGTGACCGAGGCGTACGACAGCAAGGCGAAGTCGTCGATCAGCAGCAGACCGACCCGCACGGGCGGTCCGGAACGCGACTCGACGGCGGGAATGTCCATGACGGACAAGGATACCGCCAGAAATCGTCATGAAACGAGAACCTGCAGGCGCCATGATCCCGAAGTGAGTCCACGAGTGCCCTCTTGATGCGTTATTCCGCCTGGCAAGTTCTCAAGCAGGGTCTCACCGGCCACACCGGCTGGGAGGCGGCGTTTCCCGATCCGGAGCCCCAGCGCGCCTACGACGTGATCATCGTCGGTGGCGGCGGACACGGCCTGGCCACCGCCTGGTACCTGGCCAGCGTGCACGGCATCACCAACGTGGCGGTGCTGGAGAAGGGCTGGCTGGGCGGTGGCAACATCGGCCGCAACACCACGATCATCCGCTCCAACTACCTGCTGCCGGACAACGAGCCGTTCTACGAGCTGTCCTTGTCGCTGTGGGAAGGGCTGGAGCAGGACATCAACTACAACGCGATGGTCAGCCAGCGCGGCATCCTGAACCTGGCGCACTCGGATGCGCAGATGGACGCCTACGCGCGCCGCGGCAACGCCATGCACCTGGCCGGGGCCGGCGGCGTGCTGCTGGACACCGAAGGCGTGCGCCGCCTCACGCCGTACCTGAACATCGACGATGCGCGCTTTCCGATCAAGGGCGGCCTGTGGCAGGAACGGGCCGGTACCGTGCGCCACGACGCGGTGGCCTGGGGGTTCGCCCGGGCGGCAAGCTCCCGCGGCGTGGACGTGATCCAGAACTGCGAGGTCACCGCCATCCGCCGCGAAGGCGGTCGCGTGGTCGGCGTCGACACCGATCGGGGTCGCATCGATGCGAACAAGGTCGCGGTGTGCGTGGCGGGCAACTCCGGGCGCGTGATGGCGATGGCCGGCATGCGCCTGCCGATCGAGAGCCACGTGCTGCAGGCGTTCGTCAGCGAGGGGCTGAAGCCGGTGATTCCGGGCGTGGTGACCTACGGCGCCGGGCACTTCTACATCTCCCAGTCCGACAAGGGCGGCCTGGTCTACGGCGGTGACATCGACGGCTACAACTCCTACGCCCAGCGCGGCAACCTGCCCACGGTCGAGGACGTGGCCGAGGGCGGCATGTCGCTGATGCCGATGATCGGCCGGGCGAAGATGCTCAGGTCCTGGGGCGGCATCATGGACATGTCGATGGACGGCTCGCCGTACATCGATCGCACCGATGTGCCTGGCCTGTATTTCAATGGTGGCTGGTGCTACGGCGGCTTCAAGGCCACCCCGGGCTCCGGCTACTGCTACGCGCACCTGATCGCCACCGATACGCCGCACCAGACCGCCGGCGGTTATCGCCTCGATCGCTTTCGTACCGGCCATCCGATCGACGAGCGCGGTGCCGGCGCGCAACCGAACTTGCACTGATGCAGATTCCTCATCCCCTGCTCGGGCCGCGCGATGCGGCCGAGTTCGTCTACCTCGGCGATGCCTCGCTGCTGCAGCGGCCGGTGGTCGAGGATGTCGCCACGCTGGGCGACGAGACCACCATCGACGCCTATCACGAGTACCTGCACCTGCGCACCAATCCGGCCGGCCGGCATCGCGAGCTGTGGTTCCACGAACAGGGCGATCGCAGCTGGCTGGTGATCACGCGCGACACGCTGACGCACGAGATCCTGGGCGCGGAGCTGGCCACCGACGTGGTCGCCAGAGGAGACACACCGTCATGAGTACCGTCGAGCTGCCCGCTCTGGCGAAGCGTCCGGGCGATGCGCGCGAGCGTGTCGGAACATCGGATCGGCCGACGCGCCAGGACACCTTCATCGCGCGCTCGAACCAGCGCCTGGACGGCGGCCTGATCGACCGGTCGCGCTCGCTGTCGTTCGCGTTCGACGGGCGACGCTTCGAGGGCCACCCCGGAGACACCCTCGCCTCCGCCCTGCTGGCCAACGGCCAGACGCTGGTCGGGCGCTCGTTCAAGTACCACCGCCCGCGCGGCATCGTCACCGCCGGGGTCGAGGAGCCGAACGCGCTGGTGCATCTGGGGCACGGTGCGCACCTGGAGCCGAACGTACGCGCCACCGTGGCCGAGCTGTACGACGGCCTGGTGTCCACCAGCCAGAACCATCGCGGCTCGCTGCGCCACGACCTGATGGCGGTCAACGACCTGGCGGCCCCGCTGCTGGCGGCCGGGTTCTACTACAAGACCTTCATGTGGCCCAAGGCGTTCTGGGAGAAGGTCTACGAACCGGCGATACGCCACTCGGCCGGGCTGGGCCGCCTGTCGGGATTGCCGGATCCGGACGACTACGACAAGGGCTACCTGCACGCCGACCTGCTGGTGATCGGCGCCGGGCCCGCCGGGCTGGCCGCGGCCCTGGCGGCCGGGCGCACCGGCGCGCGCGTCATCCTGTGCGAGGAGGACTTCCTGACCGGTGGCCGGCTGAACGCCGAGACGCACCGCGTCGACGAGCAGGGCGGCAGTGCCTGGGCGGCCGATGCGACGGCACGGTTGCAGGCAATGGACAACGTGCGCGTGATGACCCGCACCAGCGTGTTCGGTGCCTACGATCACGGCATGTACGGTGCGCTGGAGCGCCTCACCGACCACCTGCCGAACGGCTCCGCTACCGGGGCGGCACGTCAGGTCCTGTGGCACATCCGGGCCACGCGCGCGGTGCTGGCCGCTGGCGCCACCGAGCGTCACATCGCGTTTCCAGACAACGATCGACCCGGCATCATGATGGCCGGCGCGGTGCGCGCCTACGTCAACCGCTTCGGCGTGGCACCGGGGCGGCGCGTGGCGGTGTTCACCAACAACGACGATGGCTGGCGCACCGCCACCGACCTGGTCGTGGCCGGCGTGGAGGTCAGCGCGGTCATCGATACCCGCGGCGGCGAGCCGCCGGTGGACCGCGCGCGCCTGGGCGGCGCGACGGTGGTACGCGGTGGCGCGGTGATGGCGACCCGCGGGCGGCTCGCCCTGCGCTCGATCCGGCTCGCCGACGGGACCGAGATCCCGTGCGATTGCCTGGCGGTGTCCGGCGGCTGGAGCCCGAACGTGCACCTGTCCTGCCACCAGCGAGGGCGCCCGAGCTGGCGCGACGACATCGCAGCCTTCGTGCCCGGCGGCACTCTGCCGAGCGGGCTCGACGTGGCGGGCGCCGCCAACGGCGAGTTCGGCCTGTCATCGGCCCTGCAGGCCGGGCACCGGGCCGCGCTGCAGGCGCTCGGCGATCTGGTCGAGCGGCCCGGGGTGAGCGGCGTGACGCTGGACGAGGCGGGCACGGCGCCTGCCGCCAGCGACGAGTCGAGCGCGATCGAGGCCTACTGGCAGGTACCGGGCAGGCCCGCCGGCCTGCGCAAATCGTGGGGGCGTGCCTGGGCACGTGCCTGGGTCGATTTCCAGAACGATGTGACCACCAAGGACATCACGCTGTCGGTGCAGGAAGGCTTCGCCGCGCCCGAGCACGTCAAGCGCTACACCACGCTCGGCATGGCCACCGACCAGGGCAAGACCTCGAACGTGCTCGGACTGGCGGTACTGGCCGCGGCGACCGGACGCGACATCCGCGACACCGGCACCACGATCTTCCGCCCGCCCTGGACACCGGTGCCGATCGGCGCCCTGGCCGGTCCTGCCAAGGGGGCGAACTTCCGCCCGGTGCGGCACACGCCGAGCCACGCCTGGGCGCTGGAGAACGGGGCCAGCTTCACCGAGACCGGTGCCTGGCTGCGCGCGCAGTGGTTCACCCGCCCGGGAGAGACCAGCTGGCGAGAGACGGTCGATCGAGAGGTGAACGCGACGCGCAACGGGGTCGGCGTCTGCGACGTGACCACGCTTGGCAAGATCGATCTGCAGGGCAGCGACGTCGGTACGTTCCTGGACCGGGTCTACGCCAATACCTTCGGCACGCTGGCGGTGGGCAAGGTGCGCTACGGCGCCATGCTGCGCGAGGACGGCTTCGTGATGGACGACGGCACCACCGCACGGCTGGGGGATGAGCACTTCGTCATGACCACCACCACCGCCAACGCGGTCGGCGTGTTCCGGCACCTGGAATTCTGCCGCCAGTGCCTTTGGCCACAGCTGGACGTGCACCTGGTCTCCACCACCGAGAGCTGGGCGCAGTACGCGGTCGCGGGCCCCCGCTCGCGCGAGCTGATCGCCGCCCTGGTCGACGACCTGGACGTGTCGAACGAGGCGTTCGGGTTCATGGGCTGCGCCACCACCACGGTCTGCGGCGGTGTGCCGGCACGCCTGTTCCGCATCTCGTTCTCCGGCGAGCTGGCCTACGAGCTGGCGGTGCCGACCCGCTACGGCGATGCGCTGATGCGCAGGCTGATGAGCGCCGGCGAGCCGCTCGGGGTGGTCGCCTACGGTACCGAGGCGCTCGGCGTGATGCGCATCGAGAAGGGTCATGCCGCCGGCAACGAGCTGACCGGCCAGACCACCGCCGCCGACCTGGGTCTGGGGCGCATGGTGTCGGGCAAGAAGAACGGCATCGGCAATGTGCTGTCGCGACGGCCCGGCCTGCTCGATCCGGAGCGCCCGGCCCTGGTCGGCTTCAAGCCGGTCGATCGCGCCGTGCGGCTGCGCGCCGGTGCGCATTTCATCGCCGAGGGCGCCGCCGTGATCACCGCCAACGACGAGGGCTGGATGAGTTCGGTGGCACACTCCCCCACGCTCGGCCACTCGATCGGGCTCGGCTTCATCAAGCGCGGCCCCGAACGCATCGGCGAGACGGTGCGTGCCTGCGACCCGCTGCGCGGCGAGGAGCATCGGGTGGAGATCTGCTCGTCGCACTTCGTCGATCCGGAAGGAGCACGCCTGCGTGGTTGAGCTGGCGGCCGTGGAGGCGTACGACGCGCTGGAGCGCAGCATCGGCGGGGTGACGATATCCGCCATCCGCGACCGTGCGCTGGTGTCGATGGCGTTTCCGGCGGGTAATCGCGATGCGGTGTCGGCACGCGTGCTCGATCGGCTGGGCACCGCCCTGCCGCGGATCGGACACTGCGAAGGCGACGATCCGCGCCTGATCGGGCTGCAGCGGGATCAGGTGTGGTGCGCGTTTGAACAGGTGGACGGTACCGCGGACGGTGCGCTGTCCGAACGGCTCGGCGCCGGGCACGGTGTGCGACTGACCGACCAGAGCGGCGGCTGGGTGCAGCTGCGGCTCTCGGGCGCCGGCACCCTGGCGGTGCTCGAACGGCTGTGCCCGCTGGACCTGCACGAACGCGCCCTGCCGGTCGGCGGCTGCGCCCGAACGGTGATGGAACACCTGGGCACGGTGCTGATGCGCGACGGGCCGGACGACTTCGAACTGCTCACGGCGCGCTCCTCGGCGCATTCGTTCGTGCACGCGCTGGAGAACGCGGCCGGCCATGTGGCCGCCGAGCGTTCGCTGGCGCGCCGAACAGGACACTAGACGACAAAGACGATGGCGACGGTTCAGGAAAGAATGGGTGTCTGGAAGAGCGAGTCGAGCGGCCGGCGCAAGGGGCGGGCACGCTTCACGCCCAAGGGGCGCCAGGTCGACCTGGACGCGCTGGAAGAGATACGGGCCCTGCTCGGCGATCGCCCGCGACGCCCGGACCTGCTGATCGAACACCTGCATCGGGTGCAGGATGCGCACGGACACCTGTCGGCGAAGCACATCGCCGCCCTGGCCGACGAGCTGAGGCTTTCCCAGACCGAGGTGTACGAAGTTGCGACCTTCTACGCCCACTTCGACGTGGTCGCCGAGGGCGAGGCGCCACCGGCGGCGATCACCATCCGCGTGTGCGATTCGCTGGCGTGCGAGCTGGCCGGGGCGCAGGCGCTCAAGCGTGCGCTGGAGGACGAGGTGGACCCGGCCTCGGTGCGCGTGCTGCGCGCGCCCTGCATGGGTCGCTGCGACACGGCACCGGTGCTGGAGATCGGTCACCGTCATGTCGACAAGGCAACGCTGGACAGCGCCAACGCGACGATCACCGCCGGCGACTTCCACCCGGTCATGCCGGACTATCAGACGTTGGCCGCCTACCGCGATGGGGGCGGCTACGAGCAGTTGCAGCGCATCCGCGCCGGTGATCGCTCGATCGACGACGTGCAGCAGGCGATCGGCGACTCGGGCCTGCGCGGACTGGGCGGTGCGGGTTTTCCGGCGGCCAGGAAATGGGGCTTCGTGCGTGCCGAGAAGGGCACCCGCTACCTGGCGGTCAACGGCGACGAGGGCGAGCCCGGCACGTTCAAGGATCGCTACTGGCTGGAGCGCGAGCCGCACCTGTTCCTGGAGGGCATGCTGATCGCCGCCGCCGCCGTGCAGGCCGAGACGGTGTTCCTGTACCTGCGCGACGAGTACCCGGCGGTGCTCGAGATACTGCGCCGCGAGATCGAGGCCCTCGAGGCGGCCGGTCTGGCACCGGCGGGCTACATCGACCTGCGCCGCGGTGCCGGTGCCTACATCTGCGGCGAAGAGTCCGCGATGCTCGAATCGATCGAGGGCAAGCGCGGCCTGCCCCGCCACCGCCCGCCCTACGTGGCGCAGAAGGGCGTGTTCGGCAAGCCCACGCTCGTGCACAACATCGAGACGCTGCACTGGATCGCCCGCGTGGTGCGCGAGGGGCCCGAGATCCTGTCAGGCGTGGAGAAGAACGGTCGCACCGGGCTGCGTTCCTACTCGGTATCGGGGCGCGTGAAGGCGCCGGGCGTGAAGCTGCTGCCGGCAGGCTCGACCATCACCGACCTGATCAGTGCAGCCGGCGGCATGCTCGACGGTCACGCGTTCTACGCCTACCAGCCCGGCGGCCCCTCCTCCGGCGTGCTGCCGGCTTCGCTGGACGACATCCCGCTCGACTTCGACACGCTGCAGCCGCACGGCAGCTTCATCGGCTCGGCAGCGGTGGTGATCATGTCCGAGCAGGACCGCGCGCGCGATGCCGCGCTGAACATGCTCCGCTTCTTCGAGGACGAAAGCTGCGGCCAGTGCACGCCGTGCCGCGTCGGCTGCGAGAAGGCGGTCAAGCTGATGCAGGCCGACAGCTGGGACGCCTCCTTGCTGGAGGACCTGTCGGTGGTCATGACCGACGCCTCGATCTGCGGGCTCGGCCAGGCCGCCCCCAACCCGATCCGGCTGGTGCTCAAGCACTTCTCCCACGAAGTCGGCGGCAGCGATCACGCGCCCGCGGTCGACGGCTACGGTACCGACAGCCCGTCCGCTCCCGCCGCTGGAGATCCGGCATGAACATCGCGCTGAAAGACACCTTGATCGAAGGCGCCATCGCCTTCACGCTGGACGGCGACGACGTCCGTGCCCTGCCCGGCGAGACGCTGTGGCAGGTCGCGCAGCGGGTCGGCACCGATATCCCCCACCTGTGCTGGGCCGACGAGCCGGGCTATCGCAGCGACGGCAACTGCCGCGCCTGCATGGTCGAGATCGACGGCGAGCGCACGCTGGCCGCCAGCTGCGTGCGCCTGCCCACCGAGGGCATGGTGGTCAACACGGCCAGCGATCGGGCGCGGCGCGCGCGCGCGCTGGTCATGGAGCTGCTGGTGACCGATCAGCCGCCGCGCGACCAGGCGCACGATGCCGCGGCGCACTTCTGGAAGACGGTCGATGCGGTCGATCTCCAGAGCAGCCGCTTCCCGCGCATCGACCTGCTGCGCCTGCCCGCCGAGGATGCCTCGCACGTGGCCATGCGCGTCAACCTGGACGCCTGCATCCACTGCACGTTGTGCGTGCGCGCCTGCCGCGAGGTCCAGGTCAACGACGTCATCGGCATGGCCGGCCGCGGGCGCGACGCGAAGATCGTGTTCGACCAGGACGACCCGATGGGCGACAGCACCTGCGTCGCCTGCGGCGAGTGCGTGCAGGCCTGCCCGACCGGAGCGCTGCGCCCGGCCACCGTGCTGGACGCGGCCGGTGTCGGCGACACCTCGCGCCTCGATCGCACGGTGCGCTCGGTGTGCCCGTACTGCGGCGTGGGCTGCCAGCTCGATTTCAAGGTGCGCGACGAGAAGATCGTCTGGGTGGACGGCGCGCCCGGTCCTGCCAACGAGCAGCGCCTGTGCGTCAAGGGCCGCTTCGGGTTCGACTACATCGCCCACCCGCACCGGTTGAAGGCGCCGCTGATCCGGCGCGACGATGCGCCGCCCAAGGGGCTGAACGTCGATCCGGACAACCTGGGCGAGTTCTTCCGCGAAGCCTCCTGGGAGGAAGCCCTGGACGCGGCGGCCGACGGCATGGCGCGCCTGCGCGACTCGGTCGGCGGCAAGGCGATCGCAGGGTTCGGTTCGGCCAAGTGCTCCAACGAGGAGGCCTACCTGTTCCAGAAGCTGGTCCGGGCAGGTTTCGGGCACAACAACGTCGATCACTGCACCCGGCTGTGCCACGCCTCCTCGGTGGCCGCGTTGCTGGAGAACGTCGGTTCGGCCGCCGTTACCGCCACCTTCAACGAGATCGAGAACGCCGACTGCGCGATCGTGATCGGTGCCAACCCGGTCGAGAACCACCCGGTGGCGGCCACCTACTTCAAGCAGTTCGTCAAGCGCGGCGGTACGCTGATCGTGATGGACCCGCGCGGCATGGGCCTGACCCGGCACGCCACGCACGCGTTGAAGTTCAAGCCCGGCTCCGACGTGTCCATGCTGAACGCCATCATGCACACCATCGTGGAGGAAGATCTCTACGACCGGCAGTACATCGACGGCTTCACCGAAGGCTGGGACAACATGGTCGAGCACCTGAAGGGCTTCCCGCCCGAGAAGATGGCCGAGCACTGCGGCATTCCGGCCGCCACGCTGCGCACCGTGGCGCGCACCTTCGCCCGCTCGCCGGCCGGCATGATCTTCTGGGGCATGGGCATCTCGCAGCACATCCACGGCACCGACAACTCGCGCTGCCTGATCTCGCTGGCGCTGATGTGCGGGCAGATCGGTCGATCGGGTACCGGTCTGCACCCGCTGCGCGGTCAGAACAACGTGCAGGGCGCCTCGGATGCGGGCATGATCCCGATGTTCCTGCCGGACTACCAGAGCGTGACCGACGACGGCGTGCGCAGCGCGTTCGCCAAGGTCTGGGCAGACGATCCGAATGCCCGCGCGATCGATCCGCAGAAGGGCCTGACGGTGGTCGAGATCATGGACGCGATACACGCCGGCGACATCCGCTCGGTGTACATCCTGGGCGAGAACCCGGCGATGTCGGATCCGGACGTGGAGCATGCGCGCGATGCGCTGGCAAGCCTCGATCACCTGGTGGTGCAGGACATCTTCCTGACCGAGACCGCCAACTACGCCGACGTGATCCTGCCGGCCGCGGCCTGGCCGGAAAAGACCGGCACGGTCACCAACACCAACCGGCAGGTGCAGATGGGTCGCCCGGCGGTCAAGCCGCCCGCAGAGGCGCGCGAGGACTGGTGGATCACCACCGAGCTGGCGAAGCGGCTGGGGCTGAGCTGGCCCTACACGCACCCCCGGCAGGTGTTCGACGAGATGAAGAGCACCATGCCCTCGCTCGACAACATCACCTGGGAGCGGCTCGAGCGCGCCGCGGTCACCTACCCGTCCCTGTCGCCGGAGGATCCGGGCCAGCCGATCGTGTTCGGCGACGGCTTCCCCAGGAGCGAGGGGCGGGCGAAGTTCACGCCGGCCTCGATCGTGCCACCGGCCGAAGTGCCGGACACCGAGTACCCGATGGTGCTGATCACCGGCCGTCAGCTGGAGCACTGGCACACCGGTTCGATGACCCGACGCACGACGGTGCTCGATAGCCTGGAGCCGGAAGCCAACTGCTCGGTGCACCCGAAGACGCTGCGTCGGCTGGGCCTTCAGCCCGGCGACAAGCTGGCACTGACGACCCGGCGCGGACGTATCGAGATCCTGGCGCGCGCCGATCGGGCGGTGTCCGAGGACTGCGTGTTCGTGCCGTTCGCCTATGTCGAGGCGGCGGCGAACGTGTTGACCAATCCGGCGCTCGACCCGTCCGGCAAGATCCCGGAATTCAAGTACGCGGCGGTTCGCGTCGAACCTGCCTGAGCCCGCCGTCGGTCGGCACCCTTCCCACCCAGAGACAGTCGAATGAGCGTCAAGTCGGACATCGAGATCGCGCGTGAAGCGAACAAGCAGCCGATCCAGGAGGTCGGCAGGAAGCTGGGCATCGATGCCGAGCACCTGCTGCCCTACGGCCACGACAAGGCCAAGATCTCGGCCGGGTTCATCGCCGCCCTGAGAAGCGGATCGGGCGACAGGCCGGACGGCAAGCTGATCCTGGTCACCGCGATCAACCCGACGCCCGCCGGCGAAGGCAAGACCACCACCACGGTGGGCCTGGGCGACGGGCTGAACGCGATCGGCAAGAAGGCCGCGGTCTGCATCCGCGAAGCCTCGCTGGGCCCCTGCTTCGGCATGAAGGGCGGTGCCGCCGGTGGCGGCTACGCCCAGGTGGTGCCGATGGAGGAGATGAACCTGCACTTCACCGGCGACTTCCACGCCATCACCTCGGCGCACAACCTGCTCGCGGCGTTGATCGACAACCACATCAACTGGGGCAACACCCTGGACATCGACGTGCGGCGCATCGCGTGGCGACGGGTGCTGGACATGAACGACCGGGCGCTTCGCCAGGTCAACGTCGCGCTGGGCGGTACCGCCAACGGCTACCCGCGCGAGACCGGCTTCGACATCACCGTGGCCTCGGAGGTCATGGCCATCCTGTGCCTGGCCAACGACATCGCCGACCTTACGATGCGCCTGGGCGACATCATCGTCGCCTACACCACCGACCAGAAGCCGGTCTATTGCCGCGACCTGAAGGCGGACGGCGCGATGGCGGTGCTGCTGAAGGACGCCATGCAGCCCAACCTGGTGCAGACGCTGGAGAACAACCCGGCGCTGGTGCACGGCGGCCCGTTCGCCAACATCGCCCACGGTTGCAATTCGGTGGTCGCCACCACCACCGCGCTCAAGCTTGCCGACTACGTCGTCACCGAAGCCGGCTTCGGCGCTGACCTGGGCGCCGAGAAGTTCATGAACATCAAGTGCAGGAAAGCAGGCATCGCGCCCAGCGCGGTGGTCATCGTGGCCACGGTACGCGCGCTGAAGATGAACGGGGGCGTCAAGAAGGACGACCTGGGCACCGAGAACATCGAGGCGGTCAGGAAGGGCTGCGAGAACCTGGCCCGCCACATCGAGAACATCAAGGGGTTCGGCGTGCCGGCGGTGGTGGCGATCAACCACTTCCATTCCGACACCGATGCCGAGATCGAGGCGCTGAAGGCGGAGGTCGAGTCGCTCGGCTCCGAGGCGATCCTGTGCATGCACTGGGCGAAGGGCAGCGAGGGCACCAGGGAGCTGGCCACCCGGGTTGCCCAGATCGCCGATGCCGGCGAGGCGACGTTCCAGACCCTGTACCCGGACGACATGCCGCTGTTCGAGAAGATCCAGACCATCGCCAAGAAGATCTACCGCGCCGACGAGGTGCTGGCCGACCAGAAGGTGCGTGACCAGCTGCGCGGCTGGGAACAGGACGGCTACGGCCACTTGCCGGTGTGCATGGCCAAGACGCAGTACAGCTTCACCACCGATCCGGAGCGTCGCGGCGCGCCGACCGGGCACTCGGTGCCGGTGCGCGAGGTGCGCCTGTCGGCCGGAGCCGGCTTCATCGTCGTGGTGTGCGGGGCGATCATGACCATGCCCGGCCTGCCGCGCGTACCGGCCGCCGAGACCATTCGCCTGCAGGACGGCCAGGTCGAGGGCCTGTTCTGATGGCGGCCACGCAAGAACCGGCCGCCGGTACGCCGTCTTCCGACACCTCGGCCGAGCTCATCGATGGCAAGGCCTTCGCCGCCACGGTGCGCGAGCGGGTGGCGCAAGGCGTGACGGCGCTAAAGGCCTCCCATGGCGTGACGCCCGGACTGGCCGTGGTGCTGGTCGGCGAAAATCCTGCCAGCGAGGTGTATGTGCGCAACAAGGGCCGCCAGACGGTGGAGGCCGGCATGAACAGCTTCGAGCACAAGCTGGACGCCTCGGTCGGCCGGGAGGAGCTGATGGCGCTGATCGACCGGCTGAACGCCGACGAGACGGTGCACGGCATCCTTTGCCAGCTGCCGCTGCCGGACCACCTCGACGAGACGGCGGTGATCAATGCCATCAGGCCCGAGAAGGATGTCGATGGCTTTCACATCCTGAACGTGGGCCGGCTGGCCACCGGTCAGGACGCCATGGTGCCGTGCACGCCGCTCGGCTGCCTGATGATGCTGCGCGCGCACCACGGATCGCTGTCAGGCCTGAACGCGGTGGTGGTGGGTCGATCCAACATCGTCGGCAAGCCGATGGCGGCGCTGCTGCTCGGTGACAGCTGCACGGTGACCATCGCGCACAGCAGGACGAAGGACCTGGCGGCGGTGTGCCGGGGTGCCGACATCCTGGTGGCCGCCGTCGGGCGCCCGGAGATGATCCCGGGCGACTGGATCAAGCCGGGTGCCACGGTCATCGACGTCGGCATCAATCGGCTGGACAACCCGCCGGGATCCGACAAGCCCACCCGACTGGTGGGGGACGTGGATTTCGCATCCGCCCGCGCCGTGGCCGGCGCGATCACGCCGGTGCCCGGGGGGGTCGGCCCGATGACGATCGCCTGCCTGCTGGCCAGCACGCTGGTGGCGTGCTGCCGATCGGTGGGCGCCAAGGCACCCGACGGGTTGACCGCCTAGAGAGCCGATAGCCTAGTGTCCTGTCCCAGAGATGCCCTGCCTCCCAGCGAGCCTGGCAGCGCCGAGCACAAGGCGTTCGAGTGAAGGGGTACTGGAGTACTTCGAACGAGAACAACGCAGGCATCGGCGCTGCCAGGCTCGCCCTTCGGGAGGCAGGGTATCTGTGGGACAGGACACTAGGCCGACGCGGCGCGCCAGGGAAGCGCCCGCTCGGTCCGGCACACGATCGCGAAGGCCAGCGCCGGCAGCACGGTGAACCCTGCCACCAGCGCGGTGACCCCGCCGTCATAGCCGCGCCCGACCAGCCAGCCGAGCGGCAACGACAGCAGCATGGACGACGAACCGACCAGTGCCGCGCCCAGCCCTGCCATGCGACCGAGCGGCTCCATCGCCAGCGCGTTTAGGTTGCCGAACAGCAGTCCCATGCCGCTCAGCACCACCAGCAACCAGACCATGAACGGGGCGAACGGCGGTACCCCGGCGCAGGCGACGGTCACGGCCAGGAACACCGTCGAGCTCGATGTCATGGCAACGAGCGCCAGCCCGACCATCGTGCGCATGCCGAACCGGTTCACCAGGCGTGCGTTGAGCAGCGAGGCGGCACCGATCGACAGCGCGGCCATGCCGAACCACAGCGCGAATCGCGACCCGGCGCCGTAGGTCTGCTGGAACACCTGCTGCGCGGAGCCGAGATAGCCCAGAAAGGCACCGAAGGTGCACCCGATCGCCAGCGTGTAACCGGTCACGATCCGATTGCCGGTGAACTGCCCGAGGCCCTCGCGCAGGGCGGACATCGACAGGGTACGCCGGTCGCCGATCGCCAGCGTCTCCGGCTGCCTGATGGCGAACCAGCTCCAGCCGACCAGTCCGAACACCAGCAAGGCTGCGAACGTGGCCCGCCAGCCGCCGATCAGCATCATCAGCTGGCCGATGGCGGGCGCAACGCTCGGCACGAAGATGAACACCGCCATCACGATCGACAGGGTGCGCGCCATGGCCCGTCCCGATTGGCCGTCCCGCACGATCGCCAGCGCCACGATCCTCGGCGCGGATGCGCCCACGCCCTGCAGGACGCGACCGACCAGCAGCATGGCGAAACTGGTCGCCAGCGCCGACAGCGCGCAGCCGAGCACGAAGACCGCGAACCCGGCATGCATGACCGGCCGGCGTCCGAAGCGGTCGGACAGGGGACCCACGAGCGGCTGACCGATCACCAGCCCGACGAACAGCATCGATACCGACAGCTGCACGTCGTTGGGGTGCGCCACCTCCAGCGCGACGCCGATACCGGTCATCGCCGGCAACATGATGTCGGTCGACAGGGCGACGATGGACACCAGCACCGCCATCAGCGCGATGAACTCGCCGGCCCCGAGCGTGGCCCGATCGCCCGTCGGTGAACCGCTCACGGCGAGCTCAGTCCATCGGCTCTGCACGCTTGACCTGCTGGTGACTGTCCTCGTCGTGCCCGCGCTGCCAGTAGCCGCTGGTGTAGCGCTGCGCGCTTTCCAATCGCCGCTCCTCGATCAGCCAGCGACGCAGCTCGCGCACCGCACCCGTCTCGCCGGCGATCCACACCGACGGCGTGCCGGCTTGCCAGGGCAGCGCACGCACCGCATCCGCCAGCGCGCTCTCGCCGGTACCGGGACGCGGATCGACCAGCCACCGGAACACCATGCCGGCGGGTGCCGTCAGCGTCCGCCGGTCGGCATCGTCGATGATCTCGATCACGACGTGACCTGTCGCGTCGCCGGGCAGCAGACGCAGGTTGGCCTCGATCGCCGGCAGCGCCGACATGTCACCGGCGAGCAGGAACCACTCGGCCGCCGGATCGACCAGCTTGGTACCGCCCGGCTCGGTGATGCCGATCCGCTGCCCGGGACGCGCCGTCAGCGCCCAGCGCGTCGCCGGGCCCGGACCGTCGTGCAGGGCGAAGTCGATGTCCAGCTCGCCCACGTCAGCCCGGTAGTCGAGCACCGTGTAGGTACGCTTGACGGGCCTGGGCCCCTCGCCCGCCAGCGAGGCAAGGTACGACGCCTCGTCCTGGCCCTCGTTCGGCAGCAGCAGCTTCAGGTTGGCGCTGGCGCGACCGTCCGGGTAATCGGCCATGGCCTCGCCACCGAACGTGATCCGCAGCAGGTTCGGGCTGAGGCGTGCGCTGCGCACCACCCTCGCCAGGCGGGGAGCGGCGCGCCGGTTGCTGGTCGCCATGACTCGATCTCGTGAAGGTCGGGGCGGCGAGTATGGCGCACCGGTGCGGCACGGCGGCCGACGCTGCGGATCGCACGGGGGTCATCGACGAGGCTTTGCATTCGCGGGCATCACGCAGAGCGTGGCACGAATCCCGCTGCTAGCCTCGGCGCCAGGTCGCGGGCATCCGGCACGCGACACCCCGGAAGACACCCTCGACATGACTCACGGTATCGACGCAGTCGCCCTCCCCCCTCGCCCCGTCGCGCTACGCGCGCGTCGTGCGATCCTGTCGATCGGCCTCGCCGTCAGCGTCACCCTGACCGGTTGTCAGGCGCTGCAGAACGAGGACGGCAGCGCCAACCGGACCGCCAAGGGAGGCGTCATCGGCGCGCTTGGCGGCGCCGCCGTCGGCGCTGCGGCCAACGGCCGCAAGGGCGCCCTGATCGGACTGGGCGTGGGCGCGCTGTCGGGCGGTGCGATCGGCAACTACATGGACCGGCAGCAGCGGACGCTGGAGGCGGAACTGGCGAATTCGGGGGTCACCGTGACGCGCGAGGGCGACAACCTGCGCCTGAACATGCCCGGCAACCTGACCTTCGACACCGGCTCCGCCACCGTCAAGCCGCAGTTCGACGCGGTGCTGAACGATATCTCCACCGTGCTCGGCGAATTCGACCAGACGCTGGTGGACGTGATCGGCCACACCGATTCCACCGGATCCGATGCGATCAACCGCAGCCTGTCGGAACAGCGTGCCCGCAGCGTGGCGACCCATCTGTCCGATCAAGGCGTGCTTGCCGAGCGGCTGGTCTCCGACGGTCGCGGCGCGAGCGAGCCGATCGCCACCAACACGAACGCCGCCGGCCGCGAACGCAATCGGCGCGTTGAGATCGTCCTGGAACCGCTGACGAACTCGTGAAGAACGCGGTGCCGGCACGGACGCTCGGTCCCGTCAGGAGTCGCCGCTCATCAGCTTCTCGCCGTACTCCTGTTCGGTGATGACGCCGCCGTCGCGCCGCGATCGCTCGCGATCGGCGGGCGACAGCGCGTCCTGCAGTTCGTCGATGCGCTTCCACGCCGGATGAGGCTGACGCCCCTCGGCATCGGGCACGTACTTGTTCACCGCCTCCACGCGTCGATGGCGATGGATGTAGCGCGCACAGTTCAGAAATACCTTGTCGACCGTTGCGCGCACGATCGCGATCGCGCCGGGGTAGCCTGCCAGCAGGGGATCATTCTCGACCACTCTGGCGGTGGCCTGCACACGCATGCGGTTCGGCGTCTCGAAGTCGATGAACAACAGGCCGATCCGGGCGGTGTCGGTGATGTTGCCCATCGACAGGAACATGCCGTTGCCGTCGTAGGCGGGGAAGGCGATCGTTGCCGGATCGATGACCGTGACCGTGCCGACGTTGCCACCCTTGTACGACACGGTGGGCTCGCCCTGGTCATTGACCGTGGACAGGAAGAAGAAGTCGCGCGAGGCGATGAAATCGGCATGCATCGGTTCGAGCTCGTCGCGAACGATCGCACCCTCGACCCGATCGGCCAGTCGGCGGCTGTCGAACCGTTCCTGCAGATGCTTCTGTGCTTCGGTGTAGAACGCCATGAGCGCACCGCCTTTGAAGAAGGTGAGCTCGAAGCCTGCCGGCGGATGGCCCGGTCCGCTTAGCCGCACGGGCAGTCGGTGTGGTCTTGATGGGCGGTCGGTGCGATCAGGACGGGCCGACCCGAAAGCCCGGCCCCTTGGACCGGCCTCAAGATCCGACGTCAGGAAGATCCGGTGTCAGGACCCTTCGTCCGGCAAGGCTCGGCGCGGCAGGCCCGGTAGTCGCGCGGTGCCATGCCGTGATGGGCGCGAAAGGCCTTCGAGAAGTGCTGAAGGTTCTGGAAACCGTGGCGAAAGGCGATCTCGCCGATGGTCAGGCGCCGGCAACGCGGGTCGGTCAGCGCCTCGGCGATGCGATCCAGACGGGCATGCCTGACCAGTTCGCTGAGCGAGCTGCCCTCCTTGGCGAGCACCGCGTTCAAGCGGCGTACCGACAGTCCGATCTCGACGGCGATGCGTTGCCGGTTCAGGTCGGGATCCGCCAGGTGCTCGCGCACGAACTGCTTCACGCGCAGCAGCACGTGGCGTTCGGGCGAGGACAGTTCCGCGGTACTGCCGCACTGCGCGGCCAGACCGGTGGCGATCAGATCGACCAGCGTCTCCTGGATCAACGACTGCACCATCGGCTCGGCCGACTCGGCCTGCTCGGACAGGCCGAGGATGGCGTGTCGCACCAACCGGCTCATCGCGCTGCCGCCATCGATCCGACGCGCGGTCATGGCGTCCGCGTCCGGCAGGCGTGACAGCAGCCGCTCGCGCGGTATCTGCACCACGATTTCGGCGAAATCGTCAGGCAGGTCGAGCTGGTAAGGCTCGACGGTGCTGTAGAGCGCCATGTCGCCGACGTCCAGCAGGGCGGTCTGACCGAACTGCGACACCCGGGAATGGCGGACGGTCTGCAGGCTGAGCAGGAAGTACGCCTCGTTGGCCCGCCCGATGTCGCATCGGCGTCGCCGTACTCGCTGCGACTTGCCGCGAACGGTCGAGATGGTCAGCGCGGAATGCTGGATCGTGTCGATCTCGCCTTTGAAGTCACGGTGCCGATCGCTGTCGCAGCCCAGCGGCACGAACGTGTCGCAGACAACGTCCCGCCAATAGTCGAAGCGCTCGTGCCTGGGCACGCAGGCGGTGTCGTGGCGGATCTTGGTACTCGTCACGGCAGCGTCCATCCGGCGTCGGTGCAAGCGCAACCCCAGGGAACCACAATGAGCGAGGCCCTGTGAAAAGGCAAGCGGTCACTGACCGCGGGCCTGTCGAACGCAACGCATCCTCCGCCGGATGCAGCACGGACACGTTTGACGGCCCGGGTGGCAAAGACGCCGATCCGGCGCGCAGGCCACGATGATCCCACGAGCCACCGCCGCACAGTGCAGGAGTCACCCATGTCGAACGCCTTCAAGGTCGCCGCCATCCAGGCCGCCCCCTCCTACCTCGATCTGCCGGGCGGCATCGAGCGTGCGGTGGATTACATCGAGCAGGCGGCCCGCGCCGGTGCGAAGCTCGTGGTGTTTCCCGAGACCTGGTTGCCGTGCTACCCGAATCATATCTGGCTGGGCAGCGTCGCCTGGTCCATGCAGTTCACGGCCGCCTACTTCCGGAACTCGGTCGAGGCCGGCTCCGCCGAGGACGAGGCGCTTGCCGCGGCGGCCCGCGACAACGATATCCAGGTGTCGATGGGCCTGTCGGAACGCGCCGGCGGCAGCCTCTACATCGCCCAGTGGCATTACGGACAGGACGGCCGCATCATCCAGCGACGCCGCAAGCTCAAGCCGACCCATGTGGAGCGCACCGTCTACGGCGAAGGTGACGGCAGCGACCTGGCGGTCAACCGGACCCCGCTCGGTCGCATCGGTCAACTGTCGTGCTGGGAGCACTTGCAGCCATTGTCCAAGTACGCGATGTACAGCCAGGACGAGCAGATCCATTGCGCCGCCTGGCCGAACTTCGCCTTGTACCGGGGCGGTGCGCACGCGCTCGGCCCGGAGGTGAACACCGCGGCCAGTCGCATCTACGCGGTGGAAGGGGGCTGCTACGTCATCGCGGCCTGCGCGCTGGTGACCGAGCAGATCCGTGACCGATTGTGCGAAGGCGATCCGCAGCGCGAGCAGCTGCTGATCAGCGGTGGCGGATTCACGCGCATCTACGCGCCGGACGGCCAATCGATAGGCAATGAACTGGCGGAAGACGAAGAAGGGCTGGTACTGGCCGACATCGACCTGGACATGATCGCGATCGCCAAGGCGGCGGCCGATCCGGCCGGACACTACGCACGGCCGGATGTCACGCGCCTGCTGCTGGATGCGACGCCACAGCGTCCGGTGGTACCGTTCACCTCGACAGGAACACACGCCGTCGAGCCTGCGTCGCCGCCGTTCGAGACCGAGGCGGCGTCTACCGATCCGGATGCCGACTCCCCGAGGACGAAACAGGCAGGAAGTCCGGCGTGACGAGCCGTTGACGCGAAACGCCCGCAAAGATCCACGGGCCGGTCGACGACGGCGTACGGCCAGGACTCACGTCATGCACACCGGCATGCACCGGGAAGAACAAAGGCGGCGGAACACGATGGTGTCCCGCCGCCTCGCGATACCGAACAACCTGATCGCGTGCGATCTAGTTGTGCACGACCGGCATGGACTTCTCCAACGCATCTTCCTTCTGCTTCAGCAGGGCGAGCAACTCGGACTGCTGCACTTCGACCGTCGCCGGCTCGATCGTATCGGCAGCCGATGCCATCTTCGCCTGCTTCGAGTAGGAACAGCCGGCCGCATGGGCCGAACCTGCCATCAGCGCCAGGACGCCGACACCGATCATCATCGTTCGCTTCATGAGTTCTCCTCTCGGTTGATGGACCCGACCCGGTTGTCGCATGGATTCCAGCGGATCACAAGAGCTTACGCAACAGCGACATCAGGTGATCACCCTCGGGCTGGTCCATGACGCTGCGGATGGCGACTCGCGGCGGGCTGCTCGTCGTCTTCTCCATCATTCGAGTCGGGACCCTCGGGCGGTGATGGCCCGCTTGCCCATCTGCACGCTCCAGGGCCAGTTCACCCCTACACTCGCGCCATGTCAGCACGCGCATTGATGATCCAGGGCACCGGCTCCGATGTCGGTAAATCGATCATCGTGGCGGGACTCTGCCGCATCGCCCGGCACCGCGGCATCCGGGTCGCCCCGTTCAAGCCGCAGAACATGTCCAACAACGCCGCCGTCACGCCGGACGGGGGCGAGATCGGCCGCGCCCAGGCGTTGCAGGCGCTGGCTGCCGGCATCGATATCTCGGTCGACATGAATCCGGTGCTGATCAAGCCGGAATCCGATCGGCGCTCGCAGATCATCGTCCACGGTCGATCGATCGACCGGCAGGATGCCGCGCGATGGATGGGACAACGCGGTGCCTTGCTCGAACCGGTGCTGCAGAGCTTCCAGCGCTTGCGCGCCGGGCACGAGCTGATCATCGTCGAAGGGGCCGGCAGTCCGGCCGAGGTGAACCTGCGGCAGGGGGACATCGCCAACATGGGTTTCGCACGGGCGGCCGACGTGCCGGTTTGCCTGCTCGGCGACATCGACCGCGGTGGCGTGATCGCCGCGGTGGTCGGTACCCGGCAGGTGCTGGACGCTGCGGATGCGGCGATGATAGAAGGGTTCGCCATCAACAAGTTCCGCGGCGACCCGCGCCTGTTCGATGAAGGCGTCACGGCGATCGAGCGCGCCAGCGGCTGGCCGTGCTTCGGTGTCGTCCCGTGGCTGCACGATGCGGCGCGCCTGCCGGCCGAGGATGCCGTGAGCGCCACTCGCACAGCCTCTGACAGGGGTGTGCAACCGCTCGACGGCTCGGGCCGCCTGCGCATCGCCGCCCCGATGCTGTCGCGCATCGCCAACTTCGACGATGCCGACCCGCTGCGACAGGAGCCGGGCGTGGATTTCCGGTTCGTGCCGCCCGGTCAGGCGATCCCCCGCGATACCGACGTGATCCTGCTGTTCGGCACCAAGTCCACGCGTGGCGAGATGGCTTTCATCGAACAACAAGGATGGCACCATGACATTCACGCTCACGCACGCACCGGCGGCGCCGTGCTCGGGTTGTGCGGCGGCTTCCAGCTGCTGGGCGATATGATCGACGATCCGGGCGGTCATGACGGCTCACCGGGCAGCTCGCCGGGCTTGGGCCTGCTGGCCGTGCGCACGCACATGGCCGCGGCCAAGGTGGTGCGTCGCACGGGCGCTCGCTGTGCACTCGATGACGTGACCGCCAGCGGCTACGAGATTCACGTCGGTGACACGATCGGCCCCGACCGGAATCGGCCGATGTTGCTGGTCGACGGCAAGCCCGAAGGGGCACGCAGCGATGACGGGCGGATCGAGGGCAGCTACGTTCACGGGCTGTTCGCCGAGGACGCCTATCGACAGGCCTGGCTGACCCGTCGGCGCACCGCGGCAGGTTACCTGCAGGGGCCTGCCGGCACGAGCAAGGACTCGATGACGCCCGGCACCCACGCAGGCTACGCCGCCTCGATCGACAGGGCCTTGGACGGCATCGCCGGCCAGCTGGACGATGCCCTGGACATCGATCGCCTGTTCGCGCTGGCGCGCTGATGGCCCGACGACCCGGCGAAGCTTCCGACACGCCGGATGCAACCGGCCAGGAGCCCTGGACTATGCTGTGCGGCATCCGCTCGTCGAATGGAGTGACTCGCATGTCCGCAAGCACTGCGGTTCGTTCGCACTACGCCAAGGGTGGACTGACCGATCGCATCGCCGCCGCCCTGCACGACTCGGGCATCGACGTCGCGAACGTCACCGTCGATGACCTGGGCCGGTCGACGAGTTCCACACCGGCGGCCGGGCACCCACCGTGCACCTGCTCTCGCACCTGGACCTGAAGCCTGGGCAACGGGTGCTGGACGTCGGCTGCGGCATCGGCGGTACCGCCCGGCACCTGGTCGACCAGCACGACGTCATCGTCAGCGGTATCGACCTGACCGACGAGTTCATCGAGACCGGCAAGGGGCTCGATCGATGGGTCCCGAGATCGGCGAGAAGCTTCGCCATTTCGCCGCCCTGGTGGAGAGCGGCGTCGTTGCGCCGATCGAAATGGTGGCGATCAAGCCACGCTGACACGCCGTGGCGTTCGATCGGCCCGATCGATCATCAGGCCACCAGGAGCGGCATTGTGGGGTGGCATCGACAGTTCCTGCCGCGTCGCTCCCGACACGCGGCCGTTCAGAAATCGATGCCTTTCTGCGCCTTGATGCCCGCCTGGAACGGGTGCTTGATCTCGCGCATCTCGGTCACGCAATCGGCGTAGTCGATCAGCGCCTGCGGTGCATCGCGACCGGTGCAGACCACACCGGTGCGGATGGCACGCTCGTCCAGTCCGGCTACCACCGCCCCGACATCCAGATAGTCGTAGCGCAGCGCGATGTGGATCTCGTCCAGCACCACCAGGTCGAACTCGCCGCTCTTCATCTGTTCGACCGCGTGCACGAAGGCTGCGGTGGCGGCGGCGATGTCGCGATCGCGATCCTGGGTCTCCCAGGTGAAGCCTTCGCCCATGGTGTGCCAGACCAGCTGATCCTGGAAGCGGGCGAAGAACTGCTTCTCGCCGGTCTTCCAGGTGCCCTTGATGAACTGCACCACCGCCACCCGCTGACCCCAACCCAACGCCCGGGCCACCACCCCGAACGCCGAGCTGGACTTGCCCTTGCCGTTGCCGGTGTGGACCAGCACCAGCCCACGTCCGGCATCGGACGCCTCGGCCACCTTGGCGCGCTGCTCCTGGCGAAGTTTCTTCATCGCCGCGGTGTGCTCGGCCGCGGTGGTGGATCCGGAAGTGGAGTCGCTCATTCCGCTCAGGGTTCCTGTCGGGATTCGTGTCGAGGTTGGTGTCGGATCCTCTTCGGGGTTCGTATCAGCGCTTCTGGATGCGACCGTCGGTCATCGGCTCGTAGGGGCCGGTCTCGATCAGGTAGGCCGCCAGCACCAGGTCGAGGCTCGGACCGTAGTCGTAGACATCCTGTGCACCATCGGCGAACACGTCGTAGCCGTCACCGCCCTTCCTGACGTAATCGTTCGATACCAGACCGTACATGGCCTCCGGATCGATCGGCGAGAAGCCGTCCGCGCCCCCGACCAGCACCTCGACGATGCGCTCGCCGGCAGGCTTCGACGCATCCCAGGCGAAGCTAATGCCCGCGACCTGCGGGAAACGTCCGGCCACCTCCTCGACCTGGCTGACGCCGTTCTCCAGCGCCGCGATCACCTCGCTGCCCTTGACCCGGAAGGTCGCCAGCGTGTTCTGGAACGGCAGCACGGTGAGCACCTCGCCCATGGTGACATCGCCCTCGTCGATCGAGGCGCGGATGCCGCCGGAATTCATGATGGCGATGTCGATGCCCTGTTCACGCACCCGGTCCAGCATCGCATCGGCGATCAGGTTGCCCATCGGGCATTCCTCGACGCGACACACCTCGCGATTGCCCTCGATCACGCCGGCGGACTGCGCCACCACCTCGGTGCGGATCTCGTCCAGCGGTTCGGCAAGCTCTGCGATGCGCGCCAGCGTGGCCTCGTCCTCGATCACCTGACCGTCGATGATGATCGGATCGCCGGTGGCCGACGTCAGTACGCCCGCCTCGTCGAACGCGACCGTCAGCTCGCCCAGGTACTTGCCGAAGGCGTAGGCCTGCACGATGGCGGTATCACCGACCAGGGTCGGGTACGGGCCGGCGGCGTCCTCGTCGGTGTTGGACAGCAGCGTGTTGGAGTGCCCGCCGACGATCACGTCCACGCCGGTGGTCTGCGCGGCCACGCGCTGATCGACCTGATAGCCCGAGTGCGACAGCACGATGATGCGATCGATCCCGTCGGCGCTCAAGGCATCGACCTCGGCCTGGACCGCGGCCACCGGATCGGAGAACGAGACATTGGGTCCGGGACTGGCCAGCTCGTCGGTGTTCTCGGGGGTGAGCCCGATCAGTCCGTAGCGCTGACCGCCCTTCTCGATCACGGTGGACTTCATGATCTCGCCGGTAAGCTCCGGCTCGTCGGCGATGTCCGCGTTGGACATCAGCACCGGGAAGTCGACCGCGTCCACGAAGCGACGCAGCACCTCGGGACCGTCATCGAACTCGTGGTTGCCGACCGTCATGGCATCGTAGCCGAGCGTGTTCATGATCTCGGCCGCCACCTTTCCCTTGTAGTAGGTGTAGAACAGCGAGCCCTGGAACTGGTCCCCCCCGTCGACCAGCATCACGCCGGCGTTGCTGTCTTCGGCGGCGCGGGCACGCGCCTGCTCGACGGTGTTGACCAGGCGTGCGTAGCCGCCGAAGCACTCGCCGGCCGCGTTGTCCTCCAGATCGCACGGGCTGTTGTACGCGCTGATCGGTTCGACCTTGGAATGGAAATCGTTGGTGTGCAGGATGGTCAACGAATCGGCCGCCGCCGGCGCGACGAGACCCGCGGCGCCGAGCACGGCGAGGGCCACGGCGCTGCGGGTGCCGAACGCGCGACGGGATGCCGGCGCGGCGGGTGACACGGCGAGCGGCACGGCAAGACGGGAAGGAGTCATCGCAGGCGTTTCCGGGTTGGCTGGACGAGCGTTGCGCCGAGCGTATCAGGCTCTTCGACGCACGGGCGCGACGGCCGGCAGCCCGGCGCGGCTCGTACCGACCGGGCGGGCCGAGTGACAACGCATCGAGCGCGCGCTAGGCTGCCGCCCACGACGTCCCGTCGCAGCACCTGTGCCGGTTCGGCGCCGCTGACTCGACAGAGAAGGCGTCGACCCCGCACCCCTGTGGAGAATGACCTTGATCAAGCACCGAACCGCGCTCGCCGCGGCAAAGACTCTCGTGGCCGCCGCCGTGCTGTGCGGCGCCGCCACCGCCACGGCCGCCGACTACAACCTGCGCGCGGTGGCCAACTCCAACGAGAACGACGAGGACTACGACGGGCTCGTGGTGTTCAAGGACTTCGTGGAGAGCCGCTCCAACGGCGCCATCGCCGTGGAGCTGTTCATCGGCACCCAGCTGTGCGCCAACGGCACCGAGTGCATCCAGGCGCTCGAGGACGGCTCGGTCGACATCTACGTGTCCACCTCCGGCGGCACCGCCAACATG
>Ga0115029_1000843_pt1 | contig 26137 bp, 23 predicted proteins | sample SidtaG_3_FD_87297 | JGI IMG/M metagenome (GOLD analysis project Ga0115029, IMG submission 87297) | Marine algal microbial communities from Sidmouth, United Kingdom - Sidmouth_Asex1 metaG | ecosystem: Host-associated > Algae > Red algae > Unclassified | place: Sidmouth, United Kingdom | collected... | reverse complement strand
GAGGTCTTTAAATGTCATGGTCGGTAAATAAGCGGCGAAGATACGCTTATTGTTTGGATATCACCGAAAACGAATTAAAGGGCTTAAAGTACTATTTACACTTAAAATTGCGCCATTCATACAAAATACATAGTTTAAATGATATTGTATTCTTACATTTCCTTAAAGAAATTGTAGTATTAAAAATACTATAGTTCTTACTTCCCTTTGTTGCAAGGTTTTGACCCTTTTTAATTATTGGATTTTCTGTATTGAATTGGTTTTAAACTTTTACGTTTCCTTCCCCCGGTAAAATTATTTAGTGTTGTTTGTTATCGGATAACATATTATCCTCTAAAATGACCATCAGATTTTCCCCTATCGCATGGTCCTACATGTTACAACATCTAACGTATCGTTGTTTCGATGTTTGGCACTTTACTATTCCCTCACTTATTGTTCATCTATCTATTCATATTTAAAATACAAGTTATGGTAACACAAATTCTTAAATCAGGTTCTACAGGGCTAAAGAAAAACATTGCCGTTCTCGGTGACGGTTTTGCGGCTGCCGATCAAACGGCATACAATCAAAAGGTAAAAGAACTTTTACTGGATGGTGTATTCGGTCACGATTATTTTTACGAAGATATGCAGGCCTTCAACATTTTTAGGGTCAATCTAATCTCGACCGAGTCGGGGGTCAGTCAGCGAAGGTACGACGAGAAGGGCACACCCAGCGACAAAAGCGACGATACCATTATTAGTACTAATCTTAAAAATACGGCTCTTGGCTACATCTATAGTGGGTCTTGGGCACATTGCTGGTTAGAGGGAGGCGCAAATACAAATACACTCGTACAGAACGCTTTGAACACATGGGTTCCCGATTATGATCTTGTTCTTATAATCTTAAACGAACCCGGCTTCGGCGGATGCGGAGGTGGCGGGTTTCAAATTGTCACTTTAGGATCTAGTTGGGCCGTAATGGCACATGAGTTCGGGCATGGCGCAGGTGGTCTTGCCGACGAGTATTGCAGAAATAAAAAATATACGGGTGGCGAGCCTAGTCGGGTCAATCTTACGGCCAATACAAACCGCGCCACGTTGAAATGGAAGAAATTTGTAAAGTCTAGCACACCCGTTCCCACTGGTTCCGGGCAATGCGCTAATCACAATCAAGGCACCAAACCTGCGGGTTGGAGTAGTAACCAGGATGTTGGTCTTTTTGAGGGTGGAGGCACGAATAATGAAGATATTTATAGACCCGTCGAAAACTGCAGAATGAAAGGCAATACGCCTCCGTTTTGTCCCGTATGTTATACGGAATTCAAGACCAAAATGCATCCGTTTACGGGGCGTAATTTTAAAAATTGTTATACCGGTGACTTTAATGGCGATGGTAAGGATGATTTGCTTGTACACAACGATAATTCGATTATGATATACCGATCCAATGGATCCCAATTAGACGTTGTTTTCAGTACTGTTGAAAGAGTGCCCGGCTCATGGCAATTTAAAAAGGGAGACCAGTTTTTTATCGGTGATTTTAATGGTGACGGTAAAGATGAGGTAGTTATATATAATAGTACAAATTGGAACAAGGAATATTTCGGATATCTGGTCGATGACGGAAACAATGGTCTAAAGTTAAGAGCCAGATACGCTGATAAAATGCCGGGATGGCAGTTTCAAAAAAATGATAAATTCTTTATTGCAGATTTTAACGGCGACGGTAAAAAAGACCTTTTCGTTTTTAACGGTACAGATTGGAATGTTCCTTATTTTGCCATGTTACGCTCAACGGGCAATGGATTTCAGGTAGTAAGACGTTATGACAAAAACCTGCCAGGTTGGAACATGGCCAAGAACGACCAATTTTTTATTGGTGACTTTTCTGGCGATGGCAAGGATGACCTTTGGGTTTTCAATGGCCATAATTGGTCCATTCCTTACTTTGGAATGCTCAGTGCAAACAGTACTTCGTTGACCTTCAAAAAGAGATACGACAAAGTATTGGCAGGTTGGAATATGGCCAAAAATGACAAGTACTATGTAGCCGATTTTAATGGCGACGGTAAAAAAGACCTCTATGTTTTCAACGGGCATAATTGGAATGTAGCCTATTTGGCGATGCTAAAATCTACGGGCGCGGCCTTAAGTATGGTAAAGCGGTACGATGGTAATGCCCCTGGTTGGCAAATGCGCAAGAATGACCGTCATTATATAGGCGACGTGAACGGAGATGGTAAAGAAGACCTGTTTGTATATAACCATGCAGATTGGGGCCGAGAATATCTTGGCACTATGCGGTCTAATGGAAGTGCCTTGACCTGTAATTGGAAGCATGATTGGGTCGGTGAGTGGAATCTAGGAAGTGTAGATAAATTCATACCCTGTAATTTTGAAGGTGCCACCGGAAAACGTAACTTGATAGTGCACAATACAAATTGGTTGGGCATGATTAGGGCCACGCCGAATCTAAGTCTTCGAAAACTCTACTATAAGTGGATACATAACTATAAGCACGGTAGAAACTGGTAATTAATTTTAAAATCAAAAAAGATGAAAAACAGTATATTCAATAAGCCATTAATGGCAGAGAACCCGGAAAGTGCGTTTGTCGAAAACGAAAAGTTGAAAACTATGGAAAATGCACCAAGGGCAAGAAGAATCAATAGGCAGATTTTGAAAATGGACGATGAAAAAGACACGCAGAAAGAAGCGGCTTTCAAGATAATTCCCCCAAAAAGGAAAGCAAAGAATTTTATGGCTGCTTTCAAACCGGAAAAAGCTTTCAAAGAAAAGAAACAAACCGATTTATCAGATCAAGAAGAGTTGCAAACAACCCCCAAAGCTGTTAGTACAGATTATCATATTCGAATGAGGTTCAAGGTGAAAGATGGTGAGATTTCGGTTGCCGATATCATTAAAGTAAAGGGCGATTTTGTCAACGAGAACCAATTACATGCCCATGGCGGATTTGTTTACGAGGTTTCAAAACGAAACAAACAATTGCAGACAGGGGTGATTCCCGATGCTGGAGTACGTAGAGGATTCCCACACCCCAACCCTAAAAACCCTGAAGAACAAGGGCATTCTGTGGTGGTTGCAAGTGAGTTCGATTTTAATGTAAAATTACCTGTAAAGCAGGTTACCGCTGCTTCGCTAAAGGCTTTTAAAGTTGATTTGTACCGGGCAAAAGCAGGAATTGACAATGAATTTGTGGCATCCAATATATCCCTAAAAGAACAATTTGGCGAGAAATTGCGTAAAGTGGCATCTTTTAAAAGGATAAAACTTTCAGAAATGCCGAGTAGCACCAGAAAACGTTTTGAAAGTGCTTTGAAAAGATGAAACATTAGAAATAAGTTTTAAGTTAGAGATGTTATCAGTTGTCCTTTTTTGAGTAGTTTTTTAAAATTATACAATGAAAGACCGATTTTTTACAGGGTTTTGGCTTTTTTGTTTCATGCATATGGGTCAATTCGTAAAATGCTGCCAAGTAGAAAATCGGTGTTTCATTAATGAAATTAAAAATTTGGTGGTACGGGAGAATGTTAGATGCTCACTTCTTCCATGTTTAAGGGAAAACAGCACAATGGAAAAAATCGAAACTAGACAAGGCCAGTATTATCTAAGATTAGACTTACATGTAGATAATGAAACCATTACTATCGTACACGCAAAAAAAGTAATTGGGCCAGTTCTACGATTGGATGAAATACAATTAGCAGCCGGAATTTTGTACGAAGTTCGCAAAAACGGCCGCAGGCTAGACTTTGGGGCGATTCCGTATGACGCTTTATTTACAAGATTTGATAACCTAGGCAAAGACCACGCCCAAGCTTCATCTTTAGCCGAAATTGGGGCATACGATATTCATGTAAGGATACCATTAGAAAATTTTGGGCTCAATGATTTTGAGAAAATAGAAGTTGCCATCTATGATTTGAATACGGTTTTTACAAATATTTCGGTTTCCGAGGAGCCCTTTGCTTCACAGTTTGCAGAAAAAATCGAAAAAGTTGCGGGTCTTACGTGTATTGATATAGCAAGTTTGCCTTCGGATTTACAAAAAGAATTGCAGGAGATAATTCCGGAATAAAAGTTTAGTTGTGATTTCTGATATTTCAAAATAGTCTCTTACGTTTAAAAATCGCTTGAAGCCGCCTCTGCACACCGTTCCCCATCCATGGCTGCGGAAACGATACCTCCGGCATAACCACCACCTTCCCCGCACGGAAAGAGGCCTTTGATTTTCGGGTGTTCCAGTTTTTCATTTCTTGGGATAGTTACCGGGGATGAGGTACGCGACTCCACCCCAACAATATTGGCCTGGGAAGTATAGTAACCTTTCATTTTCTTGCCGAACTCGGCGAAGCCTTTGCGTAATCGACTACCTATCAATTTCGGTAATAGAGAATGTAAGGGTGCTGACTGCAACCCCGGTTGGTAAGATGTAGGGTTGAGGTCTTGAGAAAGCTTTCCTTCAACAAAATCGGTTAGCCGTTGGGCCGGGGCAGTTTGTGTTCGCCCACCGGAGGTAAAGGCCAAGCGTTCCAAATCCTTTTGATATTCCAATCCTTTTAGTTCACCGAACTTCTCGTACTTATACAAATCTTCATCCGCATTGATTTCGACAACGATGCCCGAATTGGCGTAAAGATTGTTTCTCTTGGATGGGGACATGCCATTTACGACTACTTCCCCATTAGCGGTCGCCGCCGGAACAATAAACCCACCGGGACACATGCAAAACGAATATACGCCACGGCCTTTGGATTGGTGTACCAGACTATAGGCGGCGGCCGGAAGCAACTCGTTTCTGTCGCCGGAGCAGTTGTACTGAATAGAATCAATAATTTGCTGTGGATGTTCCACCCGAACCCCCATGGCGAACGACTTCGCTTTTAGCGCAATCTTCTTTTTATGTAACAGGTAAAAAATATCTCTGGCAGAGTGGCCCGTTGCAAGAATTACGCGGCTGACTTCTATTTCTTTTGAGTCATTTAAAATGATGGATTTCAATTGATTATCATCAATTATAAAATCTGTTACTTTAGTTTTAAAATGCACCTCTCCTCCAAATTTTATTATCGTCTCCCGAATGTTTTGAACGATTTTCGGAAGTTTGTTCGTGCCGATATGTGGGTGGGCATCGACTAAGATTTCTTCCGTCGCACCGTGATAAACCAGACTCTCAAAAACGCGCCGTACATCACCTCGTTTTAAACTTCTGGTATAGAGCTTTCCATCGGAATAGGTACCCGCGCCACCTTCCCCAAAACAGTAATTCGAATCTTCGTTTACATTGTGGTCTTGATTAATTGCCCTTAAATCCCGTCTTCTTTCCTGCACATTTTTTCCGCGTTCGAGAACAATCGGTTTATAACCGAGTTCTAAACAGCGAAGGGCTGCCCACATGCCCGCAGGACCAAAACCAATAATATGAATTGCTTTTGCTTTTGATACAACTTTATAGTCGAAGGTATAATCCTTCGTGGAAGGCATTGGTTCGTTAATGTAGACTTCCAGCTTATAATTAAAGTAAATGCTAGGTTTTCGGGCATCGATAGATTTTCGAAGTACTTTAATTTGGATGTCATTTTCCGAAACACTCAAATATTTAGCTGTTTTAGCTTTCAGTCCGAGCTGCGATTCTTCCTTTAAACTTACCCGTAATTGGATGTTTCTGACCATGGGGCAAAATTACGTAATAGACTATTAATTTCTTACATTGGTAAAACATTCCAAGGTTACAATTGTTTAGAACAAAAAAACAGAAGAATTAGCACATGTTTAAAATCTTTTTTTCGGGGAGATATTGTAAAAGCCTTTTAGGTTTCACATTATTTTTTATGGTTTTTTGGTCATGTACCGAAGAGAAGCCTAATAAGCATGATATTAAAGTTTTAGATAATAGTCTTTCCTTAGAATTAATCGCACAAGAACCGGATATAATGACACCCATCGGAATGGCCATCGATGCAAATGATGCTATTTATATTTTGGAGTCGCATACCCACTCGGTAAAAGAGGGGTATTCCGGCCCGAAATACGATAGAATCAAAAAATCGATAGATAAAAATAAGGACGGTATCCCGGAAGAGTGGATTGTTTATGCGGATAGTATCGAAGATGGCATGAACTTGGCCCACGGAAACCAAAAAGGCCTATTCTTAAGTACTAAGAACAGTATTTTAAAATATCTCGATTCGAATGCTGATGGTGTGTACGATACTAAAGAAACGGTACTCGAAATGGTAAAGCCCGATGATGTATACGATCACGCAGGCATTCTTGGGGTCACCTTGGGCCCTGAAGATTGGATATATGTTTCCCGTGGCAATACCGGAGGTGCTTACTGGCAAGTCAAAGGTACTGACGGTTCATCTATCGAAGGGTATGGTGACGGGGGCAATGTAATGCGTTGTAAGGTAGACGGGAGTCAATTGGAACAGATTGCCACAGGTTTTTGGAATCCGTTCGATTTAAAGTTTAACAATGAGGGCCGTTTATTCGTTACCGATAATGACCCGGACAGTAGGGGGCCTAATAGACTGATAGAAATTGTTCCCGGTGGCGATTATGGGTATAAATCCCTTTACGGGGGAAGCGGCATACACCCTTACCAATCTTGGAATGGCGAATTGCCCGGTACGCTTTCATATGCCGCTCCGTTAGGTGAGGCACCCTGTGCCCTAATAGATGCGACCTATACAAACTTTGGAAACGACTACGATTCACAAGTATTGGTCAATGTTTGGGAAGAAAACACTATAGTGCGCATTCCCCTACACTCAGATGTTTCAACCGTTAGGGGAGAGCCTGAGATTTTGGTTCAGGGAGACAGTCTTTTCCATCCCGTTGCGCTGGCCGCGAACAGTAACGGCGATTTATATATAACCGATTGGGTCATGCGCCAATACCCCAATCATGGGAAAGGTAAAATATGGCGTATTAAATCAAATGCTAACACATTAGAATCAAGCCCTAGTAAGATATCCGGCAATAGGTTTGTCAAAGACGAGCGAAAACCTGACGAATTACTTTCTGCATTGGCCGATGATGATACTTTTGAGCAGGCCATCGCACGGCACTACTTGGTACAAAGGGCAACTGCCTCGGAATTGATGCCATTACTGAAAAATAAAGATCCGGAACTTCGATTGCAGATACTATTGACATTTTTTAATAGGCAGGAAGTCCTTTCGTTAGATGATTTAGAATTGTTGTTGCTAGACGAAGATGATGAGGTACGAAAAACGGCCTTGATATACGTAGGAAGAAAAGGAGTAAAAGAAATCCGGTCAAAACTGTTGACCATGTTAAAGGAAAATAACATTGAATCTGGACTGTTCGAAACTTTTTTGGCGACCATTCGGCATCTACAACCAGAATTTATCGAAGGTCTCCATACGAAGTCAGGGAAAAGCGCAAACGTTAAGCGCGAGTTGCCGTCTGGTTTTATTAGGAATATTTTGGAGAACCCAAATATTAATGAAACGGTAAAGGCCACGGCGTTGCCTTATTTGTCCGATTTCGAATCGAATTCCGAGCTTATTATAGAACTGCTCGAAAATGCAAAGGAAGAAGCACTACAGGTCGCATTGCTAATGGCCATACGAGAAACCGAAGATTCTGATTTATCCAAGGCCCTAAAAGAAGTTTGTTTGAATACGGTTAATAGTGATAAAGTACGATCCATGGCACTGTTGGCACTGAGCTATTATCCAAAAGAATATCTTAATGAAGTTCTATCCTTCCTAAAATCCGAGAATGAGGTTCTTCGGTATGCCGCCATAAAATATTTATGCCTGTTACCGCACGAAGAACCCATTAGGGCACAGGCCAAGAAATGGATAGAAAGCCATAGCGACGAGCTTTCTGATAGTTCACTTTCCTTGTGGGACAGCTGTGAAGGGAAGAAAGCTGAAACTTCTCTGGACAAAGAACGTTACGAAACGGTCAACAACAGCGGTAATCCCGAAATCGGTCAACTAGTTTATCAAAACCCGGCTTCGCTCTGTACAACATGCCACAAGGTCAATGATTGGGGCGGAGCTTTTGGCCCCGAACTGTCGAAAATCGCAAGTAGTAAGTCGCAACAGCAATTGATAGATGCAATTTTAAAACCTTCGTTGGACATTTCCCCCGAATGGCAAGGTTGGTATTTGGTCGACAAAGATGGTGTGCGACATACCGGAAGGCAAATCGATATTCACGAAGACTATGCGGAACTCATGAACGTAAATGGGGATTATGATAACTTTACATATCCGAAATCTTATGGAACCATGGAAAGTTCTTTAATGCCGGAAGGACTGCATAACAGTATGACGGTACTTGAATTCAATGATTTGATATCCTATTTAATGACTTTAAAATAATACGATATGGCAGACCGGAGAACTTTTATAAAAAAAGCGGCAACTACAACGGCGGGAATGGCCGTTGGGAGTACTGTGGTTTTTGGCGCTTCCCAGACCTCCAAAAGAATCCCTGTGAATACCATAGACTTACCTAAGGAAAATCCACTGATACTTTTTGATAATTTTCATGCTCGTAATAGAGCATCCTACTCTTGGAAAACAAAGTTTGCGGCTGCGAAACATGCAGGTTTTGATGGATTCGAGTTTGCAGTCGTAGACCCCGAAACCGACCATTGGAAAGAAGCCATGGAAGTATTCTGGAAATCGAACTTCAAAACTTGGGGTTTCCATTGGACGACTAAGGCGGTCATCGATGCCAAGGCTTCTGAAATCGACAGTGAAATCGAAAAAATCGTTCGAAATATAGAGTTGCTGGCCAAACTTCCCGTAAAACCTTACTTCACCCTTTCATTAAGTGGCAGAGACGAACTAGGTGGTCCTAACATAGCTGAAAGCGGTTCTGCAAAAGCGAAGGAACGTCATTGGCAGCGCGCTTATAAAATTATAAACGCCTTTGACAAAGCCTGTGCCGATTATAACATATCGGGTTCCTTATATCCGCATATCGATTGGGTCTGCGATACGCCCCAGTCGGCCTTTAAGATTTTGGAGGGGGCAGATACAACGAACGTCGGTGCTGCATTTTGTTCCCATCATTGGTATGCGAATTCTGCTTCCGACAATTTAGATGCCGTTTTGCAGAACGATTATATGAAGCGCTTACGCTATGTAGTGCTTACCAATGGGATATTTACGCCGACCAGCTTTAATGCGGTGCGCTTTGATGAAGGACAAATCGATATGGCTTGGCTGTTGGCCAAAATTGATGATTTTGGGTATTCCGGACCTATTTCGAGTCAGGGTTGGAATATTAAAGGCGACCCTTTTATTGCCTGTAAAGCTTTTGTGGCCACGGTAAGAAATTTGCGAAAACGATTTTTAGAATATCCGGAATTGAATCCGTTATACATCTAATTAGTATAGTCAAAATAAATAATATGAGAATAAACATAGCAATAGTAGGTCTCGGCTTCGGAGCAGAATTTATTCCCATTTACCTAAAACACCCTAATACAAATCTAGTAGCCGTTTGTCAACGTAACGAAAACAAATTGAACGAACTGGCCGATGCTTTTGGTATTGAAAAAAGATATACGTCATACGACGAATTGTTGAAAGACTCTGAAATCGATGCCGTGCATATCAATACGCCTATTCCCGCACACGGTGAGCAATCGATTAAGGCGCTTAAAGCCGGAAAGCACGTTGCATGTACCGTACCCATGGCAACTACTGTAGAAGAGTGTGAAGAAATCGTACGACTGACCGAGGAAACGGGATTGACGTATATGATGATGGAAACGGTGGTGTATGCCCGCGAATTTTTATATATGAAAGAATTGTACGATAACGGGAAATTGGGCAAAGTCCAATTTTTAAAAGCCAGTCACCAACAAGATATGGACGGTTGGCCGAACTACTGGCCCGGTCTTCCGCCCATGCACTATGCGACACATTGTGTCGGGCCGGTTTTAGGGTTGACACGAGGCGAGGCCGAATATGTTTCTTGTTTCGGTTCGGGAACAATTCGTGAGGAATTGATTAAGGAATATAATTCTCCATACGCTGTGGAAACTACACATATTAAGTTCCGTAATTCGGATTTGAGTGCGCAAGTTTATCGTTCCCTTTTCGATGTTGCCAGACAATATCGCGAAAGCTTTGAGGTCTACGGCTCGAAAAAATCAGTAGAGTGGCCTTTAATTGAAGGAAAGCCCTTGGTTGTGCATACGGCCAAAAAACCGGAACCCGAGATTCCTGAAGAGGTTGAAAGTCCTGACTATGCTAAATTTCTTCCAGAAGAAATTCAAGGTTTTACGACTCAAGGTGTGTATGACACCGATGAAAACCAACATCTCTCATTTACCCAAGGTGCGGGCCACGGGGGATCACATCCACATTTGGTACATGAATTTATAAATGCACTAGTAGAAAAAAAAGCACCTTATCCGAATGCAAAACAGTCGGCCAATATGACCTGTGTCGGAATATTGGCTCATGAATCGGCCTTAGCGGGTGGTAAAATCTTGAGGTTACCGGATTTTACGCTTTCCTAGAGGTCATTTTTAAAGTTCTAAAATCTTGGTAAGATCAGCTTCCGAAACCGTCAGCAAACCTGATTTCGGTAAACGCCCTGTCATGGTTTTCCAGTTGGAATCTTCCGAAAAGACCTTTTTGAAAATCGGCAAGGCCTCTCGAAGTCTATTGTTGTTCGCCAAAGCGATTGCCGTCCAATATTTCATTTCGAGATTATCGGGAAATAGTTTTCCAGCGGCTCCATATTCCGCTAAAGCGGTATCCATATCATTTATTTCTACGGCCAAATCACCTCGGTTCATATGGTCGTAGGCGCGGTGAACCTTTAACAGGCGTTCAAGTTCAATTAGCGGTTCTGGGCTGTCATCGACCCTCAAATCAACTTTTTTATCTTGCCAAACATTCTCGACCTTTTCGGCATTAACTACTAAAAGTGCGGCCGATTGTTGCCCTCTGATGTCCCCTCCTGCTTTCTGCGCAGCTAAAAGTACCTTGACGACCCGTTCCGCTAAGGGCAAATGGCTATGGGTTTCGAAAGCTTTTGCCATTGCCGGCACAACTTTGTCATTCAGCATCATATTGGCCTGAACCGCAAAGTTATCGCCAACTACGTGGTGTGCCGATTGCACACAGTTGTCTCCCGTAAAAGAAGAAACATTTCCCGAGACATCAAGAAAGCCGACTTGTCTAAAATCTCTTCCTTCGTCTTCTGCCGTCAATTTCTTCAGAGCACCCGTGGCACTTGTGCCTTCTTCCATAAGTTGAAGTCCGTTTGGTCCGTAAGCCGGGTTTACAAAAGACTGTGTCGCCACCACGCCAACACCCGATTTTCCCCAAGCGACAATTGTACCTACCGAAAACCAATGACTCTGTACCCCGACTGCCATTTCTCCAGTTGCTTTATCTCTTGCCACAATTGAAAAGGTATGTGCGAATTGATCTTTGTAGGTTTTCTGGGCCGTGCCCTTTTGAAAGAAGTTTAGAACGATTAGTAGAAAGATAATTTTAAATACGGATTTTGTCATAGTAATTATTGCTTTTGAATGAATACGAATATAATCAAAAGCACCATTTTATGTAAGGACCTTTCGCATTAGCCATACGTATGCATTGCCAGTATCGACTCAAAAACTACGGTTCATCCCTGAAATGAAACGGTTCGGTATATCTTCTTTTTTCTTTTTGCGGTATTACCGCAATTTTGAACCCATAAATCGATAAAAAACTATCATGAAAAACCTATTTACAATTGCATTAGTTGTTATTACTTCAACAGTATTTGCTCAAGACCAATACAAAAAAAGCATGCAAAAGGCATTTCAGTATTGGGGAGAAGGCAAAACCGCCGAAGCTTCGAATCTGTTCGAGCGTATTGCCTCGGTTGATATGGAAAACTGGTTGCCCTATTATTATGTCGCCCAAATAAATACGGTTACTTCTTTCGGAGAAAAAGACGAAGAGAAACTGACCCAACAACTTGAAAAAGCCCAGGAGTACATTGATTTGGCCAAAGCCGTTTCCCCGGAAAACCCTGAAATATTGGTGCAACGGGCTATGATTTACACCGCTTGGGTAGCGTTTGACGGTGCAAAATATGGAATGTCACTTTCGGGAAAAGTAGAGGCTATTTACCAAAAGGCACTACAAATCGACCCCGAAAATCCAAGAGTGGTCTTTTCGAAAGCGGAATGGGATATGGGTTCGGCCAAATATTTCGGACAGGATACAGCCCCATATTGCAAGGATGTAGAACGCTCGTTAGAACTTTTTGCTAACTTTAAACCTGAGAGCGACTTTCACCCCGATTGGGGCGGAGACAGGGCACAAATTGTTTTTGATAACTGTGGAAAATAATCGGACGAAATGTTGAAGTTTTTGAAAGAGCTAGGTAAGGCCATACTTATCGGAACTTGTATATTTATAGTACTCTTGATTATCTACTATTTTAGTGGGGATTTTGATAATGGTATTGATTACCAAAGGTTATGGAGCGATTTTTGGATTAATCTTCTCTATTCGGTTACGATATACATGGCAAACGCCTTTCTGTTTATATATCTTCTTAAAAGATTCGATAGAAATCTTTTCGGGGGCAAGCGTTTTCTGATTTCGATTAGTGGGGCCGCAATCGTTTCTTTACTGGCTCTGTTTCTTGCCCGATTCGTTCATTATGTTGTGTTGGAAAAAATGGAACTCCCTGCCTTTTTGGCAAAAGAGGGTCTGCAATACTATTGGATTTCGTTGGTCATAGCCATTGTAGTCGCCTTGATTTTCTACGCTTTTTTTTATTATAAGTACCGACAAGAGTTCAAGGTCAAAGAGCAAAAAATAATTGCTGGTACCGCTTCGGCAAAGTTCGACGCGTTAAAAAACCAATTAGACCCACATTTTCTATTCAACAGTCTAAATGTTTTGACCAGTCTTATCGAAGAAAATCCAAGGCAGGCGCAAAAATTTACGACCTCGCTTTCAAAGGTATATCGCTATGTTCTAGAGCAAAAGAATAAGGATTTAATTTCCGTGAAGGAAGAATTACAGTTTGCAAAAACCTACGTTCAGCTTTTAAAAATGCGGTTCGAAGATAGTATCGTTTTCGAAATACCCGATGAAAGCCAAGATCCCGAGGCCAAAATCGTTCCTTTGTCATTACAATTGCTTTTAGAGAATGCGGTAAAGCACAATGTCGTGACTTCGGAACGACCGTTGCATATAAAGGTATTTGAGCAGCATGGCAGTTTGGTGGTGCAAAACAACTTTCAAGAGAAGCAAGTTGTCAAAAAAAGTAGTGGTGTAGGTCTGCAGAATATAAAACAGCGTTATGCAATTCTTACCGACAAACAGATCGCTATTGAGAAAGACAGTATAAATTTTAGTGTTCGTTTGCCTATGTTGACCAAGCAAGTGACCCCTGTAGAAACCCAGCAAGCGTATATCGATGACAAACTATACAAAAAGGCTAAAGAACGAGTCGAAAAACTTAAAGGATTTTATGGCAATCTAATCTCTTATTGCATAGTGATTCCGTTTTTGGTGCTGCTGAATATGAATACGACTAGTTTTCCTTGGGTCATATTTCCAATCTTAGGTTGGGGTTTTGGAGTTTTGGCACACGGTATGGAGGCTTTCGGCTATAATCCGCTTTGGGGCAAAGGATGGGAAGAACGAAGGATCAAAAAGTATATGGAAGATGATAATTTTTAGCGCTCTGGTCCCCGAAGGGGGTATTCTCGCTCTTACGGAAGAACCCAACTTTCTGTCAAAGTTCCCCGTTGGAGGTTTAGGGGGCTGGGGCTTGCACGATCCATCTCGATAAATCGACAATTCGGTCATCTAAATTTAATCCTCTTTATGAAATACCCGAATTTTGAGGTAAATAAAAAAATACAATATGAACTACTCGGATAAAGAAGACAAATATTTTAGGGCCAAGGAGAAGGTCGAAGAAATCAAGAAATTCTATTCTAGCCTTATCGCCTATGTGTTCGTCATTGGTGCCTTGGCAGGATTTAATTATTATACCGATCAGTGGAGTTATCCATGGTTTTTGTGGGCCGCTTTCGGTTGGGGAATCGGATTGGTATTTCAGGCATTTAAGGCCTTCAGTTTGAATCCGTTTTTCGGTAACGGCTGGGAGGAACGAAAAATAAAGGAATTTATGAAGGATGATAAAAATGCGAACCGATGGAAATAGAAGATAATAGCAAACGGTCAAAACTAAGGCGCGCAAGACGTAGAGTAGCAGAGCTCAAAGGTTTTTACGGGCATTTGACCGCTTATTTGGGAGTCAATCTTTTTATAACTATTTCCAAAATCCTCAATAATTTAGGAAATGGGGAAACTTTTTGGGAAGCATTTTGGGACTTTGGTACTTTCGCCATCTGGTTTTTCTGGGGCATTGGCCTGGCTTTTCATGCGGTAAAGGTTTTTTCGCTAAATCCTATATTCGGGAAGGAATGGGAAAAAAGACAATTAGAGAAATATATCCAGAAAGAGAAAAAAGAAATCGAGAAATACAGATAATTGATTCGATATGAAAAACGAAGAACGATTGAAATTAAGACGGGCAAAGAAAAAAGTCGAGAAACTCAAAGGGTTTTACATACATCTTATGGTGTATTTGATAATCAATACGATGATTACCGTAATTAAAGTAGTGGGCGCCACCTACTACGGTGAAACGTTTATGGGTCCGTTCTGGCATTTTAGCACCTTTGCCAGTTGGCTGTTCTGGGGCATAGGTCTCGGTTTTCATGCGATAAAAGTCTTTTCGCTCAATCCCATATTAGGAAAGGACTGGGAACAAAGACAGCTACAGAAGTACATCGATGGAGAGAAAGAAGAAATCGAGAAATACGGATAATCAATCGAAATGGAAACAAAGGAAGCATATTTAAAAAGATTAAAAAAAGCCCAAAAAAAGGTAGAGAACATAAAAAATTTCTACAAGCACCTTAAGGTTTATATTATAGTCAATGTAATTCTGGTTTTTTTGATCTATCGGTCTTTGGATTTTTTTGGAGAAAACACAGTTCAGGATTCGGGCTTCAACGATTGGTTTGTATGGAATGTCTTCGGAACTCCTATTTTATGGGGAATCGGCTTGTTGGTCCATGCCCTCTACGTTTTTTGGTTTCAGTCAAAATCGCTTAAAGAGCTCAAACCGAAATTCATACAAGATTGGGAGGAGCGGCAAATCGAGAAGTATATTGAGGAAAATGAATAAATATTCCGTGAATCCCTTGCTGGCGGGAGGAAGGTCTTTGTCTTCTCGGCGTAACTCTGCGAAATAATCTGTGTGAGTTATTACGCAGAGTTTCACAGAGGCAAAAGAGCTTTACAGAGAAAAAGACTATACAAACCTGAAACCAATCAAAACCCCAAAGAAATGCGAACAATAATTATAGAAGATGAAAAACCGGCTGCACGGCGACTCTCAAGGCTTTTGGCCGATTTAAACGTCGATGTGTCGGTCATGTTACATTCCGTACGTGAATCTATCGAATGGTTTCAGAACAACGAGCATCCAGACCTGATTTTTTTGGACATTCAGCTTTCCGACGGGCTTTCGTTTGAAATTTTCGAGAACGTTGAGGTGCGGAGTGCGATTATCTTCACGACGGCTTACGACGAATACGCACTCCAAGCATTTAAATTGAATAGTATCGATTACCTATTAAAACCTATTGATGACGAAGAATTGGAAACTGCGGTAAAGAAGTTCCGTGCAACTAAGCCAAAGTCACAAAAGCTGTCCTTGGATTTTGAAGATATCAAAAAGCTTTTGGTCAATCCCCTCGAACGGGAATATAAAAAAAGGTTTACTGCAAGGGTAGGGCAGCACCTCAAAATTATCAATGCCGATGAGGTCGAATGTTTTTACAGCGAAAATAAAGGCACCTATGCCGCAACGTCCGAGGGTAGAAATTATCTACTGGATACCACTTTAGAAAACTTGGAGGGAGAGTTGACACCAAATAAATTCTTTAGGGTCAGTCGAAAATTCTATGTCAATATCGAACATATAAAAGACATCGTTTCCTATACAAATTCAAGGCTTCAAATCAAACTTAATCGGTTTACGGAGCAAGAAATCATCGTAAGCAGAGAACGCGTTCGAGATTTCAAGTTATGGTTGGAGTAAGTTTGGGTAAAAAATTGATGGTAAATTAGTTGAATATAACGATAGATTTTACTTATAACACCTATTTCTTCAAAAAAATCTTATTTTTCCACTCGATTTTCGTCAAAAGAAGATGGCAATAATTTTGGAATCAATTTGATAAAAATCGGTAAAAGAACCGCACCGCCCGGAAGTATAAAAATTGCCAATGAGGGTATACTTTTAAAAATATCGATTAACTGATTTTGCACCTTTTTTTTCTCTTCCGTTGTCAAGTCTTTTACGGTAGATTTTGAAATCAAATAGACCAATTCCTTACTTTGAGAAAGTTCTTTTTGCAGCCGTTTACTATTTCTGAGAATGAGTTTATTGACAACCTTCGACATGCTATCGTAAAATTGCACCGCAAGATTAGCATCTTTTAGAAATGGTATGGTTGTCGCGTTTGTTTCAAAAAAGGAGCTCATTTCTCTTAAAGAGCTGGCAATCTGTTTTTGGTCGAACTGCAAATCTTTACCCAAACCGAAGATAAATTCCGATTCTTGGTATTCTAACGCGTTATCTTCCCAAACGGTTAGGCAGGCAATATCTAAAAAATAGCTGTTTTCCCATTCTGATGGGTTATTCAAAAGTTTGTCCCGGTAAGCACCATCGAAATTTTCCGCTGTACTATCGATGAACGTTAATGAAGATGCAAATAGTTGCGCCAAACGCTCGTCGCTCCTATTCTTTTCCTTTGAATTCAAAGCATGATAGGTAACGTTGATAGCTAGATATTCAAGCAACTGCCCATGTTGCCGAATATTTGCGGGTATTTTTAAATATCGTTTAAAGAGCAGTACATCAACGAATAGCAATGAGTTGGTAATAATGCTGTTGAAGGTCTTACTAATAAGGTTATCCTCAAGATATACCCTAGAATCTATCAGTTTTTCGAGCTGAGCCGATGTTTTCTTACCGGTTAATACTTTGTTGAGTAGCGAAATATGGCTTAGCCCAAGATCTTTATAGAATTGGAAGATTATTTTTAGAAAAATAGAAAAGTCACCTTTTTCGGCTTCTAGCTTAAAAGTAAAATATAAGGCATTTAATAAATTGATCTTAGCCTTCTCATCTTCTGACAATTTATGTTCAGATAGTATGAAATGGGGGATCTTGGTATTGATTCCGTACACAAACCCCATTTTTTTTAGCGTTTGGTAAAGCATAGGGTAGTCTGAATAAGCGCTTTGCTCATTTTCGACAAGGGAACCGAATTTATCGATCCAACCAGATGCGGAAGGGTTCATGTTTCTTGAGTTTCAATGCGCCAAATTAGTACAAAAATGCTTAGTAAATCAAGTAATGAAGGTTTAGATACTGAAGTGATTTTAACTTTCCGCATTCAATCGAACCTGGCCGGCCAGGCAGGAATTAGTGATTTTTTAATCGCCTGAAGGGCTTGTTGAGTTGCACCCGCCCGACCGCTACGGGCATGTTGCATCGATACGGAAGGAGAAAAAGATGAAAAGGCGGACGAAAAAGCGCAATTTTTTAGAGAACGGAGAAAGTTAAAATCACTTCAGTGTATAATTTTATGTTAGTGCCTATTCCATAAACCTTGCTTAGTAACGCAATTCGTAGTCTAAGATTTTGTTGGTTATAGCCATATACTCTACTAATTCTCATTGTTTGGAACAAATTTTCACACGTTCAAAGCACTATTTAAGAATAGTATATAACAATCAATTTTTTCGATAAAATGCACGCTACTAGCGCCTTATATGCGATTTAGCGATTTTTTCAGCGCTTTAACGGAACTTTCCCTATTGAATGAGCTAAAAATTTATTGGATAATTAAAGACAATAAGGCAATATGTAAGAATATTAAGACGTTACACAACAGCAAATCACTAGACGTGATGGGGCTCAGTTTTTCTTTAACTAAATTTTAACATTTAAAATAAAACCGCCCAAACAAACTCTCGTAAGTAGTGTTGAATTAATTAATCTTTATAATCTTTAAAATTATTAACAAATGAAAAAGACAAAACTTTTATTCGGTCTAGGTATTCTAGCCGCAATTGGTGTCGTTTTAGTAGCGGCGGATCACATTGATGCGCCAGGTGTTACGGGCACTACCGCAGACATTGCAGATTTTTACGGTTTCGAATCCCCTTCGAATGCCGACAACACTGTATTTATTGTTGACTTGCAGACCGATGTGCTGCCAGATTTGGCCTATGGAACCTTTGATGAGAATGTATTGACTGAAATCAATATTGATACTGATAATGATTTGGTCGAAGATTTGGTAATTCAGGCAATACCTCGTGGCGACACTATGTATTTCTTCGGTCCTGTGGCACCTGCGGCGACGGGGGTATCTAGCGATGTAATGGTAGATTCTCCATTGGGCGAAGTTAAGATTTCTGCCGGTGAGGCAATTACAACGACTACTGACGCGGGAGTTTCCCTTTTCGCTGGTCCAAGACAGGATGCTTTCTATTTTGACTTCTTTCAGTTTAATAAGGTGCTTGAAGCTGACCCACAAGGGTTTCTACCTCCAGGCGAGGCGGCCGATACTTTTGATGGCGCGAATACAATGGCTATAGTTGTCGAAATACCTAACAGTATTTTAGGTCCGACTACTGGTACTAATGTATTAGGTCTAGAAGTTTACAAAGCATGGGTCACTACAAACACAAAACAATAATAAAGAATTTTAAAAAATAGAAAATAATGAAAAATACATTAAAATATATGTTTTTGTCACTTTGCGCAGCTACGCTTTTCGTAGCCTGTAGTGACGATGATGCTGAAGCTATCGTACAGGCTACCTGTAGCGATGGAATTATGAACGGTACCGAAACCGGTATCGATTGTGGTGGTACTACTTGCCAGCCTTGTGGAGATACGACTCCACCTGTTGATCCACCTGTAGACCCTCCAATGAAAGATCCTGATTTCTCAGGTACGTATGCACAAGTTGATTTTATGGGTCGCCCAGGAATAAACACAGTACTGAGCGTTTTTAAAGATGAATACAATCAAGCAGTACCTTCTACTATCGCAGAATTTTATGCACAAGATTTCGAAGATCGTTTAGAAGGGCTTCATGATGCGTACGCTGTAGCTTTGGGTCTTACCGCAGAAGACGTTGATTATCAACCAAATATTTTGGGTGATATTCTCAACGGGCCGGATAAAGATGGTTTTACTGACAACATTGTTTCTGCAGAAGTTTTAATGAGTTTTTTAGCCAATGATGTTTTGGAAATTGCTCCAAACCTTCCAACTACTTATTTTAATGCAGGGTCTGGTGCTCCGAACTATGATGGTGCTATCGGTCTAACGGGTAGAACGTTACAAGACGATGTTATCGACGTTTCTTTGATCCTTCTTTTCGGAGGTGGTGACGGAGCACGTTTTAACGGTCAAGAAGTTGACGGTGTTGGTACCTTCCCTATCTTGGTTAGCGATGGTGTTGCATTAACTGCTGAGCCAACTGATACATTCCCATATTTAGGAGCTCCTGAATAAGACGGAATTCTGTGAAAAAGAAGAAGTAGGGGAGGATGGGTTTCCCATCCTCCCTTTTTTTATTCTCAAAACTGCACCGATGTAGTAGTTTAGAAAATATTATTTAGAATATTCTTTGTAGAGCTCTTATATTATTTGATTCAGTAAATAGAACCAACTATAAAAAAATTGAAGATGAAATATACCACAACATTACTAGTAATGCTTTTAATTTTATGCTCTTGTAACACGGAGAGTGAAAATCAGATTAGCGATAAAAAAGAATACAACAAGTATTTAGCGTCAAGCCCTGCCAAAACGACTTCGAAATACTATGAACTGTGGAATTCAAAAATAAAACCGGATAGTGCCCAACTATTGAGTTTTGGTATCGTCGGTGGCGAATATAATCGTTATTTCAAAAACACCGGTGACATAAAATATTTGAAAAAAGCCGAACAGGCTTTGAAAAAAGCTGTAGATATTGCAGCAATTGGCCAAGCCGGTTATTATAGGGCATTGGCACGTAACTACATTTCACAGCACCGTTTTAGAGAGGCCTTACAATTAGCGGATTCGGCGCGGGCCATGAATAATGGTGTCGAACAATCGCAATCATTGCTTTTCGATGTGCATATGGAACTTGGGAATTACGATACTGCAAAAAAGTACTTGGACAGCGTAAAAAACATGTCCAGTTTCGGGTATTTGATTCGTCTTTCGAAATGGAACGATTACAAAGGTGATCTCGATACTACGGTACGCTTTATGGAAAAAGCCAAGGAAAAAGCGGAATCATCAAATAATATATCCCTAAAATTATGGTCGTACACTAACCTTGCCGACTATTACGGGCACGCCGGAAGAATAGAAGATTCATACCGCCACTACCTAATGGCATTGGAAATGGATCCCGAAAACGCCTATGCCAAAAAAGGAATTGCTTGGATCGTTTTCTCCTATGAGAAGAAGCCAAAGGAAGCAATGCGTATTTTAGATTCGGTCACCAAAAATTACAAAGCGCCCGATTTTTATTTGTTAAAGGCCGAAGTTGCGGACTACATGGGTGATGACCTGAAAAGCCTTTCGAATCTTGATAAATATTTTACAGCGGTCAAGGATCCTGCGTACGGCGATATGTATAATACTTATAACGTTTCTTTATACCTAAATGAAACCGAGCAGTTTGATAAAGCTATGGAACTCGCCCAAAAAGAGGTGACGAACAGACCTACACCAGAATCTTACAGTCTTTTGGCTTATAGCTATCTAAAGAAGGGTCAAAAAGAAAAGGCGCTTGAAATTATAGAGCAACATATTGAAGGAAAAACCTTTGAGCCTGCAATTCTATTGCATGCAGCGGAGATTTATAAGGCTACGGGAGCAACTGAGAAAGTAAAAGCACTGAAGACCGAATTATTGGGAGCTATCTATGAATTGGGACCGTCAACAGAAGAAAGTATTTCTAAGTTGTAATCGATTCCGATTCGAAGAATCCCCCAGAACGATCTGATTTTCATTTTGTTTTTAGATTAGATTGATTTTTACTAAGTGTTTTGGCAACTGTCAAAACACTTTTTTTTTGCAAGAAAATTATAGGTATTATGAAATTTTTAACTTTTTATGTAGGAATATACTAACCTATTCGTTATTTTTATCTTCCAAATAGAATATGCTAGTCTGTGATACTAAAACAGCGCAGATTGAAATGAAGAATTTAACCTAATAGTTCCCCTAAATTAATAGTGTTATGGAGTATCTCCTCTTTATTGCTTGGCTTAGCTTTATGTTTTTTTTATGTTATAAAGTATTTACTGCGCGCAAAGCTTTGCGTAAGGCCCTGAAGGCTCGTAAATAACTTTCCTGTATTTTTTTGGAATTTTGTAAACTGATTACCGCAGCTTGTTGTTGGTTTTAAATAACCATTTTTTAGATAAACGGTTTTTATTTACTGAATTTCCAAACCCTGAGCTTTTTATTCCGTAAGTAAGTTATATAAAAGAATCTTCTGATTCTTAATACTCACCTAAAGCATTTCTTATGGACTATTACATCTTTGCCTTATGGGTTAATTTAATGATATTTATCTTAGTTTGGGTTGTTGGGGCCTACCACGCGCTACAACAAAAATTAGAAGACTTGAAAGTCGATAAATTATAACATATTGTTCTTTTAATCTAAATAATTCCGCGGCGGCTCTGCCTCGGGTTTTCTGATTACACCTCCCCTTGGGGGAGTTCGGAATTGCTTTTTCGCGATTGTGGATGGGGCAAAATATAAAATTTCGGTTTTTGGCCCAAAGGCGAAAATGAAAACGGCGAAACCTGCCAGCCGGCAGGCTGGGACCCCTATGGCTTGCTTCGGGGATAGTTGGTTTCAAGAATTTTTTGTTGGTGTTGAAGTGATTTAAGTAATCGTACTTAAATCGTGTTCAAGACTAATTTCCCTTTTAGTAAAATATACCTTGAACATTATTAGGTCGAAGCTTGTCCAAAACTGTTACCTCTCAAAGGAGGAGGGTCAGGAAGTAGTTTTTTTAAAGTTCATACGATTTTCTCAAATTGCCTTTATCCCCAGACCTCCCTAGCCTCTCCCATGGTGATGTACTAAGCTTGCCGAAGTGAGAGGTACAGATTCCGCAAAAAAGGCAAATTTGTCGTACACCTCTTTAATCAGTTATTTTAAAAACCGACGTATAAGTACTGGCAACAGTAATAAATCAAGAATTAATGCCGCTACCAAGGTAACACTCACCAAAAGGCCAATGGTTACACTTGGCGCATGTACTGAAAATAGAAGAATCAGGAAACCAAAAAATAGCGTCAGGGTCGTTATGATCAAAGCACGACCGGTATCTTCAAAAGTAATGTGCAAAGCTTCCTCTTTGCTTAGACCTTTGGCCGTGCAAATTCGAAATCTGCCTAAAAAATGTATGGTGTCGTCTACAGCAATGCCGAATACAATAGCGAAAACGACTGAGATGGTCGATTCTAAAGGAATACCGAAAAACCCTAGTAAAGCCCCTGCAAATAGCAAAGGAAGTAGGTTCGGTAGCAGCGAAATCACCAAAAGCTTAAAATTCTTAAAAATCAGGGCCATAAGCAGGGCGACCAAAATTAGGCCGGCAAGCAGCCCTTGTATGAGGCTGTCACGAATATAATAGGAGTTTTTATCGAGCAGTACCCCAGAACCTGTTAATCTGAATCTCACAAGCGATGTGTCGGTTTGGGTAGCTGTAAAAGTATTAAACCTTTCATAGGTTTTGTTAAGAGTGTCGGTGCCTACATCTAATACCCTCGCCGTAATGCGGGCTTTCGTTTCTTCAGCATTCACAAATTTCCCGTATTGTTTTCGCGCAAGTTTTTTAGCTTCCTTTTTATATGATTCAAAAGTTTCTCGGTCTTCGGGCAATTTAAAATCAGTGGAATTGTTCAAATTATTTGCTTTGTTGATTGCCTTATACAGTGTGTTAATTGATTGCACATTGCGAATTGGAGCTTGGGCTTTCAGTTGCTGTTCTACCTTTTCAATTTCTTGGGCTACGGCAAAATCAGTGACCTTATGCTCGGTTTGGGCTAGTACGGCCACCTCCAATGGTCGAAAGCCAGAGTAATTCTGCTGAAAAAAAGTAAAGTCTTCGGCGATAGCGCTATTCTTAGGTAAGCTCTCCTTAATCTGATAATTGGTATCGATTTTCGTGATGCCCCAAATGCAGATGAATGTAAAGACCAAACTCCCGTATAGAATTCCACGATGATGTCGCTTTGTAATGGTATTGGTCCAGTTCAATACTTTGGGCCAAACCGTAGAAACTTCTTTTTCCGGTAGTATTTGTGCCCTCTTGGGTAAGAGCAGCAAAGCACTGGTGAAAAAGATGACCGTGATAAAGGCGGTAAGTACCCCGAGTGCCGAATTAATGCCAAAATCACTTATGCTGCTCGATTTTGAAGCAAGTAAAGAGGCAAACCCGATGGCCGTAGTTACCGAGGTAAGTAAGGTAGAAATACCCACTTCACGTAAAGCCAAGGCAAGTGCTTCCTGTTTTTGTAACCCTGTTTTTAGCTTTCCTAAATAATCATCCATGATATGAATTACGTCCGAAGTACCGACAATCAACATCAGAATTGGGTAAAAGGCGGCCATCGCGTTCAATTCTTTTCCTAAAACGGATAATAGGCCCATAAATAATAACAGGGCCACGGTTATTGAAATTAAACAGATGATTACTACGATAATTCTACGATAGATTAGAAATAATATGATGAATATCAATACAATGGAAGCTATACTAGTCGTAATTACCTCACTTTTTTGCATGGCCACTATGGCTTCGAAGAAATAAGATCTGCCCAGCAGATGATAATCGGTAAAACCGTTTTCTTCAAGAGAGGTGCGAACCTTTGATAGCAGCAACATACTCTGATTATAATCGATAGTATCTTCCGTTTCAAGTGCCAACACCAAAGAAGTAGCCTTCTCATCGATAAGTGTATTAATGAACAGTCCATCTTCCTTTAGTTTATTGAGGTCAGCCGCATATTGAGTAGGGTCTTCTCGATGAATGATTGGTAGTTTGGTGTACCCGAACGAAGTTTTTAAAGGATAAAAAAGTGTAGTAAGCGACTGCCTTGAGGTTACATAAGGTAGCTTTTTGGCTTCGACGGAAAGCTTATGAAAACGATTTAAAAAATCTTGTTCAAAAACCGTTGTGTCGTTCGATACGGCTATCAATAGAAAATTATCGTCCGTACCGAATTCTTCGATAAACTCTCGGTAGAATATAAGGTCTTCATCACCTTCGGGAAAGAATTGACTAAAATCGAACGAAAATTTCAAATTGCCCAGGGCTACTACCGAAAGTGCGCATAAGACAATAAATACAATAATTATCGTTTTCTTTAAAGCAAAGATTTTGTGCATATGGGGCGGTAGTTTCGAATTTTTGCGGTTAAATTAACCATTCGTTAATTATTATCGACTACTTTTCACCAAACAAGGAAAAAATCTAATTCAGGAATGACCAAACGGCTTACCATCATTAACTTCCTTTTAGTATATCTTGCCCAAGGATGTATATGGGCGCAAGACCAACAGCAAACCCCTCAAGATTCCGTAAAGAAAAACCTTAAAATTTCTGCTTTTCCAGTTGCTTTTTACACACCTGAAACTGCTTTCGGTTTTGGGGGAATTGGTATAGCTACGTTTCGCTTGAAAGACGAAGCTCAAGACACACGACCTTCTTCGGTACAATTGGGCTTAAGCTATACGACCAAGAATCAGTTTCTGCTTTACGCGCCATTCGAATTCTACCGCGATAACGAAAAATGGCGTCTGCTTGGTGAACTTGGCTTCTATAAATATTTCTATAATTTTTATGGATTGGGAATAAACTCAAAGTTAGAAAATGAAGAGACTTATGAAGTAACTTTCCCAAGAGTTCGGCTTTCTGTACTACGGGAGCTTTTTCCTAATTTTTTGGTCGGTCTTGGTTATGAGTTTGATGCCTTTAACGGTTTGAAAATAGAGGAAGGCGGAATTTTAGAAGCTTCCGATGTACCGGGCAAACGTGATGGCATCGTTTCAAATATTGGTGTTCAGTCTTTCTATGACACCCGTGATAATTTATTCTTTCCGACAAAGGGATTCTATATTCAGGGTAATTTGTTTACATCGACTAAAATTTTAGGTTCTGATTTTAGCTACACAAAATTTGAGCTGGACAGTCGTTACTATCAAAAAGTCGGAAAGAAGCAAGTGCTTGCCGCAAATCTTTTCTTGGCAAATAGCAGCAAAGATACGCCTTTCTATGACCTATATTATTTGGGCTCTAGGCGGACCAGGGGGTTCGATAATCGTCGTTTTCAAGATAACGCAGAACTTAGTTTTGTGCTAGAATATAGATTTCCCATAGCGGGTAGGTTCGGAGGCGCCGTTTTTGGTTCAACAGGGACTGTCGCTCCCGATTTGGGCGCCACGTTCTCGTCAGCGTATAAAAACGCAGCAGGAGCTGGTATACGGTATATTTTTAACAAAAGGGACGGAGTACGTATTCGCGTCGATTATGGTCTCTCGAACGAGGGTGGAAATGTTTATTTTACCATAAAAGAAGCGTTTTGACTTTTCCTGTGCTTTGTTCGCAATGACGAACTTTAAAGATCCGTCCAGTTGTCTAAATCCAATGTCCAATCATAATTCTTGTAAATAAGGTCGATTTTTTTTGTTGAGGGAATGATATTTTTTTCCTTTAAAATATCCTTTACACCACTTTTGCAACCAAAATCGCCCCGAAACCAGTTAAAAAGTGAAGTAACCGCGACTTCATTGGCGTCGGCCTTATATGCCGATGTGCGCTCTAAGTAATCTTTGGTTCCTTTGTTTAGCTGCTCATCAAGGCGGTCGGATTCATAAATGGCTACCGGCGGACAATCTTTCGCACCGCAGTTCAGGGCAAAATGAATACGATAATCACGCTCGTCGACACGCAACTTACGTTCGAATTTGTTGG
>Ga0115029_1000813_pt1 | contig 26893 bp, 30 predicted proteins | sample SidtaG_3_FD_87297 | JGI IMG/M metagenome (GOLD analysis project Ga0115029, IMG submission 87297) | Marine algal microbial communities from Sidmouth, United Kingdom - Sidmouth_Asex1 metaG | ecosystem: Host-associated > Algae > Red algae > Unclassified | place: Sidmouth, United Kingdom | collected... | reverse complement strand
GTCTGTTGCAAGCGATCTTGCCACCTAATTCAACCGCTAGTACACCAGAATTATTCCAAATTCCCTTGCCTGCGGGTCATGCGGGACTTTGTTTTTCCAGTCAACACTTGGTGGGCTTGGTCACAGAACCGCCCATGTATCTCCAATTCACCCCGGAGATGGCCCAGCCAGCAATACCAGACATTATTCCTTCCCCCTATGTCCAGATCGATCAGTTTGTAACATCAGCAGAACATCAAACATTATTACAAGCAGCCATCCACCAAGAATCTGCTTTTGTCCCCACCCAAACCACAACGGATGCACTCGATTATCGACAGTCCATGATTTTGTCCAATCTGGATGGCTTAGCCGATCGCATTCTAGACCGGATTGAGCAGGTCCTCCCTCAAGTGCTGCAACGTTTAAAGCTGCCTGTATTTGAAGCATCTGAAATTGAGACCCAGCTCACGTCCCATAACGACGGTAACTATTACAAACTACACAACGATAGCGGTAGCCCTGAGACCGCCACCCGAGAATTAACCTACGTCTATTACTTCTATCAAGATCCGAAGCCCTTTTCAGGGGGGGAGTTATTAGTCTATGACAGCAAAATTGAAAATAACTTTTATGTAGCCGCCGATTCCTTTCAAACGGTCGATCCTCGGAATAACAGCATCGTCTTTTTCCTCAGCCGCTATATGCACGAAGTGCTTCCCGTCCGCTGCCCATCCCAAGCCTTTGCCGACAGTCGCTTCACAATCAATGGCTGGATTCGCCGTTAACGTCATACCAACAAATTTGGAACCTAGAGTCTAGCTAGGGTTACCCGCTCATCTTGATCTTGGTATTTGCCTTGGCGGGTTTCATAGCTCACCGTGCACGGCTCCCCTTCAAAAAACAACAATTGCACAATGCCTTCGTTTGCATAGACTCGGCAATCAGCACTAGAAGAGTTGGAAAATTCTAGGGTTAGATGCCCTCGCCAACCTGCCTCCGCCGGGGTGAGATTAGCAATTAAGCCAATCCTGGCATAGGTACTTTTGCCAATACAGATCACCGTTACATTCTCGGGAATCGCGAGCTTTTCCAGGGCGACCCCTAGACCATAAGAATGGGCGGGCAAAATAAAATAGCTGCCCTTGTCATCCGTATGTAATGCCGCTGGGTCGAGATTGGCTGGGTTGAAATGTTTAGGATCGACAATTGTGCCCGGAATATGGCGAAAAACACGAAATTCTTTAGGGCTGAGCCGCAAATCATACCCATAGGACGACAACCCATAACTGATGACTCGCTGAGACACCTCCGTATCCCTTGCAATTTTTCGAACCAAATGCGGTTCAAAGGGGCTGATCATTCCTTGGTGAGCCATCTCGGCTATCCAAGCATCATTTTTGATCACGGTAACCTCAGGGGACAAATTTATGGGCAAATGTTGGGTATCCGTAAATTATTGTGTACGGGCACCATTGTTTATGGGCAAATATTGCGCCGTAGTTCTGTAATCTGGTCAGCAACATCCAGGAGCGATGGCGGCATATTAGGCCCCGTCAGAATCATATCAATATGCCGTGGTCGCTGCTCGATTAACGATAAAACATCTGCTTCCGGGATCAGGCCCAAATGTAGCGCTAAACTCAGTTCATCCAGAATCACTAAGGCATAAGTACCCGATGCGATCGCTGTTTGGGTGTGGTGCCACAACTCCTGCATGGCTTGCATCTCCGTTGCCTCTAGCTCTGGCGTATCAATACACCGAGGTAGATTACAGCGATACCAGTCAAGATGCTGACACAGGTGCATGGGGTGTTGATGCCCCATATTGATGCCACCTTTCAAAAATTGGACCACTAGCACCCGAGTTCCTTGCCCTGCTTCTCGCAAAGCTTGAGCCATTACACTCGTAAAAAAGCTGCGATGAGGAGCTGTAAAGATTTGAACCAGGCCTGCAACGATGTGGCGAGCGGGGGAATCAACTGGCACAAGGGGCGTATCTAGTTGGGCAACCATAGTTTAGATGTTAACAACAGATGTAGTGTTCATCTGTAACTTTCCCCCATAGTCAACACCATATCTACAAGATTCGTCAACCACTTTTTGAAAAGTATTAAGTTTTGAAAGGATTCTTCTACTCAGTCTGGATGTCTTGGGGGAGATGACTAGAGTATGCTGATTGGGGTTCAAACTAGCTCACCCGAGGCAGATCACTGCTAACGGCATAGGGCGAACCAATGTGTCCTTAAGAATAAAAATACATGACTTGGCAGCGCCCTGATGGTCGTCAACCCGATCAACTCCGACCGATTCAGTTTCAACGAGAGTATACCCGCTTTGCGGCCGGATCGGTATTGGCAGAATGTGGTCAAACAAAAGTTCTTTGTACCGTCTCTGTAGAGTCGGGCGTCCCTAAGTTCTTGGAAGGCTCCGGCCAAGGCTGGTTAACGGCTGAGTATCGCATGTTACCCGGAGCAACGCCCGAGCGACAGCGGCGAGAATTGATGAAATTGTCGGGACGCACCCAAGAGATTCAGCGGCTGATTGGTCGTAGCCTACGGGCTGCCCTTGATTTAAAAGCGTTGGGAGAGTGGACCTTGGTGGTGGATGCCGATGTCTTGCAAGCCGATGCAGGCACCCGAACCACGGCAATCACGGGCGGCTTTGTGGCCCTTGCGGATGCCATTGATCAGTTAGTGAGCAAAGGAGACCTAGCTCAATCGCCGATTCGCCACCATGTGGCCGCAGTCTCCGTGGGCCTCTTAGCAGGACAACCGTTTCTAGACCTCAATTACCCCGAAGATGTGGGGGCCTCTGTAGACTTAAATGTCGTCGCCACTGAGCAATTGGAACTGTTGGAAGTTCAAGGCACAGCCGAAGAAGGAACGCTTCCCCGCCCCCAACTCAATCAAATGTTGGATCTGGCAGAAATTGGCATTCAACAACTGATTACGGCCCAGCGTCAAGCCCTAGCAGACTCATAAACCCGTCTCAATGACAGCCTCGGGTCTGGGTGAGATGATCCACAACTCGATCCAGACCGACCGAGTGAGAGGCTTTGAACAGCAAGCGATCGCCCGGTCGAATCCGTTGATCCAGATAGTCGATCAAGGGTTGATGCTGGGCAAATTGCCGCGTGGGGATGGAGTCCACACCAGCAGCGAGGGCAGCCCCTTCAGGGCCTTGATCTAAAATCAAAAGCTGATCGAAGTTGAGCTGCTGGACTAGAGTCCCGACTTGGCGATGCAACTCAGGTGCATAGTCTCCTAGCTCCTTCATGGGACCCAGAACGGCAATCCGTCGTTGGCCCGGTGTTTGAGCTAGCAGGTGCAGGGCAGCTTGCATGGACTCCAGACCCGCGTTGTAGGTTTCATCCAGAATCACAACATCGTTGGGCAGAGTCAGTTTGCGGGCTCGCCCTGTAGGTAATTGCAACGGGATGCCCTGTTGGAGTGGGGCTAGATCGAGGTGGAGATGGCGGGCGATCGCCAACGCCGCTAAATAATTCAAGGCATTATGAGCCCCTGGTAAAGGCAAAGGAAATTCAGTGCCCTCCACTCCTAGGGTTTGTGCATCTACTAGCGTGCCTTGTAAATCCCCGGTGTCTAGGCCATAGGTCACCAACGGACCTTGCCAAACCGTTTTGGCCGTTGCCATGAGCAAGGGATTATCGGCATTGAGGATGGCCAAACTGTCGGCGGGCATATTGGCCAATAATTCACATTTAGCTTGGGCAATGGCTTCCCTGGACCCCAAACGGCCAATGTGGGCCGTACCAACGTTGGTAATCACGCCAATAGTAGGACTGGCAATTTGGGCCAGCTCAGCAATTTCGCCAGGTCCTCGCATTCCCATTTCAATCACAGCATAGTCATGGTGGGGCGTTAACCCCAGCAAGGTTTTAGGCACCCCAATTTCGTTATTGTAGTTGGCTTCTGTTTTGAGAACGGATCCTGCGGTTCCTAGGGCGGCTGCAATCAGCTCCTTGGTCGTCGTCTTACCCACCGATCCGGTAATGGCAATAATGGGAATCTGGAACTGTTGTCGCCACCACTGGCCTAAGCGTTGGTAGGCCTCTAAGGTATTGGCAACTACCAACTGGGGAATGGCAGCATCCAGGGGATGGTCAACGATGGCTGCGATCGCACCCTGTTGTACCGCACTTTCCACAAACCGATGGCCATCAAACTTTTCACCAGACAAGGCGAGAAATACTTCGCCTGGCTGCAGACTTCGAGTATCTGTGGTTACACCACCACAGTGAGCCAGCGGATCAGCAAGATGAAGGGGCTCTGCTGCCAGAATATCGATAAGCTGCACCAGGGATGCCTGCAAAGTCATGAGCGGTGAGGGTTCCTAAAGACTGCTAGTCATTATCCCCCAAACCTTGCACAGCTTAAGCAGACGGCCGTGTGATCCACTCGGATCAGGCCTAGACCCACGGTCATGTCAGCCCATCGCTACTGAGGGGAGTCCCGCAACCCTGTCCAGCCAATACTGGCAAAACCAATCGCCAGCAGAATACACCGAATCCCCGCCCGCAAACGAGCCATCGTTCGTTCACCTTGCGCCTGTAGAAGAACATCGGCTTTCTTCTTCTGGGCTTCCGCCAGTTGACCAGACACCTGCGTTTGCTGCTGTTGCAGTTGTTTTACCCGAGCATCAACGTTTTGCTTCAACACTTGTGGATCTTTTTTGAGCTGCTCTAGGACCGACTTCTGTTGGGGCGGCATCTGCGGATTATTCAAAAGCTGATCGAGCTGAGTGGGATCTTTGCTAATCGTTTGCCACTGCTGCTCTTCCAGTTTGACTTGGTTGAGCTGTTGATCAATATTAGCTTTGTTTTGAGTCCATTCCTGTTCGACCTGATCCAGAGCGATTTGAATCACATCACCGGTTTTGGCATAGTGAAACGGAATAATCAACAGAAACATCAGTCCGAGTAAGCTAGCAAACACAAAGGTCCAAAACTTAGGGTCTTGCCAAGCGGCCCTTTCTTTGCTGGTGTCTTGGGCTTTGGGAGCAACAGGCGCCTGAGAATATAAATGAAACCAAAAGCCTGCATAAATTAGGGCTAAACCAATGAGCGGAATCACTCCTCGATCAATTAATTCATTGAGAAGGTTGAGTTGCACCTCTACTTTCGACAGTTGTGGAGAGGTCAAACGCACCAAAAAATCTAGGAAAAAGGTCAAAATCAGGATCAGACCCACCCAGGTTAAAACCCGCGAAGAGGGCGGTAAGTTGGGACGGTTCTCAGAGACAGTCATGAGGAATAGAGGTTAAAGGGTGGACAAGGAAAGTCGAGAATAAGCAAACCTAACTCAGCCAGAGACCAATCGGATTCGGCAACCCTGAGAATTTCGTTACACGTTCTGGGGCTTTTGGTCTGTTCCATGATTCTCATTCTCTGGTCTTTTGTCAAACGATGACGATTTATAGCCCACTTTCGCAATTGACGGTCACCATAACGATCATGTTCTCGGCCCCCTGACTTTACATCCTTTCTGTGATCATTGGCGGTCGGTCAGGGGGATAGCATTGAGGTCGGCCCGCACATCAGCCAATTATCGGAGCCCATCAGTTAACCCGTTGAACATTGGGGATTATATTAGGGAGGATGAGCCCTATCGATGAGCCTAATCTAAGCTAGTGACGACTCAAAACCGTTTGTCCCTTGATCCGAATCACCCCCCATCTCAGCAAGCTGAAACAACACAGCCACTTACGGCCGTTGAGCCCCCCCTCTCAGCTCCCGAACAATTTCAATGGACGCAGCAATGGTATCCAGTGGCAGTCGCTGAATTTTTAGATGCAAAAAGTCCCCACGCCATTCAACTCCTCGGCAAAGAGCTAGTGATCTGGCGCGATCAGCAGGAAATCTGGCACTGCTTTGAAGATCGCTGTCCCCATCGGCTGGCACCACTGTCAGAAGGGAGAATAGAAGTCGATGGCACCTTGATGTGTGCTTATCATGCCTGGCGGTTTGATGCAGAAGGGCACTGTGTAGATATTCCTCAAAGTCTGAATCTGGAGACAGCCAAAGCACATCGAGCCAATCCAAGGTCCTGTGCGATCGCCTATCCAACCCAACTCCAACAAGGCCTGATTTGGGTATGGCCAGATGCCAGCAAAGAAACTAAACAGCTCAGCCAGGAACGCGCTCCGCGCACAATTCCTGAGTTGGAAGAGATGCCGGAGCGCGCCATTAAGCTCTTCTGGTATGTCCGAGATTTGCCCTATGGCTGGGACTTTTTCATGGAAAATATTGCCGATCCTGCCCATGTCCCCGTGTCTCACCACGGCATTATGGGTAATCGCTATCGAGATGCTAACTACTACGACATGATCACCGCCCGCGAGGTTTCAACTCAAGACGGGTTTGCCTTTGACATCAATCCGGTTCCTAGCATTATTAAAAAAGCAGCGCACAACTTTCAGCCGCCCTGCCATATGCGAATCGAGTCCACCTTTGAAAAAGATGGGCAGATGATTTTGGCTCTCTATGCTAGTCCAACTCGTCCAGGTTGGTGCCGCCATATCGGCTGTCAGGTGTTAGTGAAGGACAAACAAGGCAAAACACCACCTGGATTAGGCTTTTTTGCTTGGCCGATGCCCGTGTGGTTAGGTCATGTCCTAGCCCCTCTGTTCCTTCACCAGGATCTGGTATTTCTCCACTACCAAGAAAAGCGCATTGGCCACCAGGAACAAGGCAATTGGCTAGAGACTGTTTACACCCCTAACCCCCAAGACAAGATGGTGATTGCCCTACGCCAATGGCTTAAAACAAAAGCAGGGGGAGGCATTCCCTGGGAATGTGATTCACAATTACCTCCACCCCAGCAAGATAAGCAAAAGCTGTTTGATCTGTGGCATACCCATACGAAAGATTGTCAGACCTGTCGGCATGCCTTGAAGCGAATTCAGCAAGTGCAGGTTTTTGCCTTTGTTTCGGCAGTGGTTTGTTTTGGATTAGGGGTGATGCTGGATGCGCGATCGCAAGCTATTCACGCAGCTACTAATCCCTCAACGTCCCTACTATCAATGGCTCCCCCTATAGAATTTTGGGAGTTACTGGGCTGTAGTGTAGTCTTGGCAATCGCTGGCTATTTATTGCAGCGATTTAGCCGCATGTTTTATGTGTATGAGTTCGACCACGCTCATAATGACTAGATGGCTTACTCAATGACCAGAGAAAATCAACGACTCTTGGGTTGCGGCCCCCAAACTGTTTACAATCAGAATGCTCGATATTAAATTGGCACCTTTGCGATAAAGTGCTGAATTACAAAGCGTTATAACCATGACCTCGGTCCAACCGCACAAAAAAGCCAAAGCTCTGAAGCCCACCAGCCCGCGTCCCGCCAAGGAACTCTGTAGCGAATGTGGCCTTTGCGATACCTACTATATTCATTACGTCAAAGAAGCTTGTGCCTTCTTAAATCAGCAGGTGGCAGAGCTAGAAGAAAAAGCCCACGGTCGCAGCCGAGATCTGGACAACGAGGATGACTGGTATTTCGGGGTCAGCACCCAAATGATGACCGCCCGCAAAATCGATCCCATTCCGGGGGCACAATGGACCGGGATTGTCAGCACCATCGGTATGGAAATGCTGAAGCAGGGCAAAGTCGAGGGGGTTGTCTGCATCCAGAACACGAAGGAAGATCGCTTTCAACCTAAACCCATCATTGCTCGTACCCCCGAAGAGGTGTTGGCCGCTCGGGTGAATAAACCGACACTATCTCCCAATCTATCGGTACTGGAGCAGATTGAGCAGTCAGGAATGAAACGCCTCTTGGTGATTGGAGTGGGATGTCAAACCCAAGCCTTACGATCCGTTCAGGATAGTTTAGGGCTGGAGAAGCTTTATGTTCTCGGTACACCCTGCGTGGACAACGTTAACCGAGCGGGGTTGCAGACGTTTTTGGAAACCACTAGCCGCTCCCCCGAGACGGTTGTCCATTACGAATTCATGCAGGACTTTCGCATCCACTTTAAGCATGAAGATGGCTCAATTGAGACGGTACCCTTCTTTGGCCTCAAGACCAATAAACTCAAGGACATTTTTGCTCCCTCTTGCATGAGCTGTTTTGACTACACCAATTCTCTGGCGGACTTGGTCGTAGGCTATATGGGTTCTCCCTATGGCTGGCAGTGGCTAGTGGTGCGTAATGAGACGGGCCAAGAGATGCTGGATTTGGTGATGAATCAGTTGGAGACTCAGCCCGTGATCGCAGAGGGCGATCGCCATGCCGCCGTCCAAAATAGTATCCCCGCCTATGACAAAGGCGTGACGTTACCCATGTGGGCTGCCAAGCTCATGGGAGTGGTGATCGACAAAATTGGTCCTAGGGGCTTAGAATATGCCCGGTTCTCGATTGATTCGCACTTTACCCGTAACTATCTCTACGTGAAGCGTAATTATCCTGAGAAAGTGGATGCTCATGTGCCTGAATACGCCAAGCGTATTGTCAGCCAATACGACTTACCGGATTAAATCTAGTTTATGACTCAACCCTCTGACGCTCTATCTCGGGCTCCCCATCTTAAGAACTTGGGTGGTGCTTTTCGCATCGTCGGCTGGATTAGTTTCTGGATCAAATTGGTCTTGGCTGTCGTCTCAGGAGTAACGGTTCTATTTGCATTTTTTGGCAGAGCTAGTAACCCCAATCAAGCTGGCAGTCCCTTAAGTGGCTTGGGAATGCTATTTACCGTCGGCGGCATTTTGTTCTTGGGTGTAAGCGTCTATTGGAGTTTTCACTATGCTCGCTGGGGGCGCAAGTTTTTGGCACCCACAGGCAGTTCGCAACCCTCTAAAGCCGGGACGCTGAAGTTGATCAAGACCGTACTGCTTACTGATTTACTAGGAATACTAGTGACTGTGTTAGGGGGTGAATGGCTAGTCGGTGCGATCATTGGTAAAGCCATCTCCCAAGGGGTAGCGGTATTCAGCCTCAATCCTAATCAGCTAGTTGAACCCATCGATCTGTTCGTGATCCAAGCCTGCATCAATACCATTGCCGGACTATTTGCTGGAGTCGTGGCAACGCTATGGCTGCTTCAGCGCACAACTCAACAACGTCCAGCAGGATAAACCCATGTCTTTTTCAGTATCTGACTTACCTGCGCTAACACCAGAGACCTTCTGGGCAATTTTAGAAGACAAAATACCCGACGAGACCGTTAATCAAATGCTCTGGTACCACTTGGGGTATCGCTACGATGAAGCTGCCCAGCAATGGGATGTTTCGCAAGTCGATGTTCTGTGGACAGAAACCTACCCAGAACCGCCAGATTTTATCGGCAGTCGGCCCGCAACAATCAAATTAACGCGCTCAATTCCCAAAGAAAATAAGCAGCTTTTGAAATCAGAACTTAGCTTTGGTGGCTATACCGTAGATGAACTCAACCCTCGACGCACTCGACGGGCGACAGCCGTCAACTGGTTCTTAAATTATTTGCAGCAAGCATGAACATCCAGCTAATCTACTTACGCCAAGGAAATTCTCAGAACTTTTGAAATCAAAACCCTTATAAGACACGCTGGCACCAGTGTAAAACATGGTTATCTCTGAGGCTTCAAGAGGGCCATTTCTTTCCGCAGAACCTGGTTGACGATTTCATTGAGATCAACGCTTTTCTCTTCAGCTATTTTTTTAACAAATTCTTGAACCTCTTCATCGAGATAGATAGGAGACTTTATCGATGCATCAGGTCGATAGAACTTGCCCCGCTCAGCCTTAGAAAAATCATATTCAGCCTTCATGAATTGCCCTCCTCGTAAAGACCAATTTCTCGCAGTGTAATCCTCTGTTCCGTTTTAGTGCAGACTAGGGCAACAATTACGATAGCGATTTAACAAGACGCAATCCCGTCTCCTCAATAGCAATTACAATGCTGTCCGCAGGGTTATTTATCCTTGTGTAACTGAATCTACAGATCTAAGACACCAGAAAATACCTGTTCAGCAGGACCCGTCATGTACACCGGTTCTTGTTCACCCTCCCAACGAATCCTTAGTGGTCCACCAGGAAGTTCTATCGTGGCCTGAGACTGGCTTTTGCCCGTGAGAACGCCCGCAACCAGCACTGCACAAGCTCCAGTTCCACAGGCAAGGGTAGGACCTGCACCTCGTTCCCAAACCAACATCTTTAGATAGTCAGGACGGATGACTTGAATAAACTCGGTATTGATGCGTTGGGGAAAGGCTGGATGATGTTCAAACTGCGGTCCTAACTGCTGGAAATCGATAGTCTCCAAATCCTCAACAAACGTGATGCAATGGGGGTTGCCCATACTCACACAGGTGACCGACCAGGTTTGTCCACCTACCTCCAAGGGCTGATTAATGACTGGATCAGTCCCTTGACCGAGGGTGGTGGGAATGTCTTTGGGTACCAGGTAGGGCGGTCCCATATCCACTTGCACAAGACCATCTGGTTGCAAGCTGGGGGTGATCGGACCTGCCAACGTATGAATACGATAGGTGATTGCTTTCTGTGCAGGTTGACCTTCTAATTTTGCCAAAAATCGGGCCAGACAACGGATGCCATTGCCACACATCTCGGGTTCAGACCCATCAGAGTTGTAGATCCGCATCGTATAGTCTGTTTCGCCAGTTGCGGGTAAGACAAAGATGACACCATCACCGCCGATGCCGAAGTTGCGATCGCACATCTGCACCGCTTGCTCCGGCGTCAAACAAGGTTGGTCTTGGTCACGATTATCAATGAGGATAAAATCATTTCCCAATCCTTGATATTTTGTAAACTCAACCCGCATGAATATTCCTTCAACGAAGACAGCGCCTCTCTATACTACTGCGGCGTCAAGCGCACGGAATGGCTATATTATTACCAATATGATGGCAACGACCATCACTATAATGGCCTTGAGAATGCTTCTTGCCTAACCTTCAACTTATTCATTTATCCACCCTGCAACGAAAATAATGTCAACTGAACTAGATGTTAAGCTTCCTAGCTTTCGGCAACTTCAGACCTTAATTCAAGAAGAATCTGAAGTCGAGATCAAACTCATAACGAACGATTTACTAGTCGGCAAAGTGCGTTGGCAGGACAACTTTTGTATCTGCTTGCTTGATCACTACGACCAGCCCACTATTGTCTGGAAGCAGGCTATCGTCTTTCTCAAGCCTAAACCCTAACTTGACCTGTAATGGCACGGTTCTGGACATCTTAACTAGACTCAAACCTTCAGATTTCACCTTATGTTATGATTTTCACGACTTCTTAAGTGCTAGGCATATTAAAGATATTGAGAGACTAATTGCCAAATTTTTGTAATGGTTTTGAGTGAAAGGGGAAATAACCATGACCCAAAATGTTCCGCATCAAGAATCATTGCCCCATCGGCCCATAGGCACCTATCTCGTAGAGGCAGGTTTGCTCACAGATGCACAGGTAGGCGTTGCCCTTGCAGACCAAAACGTTACTGCTCTACCCTTCGGAGAAATTGTAGTTGCTAGAGGCTGGGTCAAAGAACAGACCGTTGAATTCATTATGGAACGGGTCGTGAAGCCAGAGCGCTCCCTTCAACCCTCTGTAGCTGTAGGCATGGAAGATTGCATGACACGACGTCAGCGTCCTATGTCTGGCCGACCCAGCACACAATCTTCTACGGATAATCCTCTCCAAGAAGCTGTTGCCTGGATTGGCTAAGGTGACGAGCCGCTGGAACTCTATCCCTTGCGATCTAGACTATAAATTATGAATCGCTTAAGTTTATCTCTACATGAATCATAGAAAAGTTCGTTGGTTAGGATCGCTCGTTCTTGCAACCCTAGGAGGCTCTTGTCTAGCCCCTTCATCTTCAGCCATCGAAGTAACTGTTACTCCTAAGAGCCCTCGCCTCGGCGACACCCTAGCCATTACAGTCAAGCCTGACTCAGGAGAACAGCTCACCCAGGCACCAATCGTTAAAGTTGCAGGCAAACAGTTACCAACCTACGCCGTTGCCACCAATCAGTGGCGAGCGTTATTACCTACCATTCCTTTGGAAAAACATGGTCGCCGCAGTCTTGTCGTCACTGGCAACCAGCAAACTCGCAACATGGCAGTGTGGATTGGCAATCGGTGGTTCCGCACCCAAAGTATTTGGTTACCTACTAGCAATAGCTCCGGCACTGACCACGAATTCGATCGCGTTGATGCTTTTAAGGCAATTGTGTCTCCTAAAAAGCTGTGGAATGGTCCTTTCCTTCGCCCTAACAATGGCCCTCTCACCGCTGGATATGGAATCAAGCGCATTTACAACGGTGACTATTCTGATCCCGACTATCATCGTGGCCTAGACTATGCGGGTTGGGGTGGATCTCCAGTGAAAGCAGCCGCCGCCGGTCAGGTTCGACTAGTCGGTCGCGAATCCCAAGGATTTCGGATTCATGGCAATGTGGTTGGTATTGATCACGGCCAAGGGGTCAATACCGTTTACCTCCATTTACAACAAATCAATGTTAAAGAAGGCCAAATGGTGCGCGCAGGTCAAATCATTGGCACGGTTGGTTCCACAGGAGCCTCAACGGGACCGCATCTACACTTTGGCCTCAACGTCAACGGCCAAGCGGTCGATCCGACACCTTGGTTGAAAGGGGGATTTAGATAAACTCAGCACTATTGCTAGGCAGCAATACTGTTTTCACGAATGGCCTTTGATCTGAGAGGATATGTCTCAGATAGATTGTGGAGGCCATTAAAAGATTGCAGAAGCTGTTGCGAGTATCCCGGATTATCGATGGCATCAATGAAGGGATAGGGCGGTTTGCCATCCTCCTGATTCCATTAATGATTGTACTAGGCGTTTGGAATACGTTGGGACGTTATTTGGGCCGTTTCGTCGGTCAAAACCTCAGTTCCAATTCCTTGATTGAGGGCCAAACCTATTTATTTGCCCTTTCCTTTTTATTAGGGGCTGCCTATACCTTCAAGCACAATGGCCATGTGCGGGTCGATGCTTTTTATGACCGCTGGTCACCTCAACGCCAAGCTTGGGTAAATTTCTTAGGAGCATTACTCTTTGTCATTCCTTTTTGTGGCTTGATGATCTATTTTGTCTGGACACCCATTGTCAACTCTTGGCTGTCCTGGGAAGTATCGCCCAATGCGGGGGGCCTACCCCGCTATCCGATCAAGTCCGTCGTCTGTGTTTTCTTTGTTCTGCTGCTGCTCCAAGGTATTTCTGAAGCTATTAAAAATTGGGTCAAAATCAAGCGACTGAGCCTAGTTCAGAAAGGAGAAACCCACAATGGACTATGAATGGCTGAGTATTGCCATGTTTGTAGTGGCATTGGTCCTGCTCTCAATGGGGTATCCAGTCGCCTTTACGTTGGGGGGAGTATCGCTCCTGTTTAGCGCTCTACCCACAGCTATTAGTTGGATAGATCCCGAAATATTTGTGGACCCCAGTCTTTTGGCCAGTATGCCTCAGCAAATCTTTACGACGATGCTGAGCTATACCTTGCTAGCCATTCCCTATTTCATTTTTATGGGGGCCATGCTGGAAAAATCAGGCTTAGCAGAGCAACTGCTAGAGACCATTGGCATTCTGTTTGGCCCGATCCGAGGAGGGTTGGCTTTAGCAGTGGTGTTCGTAGGGGCCTTGCTAGCGGCCACAACGGGTGTCGTGGCTGCTTCTGTCGTGGCCATGGGGTTAATCTCCCTACCCGTGATGCTGCGCTACAACTACAGCAAAGAACTCACCACAGGGGTGATTGCTGCCTCTGGCACCTTGGGACAAATCATTCCCCCGAGTGTGGTGCTGGTGGTCCTGGGTGATCAACTCGGGGTGCCTGTGGGTGATTTATTCTTGGGCGCCCTGCTACCCGGATTAATGATTGCCGGATTGTTTGCTCTACATGTCATCACTGTGGCCATCCTTAAACCGGAAGCAGCACCAGCTTTGCCCGCCTCTGTACGAAATATTCAAGGCAAAGCGTTGGCAATTCGGGTGATTAAGGTGCTCATCCCACCACTCGTCCTCATCTTCTTAGTATTGGGCAGTATCTTTTGGGGAATTGCGACACCAACAGAAGCAGGGGCATTAGGGGCACTAGGGGCAACTATTTTAGCCTGGGTCAATGGTCAATGTTCTCGGAAACGTCTGTTGGAGGTCGCAGATTCAACTTTGAGAATCACCAGTATGGTGATGCTAATTCTGGTCGGCTCTCGGGCCTTTAGTTTAGTTTTTGTAGGCTTAGGGGGCAATACCCTGGTCTCGGATGTCTTACAAAACTTACCAGGCGGAAAAATTAGCTTTTTGCTGGTCAGCATGCTGACTGTATTTTTGTTAGGGTTTTTTATCGACTTTTTCGAGATTGCCTTTATCGTAGTGCCAATCTTCCGACCCATTGCCCAAGCATTAGAGATGGATTTACTTTGGTACGGTATTCTGCTGGGAGTAAATTTGCAAACATCATTTTTAACGCCTCCCTTTGGCTTTGCACTATTTTATTTAAGAGGAGTTGCTCCCCCAGAGATCAAGACTTCAGACATCTATCGGGGAGTCATACCCTTTATTGTCTTACAGCTAATCGTTTTGGTGATTTTAGTTCAATTCCCTGAAATTGTGACTTTTTTACCATCCTTAAAACCTGCGCTCTAAGACTCTTCTAAAGCTTTGTAGGGGAAACGTTTGTAGGGTTGAATTTGCGTAATCCAATATCCCAGTCATTCAACCCCACAACTACAAAATATCGACATTACAAATTTTCTCTGTTCAGAGCAATGAAAAGGAGACACGCTCAACCTTCTGAGGAGATAGAGGCTTGGCTACTGCGCCGAAGGAAATAGGCATGATCAGCAGAGGCAGGTAATGGGGAATACTAAGAATAAGGGGTAGATAAGTTAGGATGACGTGCGTATTTACAATCCCAAGCTGGGATAACTCTATAAGAACTTTCTTAAAAAAATCTGTACATATAGATACACATTTTGTAATAAATAGAGCTATGATGACTCTAACTTTTATTTCTTTAACAGAATTTTAACAACAATGCCCAAACGTAATCCTGTTATGAATGCTCCATGCTCGGTTGTTCATCGAACCTTATCCCCTCTTCCCCATAGGCAAATGGTTGATTTACTCCAAGGTGAAATTCTGCTGGATGTGCACTCCCACACGAATTGGGGTGGCGCTGTTACGGCAAAAATGTATTTACCGCGAATGAGATCGCACCTTTGGTCTCAGCTCACCAACTACAGTCGCTGGGTGCGTTTTTTTCCCGATATTGTCAAAAGCGAAATCCTGGAACATGCGTCTCAGACCGCTGAGCACACCCATCGCTTGTATCAGGCAGCTCGAAAAACCTTTTTCTTACTTTCCGTTGATGTCGAGATTTTTGTGCGCGTGTCTGAGCGGTTTCAAGAGGGCATTCAATTCTCGCTGGAGCGAGGTAGTTTTAGCGATTTCACCGCTGACCTAACCCTACAAGACTGCGGCGAAGGCACTATCCTCACCTACTCAGTTGCGGCAACCCCTTTGCTTCCCGTGCCCTCCATTTTTATTCAAGAAGCGATTCGTGCCGATCTGCCGGGCAACATGAAGCATATGCGCCAAGCACTTTGCAGCTAAACCTGGTTTGAGCTGGCTCGTTTGACTTTATTAATCCATCCTTGGTGAAGACTTAGCACTTCTGAATAGGGTCGATCTGAATCAAAAAGTCAGATCAAATGGAAATGGCTGTCCCCATTGAGGGAAGCAGGGATGCAAAACTCTACTGGCTTGCAAACGGAAAATAAATTCTGCTGCTAACCACTTGCTGCGGGTGTCACGTCGCCTCGTGATGTAGCTGTGCAAGATCACACAACTTATTTAGCCATCCGTGCCTTCAGCTAGAGGATACAATCACAGCTTAGCAATTACCTTAGCCAGCGATTAGGTCTCGCGGAAAAACTTTTAGGGAAGGTTAAATAGCAACTTTTCCTTTGAGCGGACAGCACAACGCTTTGCGAGACTCTGCCAGCTCACGAATCAGGAGCAACCGAGCTTGAATGTAAGCTTTGGCGTTGGCTTCTTCATTTGCTTGCAATAAACTGCGATCTTTGAGATTAGCAACTAGGGTATGTACGAGTTGCCTGTCATTGAGTTGGGTCAGCAGGTCGGTTTGAGTCGTTTCTATAACTCCCCAAACTTGACGGAGAAGATTGGCATTCATCACATTCACCTAAGGTGATTGTTTTTACAGAAAAAAGAGATTATTTAATACTTTCTTTAGATTTTAGTCTTCCCAATTCTACGCCTAACCTTCAGCGACCAACTACCAGATTGACTACAAAACACATAACTTAACTTAGGGAACCTATCAGTTAATTTGTGATATAGCTCAACTAGCTTTTGTGGTAGCAAACACTACAATCTCTTACCCTGAAAACGAGTTAAGAGAGCGATCGCATCTGTGCTGTTCACAGCTAAACGCTTAAGAGTCGTCCTAACCAAGTATCCACTTTCTGCTGAAGCTGATGTTTGCGTTCCCACCGCCGAAATGCTTGTTCATAGGCTTCGTCACCAGTGTGGTAAACATTCCAGGCGTTGAGTCCTAGTCGCAGCCCCCACAAGAGTGCAACGTACAAAGACCAAGGAAAAGAGAAACCCATCAAGGCGTTGAGAAGGATAAGACTGGAATTTGCGATCGCATATCGTCCTGTTTTTTTCCGCAGGTTTGTTTGACGATAGTGATCAAAGCTCTGGCGCCTGACCAGTTCCCCTTGTTGAGTTTTAATGCTTTGGGCAGCTTGATTGAGAGCAATTTGCGAGATGCCCAACTCTTCAGCAATTTCCACGAGTTGAGCATGGGAAAACTCACCTTCGTAGGCTTGCTGCGCGATCGCATGATTTAAGATTTGCTGAACCTGTTCTTGACTGTAGGTCAACGCGGCGTTTGATTGGTCGGTGGCCATTCCTTCTATCCATTGCCTCGCTATTATTATGACAAACTCGCGGGGGGTCACAGCCAGATTCAGGTGGGACTAACCCTAAACCTTGATTCATTGAAGTGATTCATATTCTAGGTTGATAGAGGGTCAGAATGGCTAGCAATAGATATTCTGGAGCTGTAAGAGTCAAGGTCAGCAACTGGATTGGGAGGTACGGGAATTCCTACGCCGATAGTGACTACCAGATTTTTGCCATCCTTAGTTTAATCCAGGCAACTCTGGCTCACAGCTAACACTTTCTGGAGCCTCTAAAATCTCAGGAGTCTGACTGGGGCAATAAAAATGAACGTATTAACTTTTTCGATCAATCAGCAGCCCCAACCTCACACTATCGACCATCCAGTTGCAAACATATCCTTTATGCCGCTTGGCAAAAAAGCGTAGGCATTTCGGCCAAGAGTATTCAGCGGGTAATACGGAGAATCTTGTCTCGCGCTGCCAAACACTTACCCCGACCATCACAATTGCTTGTGGTGACATACAATTCTCCATCGGGTCCCATCACTGCATCTCTCAACCGTCCCTGTTGGCCTTGCAAATAAACGTCATGCTTTTGGACCTGGCCTGATTGAGGATCAATCACAACTCGCTGTAATTGCTCTGCCCCTAGCGCTGCCACAATCAAGCTGCCTTTCCACTCCTGAATCGCATTGCCTTTGTAAATCGCTGCGCCTCCAGGGGGTAATGCTTGCTGCCAGACGATTGCAGGTTTCACTAATCCCGGTTCAGATTCGCAGCGGTAGGTGGTGGGCCAGCCCAAGTTATCACCTGCCTGGGCAACGCTGACTTTGTCGTGTCCCGATCGCCCCAACTCTCCACTCGGGCCGTGGTCGCTCACCCAAAGCGTTGAGGCATTCACCCAATCAAACCCTTGGGTGTTGCGAATGCCTGAAATATAGACTGGATTTCCCGAAAAGGGATTGTCAGTAGGCACCTGCCCATCCGGTGTGATTCGCAGAATTTTGCCTGCCAAACTGTTGACATCCTGGGACAGGTCAGGATTTCTGGCATCTCCGGTGCCAATATAGAGCATGCCATCGGGGCCAAACCGAATTCGGCCGCCATTATGGAATTGTGCCACTGGAATATTATCGATAATGGTGCGATCGCGAGTCGCTTGAGTCCCATCCGATGACAACCGCCAGCGTTCTACACGATTGGCCGCAGAACCCTGACTATTCCCTGTGAAATAAAGATAGAAGAATCGGTTACTGGCAAAATCGGGATGTACGGCAATGCCCAATAATCCGCCTTCACCGCGATCGCTGACATTGATGGCTGCGATCGCTTGGGGACGCAGTTTGCCATTCTGCACTAGTCGGACCCGTCCCGGTCGTTCTGTGACAAGTAGATCGTTATTGGGCAAAAAGGCAATTCCCCAGGGAACTTCCAGCCCAGTCACAACTTCTTCTACTCGCACCTGGACCTGCCCTTGGGGATCAAAGCCATTTTCAACCAAGGTACATGCTGATTGAGCTGATGCGGACTGGGAAGCTGACTGCTGTTGCTCGGCACTCGTTTTTGGAGTCACCACTAACTGTTGAGGTGATGCACAGGCAACCAAGCCCATCAATATCAGCGCTAGCCCCTGGATACAAGTTTTGGGTGGGTTGATCATTCTAAGGCTCATCCAGCAAAGGTATTAGGCAAAGGCAGAAAATTGTATTTTAGCTTGTGCTGAAATTTAAGACCGCAACCAGAAATCACTGGAATCTCTTGGGTAGAGGTTTGCCAGAAAATCATTCTTGCAAAAGCCTAAAACACTACTTTCGGTAGCTGATCCATAATAATTTCGTCGGTATGATGAAATCTGTTTGTGAAGCCCGAGTGTCAATTATTTTGGATTGCAGTTCTATCGCCATGAAATTTTTCGTAATTCTCAAGCAAATTTGCTTAGTCCCTCAGATGTTTTTCTTAATGAAAAACAATATTGCTTCTAGGTCTCAACTTTCGGCGCAGCAGTTTGGGTTATGGTTCAGTTGTGTTCTAGCCTGCTTAGTCTTGGCCATCTCTCCCTCTACAACGGCATTAGCAGCAAACCTTCCCCAGTCTCAATCCGTTACGGGGCAGCAACTTAATCAACCTGATATAGACTCAGAAGTAGCAGCAGACAAAGCTGAGGAAGCTGCCAAAGGTGTGTTCAAAGGATTTGAGCAAACGAAAGAGCAAATTGGTAAAACCCAAACCCGAAAACAGGGGATGGACCAGGGTCGTGCCAAAGCCAGCGCCACCCTAGAGAAGTTATCAGAGCAAGCGAGCAAGGATCCAGAAGAACTAGAACTCACCGATCAAATATTCCTTAAAAATCTGCGAGGAGGAGATCTAGAACCTGAAACTCGAACGCTTAAATAGACTCAGCCACGATCAAGAACTTGACAGTCTATCGCTGACGTGACATCCGTTCGTTCAATTCATAATGTCTAGTAAATTCAAGGCAAATCCGGGTAACACATCCTCTCCAAAGAGTTGCTCAGGTGCTTCTAAGACTTCTGTTTCCTGGCCAAGACGATAGATCTGTACTGTAGAACCTTTGGGGTTAATCAACCACCCTAAACGCACACCATTGTCTCTATACTCCAACATTTTGGCTTGTAGGGCCTGAAGTCGATCTGTCTCGGAGCGCAATTCAATCACAAAGTCGGGAGCTAAAGGCAAAAAATCAGCAGGAGATAAATTCAATCCATCCAAGCGTTCTTGCTGCACCCAAGACACGTCTGGAGAGCGGTCTGCACCGTTGGGTAAGGTAAATCCAGTTGAGGAATCAAACACAACCCCCAGATTCGTCTGACGATTCCAGACACCTAGGTCAATGGTCAGATTAGCATTGCGCTTGCCCGTCTCCCATCCCGTCGGTGACATAACAATCAGCTCTCCTGTTGAGGCGCGCTCTAGTTTAAGATCAGGATTGGCTAGGCAAAGTTGACGGAACTGGCCATGATTTAAGGCAACAATGGGGTCTAGATTCAGCGTAAGGGCAGTCATGGCTCAGTCCCAGTAGGCAGATACTGGTAGCCTAACACTTTAGCAAATGAGATATTTTTGGTTGCGGTTGACAATACTCGGTCCACTGCTTCCAGGAGCAGGTCAGGCTCCAAGGGAGTTCGCTACGGCACTTACGAAAAAGCTGGACTAGGGAAACAGCCCGTCTATGTCAATGGGCAGATCATCAATAGGCAAATCATCGATAGGACTGTCGCCATCGAGTTGGAAGGGCAAATCTTGCTGAGGAATTTTCTGGAGTAAGGCAGTTGTTATGGCATTTGCGATCGCAACCGACAACTTCCCTTCCGCGTTGCTAGACGTAACATTCGTTAATTCAATATCACCCACGTCTAACTTTTCGTCTAAGCCAAAATCACCAATAGCACTAACCTTAATCGAGGCTTGAATATTACGAATAGCAAGGCGACCAATATTGACAACTTTTTCCGCCTTGTTAGAGGTTTCAGTCTCCTCTTTTTGTAAGGTATCCACGACCTTCACCAAATTATTATCAGGAATCTGTTGCTCAACTTTTAAATCAAGACCCCCCACCGTCAAAGAATCCAGATCCACTGGGTCTTGCCAAAGTTGAGAGAGCTGGAAATCTAGGTCTAAATTCTCAGCTTTAACCAGGTGGGGCGTCGAAAAGCCCTGGGGATTGTTGAGGGTAATCGTTTTGATGGTCAACTCTCCGGCAAAGGGTTGAAAATTCAGCCCCTCAATATCGGTACTCACCCCTGTAGAGTCTTCAATCGCCCCTTCCAGAGCAGATTCGACAATGGCATTGCGACTGAACCAGGCAACGCCCAATGCTAGGGTGGCGATCGCCACCCCACCGCCGACAATCTGCAGCCATCGCTTTGCCATAGTTATACCCTTGCACCTGGAACCACCGCTGAATGCGGCAGTTCCAGCATATCCCATCCAGATTTCACTAGTGAGGGGCTACGGGGCGCTTACGGTTGCCTCCGCGACATCAGTCCATTCCGTATGGAAGACCCCCTCTTTATCGGTCCGCAAATAGGTATGGGCACCGAAGAAGTCGCGTTGAGCTTGGGTTAGGTTCTGGGGCAAGCGATCTCGTCGATAGCTATCGAAATAATCTAGAGATGCGCTAAAAGCAGGCACAGGAATGCCAGACTGGGCTGCTACCCCGATCACTTCCCGCCAGGCCTGCTGTCGATCGAGAATGGTTTGCCGAAATTCTGGGGCCAATAACAAGTTAGGCAACGCCGGATCTTCTTTAAAAGCTGCTTTAATCTTATCTAGGAAACCCGCCCGGATAATACAGCCCCCCTTCCAAATACGCGAAATTTCGCTCAGATTCAGGTTGAATTTAAACTCATCAGACGCCACGCTCATCAACGCCATGCCTTGGGCATAAGAGCAAATTTTAGAGCAATATAAGGCATCTCGAACTTTGGCAATAAAGGCTTTCTGATCGCCATCAAACTTGAACGAAGGGGCCGTCAGCACTTGTGACGCCTTCACCCGTTCTTGCTTATAGGCAGACATAATCCGGGCGTTCACCGCTGCTGTAATGGTTGGGATAGGAACTCCCAGCTCCAACGCACTCATCACAGTCCAGCGGCCCGTACCCTTCTGTCCCGCCTGATCCAAAATTTTCTCAACCAAAGGTTCGTGGGTATCAGGATCAAGGTATGTAAAGATCTGGGCGGTAATTTCGGTCAAGAACGAGTTAAGTTCGTCCGTAGTGTTCCACTCGCTAAACACTTCATGCAGCTGATCGTGATTCAGACCCAGAACATTTTTAAGCAGATCATAGGCTTCTGCAATCAGCTGCATATCTCCATACTCAATGCCGTTGTGAACCATTTTCACGTAGTGACCCGCTCCACCGGGGCCAATATAGGTCACGCAAGGGCCGTCATCCACTTGAGCAGCAATTTTGGTCAGGATGGGAGAGAGGTCTTTATAGGCTGCCTCTGTGCCACCGGGCATCAAACTAGGGCCATTCAGAGCGCCTTCTTCACCTCCACTCACCCCCATGCCAATAAATCGCAGCCCCTCAGCCTCTAATTCCTCAGTGCGGCGCACGGTATCTCCGTAGAGGGAGTTACCGCCATCGATCAACACATCGCCTGGGTCCAACATGGGCTTGAGTTGCTGAATCACCGCATCCACAGGTGCACCCGCCTTAACCATGATCAGGATGCGTCGCGGTTTTGCTAAAGACGCGACCAGTTCTTCAGGTGTAAAAGTGGCGACGACTTGTCGCCCTTGGGCTCGCTCAGCCATAAAAGCGTCAGTCTTAGTCCGGGTACGATTGTAGACCGCAATGGGAAATCCATTGCGTTCAACGTTTAGGGCAAGGTTTTCCCCCATAACGGCGAGGCCAATCAGTCCAAATTGTTGCTGGGGCATAAGGAATTAGCTCTAAATAGTGAGAGACAAAATGCTTTCACTACAGGGTAGCTTGATCCCCATGAGATAGACTGGAAGAAGAGATTAAAAGACGCCGAGAATCTATTGGAAGTTGTGAAAACAGCGAGAACATCCAGTTTTTTGCTCCACAGGGTAACTCCTCATCAGCGGTTCATAGCAGAATAAAAAACCCATTTTACGTTGTCGCTATACTGGGTATGTGTCCTTGTGACTTCATCATAGGAGTTGACAAGTTACAGGTGGGTAGAATGAATACTCGCGATAACTCTAACTTGTCTTCCACAAGACCAAGGGTAGACAAGCCCAATCGCTGCCAATACTTCACCCAAGCACTGCAAGCATACCGATCTGGACAATTCGGAGCTTTCGCTGCCTACAAATCAGCGCTACTGAGTACCCGGACCTATCCTGAAATTTCTGAACAGCTCGCTCAGTTGCCCACTTGCTTTCCCAAAATTGACTTAGCAGAATTACGAACGCTACCCGAAGACACCTTTGGATATTGCTATGCCAAACATATGGATGACTGTCATTTGACCCCATTGGACGTTAGTCCAGACGTTGCCCAACAGCTTTGCCATCAACCATTAGGTCTCCGCTACACGCTCACCCATGATATTTTCCACGTGCTTTTAGACTATGACATCAGCCTCGTGGGTGAACTGGGCGTTTGGTCTTTCGTTGCTGCTCAGCACTACAGTCCTAGCTATAATCTGGCAGCAATTCTAGCCCGCTATCTGTACCCCCTTGCTGTTCCCCACAAATATCCTCAATTGAGGGCAAGTGAACAACGAGGACGACGTATAGCCAAACAGGCGGTTTGCCTCATTGCTCAACCTTTTGAGCACTATTGGTCATTCCCTCTGACAACGGTAAGATCCTGCTTTGGTCTGGAGAAATGCCGAGAAAGAGCCTCTAGATAAAATTTCGATAACAGGAGTACCATTCGAACTCGTACTACCAATATCCACCCTAATGGACAGGGGCTCGACCATAGGTATCAGTCAGTTGCCGTAGGTGCTCACTGATTTCGTCTGTCAAAACATCGGGCTGATAGCGCCAAGCCCAATTGCCACCAGACGTACTGGGTAAATTCATCCGGGCTTCACTGCCTAAGCCTAAGAGATCCTGCACCGGAATAATCACCTGATTGGCAACCGAGCCTAGGGCCAGTCGAGTCAAATCCCAATGAATCCCATGCTCAGAGAATCCACCCAAATACCCTTCCACAAAAATGCGAACGTTCTCTGGCATGCTCTGGAACCAACCCACTGTGGTGTTGTTATCATGAGTGCCCGTATAGACCAAGCAGTTTTGAGTACAGTTAAAGGGCAAGTAAGGGTTATCCGGTCCAGACCCAAAGGCAAAGTGAAGAATTTTCATACCAGGGAATTCAAACTTATCCCTTAGCGCTTCCACATCGGGCGTAATCACACCCAAGTCTTCTGCCAAAATGGGTAGCGTTCCCAGTTCTTGTCGCAGGGCTTCAAAAACTTCGTCGCCAGGGGCTTCTACCCATTCACCATTCATAGCAGTGGTTTCCCCATACTTGACTTGCCAGTAGGCCCGAAAACCACGAAAGTGATCGACTCGAATGAGGTCAACATAATCCAGCATGGTCCGAAAGCGCTGAATCCACCACTTAAACCCTTGGGCTTGCATCCGTTCCCATTGGTAGATGGGGTTGCCCCAGAGCTGTCCCGTTTCGCTGAAGTAGTCTGGGGGTACACCTGCCATCAAAGCGGGTTCGCCCGTGTCTGGATTGAGATGAAACTGATCCGGATTCGCCCATACATCTGCACTATTGTGAGCCACATAGATAGGAATATCGCCGATGATCTGAATACCCCGCTGATTGGCGTACTGCTTTAAGTTAGACCATTGCTGAAGGAACTGAAATTGCCAAAACTTCTGCATTTCAATATCGGCTTGCAGTTTCTGTTGCCAGAGAATCATGGCAGCAGGTTGTCGTTGAGCAATGTCCTGCGGCCAAGTATTCCATGCGGCGCCCCAGTGAGCATCTTTAAGCGCCATAAATAGCGCAAAGTCTTCTAGCCAATGAGACCTAGCTTGACAAAACGTTCTGAAAGCCTGATGGAGTCCAGGTGCTGCGCCAGATTTAAAGTTCTGGTAGGCTAACCGCAAAAGACCGAGTTTGATCGGGGTGACCTGCTCATAAGCAATGGTTTCGGACCGAAATCCCATACCCAACTTCAGATCTTTAGCTTGCAACAACTGCTGTTCTTGCAATTGCTCCAGGCTAATTAATAGGGGATTACCCGCCATGGCTGAATAACACATGTAGGGTGAGTTACCGAATCCCGTCGGTCCCAGAGGCAGAACTTGCCAAAGCTGTTGACCACTCTTGGCCATGAAATCAACAAATTTATAGGCTTCTTGTCCTAAGTCCCCGATTCCAAACTGGCTGGGGAAAGAAGTGGGATGGAGTAGCAGGCCGCTTGCTCGGGGAAAGGGCATAGATTCAGGGCTCACGTTAAGCAAAGTTCGATAATAACTGTCGCACTTTTTGGGCCGTAATGGGAGCTAATAAAACACCATTCCGATAATGCCCACTGGCCACTACTGCATTGGCATACCCCGACAGGGTTTCAATGATGGGTGCTGCCCGTTCATGGGGACGGGGACGTTGGCCAGACCAAGTTCTCACAATTCTAGCTTCAGCTAGGGATGCATCTAAGGCAATGGCTTGATCATGGAGGTCTTGCAGTTGACCTGGATCAGGATCGATCTCAGCCCCAATTTCTGTCGGAAATTCGACAGTGGCCCCGATCCAAATATCGGTTGCATTAATGGGTACCAGATGAACCTTTCCTCCATTAACAACAGGCGATGGGTCGGCAGTGGGAAGACGACGACGGAGATGCATCGCTTGCCCCAAAACCGGATAGATCGGCACGGTCCGTCTTAGGGTGGTGGTTAAGGGCATGGATCCTAGTCCTGCGGAGATAATGAGTCGATCTACGGGGAAATCATCTGTTTTAGTCTTAACATGGGTGATGGTCTGGAGATCGTTGATAGAAGTACATTCAAAGTCTTTAACAGGGGTCTCATAATGAATCTTGGCTCCGTTAGTTTGGGCGGCTGCGATCAAAGCTTGGGTCAGCACGACCGGATCAATCTGGCGATCCTGGGGAGAATAGATGGCACCGACAACAGTTTGGTCGGACTCTATAAGATGGGCTGCTTGGAGTTGGGGGTAATCTCTAAATAGCTGGTCCTGCTGCAAAATGTTTAACTGAAATCCCTGTTGAGCGCGGACCTGTTGAGTTTTGCGCCAGCGTCGCAATTCTGCTGCATCAAAACAAAGTTGCAAAATACCTTGGCGGTTATAGGGCAGTGCCATTCCCAGAATGGCCTCTAGTTGAGGAATTAAGGTTTCATAAAGCTGGAGGCTATCTAAGCAAAGCTGAAGGTGTTTGCTCTTGAGCTTGAAGTTAAGGGCAGCCATCAGAACACCTAAGGCTGCTCCAGTGGCTTGTAGTTGATGTTGCGATCGCACATCCCAAACGATCACCTCATGGGTTTGGCTCAGTTCAAAGGCGATCGCTGCCCCCACTACACCACCACCAATAATGCCGACCCGCATAGTGTCTCCTAACGATAGGCTTTCAGCCTTATCATGATTATTAAGGAAAAATCAATAATCTGAAGTCAATGAATGGAAACACTTATGCTAGGATGAAGGCCGTGTTAGGTCGCCTGCGCCCCACCACTTAGCAAAGCGCACGTCGTAGCCTGCAATCAGTGTTTGCACTCTTAAGCAATCCCTTTAGCCTTTCTACAATTTATATATGACACATACCAGCATGACTCAGTCGGTTGCACACCCGATGGGTAAATTGCAAAGACAAATTAAGTCTTTGGTCAATTCTCGAAAACTGAAACCAACCGATAGCCTTTGGAAAGTCGGTTTGCTTTTTCCAGATAACTGGTCTCACTTGAAGCACGAGTTATTGGATTTTGAATTTACAATGCAAGATCCAATCGCCAGCTTCCTAGAAGTTGAAACCTGGGAAGACGAGTAGGTCTGTGTTTCTCTCCGCAATTCATGACATCAGCAGACATCTAGCTCATTAAACCAACAGCAACCCTGCGAGCAGAGTTTCTTAACATGGTGATTGAGTTTGAAGAAGCAGGTGAAACTCGTATTCATGATCAAGACCAATCAGACTTTCACGCCTATCTACTCCAGTTAGAAAATAGTTCACAAGGTATCGGCCTCAAGCCTGTTTTTGTCCCAGCAACGACCTTTTGGCTGCTCAAGAAGAACGACAGAATCTTGGGTGATACCAATTTCGTGTGAGGACGAACTGTTTGACTCAAACGATTGACCATTATTCAATGCTTTCGAAGATCTATACAGGTCATTTGGCTGGGTAATTGGTATGAGAGTCGCTTGCGTCACAGTTTAACACCAGCACTAGAGGATCGAGCCGACATTCAGCAGGTACTAACCATCAAGGGATAATTGTGAGGTTGTCCTTCAACGCAAGTCCATGTATTCACCTCAAGAGATAGACGTTCAGGATATTGACCATCTCGGTATTATTGCCGGT
>Ga0115029_1000810_pt1 | contig 27019 bp, 13 predicted proteins | sample SidtaG_3_FD_87297 | JGI IMG/M metagenome (GOLD analysis project Ga0115029, IMG submission 87297) | Marine algal microbial communities from Sidmouth, United Kingdom - Sidmouth_Asex1 metaG | ecosystem: Host-associated > Algae > Red algae > Unclassified | place: Sidmouth, United Kingdom | collected... | reverse complement strand
TCAGATAACCGGTGATGCACAAGAGAACAACCTGCAAACGCTGGCTGGTGATGATGTGCTGGGCGCATCACAAGGCAGCGATACGCTGGACGGTGGTGCAGGTTCGGATACGGTAGATTATTCGACGGTTGCTGGTGTACAGCGAATAACGCTGACGCTCGACGGTAGCAATACAACCACGGTTCAAGTCAGCGGTGGTGCTGATGATCAGATTGCCAATATTGAGAATGTCGTGGGTACGGCTGGCAATGACACCTTAACAGGCGATTCGCAGAACAACCGGCTGGAAGGTGGACTAGGCAACGATGTGCTGATTGGCGCTGCGGGTAACGATATACTCGACGGTGGTACAGGTGTGTTTGTCGATTCAGTAAGCTATATCGGTGCTACTGGGGGAATCGTCGCCGATTTGTCGACGGGTAATGTTTCAGAAGATGGTTTCGGAAGTGTTGATACTCTGATTGATATTGAAGAACTGACCGGGTCCAATCAGGCTGATACAATAACCGCAGCTACTGATACGCAGCGTATTGATGCCAAAGGCGGTGACGATGACATAATTCTAGGCCTTGGCAGCATTGATGTTGATGGAGGTGCGGGCTCTGATTCAGTTGACTATTCGGTGCTGCCAGCTGTCAATGCTATCAGTGTAGAGCTTGATGGTTCGAATACGGTGGTTCTGTCTGTTGCTGGATCAACAAACCAGTCACTGACAGCTGTCGAGAACGTCACAGGCGGTCAGGGTGATGATGTTATTACCGGTGATAACAACGACAACACACTCGAAGGGGGTGTGGGTGACGATACTTTGCAAGGTTCGGATGGCGATGACACGCTCATTGGAGGCTCCGGCTCAGATACAGCCGATTACTCGAAGGCGGGTGGCAGTGTGGTCGTCGATCTGCAGATTGACGAAGCCACCGATGATGGTGACGGTGGTACGGATAATTTATCCAGCATCGAGAATTTGTCGGGATCCAATTTCGACGACGTGCTCATCGGAAACGCTTCGGATAATACATTAGACGGCAATGCTGGCGCCGATACCCTGCGCGGCGGTGCAGGTGTGGATGTACTGGATGGTGGTACCGGTCGTGATACGGCGGAATACTCTGCTGCAACAGGTGTTGTTTCAGTCGATCTTGCCAGCAATGTAGCGAGGCAAGACGGCTATGGCGACAGTGACACCCTGCAAGGCATAGAAGATGTTATTGGATCAAACCAGAACGATACGATACTCGGTGATGCCAACGACAACGCATTAGACGGTGGTCTTGGCGATGACTTACTGCGCGGTGGTGGTGGTTTTGACACGCTGACTGGTGGGGCCGGTACAGGTGATACTGCAGATTATTCTCTGGCTGCCGGTCAGGTGGTAGTCGACCTGACATCAAACAGTGCGTCCAACGATGGTGACGGCAGCTTCGATACCTTGTCGGGTATCGAAAATGTGACAGGTTCGGACCAAGACGACCGATTGACAGGCGATAGCGCAAGCAACCGTCTGCAAGGGGGAGATGGTGCAGACGTACTGATTGGTGCAGGCAACAACGATGTACTGGATGGTGGTGGGGGTCTGCAGGATACCGTGGACTACAGTGCTGCGCCAAACAGCGTAAACATTGATCTGTCAGCGAACAGCGCATCACAAGATGGTTATCTGGCCACGGACATAGTGCTTGATGTTGAGAACGTTGTCGGGTCTTCCAATGATGACGTGATGACCGGCGATGCGGCAGCCAACACCCTGGATAGTGGAGCGGGTAATGACGATCTTTACGCCTCGACTGGCAGTGATTCCATTGATGGTGGTTCCGGTTCAGATACGCTGGACTATTCCGGATTAACGGGTGTAACGGGTGTATCAGCTACGCTGAACGGCGCCAGTGATGTGCTGGTTACCGTGGGTGGTGGTGATAACGATACGATATCCAACATAGAGAACCTCGTTGGTAGCGAGGGTGATGATGTGCTGGGTGGTGATATCAGTGCTAATCGACTGGAAGGGCTGAATGGTGACGATCGTTTCATCGCCAGTGCCGGTATAGATGACATGATCGGTGGTGATGGTTCCGATACGGTGGACTACAGCACCTTTGCATCAGCAAGTGCCATAGCTGTCACGCTACAAGGGGCTACACAGTCAACGGTGGTAGTAACCGGTAGTGACAACGACACAATTGTAGCGGTAGAAAACGTGGTAGGCACCGCGGGTGACGATGCGTTATCTGGTGATGATGCGGACAATACACTGGATGGCCGTGCCGGCAGCGATACGCTCGATGGTGGACTTGGCGATGACACGCTACTCGGGGGTGCTGGCGCTGATCAAATTACGGCTAGTGAAGGTGCTGACACCACTGACGGTGGCAGTGGTGTGGATACGATTGATTTCTCGCAACTGGTGCCTGGCCAGTCCATTGAAGTCGTTCTGGATGAAGGCCTCGATGCCACAGTGATGATTGACGGTGGTACAGATCAGACAATCAGAAGCGTTGAGAATCTGGTAGGTTCGAGCGGAGACGATATAGTTACCGGAGATGCTCAGCAGAACCTATTGCAGACCCGGGCAGGTGACGACGTAATCGGTGCGTCCGGTGGTAGCGATACGCTGGACGGCGGTGCCGGAACCGATACGGTGGATTACTCGGCGCTGGTGGGTGTGCAACGTATCAGTGTTGCACTGAATGGCAGCAGTACGACGACTGTGCAGGTTAGTGGTGGCACCGATGATCAGGTTCTGAACATCGAGAATGTGATTGGTACACAGGGCAACGATACGCTGATCGGTGACGCACAGAACAATCGGCTGGAAGGCGGATTAGGCGACGATGCTTTAATTGGTAATGCTGGAAATGACATACTGGATGGCGGTACAGGTGCTTTTGTAGATTCCGTGAGTTATATCGATGCGCCCATCGGTGTCACTGCCAACCTGGTAACAGGCATTGTTTCTGAAGACGGATTTGGTGACGTTGATACGCTGGCTGATATAGAAGCACTGACAGGCTCAAATCAGGCAGATACCCTCACGGCTGCAGCCACAACCCAACGTATTGATGCGGAAGGCGGTGATGATGACATCACACTGGGTCTGGGTACTATCAGCATAGATGGTGGAGCAGGCTCAGATACGGCGGACTATTCAGCGTTACTGACGGCCAATGCGATCAGTGTAGAGCTGGATGGGCAAAACAGCGTCACCCTGTCGGTTAATGGATCAACTGACCAGACGCTCACCGCCGTTGAAAATGTGACAGGTAGTCAGGGAGACGATGTACTGACTGGTGATGGGAACGACAACACACTAGACGGTGGCATTGGCAATGACACACTTCAAGGTCTGGGTGGCGACGACAATCTTGTCGGCGGCGCAGGTGTTGATGAAGCTGACTATTCTCAGTCTGGTGCCGCTGTCAATGTCGACCTGCAGGCCAACGAGGCGACGGATGACGGGGAAGGTGGTACGGATACACTGTCTGGCATTGAGAACCTGGCAGGCTCCAACTTCAATGATGTGCTGCGTGGCGACAGTAGCGATAATGCCCTGCAGGGAAATGCCGGCGACGACACCCTGCGAGGTGGTGCCGGGCTAGATATTCTCGACGGCGGTGCGGGCACCGATATCGCAGATTATTCGGCGGTAGGTGGAATTGTCTCCGTTGATCTGGCCAATAGCGAAGCGAGTCTGGATGGGGATGGTGACAGTGACACACTGCTGCGTATCGAAAACGTGGTGGGTTCTGATCAAAACGATATCCTTATCGGTGATGCTGCTGACAACGCACTGACTGGTGGTTCAGGCGATGACCTGCTTCGAGGTGCTGGTGGTTTTGACACGCTCACCGGTGGTGGCGGAACTGGTGACACGGCAGATTACACACTGGCCGCTGGGCAGGTGGTAGTCAATCTGGCAATCAACAATACAAGCAACGATGGTGACGGAAGTTTTGATACCTTGTCGGGTATTGAAAATGTACTGGGTTCGATGCATGACGACTTACTGACTGGCGACAGTGGTATTAACAGTCTGCAAGGTGGTGAGGGTGCTGACACTCTGATTGGCGCTGGAAGTAACGATGATCTGGATGGCGGAGCAGGCTTGTCCGATACTGTCGACTATAGCGCAGCGCCCAATTCGGTCAACATCGATCTTGCTGCACAGAGAGCTACGGCTGATGGTTATCTGGCAGTAGACACGGTGACCAATGTCGAAAATGTCACAGGCTCTGCCCAGGGTGACGCAATCGCTGGTGACTCCTTGGCTAACGCGCTGCAAGGCGGTGCAGGGAATGATGTGCTGACGGGGCGGGCGGGTGACGATATTCTGGATGGCGGTGTTGGCATTGATACGGCCAGTTACGCTGATGCTGCTGCCGGAGTGAGCTCAAGCCTTAATAACAATCAGACTACTGACGACGGTGACGGATCGGCTGATCGGCTAATAGCGATAGAAAATCTGACAGGTTCAGATTTTGCTGACAACCTGTCTGGCAATTTTCAGAGCAACCGGCTTGATGGCGGTGATGGTGATGATGTTCTGCGAGGAGCTGGTGGACAGGACGAGTTGATAGGTGGCCTGGGCATTAATACAGCAAACTACAGTGCCGCCAGTGCTGCTGTGAATGTCAACCTGACGGCAGGTCAGGCCAGCCTGGACGGTGATGGTAGTAGCGATACGCTGACACAAATTCAAAACGTCACGGGAACGGTCTTTGACGACACCCTTGTGGGCGATACTGCCAATAATCATCTGATTGGCGGTAGCAAGAATGATGTACTTGAGGGGCGTGGAGGCGTTGATATTCTGGATGGGGGGGCAGGTACAGATACCGTTCACTATGGTCTCGCGCCCAGTGCGGTGGTTGTCAATCTTGCTGACAACGAAACAACGGATGATGGTTATGGTGCTACCGATTCGCTGGTATTGATAGAAAACGTATCAGGTTCTGCAGGTGCTGACACGATCACTGGTAACGGCGTAGCGAACGTCCTGTTCGGGGATGCCGGAGATGACACGCTGGTAGGTGCTGCCGGTAACGATACCCTGGATGGTGGCGCTGATACGGATAGGGTTGATTACTCTGCTGCCGGCGCAGGCGTCAGAGCCAGCATCGCCACTGGCACTACCACTAATGATGGTGATGGTGGTACTGACACTTTGAGTAATGTGGAAAACCTTACAGGCTCTGCGTTTGATGATGTATTGGAAGGGGATTCAGGTTCTAATGAGCTCATAGGTGGAGATGGTGACGACGAGTTTGCCGGCTTTGCCGGTAATGACACGATTGAAGGTGGTCCGGGTGTTAATACGGTAGATTACAGCGCAGCCACAGCCGCAGTGGTCGTCGACCTTGAAGCTGAGTTAGCAACCGATGATGGTTTCGGTTTCGTTGATACGCTCGACAATATACAGAACGTAACCGGGTCGACCCACGATGATGCAATTGCCGGCGACGCGTCGAATAACCAATTACTGGGCGGTGATGGTGATGACACGATAGTAGCATCTTCAGGAAATGACTTTATCGATGGTGCGCAGGGTACAGATACCGCCGACTACTCCACACTGGTTGGTATAGGAGGTGTCACAGTAGCGCTGAACGGTGCTGTCGACGTCACCGCTATCGTGCAGGGTGGTGACAACGATACCTTGAGCGGTATCGAGAATCTGGTCGGTAGTATCGGTAGTGATGATCTTGCCGGTGACAGCTCGATCAACGATATCCATGGTGGCGCGGAAGACGATGTCATCCGTGGTGGTAGTGGTAGCGATGTACTCGACGGTGGTACGCACGTTCTGGGTGATGAACTGCGTTTCGACGAGTTGAACGGTGTCGGTATTGCGTTGAATCTGGTGAGCGGTACAGCCAGTTTTGCGGCTGATGGCAGTACCGATGTTTTCACCAATTTCGAATCATATGTACTGACTCAGCAGGCGGATTCTGTCATTAGCTCGGCCGGTGATGATAGTGTCAATTCACTGGGTGGTGATGATGTTTTCTCTGCCAGTCAGGGAGCTGATTCGCTGGATGGTGGACAGGGCTCGGATTCTGTTGACTACTCAGGGCTGTCGGGGGTCAGCGCTGTCAATATAGCGCTGACAGGTGCAGTAGCCAGCATAGCCCAGGTGGTCGGTGGTACTGATGATACATTGACCTCGATTGAGAACATTACAGCGAGCGCTGGCGATGATTCTCTGATAGGTGATGATGAGGACAATACTTTTCAGGCACTCGGTGGTGACGATACCCTTGATGGCGGTGACGGACGTGATCAGTTGTCAGGTGGTGCAGGGGATGATTCTTTCATCGCTAGTGATGGACAGAATACCTATGACGGTGGCGCTGATACAGACACGGTCGACTACTCTTCCCTCTCAGGTATTACATCAATAGATGCCACTCTAGCCGGCACTTCCACTACTACGATTACTGTTAGCGGGGGTTCTAATGATTTCGCCGTTGCTGTCGAAAATCTCATCGGCAGTACAGGCAACGATACTTTGACAGGAGATGGATTCGCTAATCGACTAGAAGGTAGTGAGGGTAACGATACGCTGGAAGGGCGCGGTGGTGCTGATGTGCTGGTCGGCGGTATCGGTATCGATACTATTGACTACTCAAGCTTCGGTCCCGGACAGGGAATCTCGGTGGCTTTGAACGGTGGTGCAATCAGTTCAGTAACCGTATCCGGGGATGGCACAGACACCGTCAGCGAAGTTGAGAATGTGGTGGGCTCCGGCGGTGACGACATCATCATTGGCGATACGTTCGCCAATGTGCTGGAGGGAACCGAGGGTGCGGATACGCTGGTTGGTGGCGCAGGCGCAGACACGCTGAGTGGCGGTGAAGGTTCAGACACTGTGGATTATTCGCAGGAAACCGGCATCAATTTCGTGTCTGTGCAACTCAATGGTGGGAATGCAGTTAGTGTCACCGTCGATGGTGCAGACGACGACACCTTGGTTGCCGTCGAGAACGTAATTGGAACCGAGGGCGACGATACGTTGTATGGCGGAGGCAGTGTCAATAACCTGGACGGGCGCGGTGGTAACGATCTGATACGCGGTGGCGTGGCCAACGATACGCTGGACGGCGGTACCGGTATAGACACGCTCAGCTTCTCTGATTCTGGGAATGGCGTTACGGCCGATATGGCCAATATCACCGGTGGGTTTTTCAGCATCACGCACAGTAGTGGCGAGATTGATACCGCCACGAATTTCACTAATCTGATTGGATCTGGTGGAAACGATGTTATGAGCGGCGATGCAGCAGATAATCAGATTGAAGGTTCTGGTGGTCAGGATCAGATCAGTGGGGCCGGTGGTGATGACATCTTGCTGGGTGGTGATAGTGATGACATCCTTGATGGCGGAACTGGCGACGATCAGCTTGATGGTGGTGCTGGTGACGATGTCCTGACGGGTGGTGATGGTGCAGACACCATCAATGCAGGCACGGGAAAGGATACGATCAATGCCGGTAACGGTGCCGACGTAATCGACGGTGGTGCTGAGGAGGATCTTCTTGATTACAGCGTGCATGCTGGTGCAACAGCGATCAGCGTGATACTAGACGAAGGTACACCGGCCACCGTTACGGTCTCAGGCTCTACTGACGACACGGTAGCCAATGTAGAACAGATCATCGGTACCGAGGGTGCTGATAGCATTACGGGAGATGCCAGCAACAACACGTTCTGGGGGGAGGCAGGTGATGACATACTCGCGGGAGGCCTGGGTACTAACGTAGTTTACGGTGGTACAGGTCAGGATATATTTTTGGGCACGGGAGGTCAGAATACTTATTACGGCGGTGCAGACTCGGACACCGTTGACTATTCGATGACTGCAGAAATCACCTCCGTGGAGGTAGACCTGAGTGGAGACTCGCTGAGCGTTGCGGAACTCACAGGTATCACCAATGATCTGCTGGCAGAAATCGAGAACGTGGTTGCCAGCTCCGGTAACGATCGTGTGCACGGCGACGATCGCGACAATCATCTGCAAACACTCGCCGGCAATGATGAGCTGTACGGTGATGCCGGTGTGGACATCCTTGACGGTGGAGCAGGCAGTGATCGAGTGAATTACTGGGATGCTGCGGCGGGGGTAGTGGTTGATCTGCAAAACGACGAAGCGACGGATGATGGTGATGGAGGGACTGACATCTATATCGATATTGAGAACATCTATGGATCTAATCACGCCGACAGCATCATCGGAGACGATAACAATAATGAATTGCGAGGCAGGAATGGTGACGATGTCTTCATTGGTGGTTCTGGTGTAGATACACTGTATGGGGATGACGGATCGGATACAGTGGACTATTCCACACAGGCTGACGTGACCGGTGTTGCTGTGAGGTTGTCGGGAAGTTCTTTCTCGACCGTTTCGATTACCGGTGATGATGACGACAGTATTCGCGATATAGAGAATGTAATCGGCAGTAGTGGCGACGATGTTCTAGCCGGGGACACCTTGGATAACCACCTGCAAGGTTTGGGGGGCAATGATCTGCTCTCCGGTGCCCAGGGTGATGACATCCTTGACGGGGGTACGGGTATCAATACGGTGACCTACGACGATGTCAGTACGCGCGTTGTGACGGACATGAATTCCGCGGTAGCAGGCTCTTTCACAGCTTCTGTGGGTACTTCAGGTGAGGTTGATACCCTGATTAATATCGCCAATCTATCAGGTAGTACAGTGGGAGATAATCTGACGGGCGACGATGCTGACAATATCCTGAACGGCAACGGTGGCAACGATATCCTTACCGGTGGTGATGGCGTTGATACTATTACGGGTGGTAGCGGTAACGATAGGATTGACGGAGGTCTTGGGGATGATATTCTCATGGGTGGTGGCGGTAATTATGACTTATTCATCGATAGTGAGGGATCAGACAGCTATGACGGTGGCAGCGGCCTATACGACAGGATAGATTATGGGAGGTCCCCCGGTGTTTCGGCTATTAACATTGTGCTGGATCGTGGCAATGTCACAACAGTAGACGTCACAGGTGGTAATGACGACACCATTCAGAACATTGAGTTTGTCTTTGGCACTAGCGGTGATGATTCGTTCACCGGCGATAACACACGTAATGATTTCTATGGCAGGGCTGGCGACGATAGTTTCTTCGGATCTGTAGGTAATGATCGATTCTTCGGTGAGGCTGGCGACGATATAGCGGACTATTCATCGTTCACCGCCGCTATCACAGGAACGATGAATACTGGATCATTCGGTCGTTACAATTTGAGTAAAGCTGGTAGCGGTTCGGACACTCTTACAAGCGTGTCCACCCTGCTTACAGGGTCAGGCAATGACGAAATCGTCACCGGTATTGACACGATCCTGTTACACACTAATGGTGGTGACGACGAGGTCAGAGCGCGTTATCCCGGTGTCTCCATTGAAACTGGAGCCGGCCAGGATACAGTGGAAGTAGAGGCAAGTGCGGCAAGCATCGATACCGGCGACGACAGGGACCGCGTTCAGGTTGATGCCAGTGGCGCCACGGTTGTGCTGGGCGCAGGTGACGATACGCTCGAAACTACTGGTGTGTATGCGGTAACCGCTGACGGTGGACTCGGTAACGACCTCTTTGAGCTCAGAGGCGGCGGTTCAGACATCAACGGCGGTGATCAGATCGATACTGTGGATTATCTGGATTCGATAGAGGGTATTACCGCTGTGTTAAATGATACCGGCAACAGTTCTATCACGGTAGCAGGCGAACCTGCGGATACCGTGCGCAACGTTGAAAGTATTTCAGGCACCAACCTGGCTGACAGTATTGCTGGTAACAGTGCTGATAACACGTTTCTGGGAAGGGGAGGTGACGATAGCTTTATTGGCTCAGACGGTGCTGATGTGGTAACAGGTGGCGCGGGTAATGACACGATAGACTATAGCGGCTTTGGTGTGGGTAGTGCCATCACAGTGGTATTGGACCAGAGTAACGATATTACCCTTAGCGTGAATGGCCGTGCTGACCAGACACTGAACAGCATTGAAAACATCACGGGTAGCGCAGGAAACGACACGTTGACTGGTGACGCATTCGATAACATTCTGGATGGTAGCGCAGGCAACGACTATATCTACGGAAGTTCAGGTGATGATGTTCTCAGGGGCGGCGCCGGTACCTCTGATGTGCTGGATTATGGTTCTTTTGTTACCTCGTTGACGATTAACTTCGAAGCAGGTACCGCACTGGACGGCAATGGTTTCACCGACAGATTCAGTGGATTTGAACAGTATGTACTGACGGAAGCTGATGATACGATCCGTGGCTCTTCGGCAGTGGATACGCTCAGTAGTGGTGGTGGTAGTGACTACTTCTACGCCAGTGCTGACGCTGATGTACTTGATGGTGGTACGGATATAGATACGCTCGATTACTCATCACGGGCTATCGCGAGTCTGAGTGTTACCTTGAATGGCAGCAATCCAGTTACCGTGAACGTTAACGGTGGTGCCAACGATACAGTTCAAGGATTTGAAAACCTCACAGGCAGTATCGGTGGGGACTCCATCACGGGCGATACGCTTGATAACGTGCTATCCGGCTCTGCTGGCAATGATGTGTTAGACGGCCGCGCCGGAGATGACACTATCAATGGCGATGCTGGAGACGACACGCTGATGGGTAGCGAAGGCGCAGATAATTTTGACGGCGGTGCTGACATCGATGTACTCGACTACTCGACATTAAGCGGTACGACTGGCGTAACTCTGGATCTGGATGGCGTTAACGTAGTCACGGCAACAGTGGCGGGTGGAATTAACGATACTGTAGCAAATGTTGAAAATGTGATCGGTTCAACCGGTGATGATGCCCTTACCGGTGATGCTGGTGCTAATACGCTCACTGGTGGCCTTGGTGCGGACACCCTGACTGGTGATGCAGGCAGCGATGTACTGGCAGGCGATGCTGGAGATGACACCCTTGACGGTGGTAGAGGTCTGGACACACTAACAGGCGGCGCAGGTCTGGATGACCTCTCTGGTGGTGACGGAGACGACACACTGGATGGTGGTGCTGACGATGACACGTTGGCGGGTGGCAACGATGATGACCAACTGACTGGTGGTGCCGGAGACGACACACTCGATGGTAATGCCGGCAACGACACGATGGACGGTGGCACAGGCACTGATTTGCTTAGCGGAGGCACAGGCAATGATGTGCTTGCAGGTGGCAGTGGTGCAGATACGGTATCAGGCGATGAGGGTGATGATCAGCTATTGGGCGGAGACGGTGCCGATGTATTTGATGGTGGAGATGATGTCGATACACTGGATTACAGCGTACAAACAAGCGCCGTTTCAGTCAATCTGACCCTTGATGGTGCGAACCCTACAACCGCTACGATCGTTGGTGACGATAACGATACCGTCAGCAACGTCGAAAATGTAATCGGGACCGACGGGTCTGATCTTCTGGTTGGCGATGCCAGTGATAACGTACTCACAGGTAGCGCGGGTAACGACACACTCGATGGTGCTGGTGGCAATGATTCGCTGGACGGTGGAACCGGTAACGATACGCTGACAGGAGGTGCTGGCAACGACACGGTTTCCGGTGGATCTGGTGATGATCAGCTGGTGGTAGGTGAAGGTCTGGATAACCTTGATGGTGGTGCTGATACCGACACAGTGGATTACAGTCTGCATGCAAGCGCAACTGCTATCGATATTACACTCAATGGTGCGGTTGCAACGACAGTATCAATCACTGGTTCTGACAACGATATTGTCAGAAATGTGGAAAACATAACCGGTACAAGTGGCGCTGACACCATCAATGGCGATGCGAGTGATAACGTGCTGACAGGGGGCGCCGGGAACGATCAACTCAGCGGGGGCGCCGGATCAGATACCTTTAACGGTGGTGCAGACGTCGATACGCTGGACTACAGTTCGCACCCAGACGCCTTGTCCATTACCTTGACGCTGGATGGAGCCTCTGTGGCCACGGTCGCCGTTTCAGGTTCCGACAACGACACTGTCAGGAATGTTGAGAATATTCAAGGCACCAGCGGATCTGATGACATCACCGGAGACGCTAACGATAACGAACTGAGCGGCGACGATGGCAATGATCAGCTAACTGGCATGGCGGGCGCTGACACGCTGTCGGGTGGTACCGGTGACGACACACTCAGTGGTGGTGAGGGTAACGATACGATGTCCGGTGGTGCTGGTGCTGATCTTATCCTAAGCGGTGAGGGGCAGGATGTCATCAACGGCGGTGCTGATGTAGACACTCTAAACTACAGCTCTCATGCAACTGCCAGCGCTATCAGCGTGACACTCAACGCAGATATCGCTACCACTGTGATCGTGAGTAATGCAGACAATGACATTATCCGGAATGTAGAAAATATTACCGGTACTAATGGCGCCGACACGCTTGTTGGTGACAGTAACGCGAACCTGCTTGCCGGATCGCTGGGCGATGATCAACTTACAGGGTTGGGCGGAATAGATCGCCTTGAAGGTGGTGGTGGCGTCGATACGCTATTGGGTGGTGCAGACAATGACACGCTATCGGGCGGTACCGATAACGATATTCTGCAAGGTGACGCTGGCGATGACACGCTGTTCGGTGACGAAGGCAATGATTCACTCAAAGGTGGTGCAGGTAGTGACACCCTGTTTGGGGGTAATGGCATCGATACTGCCGATTATTCAGACTCGGCAGATGGCATAACGGGCGGGCTTGTTCGAGGTACGTCAGGTACGATCGATCAAGGCCTGGAGACCGATACGATAAGCGCTGTGGAACAATTTATATTGAGCGCACAGGATGATTTGCTGAGTTTCGACATGGACGCACTGGCTGCGGCTGCTGTCGATGCTCGTGGCGGTAACGATACCGCTGCGCTTGTTGATTCATCAACAGGGGATAACCTGACTGATGCCAATATTGAAGGTATCGATCTGGCTGCTGTTTTTACCGATGTAGAGAACATCGACTTCACCAACACGGGGTTGACCAGTGGCGATATATTTGATATCGGAAATTCCGACATCTCGAGTATTACCGGTGGTGGCAATTCTTTGTCAGTGAGCGTTAACCAGTCAACGATGGGTCTGGCACAATTTTCAGTTCTGGATCAGGGCGGGGCCGCCGTTTCCAGTGATATAACCTCCGGTAACACACGAACTGTTGACTGGGACAATGGGGTACAGCTTATCTTGAATGGTTAACCCCAGTGTTGCATAAAATTTCGAGTCCAGAAGCTTATAGAGCTGTATATAAGGCGCTGCACGGAGTTTTTACTGGATTGAGCCTAGTCATTCTAGGCCTGGGCGGCCCCGAGAGATCCAGAAAAAGTGAGTACAGCGGGGGCCGCCTCCGGTACTTAGATGCTGCTATAGAAGCAGCGAAGCGGTTCTGGGCCGGAATTTTATGTAACACTGGGGTTAAATAGCGCTTTAATAGTGTCTGTGTAGGGTTTGGCAGTTAAGTCGTCATTGTTGTGGTACGAAGTCTGCGCGGTGGAGTGTACTAGTAGCTGCTGATGCAAAACGCTTGTGATGCTCAAGCTTGTAACCGAAAAACTACCTGTCGTTGATTCATTGCGAGCCTGTGTCGAGACGGTGCTGGATTTCCATCATCGTCGAACTGACTTGGCGGGACTGGATTCTGAACTTCCAGAACTTGTTGATCGCTGGACAATAGCGACATTGCCATCTGTTGCAGAGCGACTCGAGTGTAGCCTGCAAATAGTAAAATCGGACCGTGAGCAACTCCTGGAGATACGCACTCCGGTCATCCTGCCTTTGTCAAAGAACGAGTTCGCGGTGGCTCTACCGAGAAATGAGGGTCGACCTGATGTTGCGATGAGAGGGCAGCCACCCGAACCGATGAACGATGAGCACATTGATCGTTGGTGTACGGGACGTGTAATCGTTATGGTGCCATTGCAGGGTGTAACGGCTGCTGCAACTGAGCACATGCATTCTGATCGGCAAATAGACTGGTTCTGGCAACCCATTCTCAAGTTCACGCCCAATTTTGCAGAAGTGGCACTGAGTACAGTGTTTATCAACTTTCTGGTGATCGCTCTGCCATTGTTCACGTTAAATGTCTACGACGCAGTTGTGCCGAACCTGGCCATGTCGACTCTTACTGTTCTGGCACTGGGAGTGGTAATTGCCATAGTGTTTGATGTACTTCTGAAATCAGCGCGGAGCTCTATTCTCGAACGAATTGCAGCTAAAACGGGTGTTCAGTTTGATAGTAAGCTTATGCAGCGTTTGCTCAGTATCCGAGAAGAGAAAATGCAGCTGTCGGTGGGCGAACGGTGCAACCTGTTCAGAGAGTTACAAGGACTGCGCGACTTCTATGCAACTCGTCTGGTTCCAGCGTTGGTCGATTTCCCGTTCTTTCTGCTTTTTCTGTGTGTTATCTATCTGATATCACCAACTCTGACGCTTGTGCCTATCAGCATTGCGATAGCCATCCTTGCCCTGAACGCTTGTGTACAGATCCCTGTAAAAAGATCCACACGCGCTCTATTCTCATCCACTCAGGAAAAGTCCTCGATGATGGTGGAAATGCTCTCCGGCAGTGTTTGTCTGAAGCAATTGAACGCAACGGGCGCCAGTCTCAATCGTTGGAGCATCACAGCCGAGCAGGCTGCAGAAGTTTCGCGCAAGAGCCAACGCTGGGTGTCTATCGGGCAACACGGCTCTCTAGGGCTCATGCAGTTGAATCATGTGCTTATTGTGGTAGTAGGTGTCTATCAGATACAGGGAGGATCTATGACGGTAGGTGGGCTGGTAGCCAGTACGATCCTGGCCAGCCGCACGATTGCACCGATTATGAATCTGCACAGCGTCGTGGCGCGCTGGACCCAGTCGCGTGATTGTCTCAGGACAATCGATGAGTTGTTTGATACGGATGTAGACCGCTGTGAAAGTCGTGTGTTACCACGAAAAGAGTTGCTCGGTAACATTGAAGTCAGTAATTTCACCTACTGCTATCCAGATCAGATCAACGCTGCTGTAAAGGCAGTTGATCTTTCAATCAAGGCAGGTGAGCATCTTTGTCTTATCGGGCCTTCTGGCGCTGGCAAAAGCACACTGGCGCGAGCGATCGCAGGCGCTTTGACGTCTGACGAAGGTCGCATCAGTATCGACGGCTTTGACTACAGGGCGTTGACCGCTGCACGTCTGAGATCCAGTATTGCACTGATTCCACAAAATCCATTTTTTATCGCTGGAACGGTGCGTGAGAATCTGATGCTGGGTATTTCGCACTGTTCAGAATTACAGCTAGAGAAAGCCTGCGAGCTGTCCGGGCTTGACAAGGTCTTGTCTGATACAGGTAGCGGCCTGGATACAGAGAGTGGCGAGAATGGAAATTACTTGTCAGGTGGGCAGAAGCAAGCTCTGTCCATTGCCCGGGCGATCTTGCGTGACTCTAAAGTACTGGTGTTTGACGAGCCTACAAGCGGGTTGGATTCTGCACTGGAAAAGCAGTTCATGAGCACCATGAAATCGCTGTTGAAGGAGCGAACCCTGATTATGGTAACCCATCGGATGTCGCTGCTACCGTTGGTAGATCGAGTCATCGTCATGGACAATGGATCGATTCTGGCTGACGATAAAACAGAGGTCGTAATGCAGAGGTTTGCCGCATGATCAAACGTCTATACACAAGGATATACGCCCAACGGTTGAATGAGTCTGCTTTTGCACCCCCTGTGGATTCTATAACCAGGCACCTGACGATACTTATTGTCATGGTATTGATCATCTCGTTTCTTGCTTGGGCAACGTTCTTGGAAATTGATCAACACGTAAGAGCAGTGGGCCGAGTGGTACCCGCGGGTAATGCCCGCACGGTTCAACATCTGGAAGGCGGTATTGTCATGGAAATTCTTGTCTCGGAAGGTGACAACGTCAATGCCGGTGATCCGCTATTCCAGATAGCCAATACCCGGGTGCGAACCACTCTGCAGGAAGGGGAATTACAGCGATTGTCTTTGTTGATAAGGCGGGAACGACTATTGGCAGAGGCCAATAATGCTGAAGATCTTGTCTACACTGCGTTTCTGCAGGACGCGCAGCCTGACTTCGTCGCGGCGGAGTCAGAGCTTTTTCAACTGCGTCGACAGGAGCATCTGGAACGCCTGGTTGGTTTGACAACTATACGTGAGCAGAAGTGGTTAGAGATCGCTGCGCTGAAATCTCGAGTGGACAATATGGCCACAGAAATGAAGGTCCTGCAGCGGCAAGTAGACATCAAGGACCGCCTGTATAAATCTGGCGTACTGTCAGAGGCGAGCTACTTGCAAGTGAAGGGTGAGCTTGTCCGCCTGCAGGCAGATCGAGATAACGCTGCGATGCAGATCCCTATCGCATCGGCAGAAATGGACGAAGCCGTCAGCGGTTTGTCTGAAGCTGAACGTCAGTATGCGTCTGCGGCTAAAAGCGAATTGAACGCAGTCGAGGTGTCACTCAGTAGCCTTACGGAGCGCATTGCTGCATTGTCAGATGAGGTAGAGAGATCAGAGATTGTGTCGCCTATCGACGGGCGGGTAAACCAGCTGTTTGTTAATACGGTGGGCGGTGTATCACAGCCGGGAGCACCACTGGCTGAAATTACACCCGCTAGAGAGACACTGGTAGTTGAAGGCGATATGTCTACTGAAGATCGCGGCAAGGTCTGGCCTGATCTGAAAACGATGACTCATATCAGTGCCTACGATCATGCCCTCTTCGGTGGTCTGCAAGGCACATTATCCTACATAAGCCCGGATACATTCACGAATGCGGAGTCCAAAGAGTTTTACAAGATTCGCGTTGACCTGGATTCTGATCGATTCGATAAGGAGCGTGTCGTCAGACCTGGCATGACGGCCGAGATCAACATACTGACCGGCAGGATTTCGGTTTTGGGTGCATTACTGAAACCCCTCTCCCGTCTCCGAGGTACGGCCCTGAGGGAAGGGTGAACACGATGAAAAAAATATAATGAGTGACTCTGACATGCCGGACGGCCGTAATGAGGCGGCGTCGAGCGAGAACATACTGGCAAAGATCGGCACCTGGTTGCATCTCAAGGATGAGCATCCGCTACTGCCGTTGTCCATCATCAAGTATGTGCCGGTTTCAGTGCTGCTCAACTTCTTAGGGGTTGTACTACTGGTTGCAGTAGGGTTCAACACACTGTTCGATGCCTATCTGACCAACGTGCCATTGAACAGTCTCATCATAACGATCATGATCACTGGCGTGGCCATGTCAGTCATAGGCAATCTACACTTGTGGTCCACAGGCCTGTACCTATCCAGGCTTGAGGCAATAACGTTGCAGTTCAGAGTTCGCGATGAAGAGATAGAACGTCTGCAGAAAGGGCTGAAAAGTAAAGCAGCCATTCTTGATTGCAAGAATATGCAGAACCTGCTGGATAATCTCAAGAATACCGGTTCGCTGAATGTCACTGACACTGATGCTCGCATGATCAAGTCGAAACTGGGAGCTCGGATCGGTAGAGGGCGCAGCCGAGTCAGCTTTCTGGGCGGACTTCTCGTCATGCTGGGTTTGCTTGGTACGTTTCTGGGGCTGTTGGGCACGATTGATTCGGTGGGTGAGGCGATGGCAGGTATGGCCAGTATCGGCTCTGACTCAGGCGAAGGCGATGGCATGTCCGGATTCATTGCCAGTCTCGCAGCACCATTGCAGGGGATGGGACTCGCATTCAGTTCATCCCTGTTCGGGTTATCCGGTTCGTTATTGGTGGGTACATTCCAGTTTTTCTCCAACGGTGCACAAGACGGGTTTATCGAAAGCCTCAGTCGTTGGCTGGATGAGCAGATACCTGGTATGGCACAAGCAAACAAGTCAGCTAAACGTGAAGCAGATAGCCCCCCGGTAGCGGATGCCGAACTAAAAGCCTGGATCGTAGGTTTTATCCAGACATCTCAGAATACTCAAAGAGAGCTTGCCGATGTTGTCGACGCCATCAACGTGTCCGCAGAAGCGTCTGCGCGGGCAATCGGGAACACTGAAGCTGTATTGCAACAGCAGGGTGCATTAATCGACAACCTGTCTACCTTGAATGTGGGCGTGGTGGCTATGGTCAAGCATCAGGAACGCCTGGATACCGTACTGAACTCAGCGTTCACTCAATCCCTTCTCACGACCCAACAGAGCATTGGCCATCGAATGCAGGCAATTGATGACAACCTGAGCAACTTCGTACAATCGCAAAACCAGATAACAGACAGTCTTGGAGAGCTATCAAACACGCTGAAAGATCAGATACCTCGACACGTGTTGCAAACATCTGATCGACTGGGTAAGGCACTGGCGCGCATCAATGAAAAGATGGCGCGGTTGTCTACACAGGATCAGACGCATGTCGTTGAACTCGCCAGCCAGATCAAGCGACTGGAGACGCTGATTGTCGGATCCTACAAACGCTCTGCGCAGCGCGATCAGCGCGCACAGTCAGATCTTCAGAATCAGTTCCGCCGTGAGTCGGATATTCTCAAAAAATCAATTGGAGAGAACATCGCCTCTACCGTTCACAGGGATGTTATTCCCTTCATTGCCAAGGAACAGAAAGAGCTGCAGAAACTGGCGAAACTAATTGATAAGGACTATGGGCGGCGTGAGGATGACAGGCAAGAGCCGGATCAGAATGTCGCATGAGTTATTCAAGCGTTGGACGGCTTGAGGAACTCCCTCTCATGAGGATTGAGCGATGAGCTCGGACGGTGGTTCGGACATGGCAGCGAATGCCTGGCCAGGCTTCGTTGATATCCTGTCTGCAGTGGTTATCATGTTTGTGTTCTTTGTCCTGATAACAGCAGCGGTTCTGTATTTTTACACTATTACTTACAAGGCCAAGGTCGAGGGTCAGGCCGCACAGACTATTACCGAAGCCGGACAAGGTAGTCATACCGAGAAAGTTGAAGAGCTGGAGCGTGAGAATCAACAGTTGCGCGAACAGATAGAGTCTGTTGAACAGAGAGTAGCGCAAGGCGGTGGTTCGTCGGAAGTTGAATCAGCTAATGAGACGGAAGCAGCGCAGTCGTTTGGCGCTCAGGCCAGCGAACAGGAATTGATCGCTTCCGATGACGAAAGCTCCGTCTTGCTATTTCATGATCCGGGGGCAATCACAGTAGATGATGCGAGTGAAGCAAGAATTGCAGAGTTGATTGACAGCATGATTAAACAACATGGCGCTGATAATCTTGAGATCGTTATCAATTCTCCAAAAATGGCTAACTCTGCGACACAGACTCGAGCCAAGAGGCTTGCGGTCGCCAGAATGCTGAACGTTAGAAACGGACTTCTGGAGACGACTGTTAATCGGGAGAATATGCAGCTTACTGTTGTGGAGAGCGAACAAATAGCAGAGTCAAGTGATTGGACTCGAATACAGATCAATGTACTTCCATGAGCGCTATGAATACTCAGAGCAGAAACCCATTCTTACGCCGTGAGGTGTATCTGGCAGTAGTCATATGCATTGGTTTGTCAGGGCTTCAAAATGCGTCGCACGTTCTGGCTGAGGGGGTTCCGGCTGAAGCCGAACACAGTGCCCTCGCTATCAACGAAGCGGATGTAGTTGTAGTGACGTTTACCGACATTGTGCACCGCGCAATGGCTGATAGTCCTGATATCGATATCGCGGATGCCCGGATTGATCAGGCTACTCAGCTGGCAAGACAGACAGGTAGCTACCGTTTTCCAAAGGTGGAAATTTCGGGAGCCGCAGGGCCCGAATATAATGACCCGGCGCCCAGTGATGAGTCGGGGGTCGCAACAACCAGTGGACGCAATCTCAAGCTGATCATCTCCAGAGTGCTTTTTGATGGAGGTACGTCACGTGCCGAGTTCAACCGGAGCAAACGTCTCGAAAGTGCAGCACAGGCTGAAGCGCAGATTGCCGTTGAAGATCTTTTCCTTGAAGTTGCGCTGTACTACATCGACTATTGGCGTTATCAACTTGAGCTTGTTCAAGCAGACACTTTTGTCAGTACCATGCAGACGCTGGTAGACGATTTGAATTCAATGTACCTGGGAGGTGCTGCCAGCAAGCTTGAAGTGGATTTTGCACGGGCGAGGCTGGCATCAGCGCGCGGTATGGCCAGTGCAGCTACGGCATCGCTAAACAACGCCTTTAGTGAGCTTGAATATCTGGTACCGGGGTTAACAGCGTTCACAGCTGTTTCTCCTGAAAGCTTCAGCTCGCTGGAACTACTCAGTTTGCCAGCCTATGTTGAGCATGGTGCAAGCTTCAATAGCGGATTCGTTACCAATGAGCTGACTTCAGAGGCAACCAGATTACGCGTATCCGCTCAAAAGGGGCGGTTCCTGCCAACATTGGACCTGGAGCTTAGTGGCTCAATCATTGACGACGAAGGCGGGCCATCGGTTCAACGCGATAAGGCAGCTGCAAAGCTGCTATTGACTTACACGCTCTATAGCGGAGGTGAGCGTCGAGGTGGAGTCCGAAGGGCTCAGGCGCAACTCAAGGAGCTGGAGGCCGAGCGAGTACAGCTTGAGCGTGATGTGTTCAGGTCTATAGACCAGTCATACAATAACATCACCGCCTCTAAGTTGACGCTGAATGCCATCACGGATGAGATATCGGCCAATGTGGAGCTGCAGCGGCTTAATCGGCAGAACCTCGATCTGGGTACCGTTAATATCATCGAATTGATCGATGTTGAAGAAAGACTGTTCAACGCCAATACCCGGAAGAATGACGTGATTGCGAATATGCACCAGGAATACCTGAGTTTGACGATCTCGGCAGGTTTCACTCGGCAGTTGCTGGAAAAACATCAGGTAACCCTGACGGGGTTGTAGGCCGAAAGTGACGTCGGTCGCCGATGTCGACCCTCTGGCAGAACTACACACAAGAACTGAGTATCAACCGGCGCTCTGGATTGTCAATGCTCAGTCCTGTGTGGCAGTCACGCGTGTCCGGCTCTAGCGTGATGTCAGGCAACTTTTGAAGTGGATTTGTAGTTCTGCCACAGTTGGCTGATGTTCTTCCTGCGATCACTTTTGTCGTCGCTGCTATCGATCGCTGTGTCCGCAGGCTTCTCTGCATCCTGACCAGCGGTTGCGGTATTTTGCTGCTGTACGCTGATATGAGCGCCCTCATTCTGGCCTGACGCGTTAGTCATGGGCTGCTGATAGCCGTGATGTGTCTGCTGCTCCATGGATGCACGCGTTGAAACCTTCGCGCCTTCATCATCGTCTGCGGCACTGGATTCCGCATCAGCCGGCGTCCCCCTGGTGTGTGCCGCAACAAATGCGGGAGCGTGGTTCGATTCTGTGTCAGCAGGCATGTCACACCGGCGCAGAAACTTGGGAACGTAGGAACCAGGCTTCATTTCGATGTAAACGTCGGTTCCCGGGTTCTGGCTGTAGTAGGTGTCCAGAGACGATCGTAGGCGTTTAGCCAGCACTCTGACTGATGGATCAGTTTGAGGATCAAAACTTGCCGGTTTGCCTAGCGCTTCTATGCCAACCGTAAAGGCTTTTATGCGTCGTGTGTTGCCAATCAGTGTTTGCTCTACGACATACTTCAAGAACGCTGACATCTGTGGAGACGCTTGAAACTTGTCTGTATTCAGGATTGCATCCAGGGCGCTGGTGACCTCTGTGGTGGACAGGCTATCTGACTGAATCGAAGGTACGGTGTTGATCATCATGATGATATTCTCTCTCGGTAGTTAGCCGTTAGCCGGCATGGGTACTACTCAAGGAGCAAGAACAGGACGAGCGAGGCACGTTATGTAACATCCGAACCCGCTGGGCAGTGCGACGTCAGCTCGAAACCCCGTTAGATGGGGGTTGTGTGCTAAGCCAAAGTAGCCGTTACTTGGCGGGTTACATGGGTTTGCCAGGTGTATGTAACCCGCCCAGGCTCGTAAGTCCCCGCGAATGTGGCTTCTTTGACACGTCGGTGTCGTCTGTCGGTGTTAACAGTGACGCGTTCATCAGGCCGGCACGAGTGACAGGGCACCCACTTAACTCAGGCTAACCTCTTGCCGCTTTAATTTAGCTCAGCGTTTCTCTGAACACGCCGTCAACTCAAGTGTGAATAACAATCCATGACAAACGGAAGAGACCACTTTAAATGCTGATACTCACAAGACGAGTCGATGAACGGATATTTATCGGCGATGACATTACGCTATGCGTTCTGGATATAGAGGGTAATCGAGTAAGGCTGGGCCTCGAAGCGCCAAAAGACATTGCCATATTGCGTGAGGAAATTCATGAAAAATACGCTGGTGACGCCTCCAACGACTCACACCACCCCAAGGCCGGGGGCGGAAAGCAGACAGCTTGAGTCGGAATTAGCCACAAAGGGGCAAACGTCTGTCGGAGAAAGGGTTTAGGTAGCAGGTTTGTCAGAAAATCAGAATGGTTCACCTGAAGACGTAATGCGCACCCTGGAAGGTCAACGCTAACGGCCTGATGCACAAACGGGCGAATGTCGAGGTGAGTCGAGGTTGTCCGATAAGTATAAGGAGAAGGTATATGACCAATCAACAAGAGCTAACGCGGCTGATCAATGCTCGGCTGGACAGTGGAAGCGTTGAGCTGCCGGTATTTGACGATATCGCGCTTCGCATTGACAAAGAGGTGCGCGCTAACAAGCTGGATGCTGATCTGATGTGCGAGATTCTCGAGGAGGATCTGGCGCTGGTTGCTGAGCTGTTACGCATGGCCAACTCGTCTTTTTTCTCCGGTATGTCCCCGGTTGGCAGTTTGCGCGAAGCGGCTGTCAGGCTGGGCGTCCGGCAAATCGCATCTATAGTCTTTTCCGTCAGTCAGAAAAGGCTCTACAGCGCATCTGGCGGTTGCTTCAAATCCCGGCTGACCCGACTATGGAAACACACATCAGCAGTATCGCTGGGTGTGCGTTGGGTGGCGGCTAACGCGGGTTACCGAAGTCTGGCTGATGATGCGTTCGTTGCCGGTTTGCTTCACGATATCGGTAAGCTAGCCCTGTTAAGCATCATCGAGGACATTATTACAAACGATTCTGTGGAGATAAGCGATGAGGTGATTGACCAGACCCTGCTGGATTTACATTGCGAGCAAGGAGCGATATTGCTGGATTCCTGGAATTTGCCAGAAATATTCAAGATCGTAGTGCTTCAGCAGGATGACGAATTGCTGGATCCACACAATCCCGTGCTTTGCATGGTTCGTCTGGTCAACAAAGTGTGTATTGCTGAAGGTTTGGGTGAGATGGGTCACAGTGTCGAGGCCGATATTGAGTCCTTGCCTGAGGTCAATGCTCTGTCATTGTCTGAAGCTGATCTGGAAGAGCTTAGGATGATTATTCGTGATTGTGGCGATGAGAGGAAGGCCGCCGCTTGAGCCTTCTCGGTTGTCAGTAGCCACGGCGGTATTGCTTGGCCAGATTGCTGAATCACGAAGCCCGGGTGAGGACTCGCAGGCGGGAATCCGCCTAGTGCTCGCCATGGAATGTACCGAGACGGAGAGGGGCGTCGTTCGAGCTGTCAGCCTGCGATGGTGTGCGGCTGCATAGAATATCGGGAACCTGAATAGAAGACGGATTTGCGCTTTTTATGACATTCTTGGCTCAATCTATCCCACGAAGGTTGACAGCTCAGATGCCCCCCCTTACAATTCCGGAGCTCGATAGCAGGCCGACTTTTTATGGCCTGTACTTCGTTCAGGACTCCTGATCTTTTACCAGCCGAGGTTCACACCAAGGTTACCGACTCATGGCACTCTAGGCCATGCCGGATTAAACGACAGCACTGTATGGCGACGATCAATCAACTCGTCCGCAAGCCGCGAAAGCGCAAAGCGGAGAAATCCAACGTACCGGCACTGCAGGCTTGCCCTCAGAAGCGCGGAGTTTGTACTCGTGTTTACACGACTACGCCCAAAAAACCTAACTCAGCGATGCGGAAAGTTGCCCGTGTTCGTCTGACCAACGGTTATGAAGTGACTTCCTACATTGGCGGAGAAGGGCACAACCTCCAGGAGCACTCGGTTGTGCTGATCCGCGGCGGTCGTGTCAAGGACTTGCCAGGTGTTCGTTACCACACCGTCCGAGGCAGTCTCGATACTCAAGGCGTGGATTCCCGTCGTCAGGGTCGTTCAAAATACGGCGCTAAGCGCCCGAAAGGTTAAGCCGGTATGTCAAGAAGAGTTCAAGCCCCCAAACGCGATATCCTGCCTGATCCGAAGTACGGCAGTGTTCGTCTGGCGAAGTTCATCAATATCCTGATGCTTGATGGAAAGAAAGCCGTTGCCGAGAGAGTTATTTACGGCGCGCTGGAAGTCATTAAAGAGAAGGGTGTTGCAGAGCCGGTTGAGGTTCTGGAGCAAGCTCTGGAAAATGTCAGTCCTGCGGTAGAGGTCAAGTCACGTCGCGTAGGTGGTGCTACCTATCAGGTACCCGTTGAAGTACGTCCAGTGCGCCGTAGCGCGTTAGCTATGCGCTGGATCATTGATGCAGCGCGAAAGCGCGGCGAAAAGTCAATGATGCTGAAGCTGGCGGGCGAGCTGAGTGATGCTGCTGAAAAACGCGGTACAGCAGTCAAGAAGCGCGATGACGTGCACCGTATGGCAGAAGCAAACAAGGCTTTCTCCCACTACCGCTGGTAAGCGGATCGGTGTGAAGCGAGTTCAGGTCTAGGTAGCAGTGGCACGCATCACGCCCATAACGCTGTATCGTAACGTCGGCATCATGGCCCATATTGATGCCGGCAAGACGACAACAACAGAACGCATCTTGTTCTATACCGGTGTCTCCCACAAAATTGGGGAGGTGCATCATGGCTCTGCCACCATGGATTGGATGGCTCAGGAGCAAGAGCGCGGTATAACCATTACCTCTGCTGCAACCACCTGTTTCTGGAAAGGAATGGACGGTAGCAGGCAGCAGCATCGCATCAACATTATTGATACACCGGGCCACGTTGATTTCACAATCGAAGTGGAGCGTTCGCTACGCGTACTGGACGGTGCGGTAGCGGTATTCGACTCTGTTGGTGGCGTTGAGCCGCAGTCTGAGACAGTCTGGCGGCAAGCGAACAAGTACGGAGTGCCTCGAGTCGCGTTCGTCAACAAGATGGACCGTGTAGGCGCAGACTTCGACCGGGTACTCTCCCAGATCAGAGAGCGGTTGGGTGCTAATCCGGTAGCCATACAACTTCCGATTGGCGCTGAGGACAGCTTCGCAGGTGTTGTCGATCTAATCAGCATGAAAGCTATCCGTTGGAATGACAAGGACCAAGGCCTTACATTCACGACCGATGAGGTGCCTGATTCACTGGCAGCTGAAGCCCACGCGGCCAGGGAAACGCTGGTTGAGGCTGCAGCGGAAGCCAGCGACGAGCTGATGGATGCGTACCTGGAAACAGGTGTGTTGTCTGAGGAGCAGATAAGGCAAGGTTTGCGAAGCCGCACCTTGGCGAACGAGGCAATACCCGTGTTGTGTGGCTCGGCGTTCAAGAACAAAGGCGTTCAGTCACTGCTTGACGCTATCGTGGACTACATGCCGGCGCCTGACGATGTGCCGCCGGTTGAAGGGTTACTCCCTGATGAGTCAACAGACAGCAGGCCAGCCAACGACACCGCGCCTTTCGCGGCCTTGGTTTTCAAGATTGCAAACGACAGTTACGTGGGATCTCTTGCCTTCCTCAGAGTTTATTCGGGTGTAGTAAAAACAGGCGACATGGTGTTTAACCCCTTGCGCGGAAAACGTGAGCGCATTGGACGCCTGTTGCAGATGCATGCGAATAACCGCGAAGAAATCAAGGAAGTCAGAGCGGGAGATATTGCCGCAGCCGTCGGACTCAAGGAAGTGGGTACTGGTGACACACTGTGTGAACAGAAAAATGCGATAGCGTTGGAGCGCATGGAGTTTCCAGAGCCGGTAATTGCTGTAGCGGTTGAGCCGAAGACACTGGCAGATCAGGAAAAGATGGCAGCAGCGCTTGCGCGGCTAGCCAAGGAAGATCCGTCTTTCAGGGTGCGCACAGACGCAGACTCTGGCCAGACAATTATCAGTGGAATGGGCGAACTGCACCTGGACATCATTGTGGACCGGATGAAGCGTGAGTTCAATGTGGTTGCCAATGTGGGTAAACCGCAAGTTTCTTATCGCGAGACGATTCGCAAGTCAGTTGAGGCCGAGGGTAAGTTTATCCGGCAGACAGGTGGTACGGGTCAGTACGGTCATGTGATGCTGCGCATGGAACCGCTCGAGCGGGGCACTGGTTTTGAATTTGTCAGCGAGATTGCAGGGGGTACTGTTCCAAGCGAATTTATTCCCGCTGTGCGCAAGGGTATTGAAGATGCTCTGGCTAATGGCGTTCTGGCAGGGTATCCAATGGTCGATTTGCGGGTTACGTTGCACGATGGGTCGTACCACGACGTGGATTCCAACGAAATAGCGTTTAAGATAGCGGGATCGATGGGGTTCAGGAATGGTGCCACTGACGCTAACCCTACGTTGCTGGAACCTGTCATGAAAGTGGAAGTTGTCACCCCGGAGGAGTATATGGGTGACGTGATGGGCGATTTGAACCGCCGCCGAGGGGTTGTGGTCGGCATGGACGAACAACCCGGTGGCAAGGTGATTCGGGCAACCGTCCCGTTAGCTGAAATGTTTGGTTACTCCACTGATTTACGGTCCGCCACTCAGGGCAGAGCGGTATATTCAATGGAATTTGAGAGTTATGAAGTGCCACCTCAGGCGGTGGTTGATGCAGTACTGCATCGTTAAGCCCGAACTACTGTATCATCCGCAGCCCAGACGTGAACTAAAGGTCGCATGGGCGATCATCCGATAACGAGGCCAGAACTGAAGTGTCCAAGGAAAAATTCGAACGTAACAAACCGCATGTAAACGTAGGCACTATTGGCCACGTTGACCACGGTAAAACAACATTGACCGCTGCATTGACAATATGTCAGGCGGAGAAGATGGGTGGTGAGGCGAAAGCCTACGACCAG
>Ga0115029_1000797_pt1 | contig 27498 bp, 24 predicted proteins | sample SidtaG_3_FD_87297 | JGI IMG/M metagenome (GOLD analysis project Ga0115029, IMG submission 87297) | Marine algal microbial communities from Sidmouth, United Kingdom - Sidmouth_Asex1 metaG | ecosystem: Host-associated > Algae > Red algae > Unclassified | place: Sidmouth, United Kingdom | collected... | reverse complement strand
GATCGATTTCGCACCTTTCTGGCACGCTCGATCGTCTCCGCGGCCCTGTGGCAATCGACGCATCCGGTACAGCAGACCAAGATCGTCGCCCTGCGTGCCGATCTGGATGCGCTGCTGGCGCGCGGGCTTTCGGCCGATGACCACCCGTGGGACCGGCTGTACCGGTGGGGCGAGGTGGCCCTGAGCCTGGAAGGGCAGGAGTGCCTGGCGTCCTTGATGCTGGAACCCTACGCCGAGCTGGTGGACGAGCTGGAGGGCAGCATGGCCTGCGACGGTGGCGGTGCCGCCAGGATCGACGGCGGCATGCCGGTGTCGGAACTGCGGTCGATCATCGACACGGTGTACGGCTGGGCCTTGCCGATCGACTGGAGCGACAAGCAGCACTGCGCCCGCGCCTGGTACGTATCGGCCGAGAAGCAGGAGCCCCGGCTGGGCGAGCGCTTCGAGGAGCCGATCGAGCCCTACGAGCAGCCTCTGGCACCGGCGCGCGATGCGGTCAGGTTGCACGCGGCGCTGAGCGATCTGCCGCCGGACGTCTCGGCCGCCGAGTTCCTGCTGCGCCATCCTGAACACCGTCACACGGTGCGCCGGTTGCAGGTGGTCGCGCTGGCACCCTACGCCGAGATTCGTGACAACACCATCAGCGCGACGGTGCTGCCGATCGACATGCTGCGTGCGAAGCTGTCCTTCTTCGGGGCGACGCGCTTCGACCCGCGCTCGGACCGCTGGGTCCGCATCTGCCTGTACGGCAACGCACCGTATCCCGAGGAACTGGCGATGCAGGATGCGGACACCTGGGTGTATCCGCCGGTTCCAGACCCGGTGCAGGGCCCGCCCGCTTGACCCACTCCCTCAACGAGATCGGCGGCCTGTGCAAGCGTGCTGCACGCGGCGCCGGATTCGGCTGGGGACTGGCGGAGGAGGCCGCGAACGGTGCGCGCTGGCTGAGCGCCTTCGGCCTGCCCGGACCGCGTCTGCTGGCCGAGCGGCTGGAGCGGTTCGATGCGACGAGCGCGGCCGCACAGACCCCCGTCTCGTTCGCCTCACCCTGGCGCGGCAGCGACGATCAGCTGTGTCCGATCATCGTCGGTGCGACGCTGAGCGATCGATCGGCACGGTTCGCCGCGGATCGGCGCCTGGAGATCCGGCAGGTTCTCTATCCGCTGCTGTGCTCCCCGTTCGCCGCCGACGTGGCGCTGTCGCTCGGCCATCCGGTGCGCATGGACTGGAATGGGCTCCGGTTGACCACCGACGGGCAGCGGCTGGTGATCGAAGGCGTGCGCGAGCAGGTCGATGCGGCAGCCTGCGACCCGCTTCGTTGCAGCCTTGTCACCGGAGCGCTTCCCGTTCATGCTGATGCGCCCCGCATCCGCGGACAGGTGGACAGCGACACCTGGTCGCGTCTGTGGGCACTGGCGGAACGCGTCAATGCACCGGCCACCGAAGCGTCACGCCGCCTGGGCGCGGGCGGCGGCGACGACGGCTGAGCGCGGTTCCTGTCCGTTCCCACGCAATGCGCGACCATCACCGAGGAGATCATCGGATCATGTCGATCAAGCCCCCGTTCACGGACCTGCAGATACATACCCAGCCGGAGGGGTTCTACGAGGGCTACAGCCTGCCCATCGCGCTGGTCAGCAAGATCGGCATGGCCCTGCTGGTGCTGTGGGCGCTGGTGTGGCCCGGCAATGCCGCCAGCGTGCTCGCCTCGGTCAACAGCACGTTGCTGAACGGGTTCAACTCCTTCTACATCGTCGCCACCGGTCTGTTCGCCTTCTTCCTGTTCGTGCTCGCCCTGCTGCCCGCCACCGGCTCCAAGCTGCTGGGACGCGAGGGCGAGAGGCCGGAATTCACCACGTTCTCCTGGTTCTCGATGATGTTCGGTGCCGGGCTGGGTGTCGGCCTGATGGTATTCGCCACCGCCGAGCCGCTCGGTCTGTGGGGATCGAACCCGCTGATCCTGGACGGCGAGATGGCGGCGAACAGCGAGCAGGCCGTCGCGTCCGCCTACCGGTACACCTTCCTGCACTACGGATTCCACGCCTGGGCGATCTACGTGACCACCGGCCTGTGCCTGGCCTACTACGCCTACACGCGCGACATGCCGTTGACCATTCGCTCGGCCCTCACGCCGCTGCTCGGCCGCGTGGCCAACGGGCCGGTGGGGCACCTGATCGACGTGCTGGGCGTCGTCGCCACCATCCTCGGCGTATCGGTGACGATCGGCTTCGGCGTCAGCCAGTTCGTCGACGGGGTGTACACGGTGTCGGACATGCAGTGGCTGATGAACGGGAACGCGGATGCGCCGGCACCGAGCGTGGTCGGACTGCTGGCCGCCCTGGCGCTCATCATGAGCCTGTCGATCCTGTCGGCCGTCTCCGGCGTCGGACGCGGCATCAAGTACCTGTCCAACCTGAACCTGGTGCTGTCGTTCATCCTGCTGATGACGTTCGTGATCTTCGGCTCGTTCGCGTTCGCCATGACCACCTTCGCCACCTCGCTGGTCGACTACCTGCTCAACTTCGGCCAGCTGTCGTTCGGCGCCGCAGGCTCCCAGTCGCTGGACGCCTTCGTGCTGACCTTGCCCGAAGCGGCGCGGGGGCTGCCGGCCGAGGACATCGCCGCGCTGTACGCCGGTGCCACCAGTCCGTGGGGATCGCTCGATGCGTTCACCGCATCGCTGCCGGCATCGATCGCGGCGCTGCCCGACGGCGAGGGCATCGCCGCCACGGTGTACGCTTCGGGGATCGACGGGCGCCAGTTCGCCTGGCAGTCGGGCTGGACGACCTTCTACTGGGCCTGGTGGATCGCGTTCTCGCCGTTCGTCGGCCTGTTCCTGGCGCGCATCTCCCGCGGGCGCAGCGTGCGCGAGTTCATCGTCGGTTGCGTGATCGCCCCGGCCATCGTGTGCTTCCTGTGGATGGTGATCCTGGGCGGGACCGCCATCGATCTGGAACTGAGCGGCGCCGCCGACGGTGCGATCATCGGCGCGACCAACACGGCGAAGCTGTTCGTCACGCTGGCGCAGATGATCTCCGGCCCGCTGCTGTCGACGATCACGATCATGTGCGTGGTGCTGATCATGACCTTCCTGGTGACCTCGGCCGACTCGGGCATCCTGGTCATGAACACCATCATGTCCGGCGGCGAGCAGGAGACCGGCATCAAGCACCGCATCATCTGGGGGCTTATCCTGACCGCGGTGATCGGCACCCTGATCGTCGCCGGCAGCGTGGGCGAGGAGGCCAACCCGTTCTCCACGCTGCAGAACGCGATGATCATCGGCGCCCTGCCGTTCGCCATCGTGATGGTGCTGATGGTGATCTCGCTGGTCAAGGCGCTCTATCGGGACAGCATTCGCGACCGGGCCGATGTCACCGGGACATCGGCCGGCATGGCGCACCAGGCGTAGCGGCGGCGCGAAGAACCCGGCAGCGGTACGGCCGAGGAAGGGCCCGGCATCGGGCCCCGAATCAATCGCAGGCGGCGATCACCAGGATCTCCACCTTCAGGATCTCGCGAGCCAGCTTCGCTTCCCCGCAAGCCCGCGCCGGCGCGTGGCCGGGGGGCAACCACGCGTTCCAGACCGAGTTCATGCCGGCGAAGTACGTCATGTCGGACAGCCAGATCGTGGTCTGGAGCAATCGCTCCCGAGAGGATCCGGCCCGTGCCAGCAGGGCATCGACCTTGTCCAGGCAGCCTTGCGTCTGCTCCTCGATCGTCTCCCCCTCGCAGACCTGGCCGGAGAGGTAGGCCACACCCGCATGCTTTACGATGGCGCTGCTGCGTTCCTTGGTGTCGATACGTTCGATCATGGTGTGCGGTGAATCCTGGGCTATAGGGAAACGGCCGATCGCCGTGGTGGCGATGCCGCCGCCATCGTCCCACGAACCCCCGACCCCAGACGACCATGGATTCTCTTTCGCAGGTGGCGCTGGGCGCAGCGGTCGCCGAGGCGACGCTCGGCCGGCGTATCGGACGGCGTGCAGCGCTGCTGGGAGCGGTGCTCGGCACGCTGCCGGACCTGGACGTGCTGGTGCGCTACGCCGACGCGATCGATTCGTTCACGCTGCACCGCGGCTGGAGCCACTCGCTGTTCGTGCTGTCGCTGATCAGCCTGCCGCTGGCCGGCGTGGCGCGCAAGCTCTGCCGCCGGCCGGACGTAGCGTTCGGGCGCTGGTGGTTCGCCGTCTGGGCGGTACTGATCACTCATCCGCTCCTCGATGCGTTCACCACCTACGGCACGCAGCTGTTCTGGCCGATCCCGACACCACCGGTGGCGATCAGCTCGATCTTCATCATTGATCCGCTCTACACCCTGCCGTTGCTGCTGGGCGTGATCCTCGCGCTGGCCTGGCGCGATCGCCGGGGGCGGCGGGCGAATCTGATCGGCCTGGGCCTGAGCACCGCCTGGCTGCTGACCACGCTCGGGCTGCAGCAGGTCGCCAGGGGCGAGGCGCAGGTAGCCTTCGAACGGGCCGGCGTCGACCCGGATGCCACGCTGGTGCTGCCGTTTCCGTTCGGCGTGATGTGGCGCGTGATCGCGCGCGAGGCCGATGACTACGCGATCGTCTGGGTGTCGCTGATCGATGGCGAGCAGAGCGTCGAAGTGGAGCGCCACGCGCGCGGACTGGACTCGCTGGGACCCATCGACGATCCGGCTCCGGTGGGACGGCTGCGCTGGTTCACGCACGGGTTCACCGGGGCACGTCGGGTGGACGATGTGCTGGTGTTGACCGACCTGCGCATCGGAACCGCCGCCATGCCGGTGTTCGCGTTCGATGCGGCCGTACCGGGACCTGCCGGCGAATGGCGCCGGACGATCGCCGTGGCACGCGATCCGGTCATCGACTTCTCCGTGCTGGGTCTGCTGGCGCGGCGCAGCGTGGATGCCGGAGTGCCGTTGCGCGATGGTGAACTGGTCGGCTCCGCCGCGGCGCCGCGATCGGATCGAGGGGCGGTCAGGGACGATGCCTCGTGAAGCGTGACGAAAAGGGACAGAGCCTTGTCGGCCCCGGAGGCGCCCCCTTTCGGCTGGTCTCGATCGGTCACGGTGCGATCGCGCGCAGCCTGGGCGCGTCGTTGGCACGTACGGGTGTCGGATCGGCACTGCAAGCCTGCCTCCTGTCGCCTCTGTCGACGAGGCGCACGATCGAAGGGCTGCACCGCTTCGGCGACGTGGATGAGCTGGTCGAGGCGAGGCCCGAGCTGGTCGTCGAGTGTGCCGGTCACGAGGCGGTCCGCAGCGTCGTGCCGACGATCCTCGCGGCCGGTATCGATGTCATCGTCGTCTCGATCGGTGCGTTGGCCGATCCGGTGACGTTGCACGCCGTGGAGCGTGCGTGACCGCCGTGTCCGGTGCCATCGGCGGGCTCGATGCGCTGCGGGCCGCGGCGTGTGCCGGTCTGCACAAGGTCGTCTATACCGGACGCAAGCCACCGGCCGCCTGGAAGGGTTCACCGGCGGAAGCGCTGCTCGACCTGTCCGCGCTGCACGAGCCTGCCGTCTTCTACGACGGCACCGCGACCGATGCGGCTCGCGACTACCCCAGAAACACCAACGTGACCGCCGCCATCGCCCTGGCAGGGGCGGGATTCGAGGCGACACGGGTCAGGCTGGTCGCGGATCCGGGTATCGACGGCAATGTGCACGAGGTGCAAGCGCACGGTGCGTCCGGACGATTCAGCATCACGCTGGAGAACCTGCCGCTCCCCGACAACCCGAAGACGTCCTGGCTCGCCGCGCTGAGCGTGGAGCAGGCGGTGCGTCACCACTTCGCTCGATGGAAGGTCTGACCGCACCCGAGCACAGGCTTCAATTTGCAGCGACGAGGATCGATGCCTCGATGGGGTCGATCGAGATGATAGCGTCTGCCGCACATCATCAGTCGACGAGGGAGCATGGCATGAGCGGGATCGGAACGATCAAGGCAGGCGATGCGGACATGGGTGCGACGGCGCGGAAGCACTCTGACCCGGGCATGCTCTGCGCGACCCTGATCGCCGGTGCGCTCACTCTTGCCTGCGCTTCGTTGCACGCGGACGACAATCCGGTGGACGCGGTCGTCGAGACGACGGAAGGGGTGGTGGACGACATCGTCGATGGTGCGCGCAGCGCGACCGACACCATCACCGACAGCGCCACCTGGGATCGCATCGCCGGCAACTGGAAGCGGTTCAAGGGCGATGCCCTGCAGCGGTGGGGCGAACTGACCGACGACGACATGGATCAAATCGACGGCAGCAAGGAGTCGCTGGTCGGCAAGATCCAGGAGACCTATGGCGTGACGCGCATGGAAGCCGAACAGGAGGTGGACAGCTGGGCCGCGGACAACGAATAGGGCTCTCACCCGATTCGAAGGGCGCCCGCCTGGCGCTTGTAGCCGGGCTCGACGTGAATGGTCACTCGAAGCCCCGGTAGCGCCCGCTGGAGCGCGTGCTCCAGGCGGTCGCAGATCCGGTGCGATGCCGCCACGCTCATCGCGCCGTCCACCACCAGGTGAAATTCGGCGAAGCGCACCGATCCGGCCGAACGGCTGCGCAGGTCGTGCATCTCGATCGCGCCGTCCGCGTGCGCCAGGATCGTCGATCGGATGAGCGCGCTCTCGTCCTCTCCGAGTGCCTTGTCCATCAGTCCGTCGACCGAGCCGCGGATCACCCTCGACCCCTCGCGCAGGATGTTCAGTCCGACGATGATGGCCATCAGGGCGTCCAGGGATTGCCAGCCGCTGAGGAGCACGATGCCCAGGCCGGCGAGCGCGCCCAGCGACGTCCACACGTCGCTCATGATGTGGCGCCCGTCGGCGGCCAGTGCCGGTGAGCGTGAACGTGTTCCCTCCCGGATCAGCAGACGCGCCCAGCACAGGTTGACCAGCGTGGCCAGGATGGCGAAGCCGATGCCGACACCGTCCACGTGAAGCGTGGTCGGGTGCAACAGCGACAGGCTCGCCTGGCGCAGGATCAGGATGGCCGCCAGCACGATCAGCACGCCGCTGATCACCGCGGAGAAGTACTCCGCCTTATGGTGGCCGAACGGGTGATCATCGTCGGCGGGTCGCGCGCCGATGCGCACCGCCTGCCACGCGATCGAGGCCGTGACGACGTTGATGGTCGATTCGAGCGCGTCGGAGTACAGGGCCACGGAGCCTGTCAGGCGCCACGCGGCGATCTTGAGTGCGAGCACCAGCAACGCGACACCGATCGAGCCCAGCGCCAGGCGCGCAAGCCTGTGTTCGGATGAGCGCTGTTGCATTGAACCCGGCGATGATTGGCGTGATCACGCGGATGGTCGCACGCCCCGGAATCGGTTGCCGCCTTCGCGCTTGATTCCGACCGGCGCGACGTCATCGGCACGGTGCGCGCGCCGCCGGAACCACGCGAACCGGACACGTCGATGTTGCAGGGTCGATGCAAGGGCCGACGTTCAGCTTGCGCACGAACGTGCCGTGTGGCCCCCCGCGAGGATACCGATCATGTTGACGTTCGACCCGACAACGCCGTACCGCACGACATGAAGGTGTCGAGTCCCTGCCACGCCCCGGAATTCGCCGAGGACGATCACTGGCTGTCGCTCGGCCTGAAGGTGGCCGGCGCCATGTTCCTTGCGGACCTGGTCGCGCGCTCCAGCGGTTTCGACGATCCGACCTGGGCGGTCATTTCGGCAGCGTACCTGGCCACCAGTCCACCGTTCGCTTCGTTCCCGGCGGTCCTGTTGAAGATCGTGGCGCTGGTGGTGGGCATCGGCGGCGTGCTGGGCGTGGCCGAGAAGCCGGTCGCGATCGCCTGGGAGCGTCCGGCCGTCCAGGCCACGCAGGACGGGTTCGTGCTCGTCCGCGATCTCGATCGCTTTTTCATCGATGCCGCACCGCCGTGACGCGATCGAGATTGTCGAGTCGAAGGTCCTCGTGCCTCGGACGTCCCGCGTGCCGAGAGATCGGCAGGCCGTTGACAGTACCGGCACGAGGTGTATTGTATCCCACACGAGTGAAGTGACTCGGCGTCACAGGTACAGTCGGTGTCCAGCGATTCTTCGGATGGGAAGAAGGCAAGACCCCGTTCCTTCGGCGCCGGCCTGCGTCCGGTCACCGGAAGCTTCTCTCTCGCCGATCACGCCTACGAATGCTTGCGCACCGAGCTGATGGAAATGGATGTCTACGGTGGCGACATCGATCTGCGACTCGACGAGCGCACGCTGGCCGAACGGCTCGGTATCTCCCGCACGCCGATCAGGGAGGCACTGACCCGCCTGGCACAGGAGGGCTTCGTGGAGATCCGCGCGCGCAAGGGCGTGTTCGTGAAGCTGAAGACGCTCGAGGAGGTGCTCGAGATGGTGATCTGCTGGGCCGCGCTGGAAAGCATGGCGGCCAGGCTTGCCACGGCCGTGGCGACCGATGAGGAGATCGCCTCGCTGCGCGTGCTGGGCACCCGCCACGGCGAGAACTCGGCGCGAGCCGACATCGCCGAGTACTCGAGCGCGAACATCCGTTTCCACCAGCGCATCCTGGAGCTGTCGCGCTGCTCGCTGCTCGTGTCCACCGCCAACGGTCTGTTGCACCACCTGTACGCGGTACGCCGTCGTGCCATGGGGGAAGGCGACCGGGCAAGCCGCTCGGTGGTCGATCACACCGCGATCATCGAATCCATCGAGCGACGCGACGGCGACCTGGCGGCGACGCTGGTGCGCGAGCACACCTTGAAGCTGCACGATCACATTCGCACCACCTGGCTGGAACGGGACAGGGTGACCCGGGCCGCCGTGCGCAAGTTCTGATGTTCCCGCGTGGCGCCGCGTGCACGACCGGCATCACGCGCATCCGTTCCGGGGTCGTCGCCCGGATACTCTCCCAGAGACAACATCACTCATCATCGATAGACCATGAAAGCACTCGAAGGCATCAAGATCCTCGACTTCACCCACGTGCAGTCCGGCCCGACCTGCACCCAGCTGCTCGCCTGGTTCGGTGCCGACGTGATCAAGGTGGAGCGTCCGGGTGTCGGTGATGCCACGCGCAAGCAGCTCGTGGACGTGCCCGGCGCCGACAGCCTCTACTTCACGATGCTCAACCACAACAAGCGCTCCATCGAGCTGGATTCGAAGAACGAGGCGGGCAAGGAGGTGCTCACGCGCCTGATCGAGGAGTGCGATGTGCTGGTGGAGAACTTCGCCCCCGGTGCGCTCGATCGGATGGGGTTCTCCTGGGAGCGGATCCAGGAGATCAATCCGCGCATGGTCATGGCGTCGATCAAGGGGTTCGGGCCCGGCAAGTACCAGGCCTGTAAGGTGTACGAGAACGTGGCGCAGTGCGCGGGCGGTTCCGCATCGACCACCGGCTTCGTGGACGGGCCACCGCTGGTGACCGGTGCGCAGATCGGCGACTCGGGGACGGGATTGCATCTAGCGCTGGGCATCGTCACCGCGCTGTTCCAGCGCGAGACTTCCGGGCGCGGGCAGAAGGTCAGCTGCGCGATGCAGGATGGCGTGCTGAACCTTGCCCGGGTGAAGCTGCGCGACCAGCAGCGCCTGGACTCGGGTCCGTTGAAGGAGTACTCCCAGTACGGCGAGGGCGTACCGTTCGGCGAGGCGACGCCACGGGCCGGCAACGACTCCGGCGGCGGTCAGCCCGGGCGCATCCTGAAGTGCAAGGGCTGGGAACAGGACCCGAACGCGTACACCTACTTCATCGTGCAGGCGGCGGTGTGGGAACGGGTCTGCGACCTGATCGGCAAGCCGGAATGGAAGAGCGAACCGGGTTATGCCAAGCCGCCCGAGCGGCTCGACAAGCTGAACGAGATCTTCGAGACCATCGAGCGCTGGACCATGACCAAGACCAAGTTCGAGGTCATGGACCTGTGCAATCCGCTGGACATCCCCGTAGGCCCGATCCTGTCGATGAAGGAGATCGCCGAGGATGAAGGACTGTTCGCCACCGGCACCATGGTGCGCGTGGAGCATCCCGAGCGCGGCGAGTACCTGTCCGTCGGCTGCCCGATCAAGCTGTCGGACAGCGCGGTCCGGGTCGAGCGTTCGCCGCTGCTCGGCGAACACACCCGCGAGATCCTCGAACAGGTGCTCGGCTATTCGGGGGAGGCGTTGTCGCGCGTCGTCGAGTCCGGCGCGGTCGGCGAGCCGAAGGCCTGAGCGTGCACCGCATCGATCGGCGAAACGCACCGTGATCAGCCGGATCGTGATGCCCGTCAGGGGGGATGGCAAGGGGGACAACGTGTTTTCCCACGCCGCCGTGGCCGCCAGGCGGTACTCGTCGCAGATCATCGTCACGCATTGCCGCGCGCGGGCCGAGGACCTGATGCCCTACGGGGTGCCTCTCCCGGCCGCGATGAAGAAGCTGCTCCTTTCCCAGACCGGCCTGGTGGCGGATCAGGTCGAGGAGGGGCTACGCGCCGAGGTGCAGGAGCTTGCCGCCGGTTTCGGTATCCCCATGAGCGAAGGCGGCGCCACCGTCGCCGGTCCGAGCGTGTCGTGGGTGGAACAGCAGGGCCGTCAGGTCGATGTCATCAAGCGTCACGGCAGGCTGGCCGACCTGATCTGCGTGGCCAAGCCGGACGTCGACCGCAACCTCGGTGCGAACACGTTGAAGGCGGCGCTGTTCAACACCGGACGTCCGGTGATGATGTGTCCGCCGCGCGATGCGCCGCCCGAAACCCTGTGCGCACGGGTGAGCGTGGCCTGGAACGGCTCCGTGGAGGCCAGTCGGGCGGTGGCGCTCACGCTGGGCATCCTGGAGCGGGCCGACCGGGTGGACATCCTCACCAGCGGTCCCGAGGTCGACGGTGTCGGGGCCGAGGCGCTCGTGGATTACCTGGCGGCCCGCGGTATCGACGCCGACATCCGGCGCCTCGGTGCGAAGAAGCGAATCGGGCTGGCATTGCTCGAAACCAGTAGGGAGCTGGGTGCGGACACGATGATCATGGGGGCGTACGGGCACAGCCACGAGCGCGAGACGGTGTTCGGCGGCAATACGCAGCAGATCGTCGACACCTCCTCGATGCCGGTGATCCTGGTGCACTGAGCGATCCGGGTGCATCTGCCGCGACGCCGTGAAGTCGGTGACAGAGTTGTATCGTTCCGGAAGAAATTTGGATCGGGTAACGGACAGGGACCGTCCAACAGACGTGCGTGATGCGTTCACGCGTACCAGGCGATCGTTCAATCGTCGATAGAGAGGAGAGTAGAGCAGACCATGAAGAAGACCAGAAGAGCCCTGCTGGGCATGGTGAGCGCGACCGCGCTGGCCGGTGCCGCGTTCGCCCAGGTCGCCAGCGCGGACTGGGAACCCAAGAAGCCGATCGACTTCGTGATCATGGCGGGCGCCGGCGGCGGGGCGGACCAGATCGCCCGGTTCATCCAGTCGGTGGTGGAGAAGAACGACATGACGCCCCGTCCGCTGATCCCGAACAACAAGGGTGGCGGTTCGGGTGCCGAGGCGCTGATCGCGCTGAACGGTGCCCGAGACCCGGACTACTCGATCCTGGTCACGCTCAACTCGTTCTTCACCACGCCGCTGCGTCAGGAGAATCTCGGTATCGACATCATGGAGTTCACGCCCATCGCCATGATGGGGGTCGATCCGTTCGTGCTGTGGGTGCATCAGGAACGCGGCATCGACTCGTTCGAGGCCTGGCAGGAACAGGTCAGGTCCGACGGTGGCGAATGGGTCATGGGCGGTACCGGCAAGGGTCAGGAAGATTCGCTGGTGACCACCTGGCTCGAACAGAACTACGACCTGACGATGAAGTACATCCCCTACAAGGGGGGCGGCGACGTGGCCAAGGACCTTGCCGGCCAGCAGATCATGTCCTCGGTCAACAACCCGTCCGAGGCACGCGGCTTCTACGACAACGGCGACGTGGTTCCGCTGGTCTCGTTCTCCGACGAGCGCCTGCCGCTGGTGGCCGACGTACCGACCGTGAAGGAGCTGGGCAAGGACTTCAGCTACTACAACCAGCGCGCGGTGGTGGGCGCACCCGGCATGTCCGACGAGGCCGCGGCGTACTACCAGGACCTGTTCAAGAAGATCTACGATTCGCAGGAATGGCAGGACTACATGGCCAGCGAGAGCCTGTCCCCGCTGTGGATGGCGCCCGACGAGCAGAAGGACTACTGGCAGACCCAGGTCGACCGGCACCGCGAACTGCTGGCCGAGATGGAATGACGGACCACGTGGACGGGCGATCGTGGTATCCGGTCAGGCCCGTCCCGATGTGATTCGTTCGAGATGACGGAGGAGGAGAGGGCAGGTGCGACGTACTGAGATCATCACCGCGGGCGTGCTGGCCCTGTTCTCCCTCTATCTGATGTGGAAGAGCACCGAGCTGGAGGTCGGCTACATCTCCGGCGAAGGGCCCGGCGGCGGGGCGTGGCCGTTCTGGCTCTCGGGCGTGATGCTCGCGTGCACCGGGTTCATCGCGCTCAGGGGAATCAGGGGCCAGTCCGCGCCCTCCCGATCCGAGGAGCCGCTGCTCGATCGCTACGGCAAGCGGATGCTGCTGATGGTGGGCGGCGGCATCTTCGGATTCATCGCCCTGATCGACATCCTGTCGATGTACGGAGCGATGTTCGTCTTCCTGATCTACTACCTGAAGTTCCTGGGACGGCACGGCTGGCGCCTGACGATGGCGTTCGCGATCGTCGTTCCCGTCACGTTCTTCTTCTTCTTCGAGGCGCTGATGCGCATCACGCTGCCCAAGGGACTGCCGTTCCTGGAGCCGGTGTTCAACTTCATGAACGAGATCATCTACTGAACGCTCATGATGGAAATCCTCGGACATCTCGGTGACGGCATCCTGCTGTCGATACAGCCGACCAACCTGCTGCTGATCCTGTTCGGCGTCACGCTCGGCCTGTTCATCGGCGCGATGCCCGGTCTGGGCTCGGTCAACGGCGTGGCCATCCTGCTGCCCATCACGTTCCTGGTGCCACCAGGCTCCGCCATCATCTTCCTGGCCGCGATCTACTACGGCGCGATGTACGGGGGCGCGATCTCATCGATCACGCTGGGCATACCCGGTGCCTCCACCGCGGTGGCGACCACGTTCGACGGCCGTCCGCTCGCGATGCAGGGTCGGGCGCGCCTGGCGCTGGTGGTGGCCGCCATCGCCTCCTTCATCGGCGGCACCATCGCCAACGTGCTGTTCACCGGTTTCGCACCGCTGCTGGCCTCGGTCGCGCTGAGCTTCGGTCCGCCCGAGATCTTCGCGTTGATGCTGCTCGCGTTCGCCACCTTCGTCGGGCTGGGCGGTGACGACATACCGAAGACGATCTTCTCGATCTGCATCGGTCTGGTGCTAGCCGCGGTGGGCTTCGACGAGATTTCCGGCGAGCCGCGCCTGGTGTTCGGCGGCATCACCGGCTTTCTGCACGGCATCAACTTCCTGGTGCTGGCGATCGGTGTCTACGGCATCGGCGAGATGCTGTGGACGATCGACAGCACCCGCGGCAAGGTCACCACCTCCGAGGCGAAGATGAGCGTCAGCGGTGCCGTGGAGGATGCGCGCGAGGGCATGCGGCGCGGCTGGAAGGGCACCGCCATCGGCTCCTTTCTCGGCTTCTTCGTCGGCATCCTGCCGGCGGCCGGCGCCACGCCGGGCTCGCTGATGGCCTACGGCGTCACCAAGCTGGTGTCGAAGACTCCCGGGGAGTTCGGCAAGGGGCATCCCGGTGGCGTCGCCGCACCGGAGGCGGCCAACAACTCGGCATCGACCGGTTCCATGCTGCCGATGCTGACGCTGGGCATTCCCGGCTCGCCCACCACCGCCATCCTGCTCGGCGGCATGGTCATCTGGGGCCTGACACCGGGGCCGCGGCTGTTCGTCGACCAGCCCGAGTTCGTGTGGGGCCTGATCGGCTCGTTCTACATCTCCAACCTGTTCGCGCTGATCGTGAACCTGTCGTTCATCCCGCTGTTCATCTGGATGCTGCGCATGCCGTTCACGATCCTCGCCGCGATGATCTTCGTGCTGTCTGTGGTGGGCGGGTTCGCCGCCACCAACGACATGCACGACGTCTGGCTGATGCTCGGTTTCGGGTTCGCGGCGTTCCTGCTCCGGAAGCTGGACTATCCGCTCGCACCCGCCGTGCTCGCGATCGTGCTCGGCCCCATCGCCGAACCGACGCTGCGCCAGTCGCTGCTGCTGTCCTCCGGGGACGCATCGATCTTCTTCACGCGGCCGATCGCGGGCCCGATCACGGTGATCGCCATCTTCCTGATCCTGCTGCCGCTGCTGAAGCTGGTCTGGAGCCGCGCGTTCGGAGGCGGCAAGGCCTCCGCACCGGTCTGAGCGCCCTGGTGGAGGTCGAACCGCAGGCCGGGTTCCGGGGCGACGCCCGGAGTGACCCTCTGAGCGACTCCCGGAGCGACCCCGAGGGCAGCGCCTGGGCGCCCGGCCTGCGCTCGGACATCCCGCACGCGCTGCGGCCGCTGATCACGCTGTTCCGTGCCGAGCACGCGTTCGTGGAGCATGCCGAGGCGAGCGAGCTGTCCGACTTCTGCGGACTGGGCGTGCTGGAGCTGATGTCGTTGCGCCCCGAACGCCTGGTCGTGCACGAACTGCTGGTCCGGGTCACCGCGGACCTGTCGGTGCCCGATGGCCCGGGCTACGAGACGCTGGGGCTGAACCTGCGAGCCATGGTGGCCGTCATCCACGAGCGGTACGTCGCGAAGGCGATGCCGGAGATCGTCGCGGCCTTCGAGTCCGAGCGAACGGCGGCCACGCGATACGTCGCGCTTGAACTGGCCGAGCAGGTGTTCGAGCCCGCATCGGACGCCCACGGCGCCACGTTCGGATCGGCATCCGAGTCGGCGTTCGGGTCGGCGTCCGCCCGGGTGGGCGACAGCTTCGCCGGACGGTGGTTCGGGCGGCTGTTCGCGAAGGCTGCCGCGAAGGATCCGCCGCGCGCCGAAGCGGAGTCGGATGCCCCGCGCGAGCTTTGCGCCCGGGCGGCCTGGCAGGCGCGGCTCGACGCAGGCGTCGAGAACGGGCTGCACCGGGCCTGCCTGGAAGGCCTGGTCGTGGTGATCGACGCCATCGTCGGCCACCGGGGTCGGCTGCCCAGCGATGCCGGACTGATCACCCGGCTGGTCGTGAATCGCGTCTGCACCGGCGAGCACGGCAGTCGCCTGATCGGCGCACTGGTCGAGCCGGTGTTCCTGGACGCGATCGCCCGCGAGGGGTTTCGGCCGCTGCCCGGGCAGCACGAACCGGTGGTGCTGAACGTGAAGGGCGCATCGGCATCGGGCAAGAGCACGATCCGGCCGCAGCAACGCGAGTTCGTCCAGCGGCTCGGCCTCGCCTGGGAGGATTTCGCGTTGATCAGCCCCGACTACTGGCGCAAGTACCTGCTCGACTACTCGACGCTCGGCCAGGACTACAAGTACGGCGCGATGCTCACCGGCAGCGAACTGGAGCTGATCGATCGCAAGCTGGATCGCTACATGGCCGACAAGGCGGCGGCCGGCAGGATCTCCCACCTGCTCATCGACCGGTTCCGCTTCGACAGTTTCACGCTGCTGCACGGGCGCACCGCCGACAGCGGGCTGCTGTCCCGGTTCGGCCGCAAGGTCTACATGTACTTCATGGTCACGCCGCCCGCCGAGACGGTGGAGCGTGCCTGGATACGTGGGCAGTCGACCGGTCGCTACAAGGCGGTGGACGATCTGCTGTTCCACAACGTCGAGGCGTTCACCGGCATGCCGGCGCTGTTCCTGTCGTGGGTCGGTGCGACGGACCGCGACGTGCATTTCGAGTTCCTGGACAACGACGTGCCCAAGGGAGAACTGCCGCGCACCGTGGCGTTCGGGCGCAACGGCTCGATGACGATCCTGGACGTCGGCAAGATGCTCGACATCGATCGCTACCGCAAGGTGAACGTGGATGCGCAGGCTCCGGACGAGATCTTCGATACGCCCGGGCAGGCGATCGGTGCCAGCCTGGGGTTCGTTCGCCGGTGCGCCGAGGACATCGACGAGCTGATGTTCGCCGACGGCACCTCGGCGTCGGTGTACGCGCACTTCCTGTACGGCTCCGCCGTCTGGTGGGACGATACACGCCTGGCGGCACTGCCGATCGACGACGAGCGGCGCGTGGTGCTGCAGGCGCTCGGCTGCACCGACGGGCGGTGCCGGACCGGCACCGGGGCGCCGGCGCTGGACGCACCGCTGGAGCACCGCTTCACGCTCGGTCGGTGGCCGTGAAGCCGCCGTCACCCGCCACCCCGCGTCGCGCACTCCGCTCGCGCCACCGACACCGGGACACCGGCGCGCTCGGTCGCCGTTCCGTTCTCTTTCCCCCTGACCCCGATGAAATCGACACGATGAACACGCTGATCCTGGGCGCCTCCTACGGCTCGTTGCTGGCCACCAAGCTGCTGCTCGCAGGGCACGACGCCACGCTGGTCTGCACCAGCGCCACCGCCTCCCTGGTCAACCAGCGAGGCACGCGCGTGCGGATGCCGGTCAAGGGACGGGAAGAGCTGGTCGAGGTCGATTCCGGCGCCCTGCCGGGCACGTTGCGGGCAAGCGTGCCCGGCGATGTCGATCCGGCCGCCGGATTCGATCTCGTGGTGCTGGCGATGCAGGAGCCTCAGTACGGCTCGGATGGCGTGCGCGAACTGCTCGGGCGTGTCGCGGCCGCCCGCATTCCGTGCGTGGCGATCATGAACATGCCTCCCAAGCCCTATCTGGCGCGACTGCGCGGCGTGGACGCCGACGCGCTGGACCACTGCTACGCCGAGCCGGACCTGTGGGCCACGTTCGAGCCCGGTCTGGTCACGCTGGCCAGCCCGGACCCGCAGGCCTTCCGTCCGCCCGAGGAAGACAAGAACGTGCTGCAGGTGAGCCTGCCGACCAACTTCAAGGTGGCCCGCTTCGAGAACGCTGCGCACACCGCCCTGCTGAGCCGGCTGCAGGACGACATCCGCGCCGCCCGCTTCACGCTGCCGGACGGAACCGGGACCGAACTGCCGGTGCACCTCAAGGTGTTCGATTCGCTGTACGTGCCGCTGGCCAAGTGGGCGATGCTGATCACCGGCAACTATGCCTGCGTCGGGGAGGAAGGCATGCGCTCGATCCGCGACGCGGTGCACGATGACCTGGAGCGCTCGCGCCAGGTCTACGCCTGGGTGTGTTCGCTGTGCGAGAAGCTGGGCGCGAAGCCCGGCGACATGGTGCCGTTCGAGAAGTACGCGAAGGCGGCGCAAGGCCTGGTCAAGCCATCGTCCGGCGCGCGCGCGCTGTTCGGCGGTGCGCCCCGCATCGAACGGGTCGATGCGCTCGTGCAGGGGGTGGCACGCCAGCACGGCATGCAGCTCGATGCGCTGGATCGCATCGTGGAGCGGGTCGATGCGCGGCTTGCGAAGAACCGCGCCGAAGCGAGCTGAGATTCATGAACGATTCGACGGTGCGCAGCGGCGCGACGATGAAGGCGATCCTGCTCGACGGGTTCGGGGGGCCGGAGACGATGCGGTTCGCGGACGATGTGCCCCGGCCCGAGCCCGGCCCCGGCGAGGTGCTCGTCCGGGTCGCCGCCACCAGCGTCAACCGTCCCGACCTGGTGCAGCGCGAGGGCAACTACGCGCCCCCGGCCGGCGAGTCCGGGATTCTCGGGCTGGAGGTGGCGGGCGTGATCGAGGCGCTCGGCGATGATGTGGACGCCCGGCAGGTCGGGGATCGCGTGTTCGCGCTGGTGGCCGGTGGCGGTTACGCCGAGTACACCGTGGCACGCAGCGATCACTGCCTGGGCGTGCCCGACGGGCTGACGCTGCGCCAGGCGGCCTGCATCGCCGAGACGTATCTCACCGCCTGGCTCAACGTGTTCGAGCTCGGCGCGCTTCAGGATGGCGAGTCGGCCCTGCTGCACGGCGGCGGCGGCGGGGTGAACACGGCGGCGATCCAGCTGTGCGGCGCGTTCGCTTCGTCCTCCACGCTGTACGTGACCGCCTCGGCCGGCAAGCTGGATCGGGTGCGAGAGCTCGGCGCCGAGCACGTGTTCGACTACCGCACGACCCGTTTCGCCGACAAGATCCGCACGCTGACCGGCAAGCGCGGCGTCGACCTGATCCTCGACCACATGGGCGCGAGCTACCTGGCCGACAACCAGCGCTCGCTGGCGCTCGGCGGACGTCTGGTGTCGATCGGCATCATGGGCGGTGGCAAGGCGGAGCTGAACATCGCGGCGCTGATGGTCAAGCGGCAGCGCATCATCGGTTCGGTGCTACGCTCGCGGCCGCCCGTGGAGAAGGCGGCGCTGATCGCCCGGTTCGCCGAGCGTGTCTGCCCGAAGTTCGCCGACGGCACGCTTCGTCCGCTCGTCTCCGACGTCGTGCCGCTCGCGCAGGCGGCCGACGCCCATCGCGCGATGGCGCAAGGGTCCCACTTCGGCAAGATCGTCCTGGATGTCGCGCCCGGGCTGACGTGAGTCCGGGTCGTTCACCGACACGCCCGGATCGTTCACCAACACGGATGGCATCGGACTGAAGGGCGGTTCCGGTCGAGCCGATACGAGAACCCATGGACATCGTCGTCGTCACCACGATCATCAGCTCGCTGTTCCTGGTGATCGCGGCGGCCGAGCCCTTGGCCGCCCGGCTGCGCCTGCCGTACACCGCGATACTGGCGGTCATCGGCATCCTCATCGGTGGCGGGGCGACCTTCTTCCTCAGCACCGAGCTGACCGATGCGCTGAACCCGTTCGCCGAGGCGATCCTGGGTCTGCCGATCCGCTCGAACGTGTTCCTGTACGTCTTCCTGCCGACCCTGCTGTTCCAGGCCACGCTCGGAATGAACCTGCGACTGATGCTGGAGGACTGGGTGCCGATCCTGGTGCTGGCCGTGGTGGCGGTGGTCGTGGCGACCTTCTCGGTCGGTTACGGCCTGGCCTGGGTCAGCCCGCTGCCACTGACCGCCTGCCTGCTGATCGGCGCCATCGTCTCCACCACCGACCCCTCGGCGGTGGTCAGCATCTTTCGCTCGATCGCCGCCCCCCGGCGGCTGGCGCGCATCATCGAGGGCGAGAGCCTGCTGAACGATGCGGCCGCCATCGCACTGTTCGGGGTGTTCCTGAGCTTCGTGATGTCCGACGTGCCGGACCCCACGCTGGGCAGCGCCCTGTCGCGTTTCCCGATGTTGATCATCGGCGGGGTGCTGACCGGCTGGGTCGCCGCGCGCATGGCGCTGTGGATCATGGCGATGTTCGCGCGCCACGATCGCGCGATCATATCGGTGTCGGTGGCGCTGCCCTACCTGGCCTACATCGTGGCGGAGCAGACCGTGGGCGCCTCGGGCGTCATCGCGGTGGTGACGTCGGGCCTGACCCTCAAGCTCACCGGTCCCAGCCGTGTGCCGCCGTTCTCCTGGACCAATCTCATGGAGACCTGGGACCTGCTGGCGCACTGGGCCGGTGCGCTGATCTTCATACTGGCGGCCCTGTTGATCCCGCGGATGCTCGAAGCGGTCCGCCTGGCCGATGTGCTGCTGGTGCTGGTCGTCATCGTGGCGGCGATCGCGGCCCGTGCGGCGATCCTGTTCGGCTTGATGCCGCTGCTGTCCGGCCTCAGGCTGTCTCCGCCGGTCGAGCTGCCCTATCGCGCGGCGATCCTGTGGGGTGGGCTGCGCGGCGCGGTGACCCTGGCCCTGGCTCTGGCGGTGACCGAGAGCCAGGCGGTGCCGGCCGAAGTGCAACGCCTGGTCGGCATCCTGGCCACCGGCTTCACGTTGTTCACGCTGCTGGTGCAGGGCACCACGCTGCGCTGGGTCATCGGGCTGCTGAAGCTCGACCGGCTCTCGCCCGTGGACCAGGCCCTGTCCGATCAGGTCGTCGCCGTGGCCCTGCAGTCGGTTCGCGCCGACATGGGCGAGACCACGCGCATGTTCGAGCTGCCCCACGATATCGTGCGCAGCGAGGCCAAGCGGTTCGCCGCCCGGGTGGACGAGGCGGTTCACCGGGCCGAGGACGACGAGGTGGTCAGTGCGCGCGATCGCATCGCGCTCGGACTGATCGCGCTGGCGGTGGCGGAGCGCAACGCCATCCTGGAGCGGATCAGGGAGCGCACCTTTCCGCTGCGACTCGCCGAGCGGGCGGTGGCGGACGCGGATCGGCTCGTCGATGCGGCCCGCATGTCGGGTCGTACCGGCTATCAGCGCGCCGCGAAGAAGAGCGTCGGGTACGGACGCGCCTACCGGCTCGCGCTGTACCTGCACAACCGCTTTCGGTGGTCCGCGCCGCTGGCGCGCATCAGCAAGGCGCGGTTCGACGTGCTGGTATCGCAGCGCGTCGTGTTCGGGGACCTGGAGGGGTTCATCGCCGCACGCATAATGCGCCTGCACGGGCGGCGCGTGGCGGAACTGCTGCAGGAGATGCTCGGTCGGCGCAAGGCGATGGTGGAGGCCGCGCTGGAAGGGTTGCGCCTGCAGTTTCCGGGGTATGCCGAGGAACTGGCCCGGCGCATGATCCAGCGAACCGCCCTGCGCCTGGAGGAGCGGGAATACGCCTCGTTGCACGAGCAGGCGCTGATCGGTGCCGAGCTGCACACCTCCCTGATCCAGGAGATCGCCTCGCGGCGCGCGGTGGCCGAGCAGCGACTGGATCTGGATCTGGTGGTGCAGCGCACCGAGCTGGTCAGGCAACACCCGTTGTTCGCCGACCTGGACGATGACGGCCTGCGGCATCTCGCCCGCAACCTGCAGACACGGTACGTCAAGGAGAACACGGTGGTGATCGACAAGGATCGGGTCGAGAGGCGGATGTACTTCATCGTCTCGGGCGCGATCGAGGTGGAATTCGCCGGCCGGACATCACGGCTCGGGCTGGGCGACCTGTTCGGCGCGGTGACCTTCCTGCCCGGCAAGTACCGACGCATCCGGGCGCGGACCCTGGTGCCCTCGACGCTGCTGGTGCTGGACGAGGACCGGTTCCGTCACCTGCTGGATCGCAGCCCGCGCCTGCAGCAGATCATGCGCGACGCGGCCGGCGCGCGACACTGACCCGATCCGGTCTACGGGTCATTGCGCGACGGGGGCGTTCGTGGCTTCCGGACCGAACAGCAGGTACGCCAGCACCCCCATCAGCAACAGCCCGATCACCAGGGCCTTCCTGCGATGCCGGAGAAGCAGTAGCCGTGCACGTTCACCGAACACGTGCACCATCACGCCCAGGGCACCGTAGCGCAGGCCCCTGGACACCAGCATCGCCAGCGTGAAGGTGGCCAGCGACAGGGAAGTGAAGCCGGCACCGAGCGTGGCGACCTGCACCGGAACGGGTGTGAAGCCGACCAGGAACACGGACCAGAAGCCGTTCTCCTGCAGGCGCGCGGTAAACGACTCCATGGCGTGTTCGGCGCCCAGCGCCTGCAGTGCCGTCTGGCCGAAGCTCTGGAAGGCGAACATGCCTACCGTGTACCCGGCGTACGCCCCGAGCATGCAACCGGCCAGCGCTGCCGCCACGATCAGCCACACCAGGTGATGGTAGCGCAGCATCAGCGGCACCAGCAGCAACTCGAACGGGACGGGCAGCACGGTGGTTTCGAGAAACGCACCGACGAAGGTGGCCGTCAGGACGCTTGACGGCCGATCGAGCGAGTGGAAGAGATTCTGCAGGGACCGGTTCATGCTGGCGCGCGCGATGTGACGGGCGAGCCTACCTTGCAGGCCACGGGCGGCAGGCGGACGTGTAATCACGACGCCTTGGGAGATCCGCGCAAGCGCCGGATCGACGTTCTGGGCTAACATCGCACATCGTCACCGGTGCGTGCGATTCGCGCTCGTGAGCGCTGCCGCCGCGAATGGCCATACGCCGCGCTCGCTGTCGTTTACCGGCCGGCATGGCAGCATCCGAACCGCAGCATCCGAACCGCAGCATCCGAGAGGTTTCGCCCCCATGCAGAAGATCCACGCCTCGGCCGACGAGGCCCTCGAGGGCCTGCTGTTCGACGGCATGCAGATCGCCGCCGGCGGCTTCGGCCTGTGCGGCATCCCCGAGCTGCTGATCGATGCGCTGGTCGCCTCCGGCGTCAAGGACCTGTCCATCGCCTCCAACAACGCAGGCGTCGACGGCTTCGGGCTGGGCAAGCTGCTGGAGACCCGGCAGGTGAAGAAGATGCTCTCCTCCTACGTCGGCGAGAACGCCGAGTTCATGCGCCAGTACCTGGCCGGCGAACTGGAGCTGGAGTTCAACCCGCAGGGCACCCTGGCCGAGCGCATGCGCGCCGGCGGCAGCGGCATTCCCGGCTTCTACACCAAGACCGGCGTGGGCACCGTGATCGCCGAGGGCAAGGAGGAGAAGCAATTCGACGGCGAGCGCTACATCCTGGAGCGCGGCATCGTGGCCGACCTGTCGATCGTGAAGGCCTGGAAGGCGGACGACACCGGCAACGCGGTGTTCAGAAAGACCGCCAGGAACTTCAACCCGGTGGCCGCGATGTGCGGGCGCACCTGCGTGCTGGAGGTCGAAGAGATCGTGCCGCGCGGCTCGCTCGATCCGGACGCGATCCACCTGCCCGGCATCTACGTGCACCGCCTGATCCAGGGCAGCCACGAGAAGCGCATCGAACAGCGCACCACCCGACAGCCCGAGGAGGCCTGAGCCATGCCCTGGAATCGCAACCAGATGGCCGCCCGCGCCGCCGACGAGCTGCAGGACGGCTGGTACGTCAATCTCGGTATCGGCATCCCGACGCTGGTGGCCAACTACACCGGCGACAAGGACATCACGCTGCAGTCCGAGAACGGCATGCTGGGCATGGGCCCGTTCCCGCTGGAGGGCGAGGAGGATGCCGACCTGATCAACGCCGGCAAGCAGACCATCACCGAGCTGGAGCGCACCAGCTACTTCGACAGCGCCACCTCGTTCGGCATGATCCGCGGCGGCAAGATCGCCGCGGCGGTGCTGGGCGCGATGGAGGTGGCCGAGAACGGGGACCTGGCGAACTGGATGATCCCGGGCAAGCTGGTCAAGGGCATGGGCGGGGCGATGGACCTGGTGGCAGGCGTCGGCCGGGTGATCGTGGTGATGGATCACCAGAACAAGCACGGCGCCTCGAAGCTGCTCAGATCGTGCACGCTGCCGTTGACCGGGCAGGCGGTGGTGGACCGGATCATCACCGACCTGGGCGTGCTGGACGTGGTCGAGGGAGGCTTGAAGATCGTGGAGCTGGCCGACGGGGTCAGCGAGGCGCAGCTGCGCGAGGCGACCGAGGCGACCATCGTCTAGTGGTCCGAGCTAGGCCCGAGCGCTCGTGGGTCCGGTCTGCAGGGTCAGACCGGAACGCGAGTGGTGTGCTTGATGCGTCGCAACGCGAAGATCGTCGAGGTGGTCGCCACGCAGTCCAGTTCGAGAACGCCGCGCATCAGGATCGCGTCCAGGTCGTCGATGTCGCGCACGACCAGGTGAAGCAGGTAGTCCCATTCGCCCGAGACCGAGTACACCTCGACGATCGTCGGTTCCAGCTGCACCGCACGCTCCAGCGCCTCGCGCGACTTCGCGTCCTGCGATCTCAGGCGCAGCTGGCAGAACACGTCCATGCCGCGGCCGATGCTGGCCGGATCGACCAGGCGCACGGGCGGCCCGATGACGCCGTGCGCTTCCAGGTCCCTGAGCCGTCGCCAGCAGGTGGCGGGCGAGCTGCCGACCGTGGTGGCCAGTTCGGCGATGCTGCGCGACGCATCCCGCTGCAGGAGCGACAACATCTTCGACTCGATGGCATCAAGTTGATACACCTGGTTCACCTGTTCGACTGACCTGACACAGGCGTATCACGCACGCCGCAGCGCCGGTCGCAGAAGGAAAAATCTCACCGCGCGATATCGCTACGATCGAACTCGACACGATTCGTGTTCACTGACAGCGAGGCGACGGTAATGGCTGCCCAGGCGTCCACCCTGACCGACTACGAGCTGAGCGACCGTTACACCCGCACCGAAGGGCGCGTGTTCCTCACCGGTACCCAGGCCATCGTGCGCATGGCGCTCGATCAGGCCCGTCGCGACCGGGCGCAGGGTCTGGACACGCGTGGCTACGTGTCGGGCTATCGCGGATCTCCGGTGGGCGGTATCGATCAGGAGATGATGCGCAACGCCGAGCTGATGCAGGAGGCGGGCGTGGAATTCCTGCCGGCGGTGAACGAGGAGTTCGGCGCCACCCAGATGCTGGGCACCCAACAGGTCGAGACCGATCCGGACAAGACCTGCGCGGGCGTGTTCGGGCTGTGGTACGGCAAGGGGCCCGGCGTCGATCGTGCGGCCGATGCGCTCAAGCACGGCAACGCCTACGGTGCGTCCCCGACGGGTGGCGTGCTGGCGGTGGCCGGAGACGATCATGGTTGCGTCTCGTCATCGATGCCCCACCAGTCCGACGTGGCCTTCATGAACTTCTTCATGCCGACGATCAATCCGGCCAACGTCGAGGAGATCCTGAGCTTTGCCGAATGGGGCTATGCGCTGTCGCGGTTCTCGGGCATGTGGGTCGGCTTCAAGGCGATCTCCGAGACGGTGGAGTCGGGCATGTCCTTCGAGCTGCCGGCACCGAGGCGGTTCGTGGCTCCCGAGTTCGACGTGCCGGCACAGGGGTTGCACTATCGCTGGCCCGATCTTCCGGGCCCCCAGATCGAGGAGCGGATGGAGGCGAAGAAGGAGGCCGCACTCGCCTTCGCCCGCGCCAACCCGATCGACCGAAGCGAGTGGGGGCACGAGCGGGCAGACTTCGGCATCGTGACCACCGGCAAGTCCCATCTGGACGTGCTCGAGGCGCTGCGCTTGCTGGGCATCGACCAGCGACGCGCCGCCCGGATCGGCATCGATGTCTACAAGGTCGGCATGGTCTGGCCGCTGGAGGGGCAGGGGGCACTGGGCTTTGCCAGCGGCAAGCGCGAACTGCTGGTGGTGGAGGAGAAGCGAGGCATCATCGAGAGCCAGCTCAAGGAGCACTTCTACGATTTTCCGGGCCGAAAGCCTGCGCGCATGGTGGGCAAGCACGACGAGCACGGCGATCGCCTGGTGCCCTGGACCCGTGAGCTGGGCGCCATGATGCTGGTCAGGATTATCGCCGCCAGGCTCGATCTGAACTTTCCCGACCTGGACCTGGCAAGCGTTGCCGAATCGATCGTGCCGACGCCGTCGATCATCGAGGTACCCGGCGCGACGCGTACGCCGTACTTCTGTTCGGGCTGTCCGCACAACACGTCCACCAGGGTGCCCGAGGGAAGCGAGGCGCTGGCGGGCATCGGTTGCCACTTCATGGCCAGCTGGATGGACCGCCGCACCACGTCCCTGATCCAGATGGGCGGCGAGGGCATCAACTGGGTATCGCGCTCGAGGTTCAACGGCAATCGGCACATCTTCCAGAACCTGGGTGAAGGCACTTACTACCATTCCGGCTCGCTGGCCATCCGGCAGGCGATCGCCGCCGGGACCAACATCACCTACAAGATCCTGTTCAACGATGCCGTGGCGATGACCGGGGGCCAGCCGGTCGACGGGCCGATCAGCGTGCCGGCGATCGTCGGCAGTCTCGTTGCCGAAGGGGTGAAGGAGCTGGTCGTGGTATCGGACCGGCCCGAGGACTTCAGCGCAGCCGACTTCCCGTCCGGCACCCGGATCGAGCACCGCCGCGAGCTGGACCGGGTGCAGCGTCGCCTGCGCGACGTTCCTGGAACCACCGTGATCGTCTACCAGCAGACCTGCGCGACCGAGAAACGTCGGCTGCGCAAGCGCGGCAAGCTGGCGGATCCTGCCAGGTTCGCGGTCATCAACCCGCTGGTGTGCGAAGGCTGCGGCGATTGCTCGGTGGAATCTAACTGCCTCAGCGTCGAACCGCTGGAAACCGAGTTCGGTCGCAAGCGCAAGATCAACCTGAACTCGTGCAACAAGGACTTCACCTGCGTGAACGGGTTCTGCCCCAGCTTCGTCACCGTCGAGGGAGGGCGCCTCAAGACGTCGGACCCGAAGGCGCAGCGCGATGCGCTCGAGAGCCTCGCAGCGACATTGCCGGCACCGACGCTGCCGGAGCTGGACAGGCCGTGGGACATCCTGGTGACAGGCGTCGGCGGTACCGGCGTTGTGACGGTCGGTCAACTGATCGCGATGGCGGCCAACCTGGAAGGCAAGGGGTGCACCGTGCTGGACTTCATGGGCTTTGCGCAGAAGTTCGGGCCGGTGCTCAGCTACCTGCGGATGGCGAGCAGCGAGGCCGGTGTCAACCAGGCGCGGACCGAGCCGGGCTCGGCCGATGCACTGATCGGCTGCGACCTGGTGGTGAGCTCGTCGCCCAAGGCATCGATCACCTACCGGAAGGGGCGCACGCGCGCCGTGATCAACACCGCGATCATGCCGACCGGCGATCTGGTCCGTGATCGGGATGCGGACCTGCACCCCGAGCAGCGCCTGCGAGCGATCGGCGCGGCCGTGCACACCGCGTCGCTGGAATCGCTCGATGCCAACGCCTTGTCGGAGGCCCTGCTGGGCGATCCGGTGTTCGCCAACGTCATGATGCTCGGTGCGGCGTGGCAGGCGGGACTGGTTCCGCTGGGCCGGGACGCCTTGCGGCGGGCCATCGAACTGAACGGGGTGAAGCCTGCGCTCAACCAGGAGGCCTTCACCTGGGGCCGGCTGGTGGTCCATGACCGCGCCGGCGTGGAAAAGGTGGCCCGGCTTCCCGTGAGCACCGTTCACACGCTCGACGAGACGATCGATCGGCGCGCCGACTTCCTGACCGACTACCAGAACGAGGCCTGGGCGCGAGAGTACCGGGCCACCGTGCAGAAGGTGCGCGATGCCGAGACGAGGATCGTGGGCCAGCCGGGACCGTTGACCGATGCCGCCGCCAGGGGCTTGTTCAAGCTGATGTCCTACAAGGACGAATACGAGGTCGCCCGGCTGCACTCGACCACCGGGTTCCACGACAGCCTGGCGCAGCGGTTCGAAGGCGACTTCGTCGTCCGGCATCACCTGGCACCGCCCGGCCTGTCATCCGGCACGGATGCCCGTGGCCGCCCTCTCAAGCGTCCCTTCGGCCCTTGGATTCAGCGCGTCTTTCCTCTGCTGGCCGGCATGAAGGGGCTGCGCGGGACACCGTTCGATCCGTTCGGTCGTACGGTGGAACGACGCACGGAGCGCGAGCTGATCGGCGAGTACCGGGATCTGCTCGATCGGCTTGTCGAGCTGCTCGATGCCGACAACCTGACCGAGATCGCCCGCATCGCGGCGCTGGTCATGGACATCCGCGGCTACGGTCCGGTCAAGGAGGAATCGATCGAGCGGGTACGCGCGCGGATCAAGGCGAGTCTGGGAACGATCGGCTTGCCCGGCGTGACCTTTCACCCGCCGTTCGAATCGCCCCGTGCCACGGCCAGGGCCTGACGAATCACGTCCCGATCGCCGATGTGATTGCACAGCACGAGGATCAGGCGCGCATCGAGCGCGTCGCTTTCGTGCGGCTCCAGGCCCTCGTGCGCCTGCAGCAGCTCATCGTAGAAGCCATCCGGATCGGCGATGTTCGG